>BNJU01001570.1_pt1 | contig 126293 bp, 172 predicted proteins | sample 8539281 | NCBI WGS metagenome assembly BNJU01 (sample SAMD00202456, study PRJDB9452) | human saliva metagenome | isolation source: human saliva | place: Japan | reverse complement strand
CTTGAACGGCTTTAGAAAATATAGCTGATCAACTTATGTCTATACCCTATCGAACACCAGACATCACAGTTTATCTGTTCTCACTCCACGAAATCTATTATTATTTATTAGGGTGGAAGGGATAGGCGCTTTCAAAAGTATCTACTATCTCTACTAAATGATCATCCAAATAGGCCATAGCTTGAACTCTGATCGGAGCAGGAATTCCATAGTAGGCCTCTGCAAGACCTCCACAGATAGCAGCGATGGTATCACTATCTCCTCCGATGGAAATAGCATTTCTGATAGCATCTTCAAAATCTTGCGATTCGAAAAAGGCTTGGAAGGCCTGAGGAACTGAACCTTGGCAAGTTACATCAAAGCTATAATCCTCACGAATTTGGTCTAGGGTAAAGTCTATCGGATAGTAATTTTTATCGATGTAGTCTCTGATCTCATGACGACTAGAACCAGTTCTAGCCAAGAAGATTGCTACTGCAACTGCTTCTGCACCTTTTAGTCCCTCAGGATGGTCATGACTCACTTCTGTCACTGCTTGGGACAACGCCTTTGCCTGCTCTATACTATCTGCCACAAAACCGACAGCGCTAATTCTCATGGCAGATCCATTCCCATAACTCCCATAGGGTTGAGGATCATCTGAAAAGATCCAGTAGAAAAAATGACCGCCATAGCCACAATTTGGATATTGTCTCCCTATCTCTTGCATGTATTTCACTGCATTTTTCGAGAGTTGACTCCAGTCTTCCCTACTAGCCAATAAGGCTTTGGCAATCGCCAATGTCATGATACTATCGTCGGTCGGACAAGAATCCTGAGTAAACAAATCAAACTCTTTGCTTTTATGATTATCCGCCTCAAATCGGGAACCAATAATATCTCCAATAACTGCTCCTAGCATAAGCTACCTCCTCGAAGCTTTTCTCCTGTTCACAGGTAATACTTCATGAATTTTCTTCATTATACCATGTTTACTATTGTTTCGGTATTTCCTATGCAATCTACAGGCACTTTGTTTCAGCCCAAGATAAGCATAGGTTCGAGTACGTGGACAATCTTTTTCCATCCTCACCCTAAAATAAAACCGATGTTCCCTACCGTCCTTGGCGTTTTCCTTGTTTAAGACAAAGTAGTCCTTTTGGTTAATGGCCATGGTGCGTAGAATGTCATCAATCAAGAAAGTCAGAGGTACATTCATAGCAGAGTATTTTTGGAAATCTTCCTCAAAACGAATGTAGTCATCTGAAAAATAATCCATCTGCAATTTGTTTTCATAGAGCTCTTTTCTAGTCATAAACTTCCTCCTGACACAGTTGGATTGAGAGAATATCATCTACCCTTATTAATCGATAGCCTTCATCGGTTCTAATAGAGATTTCTTGAGGAGATAATTCTCTTACTTCACCGATTATCATGCTTTTATGATTATTCTCCTTGACCACAAAAGAGCCTTTTAGTCGATTTATATAGAGTTGAGAGAACAAGAGCAACTTCTCAACAGGAGTCAAATCTGTCGATAAATCTACACGATTTTTTTCTTCACTGAGCGAGCTCGTATGCTCTGATAAAAAGAAGCCCATCCACTTCTGCATGCCTGGATCCTGATAGTCCCTCGCGGATTGGAAGGGCAAATAAGAACGATCAATCATTTCAAGCCATCTAATCCTCCAGCAGAATGCCCTCCGATTAGCTTACTTCTGGCAATACTTCTTGAGGCGTCTTCTAAGGCAGTCGCCTTCAAGAGAGAAGTAAATCGAATTGCTCTCGAATGGAATCAATAGCAGTCTGGAGCCTTTCTTCTTTTTCTACTTTATCAACATCATCAAAAAGGGAAATCAAACCAAAGGATTCGTCCACAAATCCTGAATAACTGACAGCAACACTCCTGACGGCCCCAGAAGTGTATTTGCTATGGAACAATTTCAGGACATGACCGACCAAAAATACTGGTGTTATTGGTCGGTTCAACCTTCATCTGAGTATGAATGGAGCGTTTCTGTTCCTGCTTAGAAAAACCAAGATGGATAGATACCACCGTCGTCTTCTTTCTGGCCCTTCGAAGTCTAATAGCCACTTGTTCAGCCATCTCTCGAAGGATAATTTCGATATCTCGTCGCTTGACGTAGTCTCTCGGTAAAATTTGTGAATTGCCCAAACTGTGAGATTTTGGCTTCATAGGGGTTTATGAACATTACTCTCATCTATCCCATTGGCATGAAACCACAAGCGCAGTCCAGCTTGACCAAGTTCTTTCTTCAGGATATCAGGATTGCTATTAGCCAATTCCTTAATCGAATGAATCCCCAAACCATTCAAGCGCTTCTCCATCCGATGCCCAATCCCCCAAAAGTCAGTCATCTTGGAAATACCCCAGACCTTCTCTTCCACATCCTGGTAAGACCAATTAGCCCGCATGGTTGGTGTTCGCTTGGCTTCATTATCCAAGGCTAGCTTAGCAAGCAGAGGATTAGCATTCGACATGCCGACCGTCGAGTAAATCCCCGTCTGCCGCCAGATATCCCTCTGGATACGAGCCGAAAGCATATCCAGCTTATCTTTGCGAGAAATCTGCTGGTCTGGGACAAAATAATTGAGCGAACTAGTTAGGTCAATAAAGCCTTCATCAATTGAATAAGGATAAATATCATCTGGACTGCCATAGTTCTGAAAGATTCCTTGGATTTCCATATTAACTGCGATATACTTATCCATCCGAGGAGGGACAATCACGGTCACCCGAGCCCAATCTTCGATAAATCTCACATAGGCTGGGTCTGTCCGCAAGCCTTGTTTTTTAGCATTATAGTTGGAAAATTTACGCGTCTTGATATCAAAGGGGAGGTCATAGGCACGACCAACATTTGCTTTTTCCCAAAGATCTTTTTAAACATAGGCGAGGAGGCAAGAATCAACCCAACAGAATTATCCGCTCGACTCATGACACAAAGGGAGGTTTTAAGAGGATGAAGTCCTCTTTCCACACACTCAACACTGGCATAAAAGGACTTCATATCGATAAAGGCAATATCACTTTTGGGCTCTCTGGAATAATCAAAGTAGCCCATAGGCTATCCCTCCATCGGTACAAAGTTGCCCACTATAATGCCCACAATCCTCGGATCTTCCTCATAGGAGATGAAAATATCCTTATATTTAGGATTGATGGAGACCAAACGCAGACCATCTTCTTCACGGTAGACCCGTTTGATATAGGTCTGGTTATTGCAGACCACTGCATAGACAGCTCCGTCATAATCAAATCCAGTCTCTCGAATCAGAGCTACTGAACCATTTTGATACTTGGGTTCCATGGAATCTCCAGAGACCCAGGAAGCAAAATCGTGAGCTAGTTCCTCATTAAAGTAAACCGTATCAAAATTCCGATCATCATAAACTGAAGCACCGATACCAGCCGACATGCGTTCGTAGACATGATACTCGAAAAGTTTTTCTGGCATGACAGTCACTTTCTTGGCTTGTTCTTCTTGGACCAGGTTGCGAGCATAGACTACCACCTTTTCTTTCCCTTGGTTAGAGAGGCTATTATAGAGACGGACAATCTCAATTTGGGTGAAATAGCCCTTAGGCACCTTTAAAATCTCTTCTAATTGTGAAACCTTTTCTTTAGAAGGTTCTTTGACACCACGCTCCCAAGCCGAATAAGCCTGAAAACTAATGCCAAGCTTCTCTGCAATCTCTTTCTGTGTTAGCTTTAACTCTTTTCTCCGAGCCTTAAGTTTTTCTGGTTGGTACATGATTTTACCTCCTAGTGTGATCTTTCATCGTAGGTTGACTTTATTTTCAAAAATTCAACCATTTTTGGTTTAGTTTTTATTATAAAAAAAGTAGACGAATGTCTACTAGAAATGTTGAGGTTTGGCAAACGGCTGGTAATGATGATGCTATAGATTCCTTATCTCAAATACTGCCGTATTAATCCACTCGTTATTCATTTGAAAGTCATTTTCTATGATTTTACTAAAAGGTAAAACCATTTTTTTTAAAAAGCACTCTCTGAGAAGCCAGATTGTACGTTGCCGTCCCCTGCAATAATCTTATGTAAACCATAAGTAGTAAAGGCCTTTTTCTAAAACGAGTTTAACCGCTTCGCTGGCATATCCTAAATTAGTAACATTTTCTCCAATCCTATATCCAAGTTCTGCTGTTTTTTTCTATCCTTCCTAAAACACTTAAATTGATTCTTCCAACCATAACACCTTGTGCATCTCTAATAAGATGCATGTAGACATCATGATTCTCTTGTTCCCTTAACAATTCCCTTGTAATTTCTTTTAAAACTTTCTGAATCAAAAATAGTGAGCTGGTCTAGGAGGTAAACTTCGCTCAAAAATACTCTCTATTTTCTTTTTTTCAAAAAGAATAAACATCTATGCTATTTTCTTCAGACATCAACTCTAAACTTATCATTGTAAACCACCTCCTATCATTCTATAAATTCAAATGTACTCATGTTCACACAAAGTGATATTTACAGAATTTACAGAGCTATCTTAATTTATTCATATCGCATCTACATTATAACACAACATACTATGAAGAAAAAAATAATATCCATCAAGGTCCTCATAAATTCCAACATCTTGCTAAACAAGCTGGAAACACCTATGGAAGCTATTTTTAAACCCTACTTGCTTCATCTTCATAAAATGATAATGACTTACAAATAAAGAAGAAAACCATCTCATCAATTCTGAGATGGTTGATTATTTAGTCTACTTTATAAAAAACTTGTTCTGAGCTAGTTGGAGCAGCTTGACCAGCAGTAAGCCTGTTTTTTTACTTAAGTCAGAATCTAACCCATCTATAATAAGTCCAGCAGGGTAAACACTCATTCCATACCCTGTAAAACCAGATCTAACACTGAATTCAATAGTTCCATGGCTACCCATGCTCACTTTCTCAATGTTCCCACTGTTTACTAGTCCATTTTTATCGAATGTAAACTCTTGTCCAAGCCCATTTCTCCATGTCCCAACTAGAGTAGAGAAATCTCCATTTAGAATGGCTTGCTCATCTATTTTTTGTGATTCAGCATTCGTTTTCTCTTCTTGTGTCGAAGGTCTTTCCTCCTCTGTGGTAGTAGTAATACTATCTTGGGAAGTCGTTGAACTAGTACTTGGTGAACTAGTCGTTGTCGTACTAGTAGTAGAACGCTGTTCCGTTGTAGGAGTAGTCACTACTTCTGCATCTTGCTTCTTATGATTAAAAAAGAAGAAGAGAGAACTTATCAGCACTATAGGGATTAAGGAACATAACAAAATCAAAAGCCAATTTATGCCTTTTCCTATTTTCATTCATAACTTCTTTAAATTATTCTTATTTAATTATATCATACTACACTCATACAAGGAACAAAAATATTGGATTTAAATATATTGTTTGGGTGAATTTTGTATTTTTTTGAAAACAAAAAGACATCCAAGAGAAAAATTCTTGAATGTCTGTAAATGTTGATAGTATCGTATTGATTAACGTTTTGAGGCAACTGACTTTGTCATGTTGCACCAATTTAGTAAGAAAGTACAAAAAGAACACCTCGAAAAGGTGCTCTTTGTAAGTATAGTAATTCTCTCGAATTAACGTTTACTAAATTGTGATGCTTTTTACGAGCTTTCTTAAGGCCTATTGAAAATATATTATTTTTTTATGCTAATAAAACAAGAAGCCTACTCATACCTAAAAACTGTTTTCACCCAAATTAACCTTTAAAAATATTTGAACCTCTTGTCTGAATCTGGAATCGAGAATTCAAAAGCTTTTAGTTCCATTTTCCCATAAATATCTTGTTTCAAACTTAAAAACCAGAATAAATTTTTATCATTTTCATCATAAAAAGAAATATTTATATCTATGTAATTGATGCGATGACCTGTAGTATTTTTCAAAATTCCCTCACGTATCGTTTCTCTTTTTCTGATCCATCTTCAACCTCTTCAACAACAAAGTTTTTTTGCATCAAACGTATCTACTAATATTCCGTAAACTCTATTAAATTCTTTAACAGCTTCACCGGACCTCAATATATTATTTAAACTATTTTTATCTTGAACAGGATTTCACTTATTGAATTAATATCTAAAAGTAATTCATAACGTTTATATTGGAGTTTGTTCCACTCGTTTCTAAAGATTCTATCCAAGTATTTTCGATTTATTGCCGTTTCCTTTTCATTCTTAAGGACATCAATATAGGTGTCAGCTAGTTTCTTTTAACTCAGGATTTTTCGAACTCTCGATTTTTATATTTCTTAAGTTCATTTAGTTCATAATCCACACAGATTCTATAGTTTTTTTAGTGATTCTTTATCATACTCCTTTTGGCAACAAACTCCCAACGTTTATCTAACCCTTTTTGCTAACGAGTTAGAAATTCATTATCATAGGTATTATTGTTGTTTTTACTTGCATTAAATATAAGCAAAAAGCATTAGTAGAAGTATTGAAACTACACCTATTAGTTTTTCCCACAATCAATCTCTCATTTCTATCTTTTTTTCTATTATAACACTCCTTTGATTACTGTCAAACTAATAGAAGTTTTTACTAGATATTGTAATACGGTCCTTTTTATATCAAATAAATTTCATTTATTTGATATAAGTTATCGATAAAAAAATAACTCAAGAAAAATTTTGTGATAAGTCTTACTTTTTCAACAAAAAAGACATCCAAGAGTAAATTCTTGAATGTCTGTAAACGTTGATATAATCGTATTGATTAACGTTTTGAGAATTGTGATGCTTTACGAGCTTTCTTAAGACCTGGTTTCTTACGTTGTTTTCAATCAGGATATATATCCCCAGTCCTAAATAAACACTGGCAATAAACCATCTGCTATATTTTTTTCCAAAGTTTCTCCAACAGAAGGGACTTGTGCCAATTTTTGGGCAGAAAAACCAAGAGATAAATCATGACTAGAAAAAGTAAAGTAAAGTTACTATCAAATTCGTTAAATTTAAGGTAGTGAAATATGGGACAAAAAAACACCAATATTGTCAGCACCACAACTTGCAAAAAAGTAATCATAGCAACTAGAAAAAAATCAGGTTTTTATTATCTTTTGCGCAAACCATCTTTTGCAATAGCTTCTCCATCAGAATCTCCTAAAAGCAAAAACTTTGAGGCCTAGGAAAAATTGGAATCAAACCGAGCAAACCTAAAAATCTCTTTACTAGGAATATAATTTAAGACAAATGCAAAAAGCAAACTTATCAATATTAGACTAACAGAGCCTAGAAATTGTCCTAAATAGATGTTAATGATGTCTTTTCTGCTTTTTTTCTTTTTGGCAAAAATAACATTAGGATAATAAGTAAGTCTACGGCTGTCCCAGAATACAGGATTATTGATGTAACAATATTTTGAATCATAAAACACCTCATTCAAATATATTTTTGAATGTATTCTAACATTAAACTTTGTAGATGTCAACTTAAAATCCACCAATTAATAATTGCATGTCAATATTTGTATTGTGAAACTAGTTTCAGAAATATATAGTCTTAAAAGTATGTCCACTGCCAATGGTTTTTTCAATATTTAAAAGGAGAGAACCAATTTGGTCCTCTCCAGGGTATAATTTTCCACCAACCCACTACAGTTGACAAAGAGCCGTTATTCTCAAATGAGACAACTCCTTTTAGTTTTTATAACCTCAGCTTCTCGGTCTCTTACCTACTTTTAATAGAAAGACTACGAAGGACGATTCTTAAAGTAGTCAGATTGTGCAATATCGAAAGATTAGATGGGCTTAACCAATTTAACAACCCAAATCCAATTAAACTTCCATTTATTACAACTGTTTCTTGAATATTTCTTTGAATTAATTTCTGCAACGATTCAGATAAAGAATTCAATTCCTCGAAGAAATCTAAACGATTATCTAATAATAAAATATCACTCATCTGCTTAGAAATATCAGCACTTTCATTCATCACAACCCCAATATCTGCAAGCGTCAAGGCAGCAGAGTCGTTTAACCCGTCTCCAACCATCAAAAATAGTTCAGCCAGCTTTCTGTAATTCCTGAACCAACTGAAACTTACCATCTGGTTTTAAATCAGTATAAACGTTGTCAAATGGCAGATCTTTAACCAACTCTTCTGTTCTAGCCAACGTATCACCAGTTGCCAGAATCAGTTTTTTCCCTTGGCGCTTTAGCTTTTTCAATGCAACTTTCGCCTCGCTTCTCAAAGGGAGTGTGGATACAAAAACATCCCAATTAATTCTTTCTTATAAGCCAAAAAAACAATAAATTGTAATGAGTCTTATATTGCTCAATCAAGGCCAGCTGCTCAGAACTAATTCTTACCTGTTCGTCTTGCATTAGTACATAATTTCCAATGACAACCGATTGACCATCAATTTGCGATTTAATCCCTTTGCTTGCAACATACTGAAGCTTGCCATGCATTTCTTCGTGTTCAATGCCTTCAATTTCAGCTTGTTTAACAATTGCATTGGCAATAGGATGATAGATATGTTCCTCCAAACATGCACTTATTCTTAAAATATCTTTCTCAGTATAATCTCCGAAAGGAAGAACCTTTTCAACCAAAGGATAACTCGTCGTGATGGTACCCGTTTTATCAAACAAGAAAGTATCCACTTCCAGATATTTTTCTAATACATCACCATCTTTAATAACCATTTCTCGATTTAGACCTTCCTTTATGGCCGTAAGGTAGGCTACAGGTGTGGATATTTTTAGAGCACATGAAAAATCCACCAATAAAAAGGAAATGGCTTTTGAAAACGAACCTGTTAACAGATAAGTCAAACCAGCACCTAAGAAGTTATATTTTACAACCTTGTCTGCCATCCTAATAAAATGACGTTGTTTTGTCTTCTTACTCTCTTCAGATTTTTTCATCAGATTGATGAGTTGCAAAATACGACTGTTTATCTGATTATCAGTCACACGAATTCTTAACTCTCCTGTTTCCAAAACAGTATTCGCACATACAGAATCTCCCTCTTTCTTTTCAACAGGGAAGCTCTCTCCAGTCAAGGAACTCTCATTGACCATGCCTAATCCTGAAACCACTTGGCCGTCAAACAAGATTTCATTCCCTTGGGAGACAACTAATACATCACCTACTTGAACATCAGAACTCTTGATGCTGATGACCATGTCTCCCCGCACTAAGAAAACATCACTTTCTTTAGCAAGAAGGCTTTGTTCCAAATCTGTTGCTGTTTTTTTTAAAGACCACTGATCCAGATGATTACCCAAATCAAGCATAAACATGATGTTGCTAGCTGTCTTGGATTGGTTCATAAACAAGGACAACAAAATGGCCGAACAGTCCAAGACCTCCATGGTTAGTTCCTTGCGCGCTAAAGTTTGATAGGCTTCTTTGACATAACCCAAAGCCTGATAACAAGTCCAAATATAACGAATAGGGTAGGGTACAAAACTTCGAAACAGCAAACGCTTAATCGCTGCACCCGATACAATTGAATAAGCACTCTCTTCTCTACGAATGGGAAGAGTCATCAAGTCCGAAACTTTCCCCTTGTCAATTTTTTTTAAAAAGGCCTCTGCATTTTCTAATACAGAGAAGCCTTCTTTCATACGTAGAGTAAAGTGCTGCTGATCCATATAAAACTGAATAGAGTCGATCCCTTTTTCATCTTTAGCCAAGGAACGAAGATAATCTTGAATATCCAAGGTCAGTGAAAACGAGGACGATAATCGGATATGTTGATATCCTCTGTGTAGCACTTTAAAAGACATATTATTCACCTGTCAGGCTATCTAATTGTTCTTCTTTCTTTTCCTGTTCGTATAAATATTTAGCGTCTTGTAAAACATCATCACCGTGTTGTTTTACAACAGAAACAGATGCATCCAGTCCATCTTTCAATTTGTAAGCTTTAGCCAAGGCCTTAGAATAGCCTTTCTTAGCTTCTTTACTTGCTAAGACTTTCAAGCCAAGCGTCCCAAATGCTACCCCTCCTAAGAGAGAGATGATTTTTTTCGCAACTTTTTGCGACGTTTTAATACTTCTTTTAACATGTTTATTTCCTCCTTGTAACTATTGTAGCGAAAAATGACAGCAAAAGCAATTGCTGATATCTGATATATAGATAAAAATTCTCTATACTGATATTTAATTATATTATGATGAAAAACAATATACTTTATTTTTTTGATACTGTCAATAATTATGTGTAAACACTTAAGTAGAGTTACGGAGTGTTAATTAAATAAAGCTTTCAAGTGTATCAGAACATTGACCAAACCCTTTATGGATTCGTTGACTTTGCTTGAAATTATAATCTTCAAACAACGTAACTAAGTAACGTTCCAGAGCCTCCTCATTAGGAAAAAGAACCTTCTTTTTCGTTTGATGTTTGATTTCTTTGTTAAGAGACTCAATGAGGTTTGTCGAATACATGCTGTGCCAAATCTGGTAGGGAAACTGATAAAAAGTTAAAAGATTATCCGTCTTCTCCAGACTTTCCATGACTTTCCTATACTTTGGTTTCCATTCGGCGAGAAAGTCCTCTAAAGCTTGTCCTGCCATTTCTAAATTTTCAGCACGATAAATCATTATAAATTGCCCCAGAATAACCGCTCTATCTGCTCGTTTCACTTTACTAGCTAGATTTCGACTAATATGAATTAAGCAACATTGTTGTTTAGCTAATGGGTGAGCCTGACTGATAATCTGCTCAAGCCCCTTAAAGCCATCTGTAACTACAAGAGAAATCTGTTGGATTCCTTGGTTTTGAAGCTTGTCTAACAGGGTGGACCAAGAAGCATTGTTTTCTTGAGGCAACTGTGCATAGCATATCTCTATGCGACTAAAGTCGCTAGAGCTATCCTAATTGCGCACCGCCAGTTCTCATAGAAAAAAACACCTTGCAAGATGCAAAGTGTTTTCGTTTGTATTCTGCTGTCCAGTAACGAATTAACGTTTACTAAATTGTGATGCTTTACGGGCCTTTTTCAAGCCTGGTTTGGAAAGTATGAATTTCAGTTGGACTAAAAACAGCGTAATATCAAGACTTTTCTCCGCTTTTATAAAAGCTTTTTTCCAATCAAATTCAACTAATTTTATCCGAATGGTGTGGATTTTACCCCCAAAATTACAGAGAATGGAGCTGATAAACACTAAACGTTCACACCATTAGTTAAATGATTTTTTTGTTCATCATTTTTCTTAGATGATAGAACTTCTAATTTATTTCTTATTCAAGCAAAAACAACCTGCTATAAGTAAGAAAGAGGAAGATACAAGAAAAAAACACGGCGTAAAAACCGATTCAGTTCATTGTCCTCAATCCTTGTCTGCTTCATTTTCTTTTACGAGATCGTTTTGTGAATCTTTTTCAGAGAGTTTTTGATCAATATACTTGTCAATGTTTTCATAAAATTCCTTGGTCGCTTCACTATCTAATGTTGGCGAGTTCTGAACTTGATTCACTTTCAATTGAACAGATTGAATACCGTAAGAGGCTTGTTTTTGGTGGAGTGTTTCTAATTCTTCTTCTAGAATCGGATCTCCAACAACCGTCAAGACCAATTCATTGTTACTTGACTTGTAGACTTGATTAATAACCGTATAATTGGCGAACTCTTTTCCTACAAACTGTTTGATCCCTTCTTTGCGCGCTTGTTCTATTGTCAGAGTAACTGCCGAATAGCTAGCTGGAAGAATCAACAATACAATCAAAGATATCAAGCCAATTCTCATTTTTAATGCTCAGCTCTTTAAATGAAGTTAAAGGAGATTTTTCTCATCAAAATTCTTGTTCCAACAATGTTGGCTAGCATGATAAAGACACAGTTGATCAAGAAAAGATAGAGAGCCCCCAATAAAAAAATCGTACATTCCCATTAGCTAAAACCATAGCCAGCAGTACAGATAGGCGGCATCAGAGCTGTAGCAATGGCTACTCCTGGCACGATATTGTTTGCTTCTTTTTTCCTTGAACCGATCACACCACAATCCCACCAGCAATAGCAATGAGGACATCCCAAATGGTTGGAGAGGTTCGTGCAATCAACTCGCTACTTGCATAAGACAAGGAGAAATCCAGAAATACAGAGTCGAGACAAAGCAAACTGACCAACACTTGAGTCAATAAAACCTCTAGAGATTGCTTGATTAAACGCGTATCAAAAATAGCTAAACCGAATCCCAGTCCAACAATCGGTGTCATGAGAGGTGAAATCAACATGGCTCCTATAATGACAGCTGTTGAATTCATATTTAGTCCGATAGAGGCAATAAAAATTGCACACATCAAAATCGCTGTATCTCTCAATCGAACATGAAGGTCATCGTATAATTTCTCACGGTATTCCCGTGTTGAATAATTGGCAGTCATTTGTCCTCTCCTCTTTCCTTATTTAAATTGGTATAATAATTAAAAATAACAGCTGATAAACAGCCAAAAAATATGAGCCCATAAATCGTCAAGAAGACACTGGTAATCCTTCCAATCAAGGTCACAGCTAGGAGATCCCCGTAGCCGACAGTCGTCGAAGTCACAAAAGCATACCAAAGACCGTCTCCGTAATTTGTGATAGCAGGTTCAACTAGGAAAAGCACGCCTCCTGACCCAAAAACAAAGGTCACAAAACTCAGAGCAAACCGAGTAAAACCCGTAACCTGCATAATATGCCATAACATTTTTAAACGTTTCATTTGTTCTCCTTATTCATACTAGCTCCTGACCGAGCCGTTTTTTTCCAATAATCAAAGTGAAGATAGGACATGATCTCCATCAGAGAAAGATAGACAAACTGATAGATCTGATTTAAGCTGATTATCAACTGATATTGTTTGAAAAATGACTGGAAGAAAGACCAGATATGACTGTCTTGAATCAGTCCCTTCTTAATATCAGACAGGATATTAGCTAAAGCTCCCAAGGACTGAAACGGTAAATCCTTGACATTTATATAGATCCGGTCCACCACATCATTCAGACTGGTATCTTGGATGGCATGAAATTCTCCAAAGAGAACTCCTGCCGCTCCAAGAGTAGAAACAAATTCCACCAAATAATTTCTGAGGAAATTTTCTCAACCTTTTCCCATAATGTGTTTAGTGCCATCCATAACGATCCCAACCAGAAAAAGGAAAGAAAACAAGCAAAAGAAATTTTTGCCGTAAATCCCAAAAAGCTTCAAGACTTGGTGTTGTTGGTTTTTCTAACTCTAAAAACCAAGATGGTCATAATAATTGCTAGAACAGCATCTGTCAATACAATTAATCTGTCTTTCTTCATCGGATTGCATCCCCTTTCTTTTTGTAACATTCTATCTTATCGCATAATATTGGATATTCTTTCATAATCCGACTACAAACAAAAAAATAAACCAAAAAAAGTATGTCCCTATTATACTATATTTAACTCTAGAAGTATTCATCCATCTAATTAATAAATATATCATATTTCACAATAAATGAATACTATCAAAGATTCATCCTTTCACTTCATCATTTAGTGTTGCTTAGATTTATCAAAAACAACCAAATTTGTATTAATTTCAAGTATCACCTAGTTACAAAAAAATTTGGGGTGAACAGAAAAAAAGCATCCCGTATTTTTTTGATACGAAATGCTTTCAATAAGTTTAAATAAGTTTTAACGTTTACTAAATTGTGATGCTTTACGAGCTTTTTTTCAAGCCTGGTTTGACAAGAATGATTTTCACTTGAACCAAAAAAACAATGCAATACCTTGTGTTTTCAGAACTATATATACCTATTGATTTCATAAAATATGAATCAATATATTTTTAAAAAGGGAAATAGTTTAGTTCTGTAAAAATCAACTTCTAAACCTATAAAGTATATTCTGACAGGCTTTATAACGGTCTAAGAAAAAAAGTAGAGAAAAAGGTAGAGATTGAATGAATCCTAGACATTCATAAATCAAATCTAATAATTTCTATTTTTTTAATCACCAATATTAACAAACAATTCCTCTCATTCAATCCCTCAACACTACATAACAATAAAAATGGAGAACAGACTATCTATTATTCGCTACTAGAGAAAAGCTAAAGTTTAGTTTAGAAAAAAACCTTATAGGAACTAGGAACTAGCTTAAATGAATCATCTGTAATTGGTCCGTCATAAATCTTAAGTTTACACTTTTTCGATTTTACATTTAGATCATAAATGAAGTAGATTTTATACGGATATCCACCTCGAGATGCTTCTACCTCATTAGAACTCATTTCAAAACCGTCCGAAAACTTTAATTTTGATGCTTTAACTTCAATATGAATTTCTTCCCCATTTTTATCCCAAAAACGAATATCATAACCAAGACCATCACCTTCAGTTTTGGAAACATGCTCTGGTTGTTTCAAGCCGTTTTCTTTAGCTTCTTGAGATAAAATATTAAAGACAATCTCTTCTCCAACTAAACCAGCCTTCTTTTTCGATTGATTTATACGTTCCCAATTAATTTTACATCCAGTAGATTTACGTTTCTTAATATTGATGGTACGTCTATTAACCTCTTCGTCAATAATTACTGTGAAATCTGTTGCATTTTCAAATTTATCTAGTTCAACAACAGTTAGGTCAGAATCAATTGGTGTAATATTGATAGAATCAATCGGAACGATTGGACGATCTTCCAACAATGATACAAAATCATCATACAAAATTTCATTCATGCCATACTGATCCCAAAAGTGAGACCATGAATTTGGTTTTTTACGCTTCTTCTTGCTTGGTGTTTTCCATTTATAATTTTCAATAAAAGAATCACCCTGTCTAATCGGAGGTTCAATCTTAAACGCATGTGAAATTACTGCAACAACATTTCCGTCCTCATCTGGTTCGGAAATACTCTCAACATAACCTCCCCCATATATTTCCCATTTACGGTCTTTTGTAATTTTGCCAGGATGACGATTTAAAACAACAGCCCCCTCCTTTAATTTCCCATATTGATGAACATTCCATCCATAACTAGTTGCATCATCTGCGTATTTCAATTGACCATCATCTTCTATTTTCCCATGATCCAAAATAAAAGCTTTTTGTCCTTTAATGGCTGGCGGTAATAATTCTGAAATAGTATACATCTTCCACCTCTTTCTTTTCTCGATCGAGACATTTTTTTGTTCTGATCTAATGATACAAAAAAAATCTAACATTGTCAACCGGCTCATTTTTTTGTCCTGATCTAGATTTGTTTAATGCCGTTCAGGTTGATTTTTTAACATTTGAGAATTTTTTTCTCATCTTTAAAAATTATCTTTGTTATGATATAGCTATGAAAAAAATATTAAAGAAAAACAATATCCGCAAAACCTTATGGCATATTAAGCGCCACTGCAAAAATATTGAGAATAACCCTGAAAGTGAATACAGTAAATCTGAGTTATTTCACTTAAAAATCTAGCATTGAAACACTAAGTCGAATTTTGAACAATGAAAAGCCCTATCCAAATTTGGATAGGGAGGAAGTGTTTTGAAAGCTATTCTCTCCAGATTTTTTTGTTCTAATGTCACTCTTCGTATCACTGTTTTGACAGAGACCCTTTTAGCGAATTTTGAATTCGCTCTATTATTTTACTATTATATAATCTATATAATTCAAAAGATTTGATTATTTTTTTGAAAAAGAGGATTTTGCATATAAAAAATAGTGTATATATTCAATGATATAGATTATAAACAAATATCATATTTAAAATGATGAGCAAATATGAAATAAGAAGATTCATATCCCAAAACAATTGATATTATGTAATAAATTATTTAATTTTTAAAAAATATCTCTGGGAAATAAGTTAAATATGTATTATCATTGAAAGGGTCCATCTGATTCATATTTAATTTTTATACTAAAACTCATCATGTAACTTTTTAAATCCGAAGTCTTTAAATTTTATCATAATTTTGTATTATAATACACTTAGAACATTTCATCATCAAACTCTTCCCAAGTATTAATCTCAATTTCAAGTTCGCTGGTATCTATATGTTCTAAATTAAATGATTTTGTTTTTAAGAATTTTTCCTAATACTTCAAAAATTACGAGTCACAGAAATATTAATTTTTACCAGTATACGTTTTATAATTAGCTGGAGAGGTAACAATTTCTTTTTGTATCATCATCCCTTCCCCAGTAATCATAAAAATATTTTTTTCTGATTCTAAGTTTGCAGTCACTAGATAAGTTACTGAGTTTTCATCATAAAAATCAACTTTAATATCTTGCAAAGATAGATCATAACTTTCTAACTCTTCATCTTCTCCTTCAATATCATTTAATAAATAATCTTCAACAAATCTGTCTAGCTGACTATTTCTCTCCAATTCGTCTAAAAAAATCGAATTTATCATTGGCAATAAATACTTCAATTATGTTTTCTTGAGATATATTATGTTCTTCTGCAATAGAGGTATAAAATTCATTACTCGATTTAATAATCAACTCTCGAGATGTTTCTTCTCTAAACAATGCTTTTACTATTTTCTCTTGAAAAATTACCCTTAACATCTGAAGTTACAAAAAATAATGTTTTTTTGATTCTTTTTGAGAGATTCTTTAGCTCCTCTATAATAAAATAATCATTAAATTTTTGATATTCCTTTTTATTTTTATCAAGATTCAATTTTTTTCAGCATCATAAGAAACTTTATCAAGAGTCCCTCTTGATAAAGGGAGTCCTATTCTACTTTGCTGTTCCAAATCCCTAATGAAGTTTTTTTATAATTTTCATCAATTTTTGATAATGATGGTTCAAATAAAATTGAAAAAAATCAATATCATCCAATAATTTTTTTCAATTTGAGCTCTTCCATTATCAAGTATGGAAATGATATTATCTAAAAATAGTTTTATCAGAAAAAAATGATTTTCAAATTTTCTCAATCGTTTAACAGATAGAGATTCTTTCTCTATGTTTTTATTCAATAAATCCAGAAATTCTTCCTTATATTTCTGAACCGATGGTTGTTTATATGGTTTATCTTTAATAGGAGACAACTCATGATATATCGTATCAGTTAAATAAATACGATCTCGCTCCATCTCTAGACATTGAACGATAAAATTATAATAATTAGGAGATGATTCAAAAAAATATCGGATATTACATTAGTATCCAACACAAATATCACATTATCGGTCATATTTATACCTTCCACAATTTTATTATAGCCATATAAAAATACATTCTAACTCTAGAAATAAATTATACTTTAGAGTCTATCCCAAGCATAACATTAAGAGTAGAATTCAAAAAAACATATATATAAATTCTGTTAAAGTTTCTTAAACACTTTCCATTGCATTCTTTAATCCATTCTCTTCTTTATGTCAAACTCTTCTAGTCGGTTCCTTTTCTCTTTTTGCGTTATCAATATATTTAATATAGTCATTTTTAAAAATCTTCTAAACTTACTAAAGAAATGTAAGAATCATGACTATCATCATAAAGATCAGCACATGGATTTTTTTCTTAAATTTAGGGTTTAATATTCAGCATATTCTTTCGTGCTAAATTGTCAAAAGATTTCAAACTTCTACATGATTTAGTTTGTTGACAATGTGAACAATAGTGTGAACTACTTTCTAGTATCATATCTTTAGCATCATCTGTATATACAGCGACTACACCATTCGTTCTATTGTCATTTCTATCTTCCAAAGAATATCTTAGTTCATCATAAAGCCAATCATCATAATTTCCAATCCAATTCTTTCTATAAGATACTGCGTCAGGAGTTAATAATACAATTGTAACAGATGTATCTTTTAATTTTTCGTATAGATAACTCTGTATAGCTTCATCACTCATTTGACTTCTATCTTTATCTTCTGACCTATTAATTACTTCTGTAGACTCATCAAATAAAGAAACTAACTCATCCTTTATCTCTTTCCCATCTTTAAAAACGAAAGGAAATAAATATTTTTTTGTTGCCATTATATAACCCCTTCAATAATTTTGATTATTGTATTAGAAACTTGTATGACATCTTTTTCGTTCTCTAAAACATTCCAATAATCCTCTAGATAAGGATAGTCTTCTGACTCTTTCATTTCATCAAATATTTCTTTTGCTGTAGCTCCCGTAGAACCTATTGGAATTATTATTTTTCCTTTTTCTTTAGCAATCTGAAATTCCTCCATCATTCCTGACGCAGATACTACTTCACCATTATCTATTTTATTGCCAAATATAAAAATGCATACCCCTGCTGAGCTTATCATTTCTTTACGATTCTCCGTCCAACGTTCAGCTAAAGTTTTTCCCCCAGTCTCATATTGTGGAAAAGGGAACAAACTAAGATACTCATTTACATGTCTATATTTACTTTCATAAATTCTATCAAGAGCTCCATTAATAATGCTACTCCCTATACCAAAAACCAAATCCTGATATAATCTTATAGTTTTTGAAATAAGAAAATTAGACAAATCATAACAATATTTATTTACTTTTTCTTCACTCCAAGTTGTATTATAGCTTGAAATACTACCTGAAATAAATATTGTATTCTTCAAATACTGCTCCTCAACTTTTTGTATTAATTTAGGTATTTCAGAGTACTCATCGACCAGAATCGTTTCTATACCATATCGTTGTAAATCTTGGATTTTTTTAAATTTTGTTTGATAACAGCATAATCATATTCCTTCTTTATTTCCTCAGGATTTTTCTTTCAGCATAAAAATCTTTTTCTAAAACTTTCTTTTGAATACAATAATGTTCCCGTTTATTTTCCCCAAAGCAAGGCATTTATTTTACCCAATATTGATTCTAGATTTGGATCCTCGAAACTGAATCCTACAAACAAAAAAAGTTTTTGACACCAAATCTCCACGTAATGCTGATATAAATAGAGAATTTTTCACTATATCTTTCATAATCATCTTTTTGAAATTACCACATCTTGTGGCGACTCCACGTCACCGTGCATTTTATAAACTATTGCATCACTGTCAGGAATATCTCGTGCTAAATCATACTTGTTTTTTTTTACATCTGCTAAACGATTATTTTTCTCTAAGGCATTTTTCAATTACCTTATCATAGTTTGTTGTCCAGTAAGCAGAGATTGGTAATTTCGTTAACAAGTTCATAGTTTCTGGAATTGCTTCTGGATTTGAAAAATTTACTAATGATATCCCTGATTAACTTCTCCTCTATTTCCTCCCTTAGAATTGATATAATATTGAGTTAGACCTATTAAGTCCGATTCTTTTTCAACATCTAATTGAATCTCTTCAGAAAATGATCTTACTAGCTCTTTCCAATTAACAAATCCTGCATCTACTGATGTTCCTGCACCAGCAAACACTGCTGCATTCCTTCTTGTATAGACTTCGAAAATTTTTGTATAAATCGTTTCTTATCCATTATAAATCCTACACTTTCTAATAAAGACTCCCATTTTGAATTCCCTAAGAGGTTTAAAATCCTGAATCAATTGACTTCTACTTTTTGATTGTTTATTCTGTCTAAATCTATCAATATAAAATCTACTTCCGCCTGATCCATTTGTCTTATAATCAAAAGTTCCAATTTCCCATGCACACCATTCTCGTATTTGCCTTTTTCCCTCCTTGAAGGGCTAACTCACTATTTAAAGTTCTTAGAAAAAGTAATTGATCAGACTTGATAATTTCTTGAATTAGATTACATTTAAGTTTTTTTAGTTTTTTTGAATTTTTTTAGGTTGATGCATCCAATCTACGTATAGGTAAACATTTTTTTCGCAAAAAATATAAAAACAACCCTAAAGTATATAATTTATCTACAAAAAGCATGAGAAAGAAAAACTTGATTTTTCTTTTCTTAAGTCTTTATATTCATCATTTTCTCTAAGAATTTCAACAATAATATCTATATCTATATCTTTAATTTTTTTCATTTTGAAGTTCAGCAATAGTATCCAATACTTTCGAAATTAATCTTCTAATATCTGTTTCTATTTTTTTCTTTTTTTATTTTTTTAATACTACTTCTTTTTTTCAGTATTATCCTTCACTGATAAAGACTGTTCCTCTAATTTTCCTTCATTATTAATCAATAATTCAATTTCTGCTAGCAACTTCTCTTTCTTGTCTATCCATAATTCAATTTCTGCTAGCAACTTCTGAACATCTTTATTATCAAAAATTATCGACGAAATCAATAAGTTGAAAAATATTGTAATGTATCCTGTAGTTTAAGAAAAACCTCTATCAAATTTATTTCATTTGAATCTAACAAAAATAAAATATTCTCTAGTTCCTTAACCACCCCATTTGAAAACTCAGCTAATCTAACGAAACTATTTAAGTTGTTTTCTCTAAAAAAATTTAATTACATACTCATCTAAAATTACTCCCTTAGATAAATTTCTTGCCGACAGATTTTCTTCTGATACATTTCCTTCCATCGTATACTCCTTTTTACATTAGTAATAGAAATCTTTTAATCACAAACAGTATTCCGGATTTTTTTGATTTTATATAATAATTATATCATATAAATAAAAACGATTTCATTTAATTTTATTTTTTTGAATATTTTTCCTTTTGCAATTCTTGAATAACTAATGGGTAATAAAAACTTTCCGAAAAAAATAAGTATTTTTCGGAGAGAAATTGGTTACTCATTATAGTCCCTAGCATTTTTTTAATTTATAAACACTTGTTGTGTTATTTTCATAGGAGGAACAAATGTGCGATTTTAACGTAGCTTGTATAGTAGAATTTATTGAAGCTTTTGACTTTTAGAAAATTCGATGTACCTTTAGACAGTATAAATTTAAAATCTAGTCTAGAAAGCAATAGAGAAGTTGATAAGATTAAGGATGAGTTATCAAACTTCCTTCCTTATAGACAATTGAAAAGTAATAAAAAGTCCTATCAATTTTTACTTAGACTATCCGGATGATTGTTTGGGCATAGTATCATTTAATAATAGAAATTACATTGATACGGAATTATTACATGAATACTTTATGGAGGAGAATGCATTAAAAAGCTTATTACAGCGCTCTTATCAAGAAATGGATTAGTGATACTGAAATTATTAAAAATGAAATCCAACTAATACCTAAACTAATCACAAAAAAATATCTGAATCAGTAACACTCCGTTTTATAAGTTATTTCAATCTTTTTATAAAAAAACATAGACAAACTAACACTTTAACAATCATTAAGAAAAAAATAGAAAAGTCGAGCTATCAACAAATAAGTATCACAGATTTAACTGAGAGGAATTTTTATAGTAAAATGTCATCAATTAATAGTTGATATATAAAGATTATTGAAACAACTTAAGATAAACTAAAAAGCCACCCTAGATTGGTGGCTTTTTATCATAAAACACATTTTGATTACTAAAAAAATGTTTGCTTATAAATAAAAGGTCGCTTTTAAAACGACCTTCACTCTCGAATAATATACATCTAACTTATACTCCGCCTTTTTCCTATTTGGCTACCCCACCGTTAACGCTAGATGTAATTATAAGAAATCCTGAAAAAAATTAACATAAAAATCACTCTCCTTCTGTTTGTTTTTATTTTTCCCAAAAAAATAAGTTCAATAAATTTTTCAAATAGAACAGAAGTAATTATGCCAAAAGCAGTTAGTAATTAGAGCAAATGATGGGGGTAGGATTCGAACCTACAATACTAATTACTCTATTCAGGTAAATATATTATACTACTTTTTTTAAAAATTAGTAAAGATATTTCTTTCATTTGAGAATTTTTTTAGTAAATATAATTTCTTTTGCTATGATATAAGCATGGAAAATAAAAACCAAAAAGTATTATAGCATATCAGACTCCATTGTTACCCTATAGAAAATAATCACTCTAATAGCGATATAAAAACTGAACTATTCCATTTAAAATCAAGTATTTAAACCCTACTGCGATTTTTTTAAATAATGAAAAACCCTATCCAAATTTGGATAGGGAAGATGTACTATAAAAAAATTCATAAAAATAGTGTACACTCAAAAGTCAAGTAGAGCTTGACTTTTTTTATTTTTCAGCTTCTAATTTAAGTTCTCGTATTCTTTTCCTTTTTTTCATCTGATAATACTGTAATTTTTTTCCTGTACATACATCGGAGGTAATACTATGTCAGATTCTAAAAATTCTTGAGCGTTTATATTCGGCCGACTAGATATTCTTTGATTGCTTTCAATCCATTTTTTTATAGGCAGAAGATTTCGTATAATTTAATAAATATCGAGGATTAATTTGTGATTTATCCAGAATAAACTTTATCAGATAGCCTGCAAACATTGCTTTCCCATATGATTCATTATAAAGGAAAGTTCTACCAACACTTCCGGTTCGCGCTATAAGAAAAATCATCTGTTTTTTTAATAGATATTTCGCATTGACCTTTTGGGCAGAAACAAATTTTTTTCGTTTAATGTCCCATCGTCATTTATATCTGTAATTCTAATATATCTTACATCACCCTTTTTGGTATAGCTTTTTCAGCCGCTCCATAAAAAGGTTTTTCTGTCACTAAATCTTTAAGTTTTTTTAATTTTATATTTGGAACTACTAATAAAACCTTTATTACTCCAAACATCCCATCTTTTTAATGTTTTAAACGAAACTTCTTGAAGAATATTACTATTTTTTTGAAAAAATCTTTTTCGTGAATTTTTAATACCCAACGATGAAATTATAAAAATCATCGAGCTCTTTTTCAATTTTATCTATTTTTCATCAACTTATCACTACATTTTTTGAAGCGCACTCAAATATATAGCTAATAATTCTTCTTGCTTTTTTTCGCTAGGGTACTGGGATCATTGCACTTAAAAACAGTTGCTTGATTAACCCGCTGTCTATTAGTTGTACCACTACTTCTTGATTGCCATTGATCTCTAAATTTTGAAGATGACAGAACTAACATCAAAAAAATTCTGTGTTAATATTATCAACTTTAAATAACATAAAATCAGCTGTAACAACTGCTCCATCTAACTCTTCCGGAACAATACCAAACGCACCATTACGAGCATCAATTTTTGGAAATTATCAGTTGATTCTTACGAGCAATATATTGCTTTTTTTGTACCAATATCTTTTCCTAACTTTTTCTCCACGTTTTACAACTCCATTTCCATTAATTTTTAACAGTTATTTGTTTATATAAAGTCGAGTCATTAATTGTAATTTTCTCTTTTACAGGAGTAAGGAACTTTCCCGCTTGCTCTAATGGAAACACAGAAGATATTGTATGTGTTAATAAATTTGAGACACTCCAAGATAATAAGTTTTTTTATATGGATGCAGTCTTAAAAATTTTATTTGTCATATAAGGGAACCTCCTTCCCAAACTGTTTCCTTATATAATCTTTTCCATTTTTAACATACTCACTTTTATTTTCCAATATACGCCACTGACAGTTCTCTTTTCTATATTCAGAGTACTCTTTTAATAAGATCGGAAGCTCATTTCCTTCTGTTTTTTTACCTGTTGTTGTAATACCCGCATCTTCAATCTTAGCAACTGGAACTTTATAATCAAACTTTTTCTTTACAATAGAATTAACTTCGTCATTTATTAGTTTTTTCAAGTTTTTCGTATTCTTTTTTTAGCTTGTTTTTTTGGGTTTCCTTATTATCTTTCTGTCTCTGTTTAATAAGCAAGACCTTTTCTTGAAGCGATTCATTACTTGAATTATCTTTTTGTTTTATTTTTTTTATTTATTTCTTTAAGCTCTTCTTTTAAGCTATTCTCAATTTCAACACAGCTTTCTATTTTACTTGAAAGTGATTCGATTTCAATAGAGTGTAACTTAGTAACTTCATCTTTTGCTTCTTTTTAGGCACTTTTGATATTCTATTTCTTCAGCTTCTGTAAATTTTTTTCATAAAGACAAGGCTTGGCTTTACAGTGGCATTTCAGCTGCTACAAATACATCTTTAGGAATTGAACAAATCAATATTAACTTAGCTCTACCTTCAAAATATTCTCGTACCTTTTTGCAAATTTTTATTATTAAGAACACCCTCAGGTAATACCAACCCCATACGGCCACCTTTTTTTAATAATTTAAGACAGCGCTCCATGAATAATACTTCTGTTAAAGTCGAACTAGAACCAAGATCATATAGACTTAGAAGGTTTTCTCCAATATGATCATCAACTTGTTTTAAAGCTTGCTCATAAGCTGGTCCATAATTTTTAATATACTTCTTAATGAGATTTTGATCAGTAAATCTGTCAGCTTCTGTAATCAACTGGTTTTTATCAACATTTTGTCCAAAAGGAGGATTAGTTAAAATAACATCAAAACGTTCTTCAAAGATCCCATTAACATTTAATAAGCCATCATGATGATGAACACCTCCATGCCCATCTCCATGCATAATCATATTCATTTTTGAAGTACGAGCCATTCTAGGGTTTGCATCTGTACCATATATACAATTATGGGATAAATTAAACATCCGACTCCCTCAATAGTCGTATCTAGTTCTGTATTGAGAGCTAATTGCATATTCTCAATTTCTTTTTATAATTTCAATTTGTTCTTTTTCTGATTTATCATTAAAATCTTCACCTTCTATTTTTTTATACGTAAAAGATTCTTTATGGTCACGAATGTCTTTTTCAATTTTTTTCTCTAATGTATTCAAAAAAACTTTAATAAGAAATCCTCCAGATCCACAAGTAGGATCGCAGATAATTTCCCCTTCTTCCGGATCTAGTAATTCTGTCATAAAGTCTACAATTGTACGAGGGTGAAATATTGTCCTAATTCACCTCTGAATGTAGTACCTAAAAAAATGCTCAAAAAGCGATACCTTTAACATCGTCTTGAGTATCTGACAAGTTGAAATTTTCTAGTTTTTTTCTAGAATTTGTATAAAACTATTTTCTCGAATTTTTTTATTTCATCATTCTCGTCAAAAAGATGGTCTTCCTTAAATTCTTCTTTAGTTGTGCTAAACAATCTTTGCATATATGACTGATTATAGAGAGGAGTTCCTTTGAGGCCCGGACGGACATGTTTGTTATAATTATTCGATTGATCTTCATACTCTTGTTTAGTAAATACTTTTTGTCCCTCGTTGTTCTCTTTCGAATCTTATTTTCATAAAAAAAGAAGTTTACTTATTTCATCAAAAAGCACCCTCAGGAGATAATTTGTCATTATTTCTGATAATGTTATGACATGATTGAAGAATTTTTGTAAATTCTTCACGTGTAAATGTTTTTGTTTGATTTTTTTAACTGTTCGATTATTTTTGCATTTTTAACATCTTTGGCTGAAGGTATTGCTACAACCTCATCTAATTTATTAGGAAGATATTTGGGATCAACATTAAAAAAATTTCGTTTCTTTCTCATTAGTTGTAACGAAAAAAATTCAGCGTTAGCCCAAGAAGCATAATTTAATCCTTGATAATAGTCTTCTACCCGTACTTTAACGTTATCTGCTTTACACTCAACAACTATAAAGGCTGACTTTTTGCTTTTTCTTTATCTTCTTTACTTTTCCAAATTACAATATCTGCTCTTGCCTTACCTTGACCTCTTGAAGAGTTATTAACCTGTAATTCCTGTGCCATTTGATTAAGGCTATAACCGTAGTCATTTACTAACGTCACTATGTATTTCTGACGGACTCTTTCTTCAGGTTTGGCAATTAACCATTTATTTTTCAATGGACAAAATATTTTCCCATCTTTTTTTCTTGATATTCTATTTTTAGACATTAATTCATCCTACTTTCTTAATCAACAGAAATAATTTCTTCATATGAATATTTAATATTGAAAAAGGTGATAAATAGTGGCTCCTTATTATTATAACTCTATGCCATGCCAATGATTCTTACCTCTCATTTTTTTCTAAAAATTAATTTACATTTTTTTAGAAGTTCATTAGCAAAGATTCAATTGTAAGCTTGATAAGAGCTTTCTATTATCTATTACTAGTATATCATATTTAAAATTTAGTAAAACAAACTACTCTCAAAAAAAGTAATTTTTAAATTAAATAATAAGTAAACAAAAAAATATTATTGCGTCTCAATCTTCGAATTAACTTGTACTTTGTATTGTAGAACAACATAAAAAAATTTTAATGATTTAAATGATAAAGAGATAATTAGAAAAAAATCTGATAATAGTAACACTGTAAAAAAATAATTTAGTAGCTTCATAGCATAAATTTAAAAAAATATTTTCATCCTTAATTTCACAAACAGATTGTTAAATAATACCTATCAGAATCCCTATACATTATATTCTTAATTGATATTGTATAAGAATTCAGCTAGATCTTTCGTTTCTTTTTTTATATCTTTTTTTCACGTAATTCTATTCATTCTAATCACATTAACAGTAACTGTAGCTCTGCTTTTTTTCTCGCTTCTTGATCAGAAAATTTGGTTTCATCCCATGCATATGCTACCGATTTCCCTTTGTTATAAATCAACCAAATTTTTAAGTTCTTAATACTTTTTTTAATTCATCCCAGTTTTCTTGATTAAGTAGATCTGGTACATCTTTGCTAGTTGCAAATCCCTTTGCTACTAATTGAACTTTGAAGATGTTTTTTTGTAGGCAAGGTTTATATTGATTAAATTCATTAATCAAAGTTTCTTTTATTTTATGAAAGTAACAATGAATAGACAAATTCTGTCCTTCTAAGTACTCTACCACAGACTGTTTAATAGCTGACTCTGTGTCAACCACATATAGCCTTAACAAGTCAATTAAACGAAAATAAAGGGCCTGTTTTGAAACTTCTAGATCCTCTTTGACTTTTTGGAAAGAATCACAAGCGTAGAAAATTTTGGATAGTAACACTATATCAGGCATAAGTACAATAGCTGAAAACACATTGGCTTCTCTCTCTAGAATCGATTCCTGATTAACCACCGACTCTGTAAAATAAGATCCGTCATGCTTTAAAATAAAATGGCCCAACTCATGACACAAAGTAAAGTGGCGTTTAGTTTCAGGGTTGTCCTCTTCATATGAAAAAGTGGTTCCAAGTTCATCAATAATCGTCAAACCTTCAATCTTATGATTTGAGAAGTGATGGCTGATAACTTGAATCCGATTCTGATCAATACAATGGTTAAAATAATAGCGAAAGTGATAGTTCAGTATTGAAACTTCTTCCTCTTTCATAAAAGAATAGAGGGCTTGCTTTGTGATTATACTTACTCTTGAATATAATTCATCCACGAACAACACCTCCTTTAAGTCATAATTTCAATAAATTCAACCAAATAGGTTGAGTTTATTATATAAAAAGTAGACGAGTGTCTACTAGAAATTAATCACCATTATTTTTTTCTTTCATTGCTATTATCTCTATTCTCGATAGAAGTTAATTTGCCATCACCTTGAACTGTATCATGTATTGTTGATGATTGGCTTGTGATATTTTCATTGGAAGTTACTACATTACTTGTGTTTTTACAATTTCCTGTGGAGTATCCTCAGCAGCTAGTTCCCCGCTTTCCCCAATAATTCGATTAATTTATATTTAGATTTACTTCTTTTGTAAAATACTGCCATATTTTTTTCTCCTTATTAAACTTTTTTTCTTTCATATAAGTACTATCTATTTGATTTATCAATCCATCGTACTATAAACATATTCATTAAATCTAATCTCAAAAAAACTCTGCTAATTTAATCAAATGTTTCAAAGATATAATCATCTTATTCGTAAAATCTTTTATGATCATATACTATTCATTCTCTTTTCGAAAAGCTTTTTCCTTTCTTCCATAAACTCAACTAACTCTTTCTTAAAAAAACTTTCTTTTTCCTCATCAGTCAATCCTTTTTGAGTTCATACGGAAAAAGTAACTCAATATTATCTAATTGATCTTCTGTATTATCTGAATTTCCAACTAAGTAATCCACCGACACATTCAAAAATCTGCGCGATTTTTAACTAGATTTTCTTGTGTTGGTTTTTGATTCCACGTTCCCATGAAGCATAAGCAGGTTGAGAAATTCTAGTTTTTCAGCAACATCAACTTGGGTTAATTGTGCTTGTTTTCTTAGAGTTTTTAAGCGTTCCGAAAAATTCCATTCTATTCCTCTTAAAATTTTTAAAGAATTTTTCAAAAATCTCTTGACAATTATAACTATTGGTTATATAATGTAAATATAGCTGATGGTTATAAGTGCTGTAAAATAATAATGCTAACTTCCAGCATCACGATCTTTGAAAATTTAATAAAAAGTGCGTCTGACAACCAGAAGACTAATCATCAGAACTACACATAAACTTCGTACCTTTATTGTAAATGTTTTTGGAAAGAAAAAGTCAAGCTCTCTTTATGGTTGAAGTGAAGATATAAAAAAACATTTTTGTGGGCTTCCACGCATTTCGGACTTTCGCACTTTTCCGCATAGTAAAAGTGAACTGGCTTCGCCAAAAGGGCGTAAGAGAATCCATGAGGTATGATAGTGACTACCTTTTGAGATTGGCTGGGCAAAGCGATGGTAATTTACGCAAAGCACCTTGCTAAACGTTGCCACCGTGGAAAGAGTAATCTTTCCAACCAAATAACTTTTCTCTACTGCTGTCTATCTTTATTAGATAGACTAACTCTCAAGCTACTAAGTCTTCAAAATTTCTTAGTAGCTTTTTACTTTAAACAATAAAGGAGAAACACTATGACAAACTTTTTTTCGCATCACAATGTAAAAGACTCTACAATAATTATATCTTCACTGATAGAATGTTTCGTTCATCTGAGAAACTACAAGCTCAACTTTATTCTCAAACTCTCAGTGATTTAAATACAATAGCTAAAAAAATCAATAGCTACTGGATTTCCTCAAAGTGAAGTACAATTTTTATACTAGAATGTTTAAACGTAAACTTTCTATTCATTATTACTCAAGAGTGAAAGCAATTAGCTTAGCTCTTTTTATTTTACAATCAGAAAGGAAAAATACTTATGATCCCAGAAACACTAAAAAATGAAACCAGAATTTATCGGCCCAGCTTACTATGAGAAATTGGGAAATGCCCCACGCTTTGTCTTCGGAAAAGAAGGCAAATATCAACGTCATATTTTAAACAGTGAAATACATGGTTCCTTCCATGTTATTACACCCGCTTCTACCACTGTCTTCCCAGAAGATGCTCTTGTAGAAGTTGTTAATCCCATCTTTCCTATCAGATACTTCTCTGAATGGAAATTCTGTTGCACCTGCACTTAATGTTTTTTTGCTGAAAAAAACTAGTATTGAAAAAAATAATTACATAAAGGAGAAAAATTAAATGGCTAAAATTGGATTAAACTACGGAGAAAAAAACTACAAATTGCTGACAAAACTTATCGCGTCATCACTGATGGTTTAGACGTCCCTGCAAGTCCTTGGAAAAATTGACTTTCAGGGGATTGAAGGACCTGATATTATCTTTGAAGAGGATCGTTCACAAACGAAACCCTGACGGTTCATTTGCTCAAATTAATACCGGAGAAGTTCGTGGTATTGTTGTTGCGATTCATTCTTCTGTACAACATCAGACACTCTTCTTTACTATTGCAGATATGTCCGAATCTGAAATTGAAGATCTTGGCCTAAAATATCGTGAAGAAATTGAATTAGAAGATATTGTCATTACACATACTCATGTAAATCGAAATGATATATTCAAATTATTTGCTTCTAAAATTAAGAAGAAAAACAGGAGGCACACCATCCAAGGAAAAATAAATCTGTAGAACATAAAAAAAGCAAGACTAGGAGGTGAAAACATTATGAAACTCTTTTACCTATCGAGGACAAAGAGTTCGAATCATTCACCGAAAAATTAAGGGAATCACATGGTTAATTCTGTGGTTTCCTTTTTTATTTGCTATTAGCCTTTATACTTACATTCATCTAGAAGAATTAAAAATTCATCCCCTACCACAAGCTTATTTTATAGGCGCTGTATTCTTTAGTTCTTCTGTTCTTGCTTGGTTCATTAATCAGCTTTGTTACGAGAAGTTACTCTTCTTTCAAAAAAATGAATAGCTTACGTATTTTATCTAGGTTTTTTTATTGGAGAAATAATCTCTACCTATCAAAAAAATTAAACGAGAAAAATAAGATTAGTGAAAAGATTGAACTTCCCAAGTATATCTAAAACAATCACCATATAGAATTGAAATTAGCTTCATCTTAGAAGGGAATAAATTTCAGGATCGTTTCTTAAACCTCGGTTCCACTCTTGAAGTAATGTTTAATGGAGATTTTCGAAATAAGACTTTCGATAAACGCTTTATCAAATATGAAATTGCCATCAATCGTATTGATAGTCGTATTTCTATTGATAATGTTATAGTCAGAGGTTCAAAACTACAACTCATGAAAGATGTGACTTGGGACTTTATCGAAGAGCCTCATCTTCTCATTGGCGGTGGAACTGGTGGAGGGAAGACTGTTGTCCTCATGACCATCATTTATGCACTCGCTAAAATTGGTTTTATTGATATTTGTGATCCCAAAAACTCTGACTTAGCTGGTTTAAAAAAGATACCAGTCTTTCATAACCGAGTTTATACTAGTAAAGAGGATATCATTAACTGTTTTAAAGAAAATGTAGAGTTTATGGAAAAACGCTATAAACTAATGTCTTCTTCCCATAAGTTTCAAGCTGGTAAGAACTTTACGCACTATGATATGAAACCAAAATTCATTCTAGTCGACGAGTGGGCAGCTCTCATGGCAAAAATAGACCGTGATTATAGCCAACAAGCTGAACTCATGGAATACTTATCTCAACTCGTCCTAGAAGGCCGACAAGCTGGCATATTCATTATTTTTGCAATGCAACGACCTGATGGTGAATTTATCAAAACAGCTCTTAGAGACAATTTTATGAAGCGTCTCTCCGTCGGTCATTTAGAATCAACAGGATATGACATGATGTTTGGAGATGCAAATAAAACAAAAGAGTTTAAAAAGCTAGATGAAATCAACGGTGTTCGTGTTAAAGGACGAGGCTATATTGCTAACAACGGTGATTTAGCAGGCGAATTTTTTTCTCACCTTATATTCCACTTGATCAAGGTTTCTCCTTTCTATGAAGCTTACTCACAAATACCAGTTATCGAATTTGAAGGAGAAGAATTCTCTGCCTTTGAAGAATTCCAATCGCAAACTAAAACTAAAAAAGAGACACAGGAGTCTGATATGGAACTTAAATTTACTAATCGTACCCTTAAAGACTTTTCTGATGAGCAAAATTTAAAAATGACAACACTACGAAAAATAATCTATCTATTAGAGGAAGAAGGAATGACTTTTGAACGTTCCGACTCTGCTATTTTAGTAGAATCTTTCCAAGAAAAACTCCTTCTTGAAATACTCTCACAATTTGATGAGGACGGACGCAAATCTTATCCAAAAGCTGTTGAAGCGATTATTAATCATCATGGGCTAGGACAAGGGCAAGGGCAAGCCTGACCACAGGTCAGGCGCAGACCGTAGACCGACGTTCCTAGTCCATGATGAAACTTCAACCCCCGGTTTCTAACAGGGGGGTTACATTTGGCAAAAATGCCACGTCCACCCCTCTTCATTCCTTATGGGAGTTGAGTTTACAGATTTCAAGAAGTGTGTAACTTTCGTCAAAAAAGTGTGTCACTCTAAAAAAAGGAGGTATACTCATGAATGGATAAAATCAGCCCATTCAATCTTAAAAAATTTCGTCAGGAAACTGGGATGAGTCAAAAACAGTTTGCAGAAGCTATTGATCTTCCAACTAGAACCTACCGTTCATATGAATCCGGAGAACGAGGGTTTAACAATCGAAAAGTTCCGAAATCTCAAAGAGAAATTGGGATTTCATAAAGATTATGAAGAAAATAGACTGCGTGCTAGAATTGACTATGTAAGAATTTCATTCCCATCCCTACGAGATCTAGAAAGCTTTTGTAAAAACTTTCTCTATTGTCATCTCACTGAATTCACAGAACAAGAAACACGGCTCATGAATTACACTCATCTCTGGCAACGAGGAAATATTTGGATCTTTGATTTCTTTGATAAAACCGAAACAAAGGATTTTCAAGCTTGCCTTCAATTATCTGGTCAAGGTTGCCGTGAGATGGAAGTTCTTTTAGAACATAAAGGAGTAACCTGGCAAACATTCTTTCAAAATCTTCTTTATGCTTATGAGGATTGCCGCATTAAACGACTAGATATCGCCCTAGACGAGCTCTACAAGGGGTTCGGTAGAGAGGATGAACAAATACATCTCCCTGAGTTAATAAAACGTCTATACGCAAAAGAAATCATCCTAAAGTCACTTAAAAAATGGAATGTGACTGGTGGAGGTTCTTTTACAAATAATGAATACATGGAAGCAAATCACGGACTATCTATTTATTTTGGTTCCCGTCAAAGTCAACTCTACTTCAACTTCTATGAAAAACGCTACGAACTTGCTCAACAGGAAAACATCTCCTTGGAAGAATCCTTGGAGATTTTTGGTATCTGGAATCGCTATGAAATTCGCTTTTCCGACCAAAAAGCACAAGGTACAATCGAAGAATATGTCAATGGAGTGGATCTTGGAGAAATTGCCCGTGGTGTCGTTAATAAAGAAATTCAAGTCTATAATGGCACTAATCAATTCGGAGCTTATAAACCAGACGAAAAATGGCAAACACTTTTTGGAGGTGTTGAGCCCTTTAAAACTATCAACAAGTCCACAACCTTACAGTTTTGAGCGTACTATTCGCTGGCTAACCCATCAGGTATCGAACTCCTTAGCACTCGTGAATGAAGCGGATAAAATCATGCAGACGGAATACATGAAAATGATTCAAAACAGCGGAGAAATCACAGACCGAGGGAATGCAATGCTAAATCTTATTAAAGCAAATAAACAATACGAAACATAGAAAGGAATTATCCATGGAATATAAAGTAGAATTAAGCTCACTTGAAGGCTTTAAAGCCTGGTCTGGTGCACTAAATACATTAAACACCGTTCGAGAACGAGGAGGAATGGATGACTTAACCACTATCTGTGAAGAAATTTTCTGCGGAGACATACCAACCGAAGTACAAATTAATGACTGGCTCTGGTTTGACTCTGACTTTATCTACCAAGCATTAGGTTACGAAGACCTATTGGAAAACTAATGTTTAAGAAAATATATAGAGAAGATTTTTTTCTATTACCTGATCAAGAATTTTGGACATTCTATATTCTTTTACGAAAAGGAAAAAGATTATTACTATGAATGTGCCGCAAAATCTAGAGAAGAATCTCCTAACTCAAAAGGATTTTATACATACGACCATGCGCTATTCACAATAGATGGTGAGTTAATTAATTTCAACTTAAACATGCGCCCTTCTCTCATAACCTATATTCAAAAAAACTATTAAAGTCAATCAAGAAACATTTAGAAAGGAAGTAATTATGGCTACAAAAACACAATTTGAAAAAGAAAAGTCTGTCAACTTTCCTATGAATTTGAGGGAATTGCTCAAGAAAAAGGACCACAATCAGGCTTGGACAAAAAGCTGGTGAGTTAAATGCTCTCCTCAAAAAAAGAAGAAGTTAAAGAACTAAAAACAAGGTCTAGTAGAGCAGCTACAAAATGAATTGCGAGGATACTACTTCATCAACGGGGAGATTGAAAAAGCCAATAAACGGCTTTTATGCAAAAGGTTCAAAATTTATTGAATTAGCTAATATTTAAAAAGGAGTGTCTATGAATAAATCAAAGAACTACCTAATAAAAAAATTAGAGATTATCTCTCAAATTTTGAAAAGAAAGAGAAGAAAGGAAAACCACCAAAAATTAAAAAAATTGTAAATAAAAAGACTGTAAACATAGCTCTGATTGGAGGAATTCTTTTTCCTCCTTTTTATTGGTCTAATGGGTTCTTTCCGATCTATTACTCTTTCAAATCAAGTTACTTCTCTACAAGAAAGTCTTAAAAAGCATAGACACCACTTCAAATCAAACTAAAAACGGAGTCCGAACAATACAACTATCAACTTCAATACTATCTGAATGACTATGTTTATGCTTATTTTACTCTCTCACAAGATACCAATAAGCAACAAGAGCAAGTTAAACGATTAGAAAACTTCTACAACTTTGTTCCTGATATCAAATCACAAGGTCAAACTCGAAATCCAAGTGAACTTGTCTCATCTCAATTACTGACTGTAGAGGATAATATTGCCAGATATAAGATTAAATACAAAGAAAAGATCAATAATGAGAATCCCAAAGAATACCAGATAGGTTTCAACATACCTTTTGGAAGAAAAGATGGAAAATTCTTTATATCCGGACTACCTTGGTTCTCTGCTTTAACATCTTATCAAGCTGGACAGTTTAACGAAGAAGAAAAACTAAAATTATCTGCGACAGATCAATTCTCTGACTCAGAACATAAGAAGGTAGAGAAATTTCTTACGATTTTCTTTACAAATTATACTAGCAATCAAGATAATTTGAATTTAATTGCACCAGATATCACTGTTGTGTCTAATACAAAAATTTAAAAACTATCGACTATATTTATCTTAAAAATGAAGGGGACTCCCTCATTGCTTATGTGCAAGCTACTTTTGAAGTTGGAGGAAGTACTCATTCAGAAAACTTTACTTTTACCCTCTCAGAAAAAGAACAGACATACTATGTCACAAAATTAGAACACACCATTCCATTAAATTATGCAAACGATAAAGAATAGGAGAAACATATGAATACTGGAAATCTACGAACATTTCTTCAAGGTGATGCTGTTTGGATCTTAGGAGCTATTGCTGTTCTATTAGCCATCAAAGCCTGGCGCAATAGTTCTTGGATTCAACTTCTTTCCGTGCTAGGATTTTATGCCGTCATCGTCTCCCTTACCAAAGGACAAGATATCTTGAAAGCTTTTGGTTGGTTCCTTAGACTTTTCGGAATTGAAACAGGTCTTTAATCATGAATGAAGAAAAACTATACGACTATAGTAAGGGGCTCAACGCCCCTTATTGGATTCAAGAAATAAAAACGAAGCAAGGTACGCGAATTTGGTATTTCGCAACACCAATGCAGTTATCTTTTTTTATTGTCTTCATTTTCATTTTTGTGATGATGTTGCTTTTTGGAGGATTTATTTTGATTCCAATCGCACAATTCACACACTCTATTTCACTACTACTCTATTGGTACATTCCTTATAAATTAGCTAAATTTTATACCGAATATGAACCTCACGGTAAGAAAATGCATGTCTTTATTGGAGACTATTTCATTTATCTTTTTGATTTTAAATTAAACAAAAAAAGGCAATCTACCACGAAGATCGAATAAACCCAATAGATGAAATAGTTTTTGAAAAAAACAAATTTATAGAAAAGGAGGATTTATGAGTATTATCTTAACTTACCCAATTAAGGCAACCAACAAAAATTTAGCACTCAAAAATGATCAATCTGTTGTTGCTTACTATCGCATTCCTAACACTCCCATCACCATTACGGATGAATATAAAAAAGAGAAACACAAGATAACAGTTTCTCAAATCATGAAGAAACTAAAGAAAAATAAGCACTTTGAGATTTCATTAATCCCAAAAGATTACCTCTTAGAAGAGAAATTGCGAGACTTTTCTAAAGCTCTAGCGGATGATAGTCGGAAACTTGGAGAAGAACTTCTTCTCTATACCGTTGATAGACTAACTGATGAGATGGAAATCCCCTATCAGTACGATTGGGTTGTGGGAATCAAGTTACGTAAACAAAACAATGGTGCAACCCTGAAAGAATTAGCTCTTGAAAGCTTCACTGACTTCTCTGAAAAAATTGCCAATGGCTTGGGATATGAATTCAAAACAAATTTGACTTGGTATGAAGAATATAAAAATGATGAAGAAACTGTCTTTCAAGCTTTATCTACTCTTCGTGCTAAACGTCTTACTGATGAAGAGCTCTTTTATTATCAACGCATGCAATATCTTCGCTATATCCCTCACTATAAGAAAGAAGTTCTTGCTAATCGTTCTCAATTCAATATTACAGACACTCTAATCAAAGTCCTAAAAGGTGGTTTCCTCAAGCTCGAAAGTCCTTATGGTTCATCCTTTGTTACTATTCTTCCAATTGGAAAATATCCTGTGCAATTCAATGGTTTTCATTTAGGAGAGTTTGTCCAACGATTGAACTTCCCTGTAGAACTTCGAATAAAGGCAGAATTCATTGATTCCAACAAAATAAAAAGGGAAAAATGGGCCGCTCTAATACTCGCTTTAGAAACATCATGGAAGAGGCAGAAAACACTGATACTGTTCAACAAGACGAAATTATCATGGGTTCCATCTCCCTAAAGGATCTCATGAAAAAGGTGGGTAATAAGGAAGAGATCATTGAATACGGAGCTTACCTTGTTGTATCAGCCTCAAGTGTAAATCAACTTCGTCAAAGAAGACAAGTTATTCTAAATTACTTCGATGATATGGGTGTTGAAATTAGCGAAGCTTCACAGGATGCACCTTATCTTTTTCAAGCACTACTTTATGGAGAATCTCTCCAGAAAAAAACTCGGACATGGACACACATGGTCACATGTAGAGGCTTCTCAGAACTTATGCCCTTTACAAGTACTTCCTCAGGAAATCGTATTGGCTGGTATATTGGCCGTGTAGATAACTGGATTGGACGCTGGGATAATATCGAAAAGACTATCGATTCTTCAAAGAATATCGTCCTCTATAATGCCACTGTTGGAAACAAGGAAGATATCGCTGGTAAGATCACTAAAAACCCACACATCATCATTACAGGGGCAACAGGACAAGGAAAATCTTTCCTGGCTCAGATTATCTTTTTGAGTGTTGCTCTACAAAAATGTTAAAACACTCTATATCGATCCAAAACGTGAACTTAGAAATCATTATCATGAAGTAATTAATTCTCCTCATTTTTTTCCGAACTATACCCGGAACGAAAGAAACAGATTGAAAAACTTCAATTTTGTGACTCTCGACAGCTCTCTCCCATCTAATCATGGAGTGTTAGATCCAATTATAGTTCTTGAGAAAAGAACAATCTGTAGAAGTTTCTAAAAATATGCTCGAGTTTCTTTTACAAGCTGTTGATGATGTCTCAATGGATCAGAAGACAGCAATCACAGAAGCAATCAATGCAATCGTGGAACGTAGAGCAGCAGGTGAAAAAGTAGGATTCAAACATGTTTTAGAATCTCTAAGAAACTCCTCATCTTCTGAAATTGCTTCGGTAGGAAGATACCTAACATCAATAGTAACTAATTCTATTTTAGAATTAGCCTTTTCTGACGGAACAACCCAAGGCCTTGACTATGAGTCACGAGTGACTATTTTAGAAGTCAACAATCTCAAACTACCTAAAGACGACTCCACAAAAATCTCCGACCACGAGCGTAACTCCATAGCTCTCATGTTTGCTCTTGGTGCTTTCTGTACTCATTTTGGAGAACGCAATGAAAAATGAAGATACAATTGAGTTCTTCGATGAAGCTTGGATTCTAATGAAATCCGCAGAAGGAAAAAGCTGTAATTAAAAAAATATGCGCCGTATTGGACGCTCTAAAAAAATAATACTTTAGCACTGATTACACAATCTGTTCATGATGCAGAAAAACGATGATGATACAACTGGTTTCGGTACAATCTTTGCATTCTATGAAAAAAATCAGAGCGAGAGGATATTCTAAAAACATGTAAATCTAGAAGTTACTGAAAACAATCTAGAGTGGATTGATAATATGATTTCTGGTCAATGTCTTTATTATGATGTCTACGGCAATCTTAATATGATTTCAATTCACAATCTATTTGAAGATATCGATATGCTTTTGAAACCAATGAAAGCTACTGTATCTTCAAGCCTCGAAAATAAATACGCTAGTTAGGAGGTGAATCTATGCAAGAGGCTTTTGACAAGCTCAAGGGAGTAGATATCTTCTCTCTTAAATCCTACATGGAACCAACAGGCTATGCTTCTTTTAATGGAGCTTGGGTTCTCATCAATGAACTTTTTGTCAATCTCTTCTTTTTCATCCTCAATGCTGTTGTTGGCTTTTTCTCTTTGTTCATACGAATCCTTGAAAGTATCGACCTTTACAGCTCATATAAAACTTATGTTTTTAACGGTGCAAAGAGTCTATGGAATGGTTTTACTGGTTCAACAAAAGGGAATGTCACTGATCAATCATTAGTTGCATTACTTCTTTTGATACTTGGTTTTTATCTCTTCTACCAGTACTTCTTTTCTAAAGGCTCGTTTGCTAAAACTCTTCTTCATGTTTGTCTAGTCATTCTGCTAGGATTTGGTTACTTTGGTACAATTGCTGGAACTTCCGGCGGACTTTATCTTCTTGATACCATCAATAATGTCTCGAAAGATGTCAAACAAAAAATTGTGAGTATCAAGGTGGACTATGCAAAAGACAAATCTGTAAAAGTCGGTGAATCTATGGCCGATAGTTATATCGCTGAAACTTCATATAAAGCCTATCTTTTTGTAAATACTGGCCAAGAGAACGGAAAATACAAAAACAGTCAAAATGGAAAAGAAGAAGATTTTGATGATAGCAAGGTGCTTGGAACTAGTGATAGTAAAGGAAATTTCACTGCTGTTAAAACAAAAGAACGTTCTCAATATCTGGACGAATTAGGGAATGGTGCTAATGAGGATGGCGAAAAGAATCGTTGGGTATCTGCAATGCCAGATTTTATCTTTATACGCACATTCTATGTCATCTTTAAAGTATTAGAAGCATTTGTCTTAGCACTACCAATCATTGTTATTCAAATACTAAATATAATCGCACAAATTCTAGTGCTAATAATGATTCTCATATTCCCAATCGTTCTTCTAATTTCTTTTATACCTCGAATGCAAGATCTAATTTTTGGGGTTCTTAAAGTTATGTTGGGTGGTTTAGCCTTTCCAATAATCTCTAGTTTATTAATCTTGTTAATTTTCTACATCGAAAAAATTGTAGAAAATATGATTATCACTAGTTTTGATACTATTTTGAAGAATCTGCCTTCCTTAGTTCTACTCGGTCTAGTCTTTAAATTATTAGTTTCAGTAGTCGCAAAAGGTGTCATCTACTTCCTAATCTGGAAATACAAAGCAGAATTAATTCAATTTATCCTTGGTTCTAAAGCTAGAATGGTAACATCTGATATTGGTAATAAAGTCGAGAATGGCATCACTAAAACAAAAAGAAATTACGTCTCAGATTCCAACTCAAAGCTTGAAAACAGCTCAACACCTTGGAAACTTTACTCTAGCTGGTGCGGGGTTTGCTAGTGGTATGGTAATGAATAGCAAGAGCCACTTCCAAAACATTGGCTCCTATTTTACACAAAGAGATTCAAATCAATCTATAGAGAATCCGCAGCCTGAAACAAGTGAAAACCCAATTACACCAACCCCTTCTGAAATAACTAATCCTCAAACAGAGACTGTTCAGAAAAAAATATTCAAAAATCCAGTTGTTACTTCTACTATTCAACAAGAAACTACTCCAACAACCAATGATGAATTTCAAACTCTAAAGGAAGAACGTATTTCACCATTCAATCAACATCGAATTAATACGATTGAGCAACAACTAGAAAAAAATACAAAGATTCTCAATCAATGTATAAAGCACAAGGTTCAAATGCTTTCGCTCGTGCTTATCGTAAAACAATGACACCAGATAATAAATTGAAAGCGAATATCGAACGACGAACTCGATTAACTCAACGACTAAATCAACTGAGAGGAGAATTAAATGAACATTAAAATACGCTCAAGAACTGCCTTCCCAAAAATACTTGAAGAAACACTTTACCAAGCTTATAGAGAAGGAAAACGATCTATCGATTTCCTTCTTTTATTTCCTGTTTTAGAGGAAGAGCAAGAACAAATTATTGACCAAGTTAAATCTCATGCTGTAGTTTTGGATGCTAAATGGAGATTTGGAACTGTCTTATTTACTGCTTATATCAAACACTAAAATTAGAAAGGAGATTCTATGAAAAAACTAAAATGGTATCTATTGTCCCACCTCATTCCATTAATAATTCCAGTCTTTGTAATTATAATCTTCATGGGAGTAATTGGAGGAAGTGCAAATAGTTCTTCCACAACATCAAAAGATTTCAAATATGCTGAACACTGGTCAGACGGAGACCCATATACACATAACCTCCTTGTTCATCGTTACGGTATCAAGGCAGAACAATTAGATGGATTTTTAGATACATTAGGAATCTCCTTTGACCGAAACCGTATTAACGGAAGAAAACTTTTTAGAATGGGAAGCTAAGTCTAACTTAGATGTTCGTGGGCATTGTAGCAATCGCATTAAATGAAAGTTCACTAGGAACGGCTGGTGTAGCACGGAATCCTGGCGCTAATATGTTTGGCTTTGGTGCATTTGACTCCAATCCAGAAAACGCGAAAAACTTTAATGATGATATAGCAGTTGTTAGTTTAACGAAGCAAACAATTATTGGAAATAAAAACGAAACCTTTAAAATACAGGATGATAAAGCTATCAAATATGCGAACGGAACTCTTAATAGTTCTATAGATGGTGGAGTATATTTTACAGACACTAGCGGTTCTGGAAAACGGAGAGCAGAAACCATGCAAAAACTCGACCAGTATATAGATGAACATGGAGGAACTCCAACAGCTCCGAGGGCATCAAATGATACTGGAACCAGAGTCAGCTCAAGTGAAATTCCATCAGGATATAGCATCACACAAACTATTGATACAACTAATTATATAGCTAATAGCTATCCCTGGGGACAATGTACCTGGTTTGTTTATAATAGGGCAAAACAACTTGGAATTACATTCGATCCCTACATGGGGAACGGCAATCAATGGATGGAAAAATCTGGGTATTCAACCACTAAAACACCTACAGAACACGCTGCACTATCATTCTCATCAAGTCAAGCTGGTGCAGATCCAGTATATGGGCACGTAGCATTTGTAGAGCAAGTTAAATCTGATGGTTCTATACTTATATCCGAATCGAATTTTAAGGGACTCGGTATAGTCAGCTATCGCACATTCGATGCAGAATCAGCTAAACAATTTACATATGTCTTAGGACATTAGAAAGGAGAAAATATGTTAGTACAATTACCTGACGAACAAACACAAGAAATTCAACAAATGATTGCAACACTCTTAAAAAATGAAATTCATCATTTTAAAGAAGAAATTGGAGTAGATAGCCCTTTTCTTAATAAAAAGCAAACTTGTAATTATCTGGGTGTATCCAATAACACTTTAGATATTTGGATTGCTATGGGACTCCCTTATATTAAAATTGGAAAATCAATTCGTTTTAACAAAGAAAGTATCAATCAGTGGATGACTCGACTAGAGATAAGCGCATAAGGAGGCAAAAATGGGCATTTCAAAAACAAAAAATGGATCCTATAGGCTAAGAGTATACATACCCGATGACGTACAAGGAAAGTTAGGGATCGGTAAACGATTTGAAAAAAGATTCAAAACTCGCAGAGAAGCAAAGGAAGCAGAGATTAAGTTAGCTGTTGATATTGAAAATGCACGTTTAGGAAGGTCTTCTACTTTATCTCAAAGAAAAGGAGACATCCTATTCAAAGATTTTTACAAAGATATTTGGCTAGAACCCTATAAAGCAGGGCAAGCCACTACTACTATTAAACCACCTACAGCAGTAACCGTTTTTCAAACAGAAAATCTCTTTCGTTTGCAGATTCTTCCAGTCCTAGGTAATTATTCTATTGATCATCTCAATGAAAATAAACAACTAGTTTTGTCACTTCTTACTCCACTATCGAATTCTTATGCCAACTTTAAATCCATTAGAGGGTACGTCAATTCTGTCTTGGACTGGGCAGAAGAGCTTGAATATATTCAAGTCAATAAGGTAAAAAAGACAATCAGTAGAATTAAAGCTAATAAAAAATTAGCTCTCAAAGAAAGTAAAAAGTTTGAAGACCTAGCATTAAATGAGGAAGAACTTAAACAATGGCTACAAGCATTTGATGAAGATCTAAAAAATGATCGAATGGAATTAAAAGATTATGCTTTGTTCTATACGACATTCTTTTTATCAGATAGAAAATCAGAAACCTATGCTCTCCAATGGAAACATATCAATTTTTGAAAAAAATGAAATTCTCATTGAACAAGCATTAGACAAATTCGGGAATGTTAAATCAACCAAAGGAAATAAAAAAACTCTATTTAAAGCACCTAAAGAACTAATGAATATCCTGACTGATTGGAAAATAGAACAAAAAAAGCAACTAAAGCTGTTTGGAATCAGACAGAATGAAAAGCAATTCGTTTTCACATACAATAATAGAACAAACGGTATTAACGTTCCACTTCATATTGATTATCTTAATCATCGAATGAATTCTATTCGAAGAAGACATCCGGAACTTCCTCCAGCATCTCCTCACAAATTAAGACACACCGGAGCAACTCTGGCAAGACAGGCTGGAACATCATTAAATGCTATTTCAGAAGCACTTACTCATAGTGACATCCAAATAACGAAGACATATGTCAATACTACTGAAACAGTAAATCAAACAGCAGGAGAAATAGCCTTTAGAAGTCTCAAAAAGCAATAGGGTGAACTTGGGGTGAATTTTGGGGTGAACTTTAGTTTTTTGAACAAAAAAAGACATCCAAGATAAAATTCTTGAATGTCTGTAAACGTTGATATAATCGTGTTGATTAACGTTTTGAGTGCAGTGGTTGCCATCCAATCAAACATCGCTTCGCTTGTTTTCTTGGGGCAACTGTGCATAGCATATCTCTATGCGACTAAAGTCGCTAGAGCTATCCTAATTGCGCACCGCCAGTTCTCATAGAAAAAAACACCTTGCAAGATGCAAAGTGTTTTCGTTTGTATTCTGCTGTCCAGCAACGAATTAACGTTTAGAGAACTGGCTAGCTTTACGAGCCTTTTTCAAGCCTGTTTTCTAGTATTTTTATATCTACTGGCAGATTATCCTACTTATCCCCATCAATATCTGACTCTAACTCAACCTCTGAAGAAATCCAAATATTGCGTGCTTTGATATATTCGATATTATTGTTACCTACTAGATCCCCTTTTTAATAAATCTGGGATAACCGATAATTTAGAAATGATGGATGAATCCTTTAAAATCAAGATATTTCCATATCCATCTGTATTTTCATCAAATAGTTTTTTGTCTGCATAGTAATTAGATAGAAGAACTAAGACCTGAGTAGATTCACCTTCATAATTGCCATTTTCGCTTTCAAAAGGTAATAATTGCTTATTCATAGCTTGGCGAATCAGTTGCACCAGCCAAATTAATTGTCTTGACCGACGAATAAAGCGACTTCTTTCAAGGATTCGACCATAAGGAAACAGTTGGCAGATTCTATAAAAGTGTCGTTGTGATTCGGCACGCTCATCAGACTCGCTACACAGAGCTGGTACATAATATCTGCTATAATTTTCTGGAAGATTTGGTCAAGCGGTCTTTTAGCCGTGTGACAGGCATACAGGAAAAACACTATTTATTTACTTTTTGCACGGGAGGCTTTAAGAATCTAATGGACATCTTTCTTGATAGTCACTCAGAGTCTCCAGAGTGTCTGGGCTGGGATATGGCAAAGATATACCGCTGCCTGAAACTGTTCTTTAACGCTGATAAACGCGACATATCAAATAAAATGTCGCACTAAAATGATTGAAAAGTAATTGAAACCGTGTTATAATGTGCGTGTATATTTAGAAAAGAGGTACTAACCATGGAAAACTTGGTAATTTCAATCTTTAACACTGAAAGCGAAGCTTATCAGTCCTTTGCGGATTTGAAGGCTTTCCGCCAAACTCCGACAACCAAGGTTGCTCAAATCGCTCTGGTCAAGAATGAAAACGGTCATATCGTTGAAAAAGAGCGCTATGATTTTGAAGACTCATCGACGAATGTAGCCTTAGAGGGTGGCTTGGTCGGTGCTGTTGTCGGCCTTTTAGGTGGTCCCATCGGTGTCTTGTTTGGCTATGGTTTTGGTAGCCTCTATGGTCTGGCTGTTGGTGACGCCGTTGACACGACAGAAGCTGGCTTGATTGACGTTGTGTCTCAAAAATTGATCGACGGCGAAACAGCCGTTGTCGCCTTGGTGCAAGAAAACAACGAAGCAGTCATCGATGCTTACTTCACCAAGTACGACACCCAAATCGTGCGTTGGGATGTAGCAACCGTCGTAGCCGAAATCGAAGCAGCTCTGCAAGTCCAAGAAGATCTCTACAACCAAGCGCGTGCGCAAATGAAGGCTGAACGTAAAGCAGATCGCAAGGCCAAACTTGAAGAGTTCAAGGCAAACATCAAATCAAAATTTGATAAATTGAAAGCCTAACGTCTAAGCGTCTCATAAATTTAAATGTGACTGAGACACCATTTAAAAATTTATGTGCGTCGGATTCTCACAGTTAAATAATTGCGTTGACAAATCCGTTACAGCCGTTCTTCCATTCTTTGAAAAAGAATGTTTAATAGACAAGAAATCTGGACTAGTATTGGTCTGGATTTTTTTGTGAATATAGAGGTCATAGCTTTTTGACTATGCTTTGTTATAATTAGAAAGATTTTAAGTTTTATCAAGATGAAATCAGTCAGACGCAGGCACCCTGAACTAGCACCAGCTTCCCCACACAAACTAAGACATACTGGTGCGACACTCGCAAAACAAGCTGGGGTTTCTCTTGAAGCCTTCTCAGAAGCTCTTACTCATAGTGATAAAGAGATTACAAAAACTTACGTTAATATCAAAGATAAAGTCAATCAGACTGTAGGTGATATTGCTTTTCGTAGTTTAAAAAATTGATGGGGTGAATATGGGGTGAATTTTTGGGGTGAACTTTGATTTTTTGAAACAAAAAAGACATCCAAGAAATAATTCTTGAATGTCTGTAAACGTTGATATAATCGTATTGATTAACGTTTTGAGAATTGTGATGCTTTACGAGCTTTCTTAAGACCTGGTTTCTTACGCTCAACTTTACGTGAGTCACGTGTAAGAAGGCCTGCGCGTTTCAATGAATCGCGGAAGTCTGGGTCTACTTGAAGAAGGGCACGAGCGATACCGTGACGGATAGCTCCAGCTTGACCAGCGTATCCACCACCCTACAACGTTAACGAAAAACGTCGTATGAACCTACAGTTGAAGTAACTGCGAATGGTTGGTTGATGACAAGACGAAGGTCAGCGTGTGGGATGTACTCTTCAACATCTTTTTTGTTAACAGTGATTTTACCAGTTCCTGGAACAAGGCGAACGCGTGCAACAGCGTTTTTACGACGTCCAGTACCTGCATATTGTGCTTGTGACATACTTTATTGTTCCTTTCCTTAGATAAGTCCTGAAATATCAAGAACTTCTGGTTGTTGTGCAGCGTGAGTGTGCTCAGCTCCAACGAATACTTTCAATTTCATACCTTGAGCGCGGCCAAGAGTATTGTGTGAAGCATACCTTTAACTGATTTCTCGATCAAACGTACTGCATTTTTAGAACGAAGTTCACCAGCAGAGATTGATTTCAATCCACCTGGGTGGTTTGAGTGAGTGTAGTAGATCTTATCAGATGCTTTTTTTACCAGTCAATTTAACTTTTTTTCAGCATTGATAACGATTACGAAGTCACCTGTATCAGTGTGTGGTGTGAATGTTGGTTTGTTTTTTCCGCGAAGTACGCTAGCAACAACTGCTGAAAGGCGTCCAAGAGGTACATCAGTTGCGTCAACAACGTACCATTTGCGTTCTACTTGGCCTGGTTTAGCCATGAATGTAGTTTTGTTCATGATTTCTCCTATATGAATATCGTTTTTGTTTACAGGGCGGATGTTCCGGTCCGCAAGTTATTTGAAAGGTTCCGGGGCCTTACAAATGGGGTAAACAATACCGTCTACTATTGTATCAAAATTCTCAGATAAAAGTCAAGAGATTGGGAAAATATTTTTTTATTTCTGCCAGATTCTCAACCTTTTTTCTTCCTGTTCCTGAAGGATTGTCTGAAAAATTTTAGAGACTAAATAAATAGCATAAGTCAGGAATAGCGTAACCACTAGATAATTGATCAAACGACCGTGGTCTCCAACCAATGGTGGTTTTGTCAAAAAGCCATAATCTCCACCAGTCATTAGATTAACCACAAAAATCACAGCATTAAGGGAAGATGTGATGATTAGGGTTCGTTTGAAGTCCAATAAGCTAGCATCGTAGTCCTTCAAAAAGATAAATCAAGGAATTTCCAAGGAGGGCTAGGTGTCCGAAAAATAAAGGACAGGATAGCGATGTGGGGGAAGGGATAGGGATCTGGCACTGGATAAACAAAGGCTGCCAAAGTCCCAAAGGTTCCAAGCACAGCAAAGTACTGTTTGACTCTAGAAACACCCGGGGTCAAAAGCACTACAAACATTGCCAGACGGCAATGATAAAGGGGTAGACTTTCAGTTAGAGGCATCTGATTTACTAAATACCATCCGTAGAGCAGGATTAGCTGTATCGCCTGTAAAATCTGGAAAAATCGCTGACAGGCCTTTTTCTCACCATAACGATAGGCAAGAAACACAGTCAATGCTAATAAGGTAAATAGACTTCCATACCAAAGAAGGTCAAACTGGGGTGGCTCCGTCGGCTGCGTACTAAATAAAAGCTTCCCAAAAAAATTCATGTAACTTTCCTCATTTTCATATAAGCCAATCTCTTACTGATTTTTATAGAGCCTAGCTTACATTTATTTCTTATAATTTTGTGTAAAAGAAACTGTCGATCTTAATATAAAACAAAGCTTCTAATCGACATATTGTTCCCGCTCACCCTGATAGACCTGCCATAGAATTTCCATTTGTTCTTGGGTTATTCGTTTTTCAGATAGGGGTGGGAGATTCTTGATATCAAAAAATTCAAGTTCCGCAATTTCTTGATTTTCTTGAAATTGTCCATCCAATAACTGACAGTCAAAGACGAACTTGGCATACTGTTTGTTCTGAAGTTGAAAGCGGTTGGTATCAAAAACCGCCAATAAAGAACCTACTTCTGCCGAAAATCCTGTTTCTTCCTGAACTTCTTTTCGGATATTTTCCTTGGGAGAATAGCCTACTTCACCAAAGCCACCAGGTAATGCCCAAGTATCCTCTCCTTGCCCTCTAACCAGGCAAATCTTCTGATTTTGAACAATCCATGCCCTTACATCCATCAAGGGCGTTGCATAGCTACCTGTTGGTTTTAAAATTGCAGTCAATTCCTCTTGATCGAGCTCCGTTTGATCCTGCAAGACACTCCATAAAATCTGACGTAAATCCTCATAACGTTCACGGTCATAAGGATCCTTTGAATAGGTCAACCCAGTATCAGTGATAGCTAACATTCTCTGAATAGCTTTGGCAAAATCAGTTGTGCTCATTTTCTAAACTTTCTACTAGCTTGGCTAGATTCATAGAGTTCGAACCTTTAAGCAGAATCTGGTCATGTGCGCCAAGACTTTCCTTGACCTGCTTAACCATAGCTTCAAACTGGTCTTCCTCAGCTGTTTTCTTGAAGTAGTAAACATGACCAATTGGGAACATTTGACTAGCTAACTGAGCCAAGTCAGCAATGTCTTCACCGTAAAAAATAACAGTATCAAGGGCATCGGGTGTAATGCTCAAAATCATTTGATTGTGGAGTTGAACAGACTGGTCTCCAAGTTCTTTCATGTCCGCCAGAACTGCGAGTTTCTTGCCACCTTCATTGGCTGGGATGGCTGAGAAAGTCTCCAAAATCAACTTCATAGCTGTTGGATTGGCATTGTAGACATCTGACAAGATATCCGCACCGTTGGCTGCTTTTTTCCATTCGGTACGATTGCGGGTCAATTCAAGATTTTGGAAGGCTTGACGGATTTGCTCTTCAGTCACTCCTTCTTGAAGAGCAACATAAGATGCAATCATAGCATTAGTCGCATTGTACTTACCTGTTACTGGCAAGTCAAGAGCCTGCTCTAAGAAATTGGCCTTGAAGGTTAAGCTATCCTTTCGCTCAATCAATTCTGTAATTTCGAGTTCTGCACCTGGACCAAAAACGAACTACTTTTTGATCAGTAGGTAGATAATCCTCAACAATGGGATCAGCTGGTGCTAAAAGCAAGGCACCCTGCTCCATCCCATCAGCGATTTGCAATTTCCCTTTGGCAATCTCAGAACGATCCTTGAAAAAGGCCAAATGTGCCTCTCCGACCAGAGTCACCATAGCTGTTTTTGGATGAGCCAATTCAGACAAAAGATGGATATCTCCTAGGTGATCCTGCCCCATTTCCAAGACCAGCTTTTCGGTATCATCTGGCATATGGAGAACCGTGTAGGGAAGGCCAATCTCATTATTGTAGTTCCCTTGTGTTTTGTAGGTTTTGTAGCTTGTTGAAAGCAAGTGGGCCAACATATCCTTGGTCGTAGTCTTCCCATTTGAACCTGTAACAGCAAAGACATCGACACCAGTCTTTTGAAGGTAATAGGCCGCAAGAGCTTGAAAGGCAGTCAAGACATCTTCTACCAAGATATAAGGATGCCCTTCTACTTCTTTCTCTGATAAGGTTAGAGCAGCGCCATTTTCAAAAGCTGTCTCGATAAAGTCATGACCATCACGCGCCCCCTTGAGTGGCACAAATAAATCCCCAGCTCCAATCAAACGACTATCAAACTCAGCCTTGACTAGTGGGCTATCCACATAGCTAGTCACATCATTTTTTGCACCGACGACACGCGCAACTTCGTGAATCGTAAGTTTCATATTTACTCCTTTAAAAAGGGGCAAGGAGTCCTTCCCCGCCCTTATAGCTATCTTTACAATAGGTGCGCTTCACGTTTATTAAAGCTTTCTTTAGCAAGGTCAACCAAACGCTCGATTAGTTCTGGATAGCTAATCCCCATATTGTCCCAAAGCAAGGGATACATAGACCATTGGGTAAATCCAGGCATGGTGTTGAGCTCATTTAGGAAAACTTCTCCCTTATTTGTATAGAAGAAATCGCAACGTGATAAGCCAAGTCCACCAATAGCACGGAAGGCAGTTTCTGCATTTTTACGCATGACTGCTACCACATCATCACTAATCTTAGCTGGGATATCCATAGTAATCTTGTTATCGATATATTTGGCTTCATAGTCATAGAAGGCTACATCTTTGACAACTTCACCAGGTAGCGTGCTCTTGACATCATAGTTTCCTAAAAGACCAACCTCGATTTCACGCGCGTTTACTCCTTGTTCTACCAAGACACGACTATCGTACTTGAAGGCAAGCTCTAAAGCTTGATGGAGTTCTTCTTTATTTTCAGACTTAGAAATACCGACACTAGATCCCATATTGGATGGTTTAGTAAAGACTGGATAGGTTAATTTTTCTTCAACTTCAGCAATCTTAGAAGCCAAGTCATCCCCTTCAACAATCGCTACGTAAGGAACTTGGGCAATCCCAGCAGACTCCAAACGCGCTTAGTTGTGATTTTATCCATGGCAAGGCTTGAAGATAGGATGTTACAACCGACATAAGGCATTTTCAAGACTTCTAAGAAACCTTGAACGGAACCATCTTCTCCCATAGGTCCATGAAGAACTGGAAAGACAACCGCTCCTTCTTCGTAGATAGCACTTGGAGCAATTTTCTTGTCCCAATCAATCGTTTCATTGGTCATGAGACGTTCATCTTGTCCAGGAGTTTGGGTAAATTCTTGGGTTTTGATGAAATCACCGGACTGGCTGATAAAGAAGGTTTTTGACTGCAGAAACGATCATAGTTGACCGCACGCATGACACTCTCAGCTGACAAGACAGACACTTCACGTTCTGCACTGCGTCCACCATATAATAGAATAATTGTTTGTTTCATATGATTTGTTCCAATTCTAATAGAATACTCGTCCTTTAGTATATCACATTTGTCCATTTTTTTAAACTTGTACAGCAAAAAACAAGAAAAGAGACCAAATCAAAATGGGATCAAAATGAGATTCAGGCTCTTTGTATAGTGTATTGAAATAAGATATGAACAAAGTGATTAGGAAAGTCAAATTAATTTCTAAAAAAACGTTTTATACTCAACGAAAAATCAAAAAAAGCAAACTAGGAAGCTAGCTGCAGGTTGCTCAAAAACACCGTTTTGAGGTTGTGGATAGAACTGACGAAGTCAGTAACACATATACGGCAAGGTGAAGCTGACGTGGTTTGAATTTTTATTTTTCGAAGAGTATTAGCTTTTTCTTCAACCCACTACAGTTGATAAAGAACTGAAAAAGAATCACAAATGTGATCCTTCTTCTCTTTTTATTTCGCTTTAATGAAAAGTAGTCTGGTACTGGATCTTTACCCGTTTCAGACCAAGGATGGCATCGTAATATCCTAGCCAAGCCCATCAAAACTCCCTTGAATCCATGTTTTTCAATTGCCTGAATCATATAGTTTGAACAACTAGGCTCAAATCTGCAGGACGGTGGAAAGGCTGGCGAGATAAAGCGTTGGTAAAAGCGCACTGGCGCAATTAAGATTTTTTTCATTATTTATTATTTGTTACAGCCATGGTGTGTAGTTGGCTGATTTCTTTTTTATTGAGACGGCGTGATTCTCCTGGACGAAGTCCTGTCAAGTCTAGATGACCAAAACGAGTTCGAGAGAGTTTATCTACTTGGAGACCAACCGCTTCAAACATTTTTTTGACTTGGTGATTGCGTCCCTCATGAATGGTCAACTGAACAACTGAACGGTTTTTTTAACTGGATCTACTTTAAGAATCTCATAAACTGCTGGCTTGGTCTTCTTGCCATCAATCTCTACTCCACGAGTCAAAGGACGAAGATTTTCTTTGTTGGCAATCCCTTTCACACGTGCAACATAGACCTTGTCAATCTCATTACGAGGGTGAATCATCTCATCTGTAAAGTCACCATCATTGGTCAAAAATCAAAACTCAGACGTATCCCAGTCCAAACGTCCCACAGGGTAAATACGTTCTTTGACATTGGGTAAGAGATCTACAACAGTCTTACGACCCTTGTCATCTGTCACACTTGAAATCACTCCACGTGGTTTATTGAGCAGATAGTAGACCTTTTCTTCATTATAGATGGGTTGACCTTCAACTTCGACCTTGTCGCCTGACTTGATAGTCGTTGCTAGTTCACGAACCACTTGTCCGTTAACAGTCACCAATCCTTGCTTGATCAACTCTTCTGCTTTTCTCCTACTGGCCACACCTGCGTGGGCAATATATTTATTGATTCTCATCTTCTTCTATCCTTTCACCAAATAATTGGCTTTCTTGTGCTTGAATATCAAGCTCATCTATCACTGGCAATTCTTCCAAATGGTTAATGCCCATGTAATCCAGAAAATAATCCGTCGTTACATAGAGATTAGGGCGTCCAAGAACTTCCTTTTTCCCGTCTTCTTTTATCAAGTCAAAGGCTTGCAACTTAGCTAGCGCTCCACTTGAATTAACCCCCCGAATAGCATCGATCTCTATCCGTGTGATAGGCTGCTTGTAAGCAATGATGGACAAGGTTTCAAGGGCAGCTCGAGATAGGCTCTGGTTAATGGGTGCCTTAGAGTATTCTTTCAAAATGGCTGCAAATTGAGGCTTGGTTACTAATCTGTAGGCACCACCTGTCTCAATCAGGGCTAGACTAGAATCCTGGTCTTTTTCATACTTTTGGGCTAATTTTTCTAGACTCTGCTGAATCCCAGTCGGTGGCAAAGAGAGGAGCTCAGCCAACTGGCGAATCCTTATCCCCTCTTCACCCGCTACAAACAAGAGCGCTTCTATTTCTGCTAAAGTACTCATATTTCCTCTCTATCAAGCTTGACTCTGCTCTACTTGATTTTCCTCATTCTTTTTCAGGAGATAGATATCTCCAAAACTCTCTTTTTGAATCAAGAGAATTTCTTGGGTTTTAATCAACTCCAAGGTTGCTAAAAAGAGTGTGATGACCTCTTGTAAATCCTTGGGTTCTTTAAACAAATCCTGCAAGCATAATTGCTCACCTTCAACCAAGGCTTCTCGAACGATAACCATCATATCTTCAATCTTATACTCATCTCGTAAAATGGTTGTATGATTTTGCGAGAACTCTTCTTTTTTCTTGGAAAGCAAGTTTGAAAAGGCTAAGAAAAGATCAATCGTCGTCTTATCATGCACAAGTTCTGCATCCTCATAGATCAACTCTGTGGGTGCTTTTGAGTAATATTGAGCTCGTTCCTGGTGCTTCACTTCCAACTGCTCTCCCAAAAGTTTAAATTTACGGTATTCCTCAATCTGAGAAAGGAGATCCTGCTCTAGGTCATCCTCTAAATCCGTCACTTCTGCAACCTTCGGCAAGAGCTTGCGACTTTTGATCAGCATAAGTTGGCTAGCCATGACCATGTATTCGCCTGCCACTTCCAAACGCATAGCTTGTAATGTCGAGATATAGGCTAGATATTGCTCGATAACCTCTGTAATCGGCACATCATAGATATCCATCTGGTACTTTGAAACCAAGTGTAGGAGCAAGTCCAAAGGCCCTTCAAAATCTTTTAATTTAATATCCATTATCTATATTTTTCCAAGGTCATGACTGTCTTTAATCCTAATTTTTTAGCAATTTCGTACAAGTCAACCTTTTCTTCGATTTGTCTTAATATAAACTGTTCTCTCAATCCTTGGGCAGATAAATCTGAAAAACCTTTTTCCTTTAGAAAGGCTTCTAACTGACGAAAGGCCCATTGACGAGAGTATGGCTTCCCAGCTTTTTCAAAGAGGTAGGTCTGTCCCATCAAAGGTTCTAACTCCGCAAGCAGGTTTGTGGGAAGGCTCAAGATTCTTTGTTGAGAAGCTTTATTGACTCTCAACACTTGAAAATCTAGGTTCACATCACTTGTTTTTAAGGCTAGAATTTCACTCGGCAAGAGGCCCAATTCTACTATTAACAAGGCTAGCAAGCGTCCTTCTGGATAGGCACTTTCTTGCCAGAAAGAACTGAGGTCTAAAAGTTCTGACTGAACTTGCTTTTTCTCAGCCTGTTTCGGCAATTCTAAACGATAAAAGGTGTCAATTTTCCCCTTCTGGTATAAAAAGTAAAGAAATTGATTGCAAGCAGAAACCTTACGCTTTTGGGCACTGATTTTAAACTGAGATAGTTGAGCTTGGTAGATTTTTAAACTTGTCTCAGAGATTCGTTCTCCCACAAGATCTAAAAACTGCTCCAAGTCATACTTATAGGATTGCTTAGAATTTACAGACAAACCTTGTTTTTCTTCTAAAAATGCTGAAATTCCTTCTCTCATTTGCTTTGAATCTCATATTCCTTACTAAAATCATGCAAGAGAGCATTGACAGCCTTAAGGATTGATTTCCGTGTGATAATGCCTTGGAAGATACCATCCTTGTCAACGACTGGTAGGAAAGACTCATCCACTAACTTATGTAAAACATCCGTCAGTGTATAGTCTGGACTGACAACTGCCACGTCCTTCCTGGTCATATGTACGATATCCGTATCTGCCATGGCTTCCTGACTCAAGCCCTGCTCCATCTGGTAGGCCAGAATGTCTCTAAGTCCAATGGTTCCGACAAATTCTTTCTCATCAGTCACTACTGGCACTCTGGTATAGGTCATGTGGCTAAGGAGGAGAGTTGCATGATCTGCATTGTGGGTATCAATGAGTACAGCCAAATTTTCAGCAGGAGTTAAAAAGGTTTCCTCTTGCTCCAGTAAAAACTGTTCAAACTCTTTGGCAATCATCGAGCAAACTCCTTGGATAAGCCTGGATAGACCTCATGGTTCCGTGTCAAAAAGTCCACTTTAAAGTAGCTATCATCAATCTCCACACGGGCATAGAGACATTCTCTGATGGTCCCACGTGGTTGACTAATAGAACCAGGATTTAGGAAGAGGGTCTTCCCTTCCATCCAAGCTTTTGGAACATGCAAGTGCCCATAAAGACAGATATCTGCATCTTCCTCTTGAGCCCAGAAATCAAGCTTTTGGAAATTGAAGTTAATATCAAACAAATGTCCATGAGTCTGGATAATCTTGGTAGGACCCAGTTGAGTCACCAAACGTTCTGGATAGTCTGAATAAAAGTCCATGTTTCCTCTAACTACTTGGATTCCTTCCCAGAGTGGTGAATCTGGGCGAAGTTCCGAGTCACCATCGTGAAAAATAGCATCGACTTTCCCAAGATAACGGTCCCGGATTTCTTCTACAATTAAGCTATCTCCGTGGGAGTCACTCATTACAATGATGGTTTGCTTTGCCATGATGGAAATACCTCCAAAAGTTTCTTAACGGCTAAGGCACGGTGGGATTGACTATTTTTTTCTTCGAGGGTTAATTCAGCTGATGATTTACCAGTTTCTCCTACTAGGAAAAGTGGATCATAACCAAAACCATTTTCACCCTTAGGTTCAAAGTTAATGTAGCCTGGCCAGTCAGCTTCGACAACCAAGCTTTCCTTACCTGGGCTAGCCACGACCAAGGTTGTATGGAATTGAGCTGAACGGTCCTTGAGTTCAAAAACCATGGCTAATTCGTGCAAAAGTTTAGCATTGTTTCTTGATCAGTAGCTCCAACTCCTGCGAAGCGAGCTGACCAGACACCTGGTAGACCACCGAGGACATCTACTTTAAGACCTGAGTCATCTGCTAGAACCATCTTGCCTGTTAATTTAGAAATAGTTTCTGCCTTAAGGCGAGCATTTTCTTCAAAGGTCATACCTGTTTCAGCTACTTCAGGTAGGTCTGGATAATCATTTAGATTTTCTACGTCAAAGCCCAGTTTGTCAAAGATAGCACGAAATTCCTTGGTTTTCCCCTCGTTACGAGTTGCAATCAACAAGGTTTCTCTGACTTTATTTGTCTCGAAAAAGTCTTGAACATTGACTCCTTCTTTAGGCAATTCTACATGCAGAAGTTGTCCATTTTCAACTAAGAGCAAGGCACCCTGACGTTGAATAACTTCCAAGTTTCGGTCCGCTTCTTGGTTGAGAATATCTACCACAAAAGAGAGTAAGCGGTAGGCTGAACCATATCGTAAAACAGTGACTGAAAGTGGAAATCCTCGCTCCTCATCTCGAAAGATTTTAGCCAAATCAAATAGCGGAAACTCTAACTCATCATCCGTCAAAGTCCGAATGCCACCAAAAACACTGTAGGATCCAACATACCAGTCTTGGTCATCCTTGTATTCATAAATTTTGTTTGTCATAATGTTACATGCTCCACATGAATCTCTTTTTCCAGCCACTCTGCTCCTATCTGGGCAAAACTTTGGCTATTTGCAGTTGTATAAAAACGGTGTTGAAGGGGCGCCGCATCTCGGCTACGGTTAATCTCAAAGTAATTGAGCAAGACTGAAATATCACGCACACACTCAGCGCCACTATCGATCAGCTGAACCTTAGGCCCCATGACATTTTGGATGATAGGTCTGAGGAGTGGATAATGAGTACAGCCCAAAATTAAGCTATCTACTTTTCCGACTAAGGGACGCAAGGTTTCATAAACGACTTTCTTGGTCACACTGGTCGATAGAGCACCTGACTCGACCAAGGGAGCAAACTTAGGGCAGGCCAAGCTTTCCACTTGTAAATCTGGGTCTAGATCATGAATCTTTTGTCGATAAATATCTGATTTTACCGTCATCGGGGTTCCAATCACACCGATTTTCCCACCTTGACTCGCTTTGATAGCTGCTGATGCACCAGGCAAAATCACACCCAGCACCGGAATATCCAACTTAGCTTTAATCTCTTCCCAGACGACTGCCGTTGCTGTATTACAAGCAATGACAATCATCTTAACATCCTTAGTCAAAAGAAAGTTGACCAGTTGCCAAGTATATTCACGAATCTGCTCAGCAGGACGGGGACCATAAGGAGCCCGTGCCGAATCTCCAATATAGACGATTTCTTCATGGGGAAGCTGGCGCATAAGTTCACGTACAACCGTCAAACCTCCAACGCCTGAATCCAAAAAACCAATCGGTCGATTATCCATACAGTCTTCTTTCTAGTATTTTTTCTGATTGATAGTTCATTATCATTACATTTCTTCCTGAAATTGCTGACAGACTGGGTAGCTCCCCACTGTCTCCCTCTTAATCATAATCAATTATCAATAGAATGCAAGGAAAAAGTCTTATCTCTAAATATCAGTCAAACATAGTGAGAAGTCTGGAACTTTCATCCCAGACTTTTCCTATTTATTTCTTTTTATTGTTAGCAAGGGCTGCTTTTTGTTGGCGAATGATTTGGTGGTAAACTTGTTGTACTTTAGCTTCGCTTGGCTTTTGACCGTTTGCACTCAAGAGAGTACGAACTGCTTCTGCGTTCAAACGTGGGTTATCCGCAAATTCTTTTTCGATTTGCTTGCGCACCAAGTACATACCTCCAAGAGCTCCTCCTAGAAAAGCCAAAAGAATCAATACAATTGCTAAAATAAGGTTCATAACATTTCTCCTGTTTCTTTTTGAATCTTCTATATTATACCATAAAGTCCTACGCCTGACTAGTTTGAGTTACGCTTTCAAAAAAATGGATTCTAGTAAAAAAAGAGCCCTTCTATTCCTTAGAAGAAGGCTCTTTCTTGATTTTAATCTACATAAATCGCTAGAGTTTGATACGGTTTAAGAATTACTTTTTCAGCAAGTTCCACATTCTCATAGTTTGACAAGAGCACGCGCCCTGTTTGGTATTCTGCTGGAATCTCCACTTCAGCTTCACTTCCATAGAAATGATTGAGTACCAAGAGCTTTTGACCGTCTAAGTGGCGTTCAAAGGCGTAGACTTGTTGACTATCTTCCAGTGCTGGCTGATAGCTGCCTTCTGAAATGATGGGCATTTCTTTACGCAAGCGAATCAATTCTTGATAGAATTTAAAAGATTGGGCCGTTGATTTCATTTTCAACGTTGATGTCTTTGTAAGATTTACCAACCTTCAACCATGGAGTACCTGTTGAAAAACCTGCATTTTCAGAAGCATCCCATTGCATTGGTGTACGAGAATTATCACGGGATTTGGCTTGGATAATCTTGAAGGCTTGCTGAGGTGACTTGCCTTGATCCAAAAGCATCTGGTAAGCATTGATGGATTCCACATCCACGTAGTCTTCCATAGAATCATAGTCTGGATCAATCATGCCGATTTCTTCACCCATGTAGATATAAGGGGTCCCACGTGACAAGTGAATGCTAGCAGCGAGCATGGTCGCTCCTTCATTGCGGAAGTTCTTGATATCTACAAAGCGATTAAGAGCACGAGGTTGGTCGTGGTTATTCCAGAAAGGGCACTCCAACCACCACGTTCACTCATTTCCTTGCCCCATGTATGATAGAGACCTTTGAGCTCTTCAAAATCAAAGGGAGCAATGGTCCATTTTTGACCATCTTCATAGTCTACTTTAAGATGATGGAAGTTAAAGGTCATTGACAACTCGTGACGCTCTGGCGCTGAATAAAGAACACAGTTATCAATCGTTGTCGACGACATCTCTCCAACTGTCATAAAACTATTATCAGAACCGAAAGTCGCTTCATTCATCATGTGAAGATAGTCATGGACAATTGGTTTATCCGTATAAGCTGGTTTTCCTTCGTTCTCAGGGCAATCCACCAAGACTTCATCTTTGCCAATCAGGTTAATCACGTCAAAACGAAATCCTTTAACACCCTTGTCACGCCAGAAGTTGACCACCTGGAACAATTCCTTGCGGACATTGGGATTTCGCCAATTGAGATCCGCCTGCGTTACGTCAAAGAGGTGGAGATAGTATTTCCCCGTCTCTCCAAAAGGTGACCAAGCAGAACCACCAAATTTAGACAACCAATCGGTTGGTTGGTCCTGGATAAAGAAGAAATCTTGGTAGTACTTATCCCCAGCCAATGCCTTTTGGAACCACTCATGCTCTGTTGAGCAATGGTTAAGTACCATGTCTAGCATGAAGTCAATCTTGTACTCTTTTCCGACACGGATCATTTCTTCAAAATCAGCCATATCCCCAAAGATAGGATTGACGGCTGTATAGTCTGAAATATCGTAGCCATTATCTCGCTGAGGGCTTGGATAGAAAGGATTGAGCCAAATCATATCCACGCCCAACTCTGCTAGATAAGGTATTTTTTCGATGATGCCTCTGAAATCACCGATTCCATTTCCTGTCGTGTCCTTATATGATTTGGATAAATTTGGTAAACAACCTTTGTTTTATCTAGTGCCATGTATTCTACCTCTTTTTTTAAAAAGGGAGGGAGCTATATCCCAACCCTATACATTTTAAAACTTATACTCTTCGAAAATCTCTTCAAACCACGTCAGCGTTGCCTTACCGTATATGTAGGATACTGACTACGTCAGTTCCATCCACAACCTCAAAACAGTGTTTTGAGCTAACTTCGTCAGTTCTATCCACAACCTCAAAACGGTGTTTTGAGCAACCTGCGGCTAGCTTCCTAGTTTGCTCTTTGATTTTCATTGAGTATTAGATTCGTTTAGCAACCATCAAGTCTTCCCCGTTTTTAATCACTCGAGGGTAAGTTCCTTCGATTGTCGCTGTGTACGCATCTTGGTTAGTGATGATGACTGGAGTTCAGTCACAAGTCCTGCATCTTTGATAACATCCATGTCAAAGCTAATCAATTTTTGTCCCACTGTAACATGGTCTCCTTGAGATACATGACTTTCGAAACCTTTGCCGTCTAGACCAACAGTATCCATACCGATGTGCATCAATAACTCAACACCTTCATCAGATACAATACCGATGGCGTGCTTAGTTGGAAATAGGACTGTAACTGTACCATTTACTGGCGAAGTCAACTCACCTTGGCTTGGTTCAATCACTAGACCTTGTCCCATGACACCTGATGCAAAGACTGGGTCTGTTGCTTGACTTAGTTCTTTTACTTGTCCTTCCAGTGGACTGACAATTTTTGTTGAAGCAACAGGAGTTGATTCTTGATGATGGAATTCTGCTTCTTCCTGTGCTTGAAATTCTGCTTTTAATTCTGTGTCATCTTCTGTTTTTGTAAAGAGTCCTGCCTTACGGAAGAAGAAGGTCAATAGCATTGGCACGACGATTGCAACTAGCATGGTCCCTGCAAATGGAAGCATGTATTGTGGTTGGATGGAAAGAATCCCTGGTAATCCACCAATACCGATAGAAGCAGCAGTCACGTTAAATGTCACAGAAAGCATACCTGCAAGAGCTGAACCAATCATCCCAGCCACAAATGGATAGATGTATTTGACGTTAACCCCAAAGAGGGCAGGTTCTGTTACACCGAGATAGGCTGAAATAGTTGCTGGAAGTGATACCTGAGCTTCACGCTCATCACGACGGTGCATCAAATAATAGGCAAACACAGCTGAACCTTGGGCAATATTAGAAAGAGAAATCATAGGCCAGAGAGCAGTTCCACCAGCATCAGCAATCAACTGCGTATCAATAGCATTGGTCATGTGGTGAAGACCAGTGATAACAAATGGAGCATAGAGGGCACCAAAGATAGCACCAAAGAGCCATTTAACTGGACCAGTTAAACCAGCAAGGACTACTGCTGAGAGTCCTTGACCAATTGTCCATCCGATTGGTCCCAAAACAGTATGAGCCAAAATCAAGGCTGGAATCAATGATAAGAATGGTACAAAAATCATAGAAATGACTTCTGGGATATGCTTACGCCAGAAAATTTCAAGATAAGCCAAACTCAATCCTGCCAGTAAAGCTGGGATAACTTGGGCTTGGTAACCAATACGGTTAACCGTGAAGTAACCAAAGTTCCAAACCCAGTTAGCTGCAATTTCGGATGCAGGTGTTGAAGCAACCGCATAGGCATTGAGCAACTGAGGTGAAACCAAACAGATCCCGAGAACAATACCCAAGATTTGGCTGGTTCCCATCTTACGAGAAACAGACCAAGTAATCCCTACTGGCAAGAACTGGAAGATGGCCTCACCTGGCAACCAGAGGAAGTGATTGACTCCTGACCAAAACTGAGAGGATTCTGTGATGGTCTTGCCATCCAACATTGACCAATGTACGCCTTCAAGAACATTACGGAAACCAAGGATCAATCCTCCGACAATCAAGGCTGGAATAATCGGTGTAAAGATTTCAGCCAGAGTTGTCATCACACGTTGAACTGGATTTTGATTACTCTTAGCAGCTGACTTAGCCGCTTCTTTAGAAACTCCTTCGATACCAGAAACAGCTGTAAAATCATTATAAAAAATGGGCACATCATTTCCGATGATTACCTGGAATTGACCAGCGTTTGTAAACGTCCCCCTTAACTGCTGAGATGGATTCGATAGCCTTGACATCAGCTTTCTTATCATCTCCTAGAACAAACCGCATTCGTGTTGCACAGTGGGTGACCGCTGTGATATTTTCTTTGCCTCCGATTGCTTCTAGCAAGTCTTTAGCTTCTTGTTCAAATTTTCCCATTTGAATCTCCTTATATTTGTCAAGATTTCCTTGACTTGATAATAAAATTGTAATCGATATCATACTTGTATGCAACTTGTTTTGCTAAAAAAATAATGGTTTTTTTCTTTATATTTTTCGCTACTTGTATGTTAAAAATAAATACATGTCACTCTAATAGAGCTCATCAATCGATTTTTTTAAAGGAAGAAATGTGAAAAAATATCAACAATTATACAAACAAATAGAAAAAGCAATTCATGAAGAAACCTATGCTGTTGGAGATTTTCTCCCTAGTGAACACGAACTCATGGACCAGTATCAGGTGAGTCGTGATACTGTACGAAAAGCCTTAGCTCTTCTCCAAGAAGAGGGATTGATTAAAAAAATCAGAGGGCAGGGTTCTCAGGTTATTAAAGAAGAAACTGTGAATTTCCCAGTGTCTAACCTAACTAGCTACCAAGAATTGGTCCAAGAGTTAGGACTTCGCTCAAAAACGAATGTCGTGAGTCTAGATAAAATTATCATCGATAAAAAAACTTCCCTGTTAACTGGCTTTCCAGAATTTCGGATGGTTTGGAAGGTGGTTCGTCAACGGGTGGTAGATGATCTGGTGTCCGTACTGGATATTGATTATCTAGATATGGAACTCATCCCTAAACTAACCAGAGAAATTGCCGAACAGTCTATCTACTCCTATATCGAAAATGATTTGAAATTAATCATCGACTATGCTCAAAAGGAAATCACCATTGACCATAGTAACGATAGAGATAAGATTCTCATGGATATTGGTAAAGATCCCTATGTTGTTTCCATTAAGTCAAAAGTCTATCTCCAAGACGGACGTCAGTTCCAGTTCACCGAAAGCCGACACAAACTTGAAAAGTTTCGATTTGTAGATTTTGCTAAGCGAAAGTAAATAGGATAAGGCGCATAGTTATCAAGCTTTAAAATACTTGATAACATGCGTTTTTATATTTTATACTCTTCAAAAAATCTCTTCAAACCACGTCAGCTTCGCCTTGCCGTACTCAAGTACAGTCTGTGGCTAGCTTCCTAGTTTACTTTTTGATTTTCAGTGAGTATTGACGGTTTCCCCCAGATGAGAACTTGCCCTTTTCAAAAACTTCCTTTAAAACGAGTCCCTATCGGATTTCAAATAGGACTTGTATTCTAGTAAAATTTGGTAAAAAAGCCCATTTACCTTGTAAGCACTTGCAATAGTTTTGTTTATTTGTTATATTAAGATTATCTGAAAAAATCACACATATTTCTGCAAGACTTATTTTTTTAAAAGAGAATGTATGCGCTTACAGATTTAAGAAAGGAGAATTTTGTGGATAAGAGATATTGGGAAAAATCCTGTAAGTATAGCATCCGCAAGCTAAGTGTCGGAGCTGCATCTGTCTTACTTGGAGCTGTGTTTTTAGCAGCACAGGGTGTGGCTGCTGATGGTGTCGAGATTACGGAAAGTGAGGCAACAATTACTGAAACCTCTGCTAAACCGGATACGAAGGTAGAGGAAGTTCTTGCTTCTAACACAGAGACTCAACCTATAGCTGAATCAGCTGAAAAGCAAACAAACCCAGGGACAGAACTACCTCAAACTAGTAGTCAGTCAGAGACAAGTGCTACTACCGCCCCTGCTGACAATAAGGAGAGTGAGAAACCAGAACTTCCTGTGAACAAGCAAGAACATTACGAATTACATTACAACCAACCAACTGCTCCTTCCTATGATGGATGGGAAAAACAAGCCCTCCCAGTCGGAAATGGGGAAATGGGTGCCAAGGTTTTCGGACTCATCGGTGAAGAAAGAATCCAGTACAACGAAAAAAACACTTTGGTCTGGAGGCCCACAGCCAGATAGTCAAGACTACAACGGAGGAAACTACAAGGACCGCTACAAAGTCTTAGCCGAAATCCGTAAGGCCTTAGAGGACGGTGACCGTCAAAAAGCCAAACAACTAGCAGAGAGAAATTTGGTTGGGCCAAACAATGCCCAATACGGTCGCTACCTAGCCTTCGGTGATATCTTCATGGTCTTTAATAACCAGAAGAAGGGCTTGGAAAATGTTACTGACTATCATCGTGGCTTAGATATTTCTGAAGCTATCACAACTACCTCTTATACCCAAGATGGGACAAGTTTCAGACGAGAAACCTTCTCTAGTTATCCAGATGACGTCACTGTTACCCATTTGACCAAAAAGGGAGATAAGACGCTTGATTTTACCCTTTGGAACAGCTTGACTGAAGATTTGATTGCTAATGGAGATTATTCTTGGGAGAATTCTAAATACAAACAAGGGACTGTTAGCGTTGATTCTAATGGTATTTTACTCAAGGGAACTGTCAAAGACAACGGTCTTAAATTTGCCTCTTATCTTGGTATCAAGACAGATGGACAAGTCACTGCTCAAGATGGTTATTTGACTGTTACAGGAGCAAGTTATGCAACACTGCTACTCAGTGCCAAGACTAATTTTGCTCAAAATCCGAAAACCAACTACCGCAAGGATATTGATGTAGAAAAGACTGTCAAATCTATCGTCGAAGCTGCTAAAGCCAAAGACTATGAGACTCTGAAAAATGACCACATCAAGGATTACCAGAGTCTTTTCAATCGTGTTCAATTAAACCTCGGCGGTAGCAAGTCTAATCAAACTACAAAAGAAGCTCTCCAAACCTATAATCCAACAAAAGGGCAAAAACTAGAAGAACTCTTCTTCCAATACGGACGTTACCTACTGATCAGTTCTTCTCGTAACCGAACAGATGCCCTCCCTGCCAACTTGCAAGGTGTCTGGAATGCTGTAGATAATCCACCTTGGAACTCAGACTACCACCTCAATGTCAACCTACAAATGAACTACTGGCCTGCCTACATGAGTAATCTCGCAGAAACAGCTAAGCCAATGATCAATTATATCGATGACATGCGTTACTATGGTCGTATCGCTGCTAAAGAATATGCAGGGATCGAATCCAAAGAAGGTCAAGAAAACGGTTGGTTGGTTCATACTCAGGCGACACCATTTGGCTGGACTACTCCTGGTTGGAACTACTATTGGGGCTGGTCTCCTGCTGCCAATGCTTGGATGATGCAAAACGTCTATGACTACTACAAATTCACCAAGGATGAAACTTATCTTAAGGAAAAGATTTATCCAATGCTCAAGGAAACTGCCAAGTTCTGGAATTCCTTCTTGCACTACGACAAGGCTAGTGACCGTTGGGTTTCTTCTCCATCTTACTCGCCAGAACATGGAACCATCACGATTGGGAATACCTTTGACCAATCTCTAGTTTGGCAGCTCTTCCACGACTATATGGAAGCAGCCAATCATCTGAAGGTCGACCAAGATTTGGTGACAGAAGTGAAGGCTAAATTTGACAAGCTCAAACCACTTCACATCAACCAAGACGGCCGTATCAGGAATGGTACGAAGAAGACAGCCCGCAATTCACCAACGAAGGCATTGAAAACCATCACCGCCACGTTTCTCATCTGGTTGGACTCTTCCCAGGTACTCTATTTGGCAAGGATCAGCCTGAATATCTAGAAGCTGCACGTGCAACCCTAAACCACCGTGGAGATGGTGGAACTGGTTGGTCTAAAGCCAATAAAATCAACCTCTGGGCCCGTCTCCTAGATGGAAATCGTGCCCACCGTTTGTTGGCAGAACAGCTCAGATCTTCAACTCTAGAAAACCTCTGGGATACGCACGCGCCTTTCCAAATCGATGGGTAACTTTGGTGCAACCAGCGGTATGGCAGAAATGCTCCTTCAGTCTCACACAGGCTACATTGCCCCATTACCAGCCCTTCCAGATGCATGGAAAGACGGGCAAGTCTCAGGCTTAGTCGCTCGTGGTAATTTTGAAGTCAGCATGAAATGGAAAGAGAAAAATCTTGAAACGCTGTCCTTCCTTTCTAATGTTGGTGGAGATTTGGTCGTAGACTATCCAAATATCGAATCTAGTATTATCAAGATTAATGGCAAGGAAGTTCAAGCTAGTCGCCTCAAAGATAACCGTATCCAACTTGCGACTCAAAAGGGTGATGTCATTACATTTGAAAACTTCCCTGGACGAGTGACTCGCTTATCAGCCCTTCGAAAAGATTCCGTCACAGCTGAACTCGACTTTAACACAGTTGAGGGAGCAACTCATTATGTCATCCGACGAGAAAGCAAGGATGAAAACAGCCAAACTCCTATCGTTCGTGAGTTTCATCACCAACCAAACTCACTTTATCGATCGCTCAATTGATTCTAGTCATGCCTATACTTATAGCGTTAAGGCTATGCTAGGGGACCGTACAACACCAGTTTCAGATCCTGCTTCTATCGATGCCTTCAGTGAGTTGATGGATGACCGTGACAAACGCATCCAGTACGGCTCTGCTTATGGAAACTGGGCTGACTCAGAACTCTTTGGTGGAACAGAGAAATACGCCGATATCTCAAATGGAAATTACTCCGATAAGGATGCGACTGCAACTATTCCATTCAATGGACCAGGTATTGAAATTTACGGACTCAAGTCATCTCAATTGGGACTTGCTGACGTTAAAATCGATGGTAAATCTGTTGGAGAACTTGACTTCTATACAGCAGGAGCAACTGAAAAAAAGGTGTCCTAATCGGTCGTTACACAAATCTTTCTTCAGGTTCTCACCTCATGACCATCACTGTTAAAGCGCGAGCACAAAGGGACGTACAAACGAGCGTGCAAAAATTTCTCTCGACTACTTCAAAGTCTTCTCAGGCCAAGGAGCAAGTGTTGAGAAGATTGACGACCGTGACCCTCGTATCCAGTATGGTTCCATGTTTAAGGATTGGAGCGATGCAGAACTCTATGCTTCTACAGAAAAATACGCTGACATCAACGCTGATGATAGCCTTGCTTCTGAAGCCACTGCAACTATCCCATTCTCTGGAACGGGTATCCGAATCTATGGACTTAAAAACAGCATCACTAGGCAAGGCACTTGTCACACTGGATGGCAAAGAGATGCCAGCCCTTGACTTCTTCACTCCAGGAGCAACTGAAAAAGGTGCTTTGATTGGCGAATTCACAAATCTAGCTGATGGTGATTACGTCCTAACTTTGAAAGTAGATCCAGATTCTCCAGAAGGGCGAAAGAAAATCTCTCTTGATTCCTTTGATATCTTAAAGGCACCATCTGTGTCTCTCGATAGTCCAAGCCTTGATCCTATTAAGTCCAAAGATAAGACTGTTACCTTAACCCTACCAACTGGTAATTGGGATGGAGTCGCTGTCACCTTCCCTGGTATCAAAGATCCTCTTCTACTCAGAAAAGTCGATGATGATCATCTTGTCACATCAGGCGAGCAAACTGTTCTAACCATTAAGGATAACAAGGTCCAACTAGACATCCCTGAAACTACAGATCGTAAAGCTGGTAATCCGATAGAAGCTTATGCTATCCAAGGAAAAACAATAAGCAGCTCTGTTGTAACAGTATTTCCTAAGGATGAAACCAGTCCAGTGGAAGAAAAAATTCAAACAAGTAAAGGGGATGAGCCTGCTCCAGTAGTAACCATACCTGAGTACACAGATCCCTATTGGTACTGCTGGGCGAGCAGGAGGCACCTACTGTGGAAAGACCTGAATACACTGGGCCTATCGGAACTGTTGGGGAGCAGGAGGCACCTACTGTGGAAAGACCTGAATACACTGGTCCTATCGGAACTGCTGGGGAGCAGGAAGCGCCTACTGTGGAAAGACCTGAATACACTGGTCCTATCGGAACTGCTGGGGATCAAGAAGCACCTACTGCGGAAAGACCTGAATACACTGGTCCTATCGGAACTGCTGGGGAGCAGGAGGCACCTACTGTGGAAATTCCTGAATACACTGGTCCTATCGGAACTGCTGGGGAGCAAGAAGCTCCTACCGTGGAAAGACCTGAATACACTGGTCCTATCGGAACTGCTGGGGAGCAAGAAGCTCCTACCGTGGAAAGACCTGAATACACTGGTCCTATCGGAACAGTTGGGGACCAGAAAGCACCTACTGTGGAAAGACCTGAATATACCAAACCTATTGGAACAGGTAGTGGTCAAGCCGCGCCAAGTAACACAATTCCTGAGTTTAAACTCAAAGTATTGAAAGACAAGACTACAAGAGTTCAAGTTATTAGTGGAACAACTGAACTAGGAGGCGCAAGCTACCTCGATAGTCAAAAAGTTGAAAATAAAGAACTCTTGGGCAAGAAATACGATGCTTACGCTCTTCAACTCAAGGATAAAGATGGACAACCAGTTCAACCAAAAGGTGCTGTACTCGTTCGACTACCAATTTCAGGTGATGTTCAAGAACTCTATCAATTAACTTCAACAAGTGAATTAAAACCACAAGAATTCACCATTCGAGATGGTATGATTGAGTTTATTACTTTTGACGTGAGCACTTACGCTATTGTTTACAAGACAGAAGGCTCAACTGTTAAACCTGTCCCAGCTCATACGGAAGAAAGAAACCTAGAAACCACAAAAACCATTGGTTGAAAGTAATGAAGCCAATGATCAGATCTCTACGAATGACAAACAACTCCCAGCCACAGGTGAACAAGCTAGCCCTCTCCTCTTTATGGCAAGTCTCAGCCTAGCCTTATCGGCTACCTTCTTACTAAAAGGTAAGAAAGATTATCTCTTGAAAATCAAATTCAAACCACGTCAGCTTCGTCTTGCCGTACTCAGTACAGCCTACGCTCCTAGTTTGCTCTTTTGATTTTCATGATATAAATATTGTCCCCCTAGGAATATAAATTTATTCCGCTATAAAAAGGATGGAAAAATCATTCCATCCTTTTTTTCAATTTCAATAATATACTACAAACCAAATCCTGTTCACATCTTTTTGAAAATGATTTGATGGGGTAGATAATCGGTAGAACAAAGTCTTGATGTTCTATCGTTTTTTATAATCACTACTTCCGTTTTCTCGCGATTAGGTGAATCGGTGTTCCTTCAAAGACAAAGGCCTTGCGGATTTGATTTTCGAAGAGTATAAATCAATGCCTTCCGCCTTTAGACTTCCCTAACTCCCGTCTCAAACGAAACATTTTTTTGAAGAAGATGTAGTCTAGCCAGTCACTGCCTAGAGATAGGACTATCAACAGCAACCAAACACCCCAAGCACTCATATCTGATACATGTTTGAGAACAAGAGGGAAAAATAAGAATGAAAAAATTGTCAGATCCAGACTAAACAGAGCTAAAAGGGAAAAATAAATCCAGTAGAAATAGTAGATGATGGGGAAAAAGTTACTGTTTCTATCAGCATTGTCTATCCAATAGAAAAAGCAAAAGCAAGGAAATAAGAGTATCAATTGATTAAACGACAGCTTCATTATCGACACCTCTTTTCGATAGCGTTTTCTTTGCTTTCATTCTATCAAAAAAATCTGGAAATGTCATTCCAGATTCTACTTTTTTATTTACGTTTTCTTGCGATGAGATGGATTGAGTTCCCTTCAAATACAAAGGCCTTGCGGATTTGATTTTCCAAGAAACGCAAGTAAGAGAAGTGCATAAGTTCTTCTTCGTTGACAAAGATGACAAAGGTCGGTGGTTTGGTTGCCACTTGTGTCGCATAGAAAATCTTGAGGCGCTTCCCTTTGTCTGTTGGTGTTGGATTGATGGCAATGGCATCCATAATCACATCGTTCAAGACAGCTGATGGAATACGTGTATTTTGACTTTCACTGATTTGCTTAATCATCTCAGGCAACTTGTGGAGACGTTGCTTGGTCAAAGCTGATACAAAGATAATCGGTGCGTAAGGCAGGTATTGGAACTGCTCACGGATATCTTCCTCCCAGTTTTTTTCATGGTGTGGTTGTCTTTTTTTCAAGAGTATCCCACTTATTGACCACGATAATCATCCCTTTACCTGCTTCGTGGGCAAAACCTGCGATACGCTTGTCGTACTCACGGATGCCTTCCTCAGCATTGAGGACCATCAAGACTACATCTGAACGGTCAATAGCACGCATAGCACGCATAACCGAGTATTTCTCAGTGTTTTCATAGACTTTACCAGACTTACGCATACCAGCCGTATCAATCATGGTAAACTCTTGGCCGTCAGCATCTGTAAAATGAGTGTCAATGGCGTCACGAGTGGTCCCAGCTACAGGGCTGGCAATGACGCGGTCTTCTCCCAAAATGGCATTGATCAAGCTAGATTTTCCGACATTTGGACGTCCAATCAAGCTGAATTTAATAACATCTGGATTTTCTTCTTCGACTTCATGCGGGAGATTTTCCACAATAGCATCCAGCACATCCCCTGTCCCGATACCATGAACAGATGAGATTGGTAGCGGTTCACCCAATCCTAGAGCATAGAAATCATAGATATCATTTCGCATCTCTGGATTGTCAACCTTGTTAACGGCTAGGATGACTGGTTTATGAGTTTTATAGAGTTTACGGGCAACGTATTCGTCCGCATCTGTAATTCCTTCTTTACCAGACACGACAAAGACGATAACATCAGCTTCTTCCATAGCAATTTCTGCCTGGTGCTTGATTTGTTCCATGAAAGGGGCATCGACATCATCGATCCCCCCAGTATCAATCATACTGAAAGAACGATTGAGCCACTCACCTGTGGCATAGATACGATCTCGCGTTACACCTTCAATGTCTTCTACGATTGAGATGCGTTCTCCCGCAATACGGTTAAATAGGGTTGATTTCCCAACATTGGGACGCCCTACAATGGCAACAGTTGGTAAGGCCATGTTTTCTCACTTTCTACAATAACTTCTTCTGCTCAAGATTTTCTCGAGTCGAGCTTGGTTCTGGATTGCCGAATTGCTCTGCTAAACGTTGACTCCAAGTGGTAGTTGCACGCGCACCTGCATATTCGGATTGTACACGGTCATAGGCTTCAATTGCCTCAGTTGACTGTTCTTGGTATTCTTCCTCAAAGACAACATTCTCTAGTGGCAATCTTGGTTTCACATCATGCTGTTGATTTGGCACACCGAGTGCAATCCCAAAGACTGGATAGGTATAGTCAGGAAGATTGAACAATTCTGCCAACTCAATAGACTTGTAACGCACCAAACCGATAATCACTCCACCATAGCCTAGGCTTTCTGCCGCAAGCAAGGCATTTTGTCCAGCTAGAGCTGCATCTACTGAAGTGATGAGGAGTCCTTCCACCCCTTGAGGTTGGAAAACATCCGTATGGAGACGAGCCCCTTTTTCTGCACGGTTTAGATCACCAACAAAAAGTAAAAATGCTGCAGACTGGCGAATCGCTTCCTGAGGAACTAGATCAAATAAGGCGTCCTTCTTTTCTTGACTTCTGACAAGAATAACAGAGTAGGATTGGAAATTTTTCCAAGAAGAAGCCATTTGGGCAGCTGTCAAAATCTCATTTAAGTCTGCTTGGGGAATCTCTTGCTCTTTAAATCTGCGCACTGAAGTATGAGCCTTCATTAATTTGATTGTTTCAGTCATCGGCGGTTTTCTCCTTCAAGCCTTGTTTCCTCTGCTAAATAACGGATGCGTTCCATGACGCGTCTAGCTTCCCAGGTTTCATCATTTCCGTTCTTGCCTTTAGCAAAATGTTTTTCCAAATCTTCAAAATTGAAATTTGAGGTAAAGAAGGTTGGCAAATCTTCCTGCATACGATATTGGAGAATGACCTGCAGGATCTCGTCACGTACCCAGGCTGTTGATTGCTCGGCACCAATATCATCTAAAATCAGGACTTCAGCTAGTTTAATCTCATCCACCAAAGTCTTGACATTGCCATCACCAATAGCATTTTTGACATCGATGACAAAGCTAGGGTAGTGGAGGAGAGTTGATGAAACACCACGTTTCTCTGACAAATCATGGGCTAAGGCAGCCACCATGAAACTTTTACCTACACCAAAGTCTCCATATAAGTACAGACCTTTTCGAATAGCTGGATATTGCTCCACAAAGGCTAGAAGCTTTTCAAAAACGGACAAGCGCCCCAAATCATCTAAATCAACTTGAGCTAGGCTAGCTTTTTTAAGACTAGCTGGAAGATTGATTAGCTTGAGACGGTTTTTAATCGCCGCTTCTTTTTCTGCCGCGATTAGCTCCGGAGTTTCTTCATAAGAGACATCTGCATAGCCATGGTTCATGACTAGGATAGGCTTGTAACCACGCGCGATATAGTCTGTATCTCCTCGGAGGAACTTATCTCTCTCAGTGATGTATTGGTTAAACTTGGAAATACTACGGTTCAACTCCTCCTGACTGAGAGATTCTTTCTGGATAAAGGCTGCAACATCAGGGTCTTTCACAATTTGCTGGACCAAATCCTGATACTGAAATCGGCTTGGTTGACGCTTGAGTACGTCTCCGACACTTTCCATCTAGTCTCCTCCTTTTTCTAATCGAGCTAACATTTCTTTTTTCTTACGTTCTAGTTCTAAGCGAGTTTCTTCGCTAGTTTCATTCTTATATTCAGGGATTGCTCCATTTAGGCACATTGGTTTTTGCTGGGGCAGTCTGATTCTGCTTTTGCGTTTTTGCTTTTTGGCCACGTTCACGAATACGGAGGACAGCCTCCTCGGCACTACGAATATTTTGATAGGCGTAGTCATTAGCCACCTTCATGGCGTATTTTTCATTGATATTGGCTGAATCAACCTTATTAAAGGTTAGGAGCAAGATAACATTGATCACTTCATCCAGCAAACCCAAAGGTCGCCATCTGCTGGAGCAGGTCCCGTTCAGTCTGAGTAATACTTCCCTTTGCGGGTCTGCTTTAATCTCAGCAAGGAACTGCAAGGCTGTCTTTCTCTTAGCCTCTCGGATAATGGTTGCTTCCTTGGGACTAAAGTCAGAAGTCACAGGCTTTTGCGCTATCTTTTCGCGGATGCGTTTGACAGAAATCACTTGCGACACTGCTGTCGCTTTTGGCTACTGATAGGGTTTCAAACCAGGTCCACTTCTGCTCATCAGCTATTGCAAACAAGGCCAAAAAACATCCGAAGTCTCATCTTGAAAACGAAGACCATCGCGAGCCATAATCTGACGGAAATGCTCCAAATCAAAATCATCTGCTAGAGGCTGACTGCTAGAGGTTTCTTGACTCGCAGACTCGGATAACTGAGGAAAGATTTGACTCAAGGACACCGAGATAGGTTCCCCTTCAACACTTTCCTGTCTCATGGCTGCAACCGCAATATCCCCAATCATTTTTTCTAACAAGGTCCGATAAACTGTATGTTGTAAAAATTCTTGAGTTGATAAGGGAGAATGGAGTAACAAGTTATAGACCTCTCCCTGCTGATAGAGAGTCACCAATTTCATGGCTGTCAGAGTTTTAAAAGCCTTTAAAAGACTATCCATCCCAAAATTCAGATGATTGAGCATGGCTGCAAAGAGATGTTCCTTTTGACCACCATCCCAAAAAGTCACAGCATAAAGATAGAGGCTCAGCGCCTCCTGACCGATAATCGGGAGGTAGCACTGCACCATTGATGAGGTATCTTGCGACACCCGATTATTCTTTACAAAAGAAAAACGGTCATTTGGCTTCATTTATTTTTCCTTTTTCTTTTTAGAGGATTGTGTGATCTGCTGGAGTAGACTTTCAAGCTCACTCACATCCTTAAAGCTACGGTAAACACTGGCAAAACGTACATAAGTAATCTCATCTAACTCTGCCAACTCTTCCATAACCAAGGAGCCAATAACCTCACTCTGAATTTCATTTTCATTGCGACTACGGAGTTTTTGTTCGATGCGATTGACCACCATGCCAATCTCATCACTAGACACTGGACGTTTCTGGGCTGAACGAATAATCCCGTTAAAGATTTTATCTCTTGAAAATTGTTCCCGTGTACCATCTTTTTTGACCACAACTAGTGTTCTCTCTTCAACACGTTCATAGGTTGTAAAACGATGCTGACACTCTTCACACTCACGTCTTCTTCTGATTGTATTTCCTTCTTCAGCCTGGCGACTATCGATCACACTTGATTTTTGTAGCGCCACATTTTTGGACAACGCATGCCTTTCCCTCCTTGTCGTTTTCTTTTCATTATACCATTTTTTTAAGAGATTCCCAAAATAATTCTCCTTTTGGCTTGACAAGTTTTTTGTTTTGTTGTATTATTGAATTAACACAAGGGTAATTAGAAAGGAGATCGTGATGTCTTGGACATTTGATAACAATAAACCCATTTATTTGCAGATTATGGAGAAAATCAAATTGCAGATTATTTCCCATAAACTCGAGCCCAATCAACAGCTTCCAACCGTTAGAGAATTAGCTAGCGAGGCAGGTGTCAATCCCAACACCATCCAGCGCGCCCTATCGGACTTGGAAAGAGAAGGCTTCGTTTATACCAAGCGGACATCTGGACGCTTTGTCACAGAGGATTTGGACTTGATCCTCCAATCCCGTAAGCAACTGTCAGAAGAACAGCTGCAACAGTTTGTAACAGGCATGGTAGAATTCGGCTATGAAAAAGAAGAACTACCTACTGTTTTGAGAGATTATATTGAAGGAGTTTAAACTATGACCTTGTTAGCATTTGAAAATGTGTCAAAATCCTATGGAGCAAGTCCTGCTCTTACAAATGTTTCCCTTGAAATTCCAGCTGGAAAAATCGTTGGTCTCCTTGGCCCAAACGGTTCTGGAAAGACAACCTTGATTAAACTAATCAACGGCTTGCTACAGCCAGAGGAAGGGCGTATCCTTATCAATGGCATGGAACCAAGCCCAGCAACTAAAGCAATTGTTTCTTATCTCCCTGATACGACCTACCTCAACGAGCAGATGAAAGTCAAGGAAGCTCTCACTTATTTCAAGACCTTCTACCAAGATTTTAATCTGGAACGTGCTCAAGGTCTTCTTCGTGACCTTGGCATCGATGAAAATAGCCGTTTCAAGAAACTCTCAAAAGGGAACAAAGAAAAGGTTCAGCTGATTCTTGTCATGAGTCGCGATGCTCGTCTATATGTGCTTGATGAACCAATCGGGGGTGTAGACCCAGCAGCCCGTGACTATATCTTGAACACCATCATCAACAACTACTCTCCAACTTCGACTGTCTTGATTTCAACCCACTTGATTTCAGACATTGAACCAATCTTGGATGAGATTATCTTCCTAAAGGATGGAAAAGTCGTCCGTCAAGGAAATGTGGATGATATTCGCTATGAGTCTGGAGAGTCTATCGACCAACTCTTCCGCCACGAATTCAAAGCCTAGTTAAAGGAGATTATTATGTTTTGGAATTTAGTTCGTTGTGAATTTAAAAATGTTAACAAATGGTATTTAGCCCTCTATGGTGCTGTGTTGGCTCTTTCTGCCCTTATCGGGGTTCAAGCTAGTTCCCTAAAATCCATCGATACACCTGATCAACAAATGATTATGTTAGTTTTTCTGGCTCTAGTTTTTGGTGGACTAATCATTACCTTAAGTATTTCAACCTTGATTTTGATCATCCGTCGCTTCAAGGGTAGTGTCTACGATCGTCAGGGATACCTAACTCTCACACTCCCCGTATCTGAGCACCAAATCATTTTATCCAAACTTTTGGGTGCTTTCATCTGGTCTCTGGCGAGCTCATTAGTCTTTATCTTGAGTATTTATATCATTTTAGTTCTGACTGGTGCAAACTTCCTTGATATCTTTTCTCTCGAATACCTCTTTAAATTTTACATGGATAGTTTCTGGCTTTCTGTGATTTCATATATCCTCAGCACAATTTCAGGAATCCTCTGCATCTACTTGGCGATTTCCATCGGACAACTTTCAATGAATACCGCACAGCACTCGCGGTTTTAGCCTATATTGTTATCCAAACCATTCTCGGCTTTGTTGGTCTCAACCTTCGCATAGATTTCGACTACAATTGGATGATCTCCTTTGAAATCGTTAAAGACCTCATCCTCAGCGCAGCCTTCTATCTCGGAACCTACTATATCTTGAAGAATAAAGTTAATTTGCAATAAAAAATGCCCAGCTACTAGAGCTGGGTTTTTGCGTTAACTCAAGATCAAATTGGCTACGATCGGACTGACAAATACGTAGAGAATACCTGTAACACCGATGGCTAGTCCTCCCATAGCACCTGCAACTGGTCCATAGCGAAAGGCCGTTCCAGTTCCAACGGCGTGCCCTGTTCCTCCCAGGGCTAATCCAGCAGCTACTGGATCGTCTATTTTTAGCCATTTTAGAAGTGTTGGTCCGATAACGCTGGTCAAAATCCCCGTCGCTACTACAACTACTAGGGTCACGGTAGTCAAGCCTTGCAACTTTTCTGTAATTCCTACTGCCATAGCGGTCGTTACTGACTTAGGAAAGAGGGAAATGGCTAGGAAAAAGTCCATGCCAAAGATTTTTGCGACTAGGGCTGTAAAAGAGGTATTGACGATGACAGCTAAGAAACTCCCCAGCAAAATACTCCTAGCATGATGCTTCATCAAGTGGAAACTCTTATAAAGGGGAATTCCTAGAGCCACTGTTGAAGGAACAATCAAGTTATTAAGATAAACCCCACCTTGGTAGTAATCTTGGTAGGAAATGCCAGTTACCTTTAGAAAGATGATAATAAAAATAGCTGACAGCAACAAGGGAGTCGTTAAGGGATGAGGATAGCGTCTGAAAATCATCATTCCCCCAAGATAGGCTAAGATTGATAAAGCAATCCCAAATAGGGGATTGGATACAAATTCGCTCATTTAGCACCTCTTTCTTCGTAGTCACCTTCATAGCGTTTTTTGATAAATTGAACCACAAGCGCAATCAAGATGATATTAATCACTGCTGCAAAAAAGACAATCAAGACAATCGGCAGAAGATAGGGAGCAATCACATCAAACTTTCCATAATTCCAACCGCAGGAGGGAGAAAGAGAATGGTCATATTGGCTAGGAGAAAATTTCCAACCATGTTGACATGGCGTATGCGCAACCACTTGAACTGCAAGGCTAGAAACAGAATAATCAAGCCGATGATACTTCCTGGTATGGGCAAATGAAAAAAACTGGAGATTCCTTCACCGATTAGAGAAATCACAAAGAGAATCATTAACTGAACATATAACTTCATTGTAAACTCCACAAATAGACTTTCTGCATACCAGTTTACTCTTTTTTCAGAAAATTTCAAGGAAATATATAAGAAACATCCTTCTTGCTATCTAAGCCAAAAAGGTGTATACTAATTGCGTGCGCAAGCATCATAGATACACTAGTATGATTACACTATTATAGAGGGAAAGGAGATGGACATGACTTACTTAGAAAAATGGTTTGACTTAAACCGTAGGCAAGTAGAGCTAGAAACTATTTTAGAAGAGACCATCGCTGAGCAGAGTGAACAAACCTTGACACTCAAGGAATTTTACCTCTTGCACTTTCTAAATCAGGCTGAAGGCAAATCCCTACGACAAATCGACTTGCCAGACAAACTCCACCTGAGTCCTAGTGCTGTTTCACGGATGGTGGCTCGCTTAGAAGCAAAAAATTGCGGTTTACTTAGTCGGAGATGCTGCGACCAGGACAAGCGAGCTAGTTTTATCTGCCTGACAAGCGAAGGGCAGACTACCTTGGCTTATTTACAAACAGCTGTCGAAGAAAGCTTAGAGACAAAAGCTAATTGGTTAGCCTAACATATTTTTTAAAAAATTTGCGTGCGCAATCATTTTTCTTGACATTCCTTTTTTCAAGGAGTAAAATGAAAACATGATTTAGCAAAGGAGAATCCTATGATTGAAATCACCTATCTTGATGCCAGCAAGCAAGAGAGAACCATGACCTTTGAGTCATACGAAGAATTTGAACGTTCTCAACAAGCCTGCCTGATTGGTGTCGCAGACTACTACCCTGTCCAAAAAGTAACCTACAAAGGGCATGATTTGGACTACCATGGGACTTACGGAGATGTCTTCTTCTATCTCATGAAACAAGATTTAAGCCAATATAACTAAAAAGGAGAGATACTATGGCAAAAGCAATTACAGACGCAACATTTGAACAAGAAACTAAAGACGGATTGGTCTTGGTAGACTTCTGGGCAACTTGGTGTGGCCCATGTCGTATGCAAGGTCCAATCTTAGACAAATTGTCTGAAGAACTTTCAGAAGATGTCTTGAAAATCGTTAAAATGGACGTTGATGAAAACCCAAATACAGCTCGTTCATTCGGTATCATGTCTATCCCAACCCTTCTTTTCAAAAAGATGGACAAGTGGTGAAACAAGTTGCTGGTGTTCATACAGCAGAACAAATCAAGGCAATCGTTGCTGAATTGAGTTAATCATACTAGAGACCAAGTGCATTCATTTGGTCTCTTTTTTCTTCCCCTTTGCCATTTTTCAAAAAATATGCTAGACTGTAATTAGAATATCACGATGTTTGGGACATGCCATCGCTAAAAAAAACCTCTACTTGGTATTTTTTAGCTCCCTCTAGGGAGCTTTTTGCGTGCTCTGAACATTTCCCATTTTGGAAGGAGTACTATGAAACGTCAATCAGCCTTGGTCGTCTTTAGTGGCGGGCAAGATTCAACAACCTGCCTTTTCTGGGCCAAGCAACACTATGAAAAGGTCGAAGCCGTTACCTTTGCCTATGGCCAACGTCACCATCTCGAAATTCAAGTGGCCAAAGAAATCGCTGAGGAACAAGGAATTCGCCATCATATCCTAGATATGTCTCTGCTAGGACAAATTACTGAAAATGCCTTGACTTCCGATCTAGAAATTGAGCAAAAAGAAGGAGAGGTGCCTAATACCTTCGTTGACGGTCGCAATCACCTCTTTCTGTCCTTTGCTGCAGTCCTTGCCAAGCAGCGTGGAATTACGGATATTGTGACAGGAGTATGTGAAACAGACTTCTCAGGTTATCCTGACTGTCGGGATGTCTTTGTCAAATCACTCAATGTCACGCTCAACCTTGCCATGGATTACGACTTCGTTATCCAAACACCTCTCATGTGGCTAGACAAGGCTGAAACTTGGAAATTAGCCGACCAACTTGGTGCCTTTGACTATGTTCGTGAAAAGACCTTGACCTGCTACAATGGGATTATTGGTACTGGTTGTGGAGATTGTCCTGCCTGCCATCTACGCCAACATGGTTTAGAGTTTTATCTCTCTCAGAAAGGAGAGGCCTGATGTTTTTTGCCCCCAAAGAAATCAAACGAGAAACTGGGGAATCTCTTGTCTACAATCCTCACAGAACCTTAGTCTCCAAAGAATTTACCTTTGATGCTGCCCACCACCTCTTTCACTATGAGGGAAAATGCAAATCCCTGCACGGCCATACCTATCATCTGCAAATCGCTGTCAGTGGATTTTTAGATGAACGTGGCATGACCTACGATTTTGGGGATATCAAACAAATCTACAAGGACTACTTAGAACCCCACTTGGATCATCGCTATCTCAACGAGACCCTGCCCTACATGAATACGACTGCTGAAAATATGGTTTACTGGATTTTCCAAACTATGAGCCAAGAGTTGCCAGATGAACGCGATCTCCGTTTGGAATACGTTCGCCTCTATGAAACTCCGACTGCCTTTGCAGAGTTTAGACGGGAGTGGTTAGATGACTAGTGAACGTGTACTTAAACTACCAGTTCTAGAAATTTTTGGCCCAACCTTTCAAGGTGAAGGTCGTGCTATCGGCCAGAAAACCATGTTTGTCCGCACTGCAGGTTGCGACTATCACTGCGACTGGTGCGATTCTGCCTTTACTTGGGATGGTTCTGAAAAACCTACTCGCATGACAGCTGACGAGGTCATTGCCGCCTTAGATAAACTAGGAAGCTACGACTATGTCACCCTATCTGGGGGAAATCCTGCTATCCTAGCAGCCAACATGGCCGAGCTAGTCACCAAACTCAAGGAACGCGGTGTCACTTTGGCTGTTGAGACCCAAGGCTCCCGCTGGCAAAATTGGTTAAAAGACATCGACCAAGTCACCCTGAGTCCCAAGCCTCCTTCATCCAAGATGGAAGTCAACTTCGAGACCTTGGACTTCATTGTTTCCCAACTAGATCCAGACAAGGTCACCTTTAAAATCCCTGTCTTTGATGATGCAGATCTAGCCTTTGCCAAAGGGATTCAAGAACGCTACCAACCAGATGTTCTCTTCTTATCTGCTGGAAATCCTGAGCCCAAGGCTAGAGGCAATATTGTCCAAGACCAACTGGACCGCCTCAAAGAACTCTGGGAACGTGTCGCTGCTGACGACAGCTGGGGCAATGTTCGCGTCCTTCCCCAACTTCATACCCTCCTCTACGATAACCAACGTGGTGTTTAAAATTAGAAAGGAAAAAAATCATGTCACAACAAGAAGAAATGAAAAACCTTAGCCTCCTCGGCAACAAAGAAACCAACTACATTTTTGACTATCAACCAGAAGTTCTCGAATCCTTTGATAATCGTCATGTGGAAAATGACTATTTCATCAAATTCAACTGTCCTGAATTTACCTCACTGTGCCCAATCACTGCGCGAGCCAGACTTTGCAACTATTTATATTTCCTACATTCCTGACAAGCTCTGTGTTGAGTCAAAAATCCCTTAAACTCTACCTCTTTAGTTACCGAAATCATGGGGATTTTTCACGAAAACTGTATCAATACCATCAGGGAAAGACTTGGTCAACTTGCTAGACCCTCGCTATTTAGAGGTTTGGGGGAAATTTACACCTCGCGGTGGTATTTCAATCGACCCTTACTACAACTACGGCAGACCTGGAACCAAGTATGAAGGCTTGGCAGAACAACGCCTCTTCCAACACGATCTCTATCCAGAGAAAATTGACAACCGCTAAACAGATATAAAAAAGCCCTGTTCCTCATCATGAGGAGCAAGGCTTTTTGAGTTTCAATTATTCTTCAGTTCCAAGGAAGTTTTTAGCAACAAGAGCTGCAAGAACTCCACCAACGATTGGTGCAAGGATGAAAATCCAAACTTGTTGAAGAGTTGCGCCACCTACCAAGACAGCTGGAGCCAAGCTACGAGCTGGGTTTACTGAAAGTCCAGTAATGTTCAAGCCAGCTAGAATCAAAGCTGTCAATGACAAACCAATCACCAAACCAGCGATTGCGCCATTACCTTTGCTTGCTGATGTTACAGTCATGATGACCAAAACAAACAAGAATGTTGCGATTGTTTCAAACAAGAAACCACCAAAGACAGTTACTCCGTTTGCCAAGGCATTTTCACCAAGACTTGCAGTTGACATACCTGAATTTGCCAAGAGGAAGAGTACAGATCCAGATGCAAGGAAAGCACCAACCACTTGTCCGAGGATGTAGTTTACAAGCTCTGAAGATGACAAACGTTTGTTAACAAACATAGCGATAGAAACAGCTGGGTTCAAGTGAGCACCTGAAACAGTTCCGATTGAGAAGGCTGCGACTACGATTGCCAAACCAAAAGCAAGAGCAATTCCAAGGTGTCCAAGGCCTTCAACACCATTTCCAAAAACAACAGCTCCTGTTCCGATGAACACAAGCATAAAAGTACCGATTAATTCAGCAACAAATTTTTTCATGATAAGTCTCCTTTTTCAAACTATGTATTAGTCTATCAGAAGAAGGAAAGGGTTTCAAGAAATGTGCTTGGAAATTTTGTGCAAGTCTTCACATTTAATAGTCGAAATCTAATATTGAAAAGATTGAATAGCTTCTTTCAAGTCATCTTGTAAACTATTTCTCTGGTCGAGTTGAACATAGACTTCTAAGAGATAGGATCTGAAATTGGAAAATTTATAAAAATCTTCCCTCTCTTCTATCGGGAAATCAAGGGACTTTATCCAAGAAGCCAGTGTCGCTTGCTCCACCTTTCCTTGCAAAATAGGTTCGTAAAGGACTCTGGCCAAGCACCAGTCCTCATCATCTATAAACCGAATCGTAATTCTTTTAAATAGTTGGCCAAGTATGTCAATTACTTCATGAACTCTGTTTTTAGGAAAGTCTGGATGACAAACAACTTCAGTCAAAAGATCAGCCCCATGAGCAAAAGCATGCACCCAACCATATTGACTTGAAAAACCTGTCGTATCCTCTTCTTTTTCAAGGTAGTGCAACCCTTGATCGAGCAACATATTTCTGATATCAGTTTTTAGCTCTCGATAAAAAAGAGACTGTTCATTGGCATCGGCAGATAAGAGATTGGCATAAATAAGTGCCCTAAAAGAACGTTCAAGCGTGAGAACTCCGATCTTATCAAGCTCTTTATCTAGTCCACCATCAGAAACAATCACATCAGCGATCAACTGAAATTGCTCCTTGGTAAATAACTCTTCTTGAATCCCTCTAGCCAGACTAGTAAAAACCAATTCATCGCGAATCTCTGGACTAGTATCCCCTAAGTGCTCAAGCAACCACAGGATTTCTTCTTGACGATAACTCGGTTCTTCTTCTACTACTTTTCTTTTCAATTCTGGATACATCTGCCTACCTCCAATCATACACATCTATTATACAACATTCTTTTCTAGCTATCTTCATTATAAGAGATAAATATGTTAGTCTCAGATTTTTTTTCACTCTTAGAGGGTTAATTTTTTCCAAAAACCAAGTATTTGTTTGACACAAATTTCACAAAGGTGTATACTAAAACGTGATAGGACTTCTTTTAGAAACCTATCACGACTCACTTATAAACCTTTTGCTGTTCTTTTATGAACGTTTGAATGGTATCACAGATACCGAGGAGGAATCATATGTCTAAAGTAGCTATCGTTACAGGTGCAGGTCAAGGGATCGGTTTTGCAATCGCAAAACGCTTAGTTCAAGATGGTTTTAAGGTTGGAGTTTTAGACTACAACGCTGAAACAGCTGAGAAAGCAGTTGCTGAATTGTCAGCAGATAAAGCTTTTGCTGTTGTAGCTGATGTGTCTAAACAAGCAGAAGTTGCTGCAGCTTTCCAAAAAGTTGTCGATCATTTCGGAGACTTGAACGTTGTTGTAAACAATGCTGGTGTCGCTCCTACTACACCTCTGGATACAATTACAGAGGAACAATTCGCTCGCACATTTGCTATTAACGTCGGTGGTGTGATTTGGGGAGCACAAAGCTGCTCAAGCTCAGTTCAAAAGCACTTGGTCACGGTGGTAAAATCATCAATGCTACTTCTCAAGCAGGTGTTGTCGAAATCCAAACTTGACTGTTTACGGCGGTACAAAATTCGCTGTTCGTGGTATTACTCAAACATTGGCGCGTGATTTAGCAGAGTCAGGTATCACTGTCAACGCCTATGCTCCAGGTATCGTTAAAACACCAATGATGTATGATATCGCTCATGAAGTTGGAAAAAATGCAGGAAAAGACGACGAGTGGGGTATGCAAACATTCGCAAAAGATATTACATTGAAACGCCTATCTGAACCAGAAGATGTAGCTGCAGCAGTTAGCTTCCTTGCTGGACCAGATTCAAACTACATTACAGGTCAAACCATTATCGTTGATGGTGGTATGCAATTCCATTAAGATTAAGAAAGTGAGGTTGGAAAAAAATCCAACCTCTTTTTTCATCTCTACGATTCCAATTTTCGGAGTCATTTTTTATCATTTATAAGAATTCTTCAGAACTATTCATTCTTTAAAAATGACAGTATTTCTTCAAGACTAGCAGTACTCCCCTGCTCTAAATAGCGTGATTTACTACCATTTTGATAGACTGAAAGATTCGGAACCGTTTGGATATCCATTTCTTTTGCAAAGGCTGTAATCTCATCCTTTTCATCAGAAGCACTATCCAAATAATAGACCGTCTGGTGACTTTTTTGAATCGCTAGAGCCAAATTGGGCACAAACTTTTGACAGTAAGGACAGGATTCTCTTCCAATGTAGACGACAAACTCGTCGCCATTTGCAAGTTTGGAGCGCATTTCTTTCATATTGATTGCTTTAGTATACTGAACAGCCTCCTGATAAGTTTTTGGAAGAACAGGTTGACTGAATTTCCAAATCATAAACAAAATCGGCATAGCAATTCCAATGATAAACAAGCTAAGTTTTTTATTGACACGCACTAGCATCTCCGTCCTTTTCTAAGTATTTTCCCCTAGTCTAATCGCCCACGACAAGATATAAAATCCAACCGATAGATCTATAATGATGCAGAGTCTGAAGACAAAGTCTTCAGCAAACTTTATGAAATAAATGTCATTCTAAAATCTCAACAATATAGCTCTATTGTTGCACTTTTATGATTTTACTCTCCCAACTGGGCACTGTAGGCGATAATTTGATCAACCGTGTCTGACAAGAATTGAATGGTATCACGGAGTGGTTTATCTGTTGAAATATCGGCTCCAATAATCATAGCTGACTCAAGTGGTGTTTTGCTACCTCCTGACTTGAGGAGATTGAGCCAGTCTTCAGCTCCAGTTTCTGATTGTTTCAGATGGAGATAGCCAGCAGTTGAAATTACAAGACCGGCAGAGTAGGTGTAGCTATACAAGCCCATGTAATAGTGAGCTTGGCGCATCCAAGTCAAAGCCGCATCATCATCAATCTCAATAGCATCTCCCCAGAAATCTGTCAAAACTTCCTTCATAATGCTGTTGAGCTTGCTTGCTCCAAAGGTTTCTCCTTCTTCAATCAATGTATATACCTTACGCTGGAATGCTGCTTCCAAGAGGTGGGTGATGAAATTATGGAAGTAGGTATCTGTCAAGCGGTGAGCAAGGGCAAAACGTTTTTGACGAGGATCGTCAGACTGGTGTTCTAAATAATCACTGAGAAGCAATTCATTGAAGGTTGACGGCGCTTCGACATAGTAAGTCGACATGTGGGCGTTAAAATAGCTTTGGTGATTGTCTGAAAAGATAAATTGACCAGAATGCCCGATTTCATGAATCAAGGTATAAACATCGCTCAAACGACCTGTCCAGCTCATGAGAACATATGGATGCACACGGTATGGATCAGCTGCATAGCCACCAGAATCCTTGCCACTATTGGCAGCAAAGTCCACCCAGCGTTCTTCTTGATAGCGAGCAACTTCCTGACAATATTCTTGTCCCAAAGGTTCTACCGACTTCATGACCAAATCATAGGCATCGTCAATGGTCACTTCAGGATTAAGGGCGCTGTCCAAGTCCAATTTCCAATCAGCAAATGTCATCTTTTCAAGACCATTGACCTTGGCAACATGCTTGAGATATCTCTGAGCAACTGGCGCAAAGTCCTTCATGATGAGATCAATCTGACGATCAAACATGGCACGGTCCACTTCTTGCTCAGCTAAAAGATAGTCAAATACTGAGTCATATCCCTTCATATCTGCCAAGAGTTTTTCAGACTTAACCTGAGCAAGATAGGCTGCCGCAGCCGTATTTTGGTGCTTACGTAGTCCTTCTGAGAAAGAACGGAAGGATTTTTCACGAACCTCAGCATCCTCGTGATTTTGGTAGAAATTTTCATAGGTCACAAAGCTATTTTTGTAGGTTTTTCCATGAGCTTCAAAATCAGCCATTTCAAAGTCCCCAGCTCGCATTTTAGTATAGATATCCTGTGGACTGTAGAAAACTTCACCCAGATTGGTCAAGGCCTTCTCCACATCAGCCCCAAGATAGTGGGCTTTTTGATTTTGGCTTGACGAATGGCTGCCGTCAAATGTGGCAATTCACCCAAACGATCCAAGACTTCTTCATCTGCTTCTACCAAGGCATCATCAAAGAAGGTCAAGGCTACGCTGGCATCTGTTTGAAACTCCATCCCAGCCTGGGCGATATTGGCAAAATCTTCATTGCTGTAGTCCGTCGTCTGAGGCATAAAGCTGTAATTGCCAATATGACTCATCTGAATGTAGATTTGTTCCAATTCCGCAAAGGCCTTCTCAAAATCTTCAAAAGTATGAAGATTGCCCTTGTAGTCACGACTAAATTGATTGATATCTTCACGCGCCTTTTCTATCGCACGCAAGAAATCCTCACGGTCTTGATATAGGGCTGTTAAGTCCCAAAGTTCCTTTTCAGGAAATTCTGAACGGTGTTTTTGTTCCATCTTCTTCCTCTTATTTCTCTAATTCTAGTAATACACTGATGGCTGATAAGGCATAAAGCGGTGCTGTTTCTGCTCGCAATATCCGAGGTCCAAGTCCTGCCAGAACAGCTCCTTTAGCCTCAAAACTTTCAATCTCAGCAGGTGAAAGACCACCTTCTGGACCAAAGATAAAGAGCAATTTAGCTCCTTTTTCAAGACCAGCGACTACTTGCAAGAGCGCAGCGGCTTCTCCCTCTTTAGCCGACTCTTCATAGGCCACCACGATGCGGTCAAACTGGTCCAATTGTGCTAGAAAGTCTGCCTTTTTCTCAAACAGCTTGATGCTTGGAACGAAGTTACGCTTGCTTTGCTCGGCTGCTCCAAGGGCGATTTTTTCTAACTTCTCGACCTTTTTGCCCAATTTTTTGCCGTCCCACTTGGCAACGGACCATTCAGCAGGGAAGGCCCAGATCTGGCTAGCACCTAGCTCTGTCACTTTTTGAGTGACGAACTCCAGTTTGTCTCCCTTGGGGAAGCCTGATGCGATGGTCACTTGGACTGGCAGTTCCACATTATCATCCAATTCCTCAACCAACTCAAACTGACGCGCCTCTACATTGACCACGCGCGCCAAGCGCTTGATCCCATCATCAAAAACTAAGGTCACTTGGTCATCCTCTTTCAAGCGCATGACTTGAAACATGTGCTTGCTGGTTTCCTTATCCTCGATGGTGACAGGAGAGATTGCACTACCCTTGACAAAATATTGCTGCATGCTAGCCTCCAATCACACCGGAGATATCCTTGGTCTTCTTAAAGACGCAGGCATTCCACTCCCCTTGGATCATGTGGGTTCCAAGGAAAAATCCAGCTGACTCAGCCGACTCACGCACCATGTCCCACTTATCCTTGATAATCCCACTCATGATGAGGTAGCCTTCATCCTTGACCAAACGATAAGCATCCTCTGTCAGATGGATAAGGATATCCGCCAAAATATTGGCCACGATGACGTCTGCCTCAATCTCCACACCCTTAAGCAAATCTCCTGGTGCTACATGGATGTTTTTCCATACCAGGATTGAGCTCAATATTTTTCCTGAGCGACGCGAACCGCCACATCATCCAAGTCATAGGCGAAGATTTCCTTGGCACCCAGAAGTGAGCTAGCAATAGAAAGGACACCGGAACCTGTCCCCACATCTAGCACCGTTTCCCCACCACGAAGAACCTGCTCCAAGGCAAAAAGACTCATCTTGGTCGTCGGGTGAGTTCCTGTCCCAAAGGCCATCCCTGGATCCAGCTTGATAATCTTTTTCTCCCGCCGTCGCTTCATAGTCTGTCCATGACGGTACGATGGTTAGGTCATGGGTGATACGAGCTGGTTCATAGTATTTCTTCCAATTATCTGCCCAGTCTTCCTCAGCCAAGGCAGTCGTGCCAATCTTGACTTCGCCCAGATCCATAAAATCTGTTAATTCAGCGAGACGCGCCTGCAAATCCGCTTCCACCACTGCTACATCAACTGTGTCAGGGTAGTAGGCAGTCACAACGATTTCTTCCTGTTGCTCGACTTCTGGGAAAATCTCACCGAAGCGGTCCACATTTCCCACATAGTCCATGCTATCTTCAATTGCAACCCCTTGGGCGCCCAGCTCAATCAAGAGGTTAGAGACTAGCTCCTCTCCCTCACGCTTCACTGTAACTTTTAACTCTTGCCATGTTTCCATAATTAAGATACCAAGCCCGTAAAACACAAATCCAAAATGGGAAACTCTCTGAAGACGCTTGTGTCTAAGAAAAGTTTATCTTTTTGGCACAGTGTTTAGGGCGGGTTCAGTTTAGAAATTTAACCGAACCATCCTTTCTATTTCTCTATCAATTTTTTCATGTAGACCATATCCATGCCTTCTTTTTCAGGTTCGATATGGGTTTGTTGGTAGCCATTCTTCTCGTAGAAGGCGACCATGCCTGCATCCTGTAATACCGTACACAAATCCCATTGTCTAACGGTTGAAAATTCCTCTTCTAGCAAGCGCAATCCCTCAGAGCCATAACCTTTTCCCTGATACGGAGGCAAAATCGCTGCTGTTCCCAACCAAGCTTTCATTAACTCGTCATTGGTCTGAATTCGTAAAAAACCAATCTTCTCTTCATCTTCTTCACAAAGTAGTAATAGCTATTGGGACGCTCTCCAGTTTCCACTTAATTCGTTCGTGGTCCTCCAGATAAGGATCGTATTCATCTTGGTATTTGTCATAAACTGCTTTAAAACTAGCTCTTTGAATGGCAATAATGGTTTCTAAATCCTCTGTTCCTGCTCTCTCAAGTCTTATCATAAACTCTCCTCCAAATAATCCCTCAATCTCCCCTGTAGCTGAGGCACTGCCTGTTTAGACTTCAAAAACTCCTCAATAGGCATCAGTTTATAGCCCTGCCCTTCATCTCCAAAGGTAATATTGTCAAATTGTTCTTGTCTTAGCTGACCAACCATAAAGACCGATTGCTTGCCTTCAAAGATTACGCTAGGATAAATTTTTCCCCAAAGCAAACAATCTTCATTTAAATGAATTCCCAGTTCTTCATGAACTTCACGCGCTGCGCATTCAAAGGGACTTTCATCCCCTTCACGACCTCCACCTGGCAACTCCCACATATTGGGCCAAGGTATATTTTCCTTGTCATCACGCAAGATGGTCAGTAGCTTATCTCCACAAAAGAGGGCAATTTTGCAGCCTGTAAAATCCAAGTGTTTATCCAATAATTCCATGATGATGACCTTTTCTTATCATAACTACTACTCTATAGAAAACCCCTAGCTAGCTTTCTTCGATTACTTTTTGGCACTCTGCATCCCAGTACGCCTGCCATCTACCATGTTTTTTAGCAAAATAAACCGTAAACTCATCATTTACATAATCTGCAACATATCGAAGATTAGGCGGATTTTCCTCACCATTTAATATCCAAGGATGGAAGTAAAAGGTTTTCTCCCACCTCTTCTGAGTATAGCCGAGATTCTTGGCAAACTGAGGGATAGGTTGTTGCAACTCGCTTTCCAAATGGGACTGAATGGCATTGTCAAAACTATTCAAACGAGGTAATAGTTGCATAAACTGATCTTCCTCCTCAATTTTGAAATCACCTATGAACTCAAATTCCGCAAAGTCTTCAGGAAATTCAAGTTCTGTGACTGTGCCATCTTCTGCATAACGTCCCTCCTCATCGACAAGGCGACGAGTTCCAGACTTCAACACTCTCTCGAAATCTATATCCGCAAAACGATTACGGGGAAGAATATCAACTGACGGCTCCGTTTTTGCTGACCTTCTCCTGAAAAACTGTTTGACTTTTTCTAGCATAGTCTTCCCCTTCTCCTTGAATTCATTATTCAAAAATGTCCACTTAGACTCTTTTCTAGTATCTCGGATAAGGGTAAAAATCTCCTTCTTCCAAGCCTGCTTTCCCTTCTTCAAAGACTTCTTGGTTCCATTCCATGACGAATTCTTCTGCTTCTGGGTCTTCCAAAAAGTCCATGAGGGCATCTAGTCCAACCTCTGCAGTATCTTTAAGAAATAGCGCAAAATAAGCTAAAAACTCACGAGAAAAACCTTTCTTCGGCAAATAAGGGATGACTGCCAGATAGTCTTCCTCATTAACTATTGACTTGGCAGGGTTGTAAAAAAGTACCGCTTCTTCAAAAAGGATATCATCTGACGAAACCTCTCCGTCTTCATCTAACATCTCCACCCCTGCAGAATTTTGCGCTTCAAGTAAAAAGCTCACTTCTACCGCATGATTGCGCTTATCCCAACTAATCTCATAATCAAAAGGAAAGTTTTTATCCAACTCTTCTTGTAAAACATCTAAAAATCCATATGTTGCCATTTTGTCCTCTTTCTATACGACTCTTAAATCGCCCCGAATACTCGGAAATATGCTAAAATAGATACTACCATATTACCACATTAGTATCAGAAAATCCATGTTAGAAAGGACTGCTATGCCAGACAATCTAGCGCTTCGTATGCGCCCCAAAACCATCGACCAAGTCATAGGTCAGGAGCATCTGGTAGGCCCAGGAAAAATCATCCGCCGCATGGTGGAGGCTAACCGCCTATCCTCTATGATTCTCTATGGACCTCCGGGTATCGGGAAAACTAGTATCGCTTCAGCCATCGCTGGAACGACCAAATATGCCTTTAGAACCTTCAATGCCACTGTTGATAGTAAAAAACGTCTCCAAGAGATTGCTGAAGAAGCTAAATTCTCAGGTGGCCTTGTACTGCTACTAGACGAGATTCATCGTCTTGACAAGACCAAGCAAGACTTCCTCTTACCTCTTTTGGAAAGTGGACTGGTCATCATGATTGGAGCCACGACTGAAAATCCTTTCTTTTCTGTCACTCCAGCCATTCGTAGCCGTGTTCAGATTTGAATTAGAACCCTTATCCAATCAAGACGTCAAAAAGGCCATTCAAATAGCCCTGACAGATCCTGAACGTGGTTTTGATTTCCCTGTTGAATTAGATGAGGATGCCCTTGATTTTATAGCAACATCGACCAACGGAGATCTCCGTTCTGCCTTTAACTCGCTGGACTTGGCAGTTCTCTCCACTCCAGCTACTGACAAAGGTATCCACCATATTACACTGGATATCATGGAAAAATAGTCTTCAGAGAAGCTACATCATTATGGACAAGGATGGAGACGGACACTATGATGTCCTTTCTGCCCTTCAAAAGTCTATTCGCGGTTCAGATGTGGACGCTAGTCTCCACTATGCTGCTCGCTTGATAGAGGCTGGTGACCTTCCTAGCCTAGCTCGTCGTTTGACTGTGATTGCTTATGAAGATATTGGCTTAGCCAATCCTGAAGCCCAGATTCATACCGTAACTGCCTTAGATGCTGCGCAAAGGATCGGATTCCCCGAAGCCCGCATCCTCATTGCCAATGTCGTCATTGATCTGGCACTTTCACCCAAGTCCAACTCAGCCTATGTGGCTATGGATAAGGCCCTAGCTGACCTTAAAACATCCGGTCACCTACCAATTCCAAGACACCTGCGAGATGGTCATTATAGCGGTAGCAAGGAACTAGGAAATGCGCAAAACTACCTCTATCCACATAGTTATCCCGGCCACTGGGTCAAGCAAGATTATTTGCCAGAAAAAATTCGCGACCATAGCTACTTCTCACCAGAAGATACTGGGAAATACGAACGAGCCCTAGCTCAACGCAAGGAAACCATTGATAAATTACGAAATTTGTGAAATCCTTTCCAAATAATTACATTTACCCCTTGATTTTTTTTGAAAAAGTGGTATTATATAAACATAGAAACGCTGTGGTGTACGACCTCACACTTAAGTGTTGACCGACTATTTTTTGTATTATTAGGGAAACAAAAGTCTTCTAACAGCATGTAGGCCGTCTCACACGGAAACAGCTTCAGTTAGAGCGAGTTGCCCACCTGCTTAATTGCGCGGGTTCAATACAAACCGTGAAGTTTCGGCACCAATACAGCTTTTTATTTGCCTCCTTAGCTCAGTTGGTAGAGCAGTAGACTCTTAATCTATGGGTCACAGGTTCGAGCCCTGTAGGGGGCATCTACATACAACAGGAAAAAGCCTTGATTTACAAGGCTTTTTTGCTTGTCATTTTATTTTTTGTACCAAATTTTGTACCAAAAAGTTTATATTCACAAAATAAGCGAGTCTCATCAAAGACTCGCTATTTATCTAACACTCGTTTTCATCAAAAAAACCACCGCGAAGGTGGTTCTTTTTTATCAATCGTCAAACACTCCTCCTGTAAGTTGGTACATGAGATAGATGTGCTCCAAGACTTTTACCTTATCCATATGGTCCACATCTTTAAAGCCTCCTAATGCTAGTAAAGGAACAAAACCGAAACATTGATTATAAGACAAGGGACCATGTTTTAACACAGCCTGTCTATATAAATCCAGTTCAAAGTTATTAGTCACATATGAGTTATCTAAATACTGAAGAAAGATATTTCAGGCTCTTGATAATAATGTCGCAGTTTTGAAGATTGTATTTTACAATACCAACAAATTCATTCTCTTCCCAAGTAATAATATCTCCAAAAGCTGTTACGAACAGCGGAAAAAGAAGTAAGGAACTATTCATAATAATAGCCGTAGCAAATCTTTTGCATTTTTGTCTTATCTTTTTTTAAGATAGTACTATTAAAAAAAGATAAAGGTGAAAAATCATGGAAACATATACACTTGCAAATGGGGTTACTATTCCTAAAATTGGTTTTGGAACTTGGCAAATTGCTGAAGGCGAAGAAGCCTATAACAGCGTTAGCTTCGCACTTAAGGCTGGTTACACACATATTGATACCGCACAAATTTACGGTAACGAGGTTTCTGTAGGTAAGGCGATTGCTGATAGTAATTTGGCACGTGAGGATATTTTCCTAGCTACCAAACTTTGGAATGATAAGCACGATTACGTGTTGGCTAAGACTTCTATCGATGAGTCTCTCGAAAGACTTGGTGTGGATTATTTGGATCTTTTTGCTTATCCATTGGCCTAATCCAAAAGGCGCTTCGTGAGAATGATGCTTGGAAGGCTGGCAATGCGGGTGCATGGAAGGCTATGGAAGAAGCCTACAAAGAAGGTAAGGTGCGTGCTATCGGTGTGTCAAACTTTATGCAACATCACCTAGAAGCTCTTTCTTGAAACAGCTAAAATTGTTCCACATGTCAATCAAATCCTCTTGGCTCCAGGTTGTGACCAAGAAGACTTAGTTGACTATTGCCAAGAGCGCGATATCCTTCTTGAAGCCTATAGTCCACTAGGTACAGGTAGCATTTTTGGAAATGAAGATGTTGAAGCAGTGGCTGAACGTAACGGTAAATCTGTGGCACAAAGTTGCTCTGCGTTGGAGCCTTCAAAAAGGTTTCTTGCCACTACCTAAGTCTGTGACACCTAAAAAAATATAAAAAGCTAACTTGGATATCTTCGACTTCGACTTATCAGAGGAAGATATGGCAGTCTTGGATAAGATTCAAGGCACCAAAACTCAGAATGATCCTGACACAGTTAATTTTTTTAATAGGATTTTAAGCAACTCGTCAGGGTTGCTTTTTTTAGCGTGTTTCTTTAGATTTGCTATGATGAAACTATCATTTTTTATTTATAGATGGGAGTTACGTAATGGAGTCTCGAAATCTTTTGCCTCAGAATACACGTACTTCATTATCAATCACCAAACACTCCGCCTGTAAGCTGGTACGTGAAAATGTGCTCCAAGGTTTTGACAATTCACGCTACATGAAATTATTTAAGCATATCCTTTTCTTTCATTACCATTTTCTGTTACAATGAAATTGTACTTCTAAAAATAGAAAGGTCTTAAGATGACAACTCTTATTAAACATAAACGTGTAGAATTTTTCAGAACTTTTTTTATGACCTAGTTTTTTTGTTTTATGCAATTTCAAAAAGCAACTACTTTAATTGACCATCTTCATAACGGTATTTTGACTTGGAATTCTTTCCTTGATTTTTTCATGGCTGTCTTGGTTCTCACCGATTCCTGGATGATTCAAACCGTTTATACCAATCGCTATGGAAAGAACTCTTTATTTAACATGGTAATCATGTTTATCAAAATGGGAATTTTACTCTTTATAGCCAATATAATGGGACCTGATTGGCAACAATATTTTCATTATCTCTGTTGGGCTATTGGTACATTAACCCTTACCTTATTTTTTCAATATTTGGTTGAGTTTTTTAGAAAATCAACCGATGATGTTAATCGGGAAAGTATCAAAGGTTTTCTATGGATAACAGGGCTAGGAAGTTTAGGAGTCTATCTAGCAGCTCTTCTTCCTCTTCCTATTTACGTTAGAGTCTATATCTTCTTTGCTAGTATTCTGCTAACATTTATTATGCCAATTATCTTGCTTAGTAAAGATAAGCATTACCAGGTAAATCTCCCCCATTTAATCGAGCGCATCTCCCTTCTTGTCATTATTACGTTTGGAGAGATGATTATGGAGCTAGCTAACTTCTTTACAATCGAGAATTTCTCGATTTATTCGGTTCTTTATTTCATTATTATGCTTTCTCTGTTCCTATTTTATTTTGGTGAATTTGACCATGCTATTGATCAAAAATCTAATCAAAAGGGACTATTTCTAATTTACAGTCACTATCCTATTTTCATTGGACTTATTATGATGACTGTATCGATGAGTTTTCTTCAGAATCCTGAAGCTAATCGTCTCTTTGCAACCATCTTCTCTTATATCGGATTTGGCCTCTTTCCAAGTTGCTGTCCTAGTAAATGGGCCCTGTAACAAACACTATCTTCGCTATTCGAAAAGTTACTACTGTGTCCAAGCGACACTCTATCTGGCTGCCTTGATTCTCTCTTTAATCTTTGCTTCTAATCCTATAATAGTAGTGAGTATAACAACCATTTTAGCTCTAGCTATAACCATTCATTTTATTTATTTTTATATGACACAGAATAAAAAAATATTCCAAATCTAACTGGGGGATATTTTAATGAGTTTATAACATTAAAAAGCTTTGGGAACCAAGGCTTTTTCATTAATTTGTTTTTTTCCATTTTATCCTCCGATTTGAACTCGCACTGACATTTATTTATAACAACACTATATATCTAGTATGGCATAATCATTAGGTATTATAGGTTTTCAAACCAAATGTGAGTCATTCGTTTTTTTGCCCCACTTTTTGCCCCATTTTTTTAAATCCTGACATTGAAAACACCTAAAAGTATTTCCCTAAAATCAGCTATATTTCAACACTTTTGTTTATTTTCAATATGAAAAGTTCTTACAAATTCATGCAGGGGGCATCTAAACAACAGGAAAAAGCCTTGATTTCAAGGCTTTTTGATGTCAAATAACTTTTTGTAGCAAATCATTATAAAGGTTTTTCCAACCTTATCAAACTTATCATTTATTCTCAATCAATTGCTAGCAATATTTGATAAGACCAACTGTTTTTTACAGTACAGAGCTAGTCTATAATTAACTAAACTATACTAATTTGTGCCCATATTACATGGCCAATCCGCATAGAGATTAAAATGGGCTATTATGAATTCATAAATTTTCGCAACAGAACAAGAGCAAGTCATTTAGAAATAAAAAGAGAGAATCTTTCACTCTCTTCTTAGTATATCTTATTAAATTCAGTCTTTCTCAATCTACCTGATTTTTCCTTTTGCAACGACAAATTCTTTAACCAATCGATAGATAACAGCAAATATGGGTGTAAAGAATATCATCCCAAGTAAGCCAAAGAGATTGCCTCCAATACTAGCAGCCGCAAGCGTGAAAAGGGCTGGCAAACCAATAGACTGACCTACAACTCTAGGATAAATAAGGTTTCCTTCAATCAGCTGTATAACTTGATATAGAAGAAGAGAAAGTAAAGGCTTGAGTAGGACTCACTGTGAAGATAAAAAAATCGCTCCCACAACACAAGCAATCATAGGCCCTACATAAGGAATGAACGATAGCACTCCTGCAAAGATACCTGTCATTACTCCATAGGGTATCCCAAACACGCTGTAACCAACCGCTATCATAACTCCTATGATAACTGCTTCAATCAGCTGACTCATCAAAAATTGGTCATAAGTCTCTAGTGCTACTTGTCCAATGTAAGTCAACTTTATCACCACCTTCTCTGGAAGAAAAAAACTTTTTAGAAGTCGACTCGTCATCGCTGCCAAATGTTCCTTACTGGATAAAAAAATAAAAAGGTGAAGACTATAATCAAAAAGGCATTCATCAAACTTGAAAAAATATTGCCGATATTACTAGTCAGACCTGATAAAAAACCTATCAAAGCTTGGCTAATAGAGCTAGACTGTCCCTGAATTCCTGATACGATAGTTGACAACATGTCTTTGGTTACAAATTCCGAGCTGCCTAGCAATTTCCCAAGTTGAGTAAGGACTGTTGAAAGGACTGTTCCCAGCTGACTAATAGTCTGGGCTAGGGTTGGCGACACCAAAACCAAAAAGAGCAATCACGATTAAGATAAGAGCTAGGAAAAACAAGTACCATGGCAATCGGACGACGCAACTCTGCCTTTACCTTCAATTTAACTAAGTACTGTTCAATTTTTTTCATGGGAACATTGAGCACAAAAAGCAATAACAGCACCATAAATCAAGGTTGATATTACATCAAAGAGAGAGTTGCTCCTGATATAAAAGCTCGATGCATTCAGAATTACAAGAGCAACCAGCCCTATAAAAAAAGTATTAACGGGGTGTATTTTTTTTACTAAGTTCATAAATTCTCCTTAATAAACATGTTTAGATACGACTATACTATTTGGTTTTTCAAACTCTCGATTAAGGTAGGCTTGGTAAGTTCCTGGAGCGATAAATCCTTTGGGTGAGAGGATATCGGTGCCAGCCTGACCGACTATGGTATCAGCCAAGAGCACACAGTTTGTAGATAAGACAAAGTAGGATTTAAACTTAGATTTGATAAATTTATAAAGTTCCCCATCCGTCTCATGTCTGATTTTATAAGCGTAGGTGTAGTCTTCCTTACCATCTTCCGTTTTAATTTTATCTGCGCTTGGCTCCCAAGGAATCGTTAGTTGTTTTAATTCAGCTAATTTTTTTCCTGAACCGCTTCTTCCATTTCCGGTGTCAAATCTATTCCGTAACCAAATAGCGTTTTTTTGACTCTCCCGTTTACATAAGTCAATGTACTTATCACGGTCGCAAAAATATAAAACACCATCTCCAACCATACCAAATAAGGTCTCAGATGACGGATCATAGTTTCCATAAGAAATCACACGTCCTTGATAACAAAGGTCCACATGACCAATAGCTGAAAAATAGAGAAGTCTCCGCTGTATGAACGAAAATTTCAAGATCTGCTGTCTTACCAAACTTCACCATTCCAAGATAGATTTCCTCTTCCTCATCAGCATTTTTCCTGCATGAATTTATTGATTTTTTTGCTAAAAGTACTTGCAGGGATGAGAGCGGCTAGGGCAATAGGTAAGCTCATTCTGACACGACGTTTGAGATGGTTTTTCCCAATTTCCTCCTCAAACAAGAAACCATCACGGATATTGGACACACCATAAAGGAAAAAAATAAGCCCCTAATACAAAGAGTTGAAAGACAGAATTTCCTGTAGAGGACAAAAGACTAGTCCCACCAAGAAAAAAACTAGTACGAGACCATCTAGTAAGAAACGAAAACGAGGTCGAATTTTGTTTTTTTGCGGTAGAGAACATAGGTGACAAGGTTGATACTAGCATGAAAAAAATCTGAGAAATTCCAATCACAAGAGCCAAAAATATAAATTGGCACATCAGTAGCAAGATTCGAGCCTAGCAAATATCCCATCACTAACAATTTAACCAGTGCAACTCCCAAGGTGTCCGTTGACTGACTTTTTTTGAAAAATACGTAATACTAAATCTAAGACCGTTGCTATCCAAGCTAAAAAAACAGAACCAGTCGAATAACCGTCACTGGCAACCAAGTTCCCGTGACCATCAAGATAAGACCTAGCAGAACAAACAAGAAACCCTGAACAAGTAATTTCTTACCTGTCAGACCTAAAGAAAGAATTTTTTTCCATAAAAAGACCTTTCAAAAAATAATAATTAAGCCCTTTGATCAAATTGACTGGTAAATAGCTGACGGCACAAACAGCCTGTGCCAGCAAGACATGGCGACTGACTGTAGCAATGTCACCATCTTGTCTTTTTGCACTTCTGAAAATTTGTTTTATTGAGTCGAAATCAGAGCTTATAAAAAAACTAGCTAAACTCGAGAGATAGACACAATTGCGACGAAAAAAATGTATAACCAATTCAACTTGTTAAGGTAAGAAAGCATTATTTCCAATCTATTAATTATTCATCTATTACCTATTATGACACAATATTCCTATAGTTCAACTTTTTACTTGTTTTTATATTACACGGACTAAAAAGTTTTTCAACAGTTGATTGCATTTTGTTTTAATAAGTTTTAACCTTTCTTGGTTAGATAAAAATAGAACCATACAGTTTAGAATCTAGTATGGTATTTGCACTTTTTGTCCCATTTTTAAATCATGACATTGAAAAAATACCTAAAATCCTTATATTTCAATATTTTTTTTAATTTGCTCTCAATATGAAAGTCCTTTCCAAATCCCTGTAGGGGGCATCTAAATCAACAGGAAAAAAAGTCTTGGAATCAAGGCTTTTTTTACTTGTCAAATCAATCTCATCCATACTTTTTCACCACTCAAAAAAAGCGAGCCGTCGATTTGGCTCACTTTTTCTTTTTTTCATTCTTAATTTCGGTAAAAATGACTATCTTTGTCGCTTGGTGATTGGCCGATTGCCAAGACGTCTTGGCTGCCATCCGTACCTGTCAATTCATTTGCTACACCTGCTGGTGTAAAAGATAAAGGCGTGCACCTTCTCCACCATCGACAAGATGGATTCCTGTTGAGTAGTAGCCATCTTTTTCCTCTACTTGGCCCATTTCATACTGGAAGGTTCCTTTTGAACTTTGAATGGTCACGATTCCATCAGCTGTGACTGTAGCAGTTGTTCCAGCATAGTTTTCCCATGTTCCAAGAAATTTTGCGTAAGCTTCTGGCGACTTTTTCTTCTCTTCCTTCTTATCCGTTTTGAGTGCTTGCGGAACTTGATGGACTCGTTTCAGACTTCGGCTCCTCTTTTTGACTAGCTTCTGTTTTACTTGATGACTCCTTAGTTACTTTAGAGGAAGAAGCCTCTTTGCTTGAAGATGCTGTAGTTTTTTCAGTATTTCCTCCACAAGCAGCAAGTGTCACCACAGCCAACAAGGCAAGAGCTGAAAGACTGGTGTAGCTCAATGTTTTTTTCATGATAATCTCCTTTTAAAATGATGACCCAGTTTAGTCTGAGTCTAAAATGGCTAGTCCGAAATTACATATATTTTTGACGGCCAAGCCCTAGTCTTCAGTGTATCATTTATTTGTCTATAATTCAATAGTTATTTTTGGTAACTTTGTAAGATAAGCTAATCACGATCAGAATGAATCAGTCTCTTTTATATCTTCTTTGATTTTTCAAAAGCTTTAATAGATAAACATGGCATCGCCAAAAGCTAAAGAAACGATATTTTTGGTCGATAGCATGCTGGTAGGCTTCGAGGACCAATTCACGGCCTGCAAAAGGCAGAAACGAGCATGACCAAGTGTAGACTTAGGCAAATGGAAATTCGTAGAAAAAGCATCCACAACCTTCCAGTCATAGCCTGGTTTGATAAAGATATTGGTCCAGCCAGAGTCTGCTTGGATTTGCCCATCAAACTTGCTTCCGATGGTTTCTAGTGTACGGATAGAGGTTGTCCCCACAGCAATGACACGGCCACCATTTTCCTTGACCTGACGCAAGGTCGCAGCAGCTTCCTCAGACAATTGGTAAAACTCTGAGTGCATCTCGTGCTCATCCAGATTATCTACGGAAACAGGTCTAAAGGTCCCAAGACCAACGTGCAAGGTCAGGTAGACTAGGTGAACACCTTTTTGCTGGATTTCTTCTAGTAATTCTTTGGTAAAATGCAGACCTGCAGTTGGAGCAGCAGCTGAACCACTTTCCTTGGCATAGACTGTTTGGTACCGTTCACGGTCATCCAACTTTTCGTGGATATAAGGAGGAAGCGGCATTTCTCCAAGGCTTTCAAGCACTTCTAGGAAAATCCCTTCATACTCAAAACGGACAATACGGCCTCCATGGGTTAATTCCTCGGTCACGACTGCGCTTAGGCGACCATCACCAAAGACAACTCGGGCACCGACCTTGAGACGTTTGGCAGGTTTTGCCAAGACTTCCCATTCGTCTCCAGCTGTATTTTTCAAAAGCAAGAGTTCAACATGTCCACCTGTTTCTTCCTTCTGACCATGAAGTCGAGCTGGCAAGACGCGGGTGTCATTCATAACTAGGGCATCACCTGGCTCTAGCATCTCGATAATAGAGTGAAAATGGCGATCTTGAAATTCCCCTGTTTTGCGATTGACCATCAAGAGTTTAGAGGCATCGCGCTTTTCCAGAGGCGTTTGAGCAATCAGCTCCTCTGGCAAGTGAAAATCAAAATCATTGGTATTCATTGGTGTCATATTTCCTTTTCTTTTCTAATGTACTTATGATTAGCTATCAAAACGAACTTCTTCAAGCAAATACTCGATGAAACGTTCACCCATCTTAGACAAGCTTGTTTTCTCATGCTGGATATAAACCAATTCAATAGGATCATCAATATCAAGCGGAATCGAAACAATATTGTCTCCATTAAGATTACTGTTAAGGATACCTGTCGCGATGGTATAGCCGTCCAAACCAATCAAGAGATTGAACAAGGTCGCACGGTCACTAACCACGATGGATTTCTTGTGGTGTTCCTGTGACAAAATCTCTTCTGAGAAATAGAAGGAATTATGGGTTCCTTGGTCATAGCTCAAGTATGGGAAGTCTTCTAGGTCTGCCAACTGCACCTTGTCTCTTTTTGGGCAAGTGGGTTGGACTTGCTGACAAAGATATGGGGTTGTGCTGTAAAGAGATGATGGGCAACCAGATGATTGTCATCCAACATCTTCGAAAGAACATCTCGGTTATAGCTATTTAAAAAGAGGACTCCGACTTCACTGCGGAAGTTCTTGACGTCGTCGATGATTTCCCAGGTTCTGGTTTCACGCAAAAAAAGCTCGTACTTTTCCATATCGCTCTTTTTGAGCAAGGAAACAAAGGCATTGACCACAAAAGCATAGTGTTGCGAAGACACACTAAAAAGCTCGCGATGAGCGATTGGGTTCTTATAGCGTTCTTCTAGAAGTTGAGTTTGCTCAACAACCTGACGAGCATAGGATAGAAAATTCCATCCCATCACGTGTGAGGGTGATTCCCTTGGGATTTCGAATAAAAATCTCAATTCCCATCTCATTTTCTAGGTCACGAACTGCATTTGATAGACTGGGCTGCGTAATGAAAAGTTGCTTGGCAGCCTCATTCATCGAACCAGTCTCTACAATTTTGATAATATAGTGTAATTGTTGAATTCTCATGCTTTTATTGTACCATACTTGAGACAATATAAAAAGAACCAGTCACTGAAAGCTCTGTGGCTAAGCTTAGATGAGTGCTTTCAAATGACTTTATATAGCGACCTAAAAAGAGAGAGTGGGACAGAAATCGGTAATTCGTTAGAATTCGATTTCGTCGTCCCACCTCCGCACAGTTGAGTAGGGCTGTAAAAGCTGATGAAATCAGCGTAGTAGAGGCCACTCAACCACTGCGTCTTGATCGACAATCCAAAGACAATTGAGAGGCTAGGACTTTTGTCCCAGCCTCTCTCTTATTCTTTAGAGTTAATCTGCCTTCTAAATCGAAACTTAGCTTCCTCTTTCCCAGAAGATGGCTAGCAAAATCATGGCACCGAGAACTGATGGGATAATGGCTGTACCGCTTAGGCTTGGTCCCCAAGAACCAAAGAGTAATTGTCCTAAAAAGGCACCAATCCAGCCCAAGAAACATTTTCCCGAAGCATCCCATTCGTTCGCCACGATTGGTGATAGCTCCTGCTAGTAGTCCGATTAAAAGCCCGACAAACATACTTCCAATCATAGTTTCTCCTTAAATTGCCCAATCTCCATTGCGGAAGAGTGGTACGCGTGTTCCATCCTCACGGATACCATCGATATCCATTTGGTTCGAACCAATCATAAAGTCAACGTGAACATCTGAACGGTTAAGTCCTGCAGCTTCCAGTTCTTCTTCGCTCATCTCTGCTCCACCAACAACGCTAGTTGCATAAGCTGCACCAATAGCCAAGTGGTTAGAAGCATTTTCATCGAAAAGGGTGTTAAAGAAGGTAATCCCTGACTGAGAAATTGGACTTGGATCTGGTACCAAGGCACACTCACCCAAGGCACGCGCACCAGCATTCTTAAAGACAAGGTCCTTCATAACCTGGTCACCCTTTTCAGCAGTGATATCAACGATTTGACCATTTTCAAAGGTCACCTTGATGCCTTCGATGATGTTTCCATTGTAGCTAAGTGGTTTTGTAGACGTTACATAACCATCTGCGCGACGGAAATCAGGAGCTGTAAAGACTTCTTCTGTTGGCATATTTGGCAAGAATCCTTCACCTTGGGCATTGATCGCTCCTGCTGATTCCCAAACGTGGTTCTTAGGCAAGCCAAGTGTCAAATCAGTTCCAGGCGCTGTGTAGTGAAGGGCTGAGAATTGTTCTTTGTTGAGCATCTCTGCCTTGCTCTTCAAGATAGCTGCATGTTCTTCCCAAGCCTTAACTGGATCTTCTTCGTAGATACGGCAAGTCTTGAAGATTTGATCCCAAAGGAGGTCCACTGCTTCTTCGTCGCTCGCTGCATTTGGAAAGACTTTCTTAGCCCACTCGAGTCCAGCAGCTGCTGCTACAGTCCAGCTAACCTTGTTAGATTGAGTGGCAATACGCATTGGCTTCATAGCAATTCCCATAGCTTTGGCAGAAGCTGAAAGCTTTTCAGCGTCCACTCCGTTCAATGCACCTGGGTCAGAAGAACGAACACCGAGACGACTTGCTTTGTTTTCAAGAAGGTAATTCATCTCAGCAATCTTATATTCGGGTACATTGTCCAAACGCTCTAGTGGCGCGTGAAGGAATTTCTCACGGTTTACAAAGTCGTCAGCCCACTGCACAATGACTTCGTGCGCACCAAGGGCATATGCTTCTTTAACGATTAAGTGAGCCAACTCGCGTTGCTCCACATCGATAGAGAGAGCCAAGGTATGGCCAGGTTGCACATTCACACCGTTTGCAACCAACAACTTAGCATATTTTTCTAAATTTTCTTTAAAATTTGGTAAAACCATTCTGTTTTCTCTTTTCTATTTTTTTATTTTTTTCTTTCAAAGCAGAAAAATAATCCTGCCAAAGCAATAGCACCTGACAAAGAGTGCTGTCGATAGAAGAATTGTCTGATCAGCAAGCTCTAACTGATATTCAAAAACCTTTTGAGCAGGTTTGTCTTCCGCGAATATTCTTGAGTTTCATCAAATGTCCTCCATTACTAGTATATCATATATGGTGCAAATTTAAAAACAAGCTTTAATAGGCTTGTTTTTAAATTAACTATCACAAAAAGTCGTGTACATATCTTTCCACTTCTTTTTCCATAGATTGAATCTCACGAATACCCCATTTATCATTTTTTTACCGTTACGTCTGCCATCATCTGTAATTTTTAAACTCTGGCGATTGAAAAATTCCTTCCCACTGTTTATACTTTGCACTTGGAACTAAATTCCCAAACTTAGAATTTTGACTATCTGTAATGATACAAAGATTCCCAAAAGAGTGCAAAAATTTATCATCAATCTTTTCAACTCTTTCATCACTATTTGGATGTTGTGGAAACCAATGCTCTATAGAACGACGATATGCAAATTTGAAATCTTCAAACTTAACATCGTATGCTTTCTTTAATTCTTCACGATTTTTCCATAAAACATAATCTACAAAGTTAAAAGCATAAACAGGAATTGCACCATATTTCTTAATTCTTCTATCCTCAGTAAACAATCTTTCCTCAGCATATCTCACTGCCATTTTTTCAAGAAAATCCTTAAACTGACTAGCAAATCCTGCTTGATTTAACTCTTCAATATTGTTGAAGAGAAATTGTAAAATCTCATATAACCAACGACTATCACGATTAGCAGTAAAGGTCACAGCAAACATGGATTGGAGATGGATAATATTTTTATGTGAATTGTCAAAAGTGTTTTTTTGAAAATTAATTCGAACATATTTCCATCCTCCATTTTCATTTTCGTTGATATGTCTCATACTGACCTCGTTTTTGTTTGCCATTCTGTTTCATTTTCTAATTGGACATTTTTACGATAAGCGTATCAAATATATGCTTCATAGTCAGAAGTAGATTGCCCCTAAATTGTTGGACCCATTCTCTATCTCGTCGTTTCAATTTCAAAAATTTTTCAATAATTTTTTTATCATCAAATGTAGTTTCATTACTTCCTTCCATGATAAAAAAACACTTGAAAGCTAAAAACGTTTGGAAAAATCAATTACAGTCGTATAATTTGAAATATCTGCTACATAATTTACTAAACTACTGCTTTCATATTTTTGATCTGAGCAATTGCATCTAGTAAACTCCGTTGCTCAATTTTTATTTTTACACTTATTTTCTCAAATACACTTTCCAATTTGAAGGTATTAAATTTTTTTCATCCAAAAATTTTTCTCCCTCTTCATCAGTATTATTTGGTCTGCTTCGATTTGAAAATGCTTTTGATACCGGCTTTATCAAACTCTGCACAGGCATCCCAAATTCTTGCAAACTTTTTGAGCCATTTCTTGATCTTCACCAAATTTAGACATCATTTGTGCCTTAAGAATCTCATGAGCCTCTAGTTGTTCGCCTCGAGAGTTGAAACGTTCGAAATAAAGATTCAAATCTAAATCTTCAGGAAGTATACTCCGAAAAAAATGATAACATTCTCAAAAAGATAATCAACGAAAAGATTGAGGATTAAACTGGCGCTCCTCTAGCACTTTTTTTCAATGCGTCTTTAGCATATCCGTAACCTCTAGTCACCTCATTTTCATCGCCCTCTGAAAATTTTCTTGCTTGGCAAAATAAACTTTTTGAATATTCTTATTTGATTTCTTCCTAGCTGGGAAAGGTAAGATTGACAGCTTTCAATCTATCAAAACCAAACTCATTCTTCAAAGCTAAGGCAATCAAATTAAGGGCTGTTGTTCGTTGTTGCCCATCTATGATTTTTTGAAAATGTCATTCTCTTTATTAACGACTAATGTTCCAATATAATAATTGTCTCTATTTTCTTGAGAAGCATCTGCTACGTCGTTCAATAACTGCTCAATTTCATCATAAGTCCAAGCAAAATTTCTCTGATAAAGAGGATAGCATAGGTATCTTCATTTAACAAACGATTAACTGATAAGCTGATATGTGTTTCTACCATTTATCTTTTTCCTCTTCTATAATCTTGTCCACAGTATAATTTTCAAATAACTCTCTATCTATCTTGATCATGAAATCATTGGGAGTAACAACATGGGATAAAAGTTGAAATAACTTTTGAGCCTCTTTTTGTCTAAAACTTCCACCAGCGGCATATTTCCCTACCGTTGCATCATATATGGCTTTAGACTTAACTCGAGGGTAATAAGACCAAATAAACAAGGTTTCTACTATCTCCTTTGATAGCTCATTCTTTCCAAATCTATCTGCGAAAAGCGAGCAAATATTTAGGAAATATATTGTGACACTTGAGGTAGCGCCCTTTTGAGCTATTGTAAATGTTCAACATACCTTCTGGGTAAGCTACATTTTTTTCTTCCCCTTCAGGGTCATCAGAAAATCCTAACTCATCATTTAAAAAATCTTTATGTTCTTTAATAGTTTCCATGAGCAGATTCAATATACTCAAAAAAATTTACTTCCATCAATGATTGGCATAGTAATGGACATAGGGAGCTTTTCAATATGACGATACAATTCTAGATATGGAAAGTTCTGATTCAAATCAACACCTTTAAAATCGTCAATAAAGTCCTCTGTAAAACGGAGATAAGAACCATAACGCTTGTTTGTCAAGCCTGTCTCTCCTCGAGACCAACGTCTCATACGAAAAAGATGTTTATCAAACAACTCTTTGAGACTTAACTCTTTATCCTCTACAAATTGCTCCCACTTTTCCACAATTCTTTCATCTTCGGAATCTTGTTTGCGAAGATGATAGGCTTTGAGCAAATCATGAGGTTCTAGAGATTTTCCACGATTATTCTGAGAATCAAATAGCTGAAAGGCCTCTGATAATCGTTTCTGTGGCATAGTAATCACAGAGACAGCACAATTCTCTAATAAAAAGTTGCAAATATCTTTTGCCTCATTTTCGCCAACCAATTGAGTCAAATTTTTCCACTCATTATAATTTTCACTCGCATGATAGCAAGATATCTCTCCAAATTCAGCAGCACTCAACAGTTGATTAGCACCCTTATAATTCTCTAAATCATCTAATAAATGAAGAAACAAGGAAATTGAAATTAGCCGTTGCTGTCCATCGACAATATCTAAGTGTCCATCATTTTCATGCAGGATAACGGATCCAATCTGATATTCCTTTTTCCCCATAGCATCTCGTAAATCATAAAAAAGATTACGGATATGTTTTCTATTCCATTTATAAGGTCTTTGATAAGAAGGAATCCGCAATTTCCCTTCTTTCAGTAGTTCTCCAACCTTTTTAGAAGTAAATTGAATACTCATTTTATCCTCATCTATATTTATCTATCATTTCTTGAACTGTCTGCTTCATATCCTCTACTAAAATCCGAGGAGACAAAAACAGTAACTGCTTCCCCTTGTCCCAGTAACCAGCGTTTAAGCCCCGGTGTATGCTGACTTTCAAACTGAAAATGAGTCCAGCTACCATTTTTCCCAACTATTTTTGCATTTGGAAATTGATCCATCACAATCGTCGGATCGTACAAATACTCGATTTCAATACTGATTTTCTTCCCGATAAAAAGCGTCCACTCTCTCGTTACGAATGTCACCATCTCTAAATTTATCTCGATAAGAAATAGAAGGGTTTCTCTATATCACTAAGAGACCAGGACTGGATACGGTCTATTCTTAAAGTAATATAAGTAGCATGTTTCAACTGGTAGACAACCAGATAGAAATAATGACTATCATAGTAAAGAGAGACTGGTAAAACAGTCTGCCTCTTAGAAGACTCAGAATAAGGTTTTTGATAGATAATGTTTAGAACCTGTTCATGTAAAATAGCTTCTGATAAATTCCAAATTTTCTCTATTCTATCTTGTTGATCCGTTAAGGGAGCATAATTAAGCTTTTCACTACCAATAATCTGCTCAATTTCTTTCTGGTCATCACGAGGAACTAAAATCAGTAAATTTTTTAGTAAGCTATCAATTTCTGACCGATTCAGTGCTCGATTTTCCAATAAAATCTTTGAAATAACGAGAATATCCTTTTTATTAAAAACTGACTTACTTGATAGATTATACTTATTTCGTTTTTACGACTATAAAAGCAAGTCTCCACTAAAATCGGGATGACTGGATAAAAATATCACGAAGGAGCGAAAAATCTCTCTGTATCGTCTTTTCACTAACCTCAAATTCCTGAGCCAGTTGCTTTTTTTCCTAACGGAGTCCCAAACTGTAAACGTAAAAAAAGATCGTTAGTAGTCTCTCTTGATCATTCATTTGCAATTTCCTTCTACAGATTATTCAAACAATATTATTTCTAGTACATTATTATCACTTCTATAGTCTAACTAGCACTTTATATTCAAAACGATTAAAGCAAAATAAACTAGCCCTTAGGTGATTTCAACTGTACCACTATGCCAGATTCGAAGAACTCAACTACGGATTCATCCATATTTTTTAAGTCTTCGGGTAAGCAGTCTGAATATACAATGAAGAGTTTGCTTCTTTTCTTATTCTCTTTGAATTGCTGCATCCAGTATTCCTGTACCCTTTGATCAGCCTCTCCCAAAAGTTGAACTCCCTCCAGAAAAATCAAGTCATACTCTGTATACTCCATTTGCAATTTTATCCATTGACTATGTTTAGAAAAAATCAAATTATCTCTCACTCGATAATATCCAAGTGATGCTATTGGAGTAGCAGGTTTTATTTTAGTTAACGTATAAAACAAATGCCATCTGTCAGTCTCTGAAATACCGCAAATGTAAATACATTGAGAATCTTCTTTTAAGTCTATTTGTGGGAATCCAGTCCAATCACTCCCATCATCTTTCAAGCCTTTTTCAAAATTGTAAATTTGCTCTTCAATTGACACGTTAGAATTTAAAATTCCTTGATCCACCATATTATACTCTCTTTTCTATTATTTTTAGAGAATTATAACAAAATCAGAGTGGACATATTTTTGTCCACTCTAATCAAAATAAATCAATTTTTTTAAAACAAATCATCAAACAAACTCAGCTGGTTATCCTCTGGCATATTGCCGAGAATGCCCATTTCATCCATCTTTTCAACCAAGGTTGATGAGAGTCCTCCACGCTTGCGAAGTTCAGTTTTAGAGAGGAACTCACCTTCTTGACGAGCTCGCACCAATTGCTTGGCAACGTTCTCTCCTAGACCATCCATAGCAACAAACGGTGGGATGAGGGTGTCTCCATCGATGATGAATTCAGTTGCATCACTGCGATAGAGGTCCAATTTCCCAAATTTGAAGCCACGTTCCCACATCTCATTGACGATTTCAAGTGTTGTGTAGAGGTCAATTTCTACGTTGGAAGCTTCATTGTTCTTACGCTTTTCAGCAATTTCTTGCATCTTGCGTTTGATAGCTTCCAAGCCTGCACCCATGGTCTTGATATCAAAGGCCTTGGCACGGATGGAGAAGTAAGCACAGTAGTAATAAATCGGATGGTGAACCTTGAAGTAGGCTACACGCAAGGCCATCATAACGTAGGCAGCCGCGTGGGCTTTAGGGAACATGTACTTAATTTTTCCACAAGATTCGATATACCACTCAGGTACATTGTTGGCCTTCATGGCTTCGATATAACCGTTGCGCTCTTCTTCTGAGATTTTGAGCCACAATCCCTTACGTACACGCTCCATGATAGTAAAGGCCATCTTTGGATCTAGACCAGCGTGCATGAGGTAAACCATGATGTCATCCCGACATCCGATAACGGTTGATAGGTCCGCAATTCCAGCCTTAATCAAGTCCTGGGCATTTCCCAACCATACATCGGTACCGTGAGACAGACCAGAAAGCTGTAGCAACTCGGCAAAGGTCGTCGGATGCGTTTCATCCACCATTCCGCGAACAAAGTTAGTGCCAAACTCTGGGATACCAAGCATACCAGTTGAGGTACCGATTTGCTCCGGTGTCACTCCCAGGATATCTGTCCCCGAGAAGAGAGCCATGACACCTGGATCATCCATAGGGATATCATTTGGATCAATGCCCGACAAGTCCTGAAGTTTCCGAATCATGGTCGGATCATCATGACCAAGGACATCGAGCTTTGAGGACGTTCTCATCGATATCGTGGAAGTTAAAGTGAGTGGTTTGCCATTCAGCAGTTACATCATCTGCAGGATACTGTACTGGAGTAAAGTCATAGACATCCATATAGTTAGGAATAACAACGATTCCCCCTGGGTGCTGACCAGTCGTTCGTTTGACACCTGCAGCTCCTTGAGCAAGGCGCTCCACTTCGGCTTCACGGTAGAATTTGCCATAGTCACGCTCGTAACCCTTAACAAATCCATAGGCTGTTTTAGCAGCCACCGTACCAACCGTTCCTGCACGGAAGGCATACTCTTCCCCAAAGATATCACGAACATCCAAGTGGGCGCTCGGTTGGTCTTCACCTGAGAAGTTCAAATCGATATCAGGTACCTTATCCCCATCAAAACCAAGGAAGGTCTCGAAAGGAATATCCTGTCCATTCTTGCTAAGCTTGTGGCCACAGTTTGGACAATCCTTATCTGGCATATCAAATCCTGAACCGTAGGAACCATCTGTGATAAACTCACTGTACTGACACTGACCACAGACATAGTGAGGAGAGAGAGGATTAACCTCTGTAATCCCAATCATGGTCGCAACGAAACTAGATCCAACAGACCCACGAGAACCAACCAAGTAGCCTCGTTCGTTAGAGCGCTGCACTAGCATTTGCGAAGCCAGATAAATCACGGCAAATCCATTCCCCAAGATAGAGGTTAGTTCCTTTTCAATCCGTAAATCAACGATATCTGGGAGTGGATTTCCATAGATTTCAAAAGCTTTTTTATAGGTTAACTCGGCGACCGTTTCCTCGGCTTGGTCAATGAAAGGTGTATACAAGTCGCCTTTAACGACCTCAACAGGCTCAAAGATTTCTGCCAAGGCATTGGTATTTTCAATGACAATCTTACGAGCCAAGTCTTCCCCTAGAAAGGCAAATTCATCCAACATTTCATTAGTTGTTCTAAAGTGTGCCTTTGGTAGCGGAGCAGGCTGGGCAGCTTCTCCATGGCCGATCGTTCGGTTAATCATGGCACCCTGACCGAGACTTCGCACGATAATCTCGCGATAAATCTCATCCTCAGGTTCGATATAGTGGACGTTTCCTGTCGCAAGAACTGGCTTACCGAGACGCTCTCCAACCTCTATCAAGCTCTTGATAATGGTCTGAAGTTCCTCCATATCCTTGACCTGCTCTTTGGCAATCAGAGGCGCATAGATAGCTGGAGGCATGACCTCGATAAAATCATAGTATTTGGCTACTTCTACTGCCGCATCTACACCTTGTGATACGACTGCATCAAAGACTTCCCCTTCCGTACAGGCTGAACCTAAGATCAAACCTTCTCGATGGGCATCTAGTACCGTACGTGGAATCCGTGGAACTCCTTCAAAATACTGGGTATTAGAGAGGGAAACCAGCTTAAAGATATTTTTCAAGCCCACTTGATTTTTCACATAGATGGTCGCATGCTTGACACGAGCTTTCTTATAAGAATCCGGACTGATTAAATCAAGGTTTAATCGTGCCAAAGTTAGTCACGCCGTGTTTTTCTGCTACTTCCTTTGATAAAGATAAAAGAGCAGACGGCCAGTTGCTTCCGCATCATAGTTGGCCATATGGTGGTGTTCTAAAGCTACACCAAAACGTTTGGTCAAGGGTCCCAAACCATGTCGTTTGTACTCTGGATAGAGATTTCTAGCGAACTCTAACGTATCGATAACAGGTTGAGTAATTTTTGGAAGACCGTGACGCTCATAGTTGGCATTCATAAAACCAACGTCAAAGCTTGCATTATGGGCTACAAGAACGGTATCCTTACAAAACTCTTGGAATTCTTTCAGAACTTGAACCAAGGGTTTGGCATTTTTCACATGCTCATCCGTAATTCCTGTCAATTCAGTAGTAAAGGCTGATAAGGGGTGACCAGGATTGATAAATTCATCAAATTCAGCTACGATATTGCCCTTATACATCTTGGAAGCCGCCACCTGAATCAAGTCATTATAGATAGCAGATAGACCAGTCGTTTCCACGTCAAAGACTACATAGGTAGCTTCAGAAAGATCCATCTCCACTTCGTTATAGACGATAGGAACACGATCCTCAACGATATTTGCTTCCATTCCATAAATGAGCTGAATACCAGCTTTCTTGGCTGCCTTATAACCATGAGGGAAGGATTGAACATTCCCGTGGTCTGTGATTGCCACTGCCTTGTGTCCCCATTTGGCTGCTTTCGCAACGAGTTCTTCAACTTCAGGTAGAGCATCCATGGTCGACATATTGGTATGTGCATGGAACTCAACCCGACGTTCTCCCTCTGGCATCAAGTCTTTCCGTTCATAGTGGACGACTTCCTGGACATCTTGCACATTCATGGTCAAATCACGCGTGAAATTATTGACCTCAACATTCCCACGAACACGGATCCAAGAATTTTTCTTAATCATGTCAAACTTCTGAGCTTCTTCTTCGTTCTTGACCCATTTTTGCATGGAGAAGCTAGAAGTGTAGTCTGTCATCTTGAAGTTAATCAAGACACGACCTGTTCTAGTCACTTTCTGCTCGACATCAAAGACAACTCCTTCAAAAACCAGACGATTTTCCTCAGTATTAACCTCAATCATAGGAGTAATCTCTGCCTTATCAAGCTTTGGCTTTGCAGCTGCCTTCTTGGCTTGAAAATCAAAGACAGGTTTGTCCTCAACTGGAGGAGGCGGGGCCATCTGTTCTAACTGTTCCATAGCCCGAAGAGTTTCTTCATTGGCTGCTTGAATAATCATTTGATTTTCCGTCTGAAAGGCTTCTTGTTCTTCCCTTGTGAGATCTTCATTTTTTTCTAAGATGCAAGAAAGTTTAGGAAAGCCAAAAAGTTCCAACTGTTTGCTAAGATTTGGCAGATGATTTTTTCTAAAATGCTCTGTATCTGCCGCTTCAGAAGCTTCAATGATTAACTGATCATTTTCAAAGCGAACCTGAAAATTCTGATATATGGAACGAAAACCTTGACTAGCGCAAGGACCATCCGAAAAAGCCTCTCGATAGTAGGCTTGTAAAAGTTCTCTAGAAAATTCCTGATTTCTCGTTTTTATCTCAAAACTAGCCTGATTTCCCGTTTTTGAGAATTCTTCTTTCAAGCCTCTTTTCAACTCTAGAAAAAGTTCAAAAGGCAAGATATTTTCAAAAACAAAATGAAACTCCCAAACTTTGCTTTCGTTTATGAACAATGACTTGTTCTATTTCAGCCTGAGAGAAGGCCTCATGATTTCTCATTTCAGCGGGTATTCCCAACTGATTCATTAAAATTTCAAAAGTGGTTGACATCCATTTTCCTCACAATATACTCCTTCTATTTTACCATATTTGAGGCACTTTTACCTATTTCTACCAAACAGAAAAAGAAGCCACAAAGTGACTTCTTTTAAAGTGACGGTGAATTATTCTTCACCTTTGTTTTTCTTAATGATTTCTTCTTGTACTGACTTAGGTACATCTTCGTAGTGGTCGAATACCATCATGAATGTACCACGTCCTTGTGATGCAGAACGAAGAACTGTTGCGTAACCAAACATTTCAGCAAGTGGAACGTAAGCACGAACGATTTGGCTGTTACCGTGTGCTTCCATACCATCTACACGTCCACGACGAGCAGTTACGTGACCCATAACATCACCAAGGTTTTCTTCTGGAACAGTGATTGTTACAAGCATCATTGGTTCAAGGATAGCTGGTTGTGCAGTCTTAGCAGCTTCTTTAAGTGCAAGAGATGCAGCGATCTTGAAGGCAGTTTCAGATGAGTCGACATCGTGGTATGAACCATCGTAAAGCTTAGCTTTAACGTCAACCATTGGGTAACCAGCAAGAACACCGTTAGCCATAGATTCTACCAAACCTTTTTCAACCGCTGGGATAAATTCACGAGGAACCACACCACCGACGATTGCGTTTTCGAATTCGAATCCTTTACCTTCTTCGTTTGGAGTAAATTCAATCCATACATCACCGAATTGACCTTTACCACCAGACTGACGTTTGAAGAATCCACGTGCTTGAGTAGAAGCGCGGAATGTTTCACGGTAAGATACTTGAGGAGCACCTACGTTCGCTTCAACTTTGAACTCACGACGCATACGGTCAACAAGGACGTCAAGGTGAAGCTCACCCATACCAGAGATAACTGTTTCACCAGTTTCAACGTTAGTTTCAACGCGGAATGTTGGATCTTCTTCAGCCAATTTTTGAAGGGCAATACCCATCTTGTCTTGGTCTGCTTTAGATTTAGGCTCAACCATCAATTGGATAACTGGTTCTGGAACGTTGATTGACTCAAGGATGATTTTAGCTTTTTCATCTGTCAACGAGTCACCAGTTGTAGTGTCTTTCAAACCAACGGCAGCAGCGATATCACCTGAGTAAACAGTGTCGATTTCTTGACGGCTGTTAGCGTGCATTTGAAGGATACGTCCGATACGTTCACGTTTACCTTTAGAAGTGTTCAATACGTATGAACCTGATTGAAGAACACCTGAGTAAACACGGAAGAATGTCAAACGACCTACGAATGGGTCAGTCATGATCTTGAAGGCAAGAGCTGCAAATGGCTCTTCATCAGATGCTGGACGAGTTTCTTCTTCATCTGTATCTGGGTTAATACCTTTGATCGCTGGGATATCAAGTGGGCTTGGAAGGTAGTCGATAACCGCATCAAGCATCAATTGAACACCTTTGTTCTTGAAGGCAGAACCACACAATACTGGGAAGAATTCAACGTTGATAGTCGCTTTACGGATACCAGCTTTCAATTCTTCGTTAGTGATTTCTTCACCTTCGAGGTATTTCATCATCAATTCTTCGTCAGTTTCAGCAACTGCTTCGATCAATTTTTCACGGTATTCTTGAGCTTGGTCAAGGTATTCAGCTGGAATATCTTCTTCAAGGATATCTGTACCAAGGTCGTTAGTATAGATTTCAGCTTTCATCTTGATCAAGTCGATGATCCCACGGAAGTCATCTTCAGCACCGATTGGCAATTGAATTGGGTGTGCATTTGCTTGAAGACGATCGTGAAGTGTGCTTACTGAGTAAAGGAAGTCAGCACCGATTTTGTCCATTTTGTTGGCAAATACGATACGTGGAACTCCGTACTCAGTTGCTTGACGCCAAACTGTTTCAGTTTGAGGCTCAACACCTGATTGTGAGTCAAGAACTGTAACCGCACCGTCCAATACACGAAGAGAACGTTGTACTTCGATAGTGAAGTCCACGTGTCCTGGTGTGTCGATGATGTTTACGCGGTGGTTGTTCCATTGAGCTGTTGTCGCAGCAGATGTGATAGTGATACCACGTTCTTGCTCTTGCTCCATCCAGTCCATTTGTGACGCACCTTCGTGAGTTTCACCGATTTTGTGGATTTTACCAGTGTAGTAAAGGATACGCTCAGTTGTAGTTGTTTTACCAGCATCGACGTGAGCCATGATACCGATATTACGAGTTTTTTCAAGTGAAAATTCGCGTGCCATGAGGTTTGTTTCTCCTATATTTTTTATTTCTATTCTATTATAACACGATTTCAATAAAAACGGATAGGCAGGACCCACCCGTTCTCAATGTTTTCATGTTATTGTTGGTTTCAACTTGCGGAATGGTAAGTTGAGTTGTACTCGAGCTAAAGTTAATTAGCCGATTTGAGCCGGAACGGGATGCTGTGTGAAAAAGATAAACTTCCTTGTATTCGTCGAATACTGCGTCAGTTTCCTATTTTCACTTTGCATCCTTGCCGTTCCTAGCATCATGATTTTACCAACGGAAGTGTGCGAAGGCACGGTTAGCTTCAGCCATACGGTGAGTGTCTTCACGTTTCTTAACTGCTGCACCAGTGTTGTTAGCAGCATCCAAGATTTCTTTTTGCAAGACGGTCTTGCATTGTGTGTTCACCACGAAGGCGAGCGATTGTTACCAACCAACGAAGTCCAAGTGTTGTACGACGTTCTGGACGAACTTCAACTGGGACTTGGTAGTTAGAACCACCAACACGACGTGCACGTACTTCAAGTACAGGCATGATGTTTTCCATAGCTGTTTCAAATACTTCAAGTGCATCGTTACCAGTAACTTCTTTGATTTGCTCAAAAGCACCGTAAACGATTGAAGCAGCTGTACCACGTTTACCATCAAGCATAACGCGGTTGATAAGACGAGTAACTAATTGTGAATTGTAAAGCGGATCTGGCAATACGTCACGTTTTGGAGCTCTATTTTTACGACTCATTTCTCTTTATCCCCTTTCCTTATGCTTTTTTCGGACGTTTAGTACCGTATTTAGAACGGCCTTGTTTACGATCGTTAACACCTGCAGTATCAAGTGCACCACGGACGATATGGTAACGTACCCTGGAAGGTCTTTTTACACGTCCACCACGAAGAAGCACCACGCTGTGCTCTTGCAAGTTGTGTCCGATACCTGGGATGTAGGCAGTAACTTCGATAAGGTTGCTCAAACGTACACGAGCAAATTTACGAAGGGCAGAGTTAGGTTTTTTAGGTGTCATTGTTCCAACACGAGTTGCAACACCACGTTTTTTTGTGGTGAAGAAACGTTTGTTTGAACTTTTTTTATGACTGTTGTAACCAACGTTCAAAGCTGGTGATTTAGATTTTTTTCTACTTTTTGATTTACGCGGTTTGCGAACCAATTGGTTAATTGTAGGCATCTACATTCTCCTGTGTTTTTTTTATTTTTTTGGTGATGATACACTGGTGACAGCTATCATCTGTGTGTACTTTTGCAACATTTGTCAGCACGTCCCTGTACACTCTTGAGAGACCAAAAGTAAAAAGTACCGTCTAATATTGTACCACGTTTTTTCTATTTTTTTGTCAATATTTTCTTCTTATTTTTTTGACTTCTTGATCATAAAATCTATCTGAAAAACGGTCACCTGCCAGATAGACTCTTCAACCGACCACATAGACAAAGCTTCTTGTATTTGTCGACAAAATGGTGTTTAATAGATTTGTAAGCAAGAGATCTCTATTACAACTTTATAAAGGAGAAATTATGAAAGTCAGACTTGACATTGATGCACAATACACTGAAGAACAAATCATAATCGAAGCGCCAGCCTTGTCCACTCGAGTTCAAAAAGTTCAGGACTTTGTCCAATCTCTGGATCAAAAAGGAAACCCTTAAAGGAAAAATTTCAAGACCAGGTCTACTTGATTCAGATTAGCAAGATTCAACGAATATATATTGAAAAATCGTAAAGTCTTAGCTGAAACGGATAGTCGAAACCTATGCACTCGACATTCGTCTTTACCAAGCAAGTGAAATTCTACCTGCTTCCTTTATCCAAATTTCCCAATCGGAAATTGTCAACATTGATGCTATTAGTCATCTAAAACTAACCTCTAACGGCTTGATTGAAATCTATTTAAAAAAACGAAAGTTTCACCTACTCATCTCGCCGTTACCTCAAAAACTATTAAGGAGAAATTAGAACTATGAAAAAACAAAGTATTTCCACGATGCCACAACTGGTATCCTCATCGGCCTCATCCCTATCTATTATCTTTTTCTTTTATCTATTCACCAAGCAACTACGCACCTCTCAGCCCTGAACTCTCTGATTGGTCAATTCATGAGCAGTCATCAGGTTCATGGCGCTCTAGTTTTACTATACTGTCACTTATCTGGGTCAGCTATTGGAGTCCTCTTTAGTTTTGGTAGCCGTCTCTTTGCTCAAGACTGGAGTCTCCTTCGATGCGACTGTCACTCACTTCTTCCTTATGTTGCTAGGTTTTTGTACCCTCTAGCAATCCTAGCAGGCTGGTTCCCTCTTCACTGGACTTTCATCCTTCAACTCATCCCAGAGTTTGCCATCGTCTACCTCATCATCTGGGTTGTTCTCTACAAGAGAGAATCAAAAAAGGTTGCCCACATCAATCAACTATTAGCTCAGAAAAAATAAGGCCTAAAAACCCACTCCTTTTTGCGAGTGGGTTTTTGCTTATAATTTTTGTTTCAGCTCTAATAAGAGATTCATGGCTTGCATAGGTGTCATATTGTAAACATCTACTTGGGCCAACTCTGCTAGGATAGGATTTTCTTCTTTTTCATCAAAGAGAGACATTTGCTCATTGACAACATTCCTTTGATTGATAGAAATTGGATTTTCCTGACCTTGGCTCTCTAGTTGAGTTAGAATCGCATCCGCTCTTTTTAGCAAGTCTGCCGGTAGTCCAGCAATCTTGGCTACATGGATACCGTATGATTTGTCAGCTGGTCCTGGTTCAATCTTATGAAGGAAAGTGACCTGACCATTTTGCTCAAGCGTAGCTACGTGTACATTTACTAGATGTTCAAGACTAGTTTCCAAACTGGTTAATTCATGGTAGTGCGTGGCAAAGAGAGTCTTGGCACCAATATGCTCATGGATATACTCGATAATAGACTGGGCTAGAGCCATACCATCATAAGTTGCGGTTCCTCGACCAAGCTCATCAAAAAGAATCAATGAATCCTTTGTCGCATGACTAATAGCATTATTTGCTTCCATCATCTCTACCATAAAGGTAGATTGGCCTGAAACCAAGTCATCTGCCGCCCCGATACGTGTAAAAATCGCATCAAAGATTGGCAAACAAGCACTTTCCGCAGGGACATAAGAACCCATCTGAGCCATAACCGCTGTAATGGCTAGTTGACGCATGTAGGTTGACTTCCCGCTCATGTTCGGACCTGTAATTAGTTGAATGCTAGTATCTTCATCCATCTGGATACTATTGGGGATATAGGTCTGAGCTCCCATGACCTTTTCAACAACTGCGTGACGACCTTTTTGGATATCTATGCTAGACTCTTCCCCAAACACCGGAAGAATTAAATGCTGATTTTCTGCTACCACTGCTAGTCCTTGTAAGACATCGACTGTAGCGATTCCTTGAGCCAGAGCTTGTAGGCGTTGGATATACTTGCCAACCTCCTCACGAATACGCATAAAAGATTTCGTACTCTAGGGTTTGCTGATTTCTCACGCGCCTCTAACATTTCTCCCTCGATACGTGCCAACTCCTCTGTCCCAAATCGCTCAGAGTTTTTCAGCGTAGCCTTGCGGAAAAAGTGGGCTGGTACGTTGCCTAGCTGCGAGTTGGTCACATGGAAATAGTAGCCGTCTTTTTTATTGTAGTCAATCTTGAGAGTATTGATGCCAGAGTTTTCTCTTTCCTTAGCCTCAATCTCAGCAATCCAGCTGGTCCCTTCTCTCAGTACACGACGGTATTTATCCAAGGTCTCATCAAAGCCAGTCCGAATAATGCCACCCTCGGTAATCACGTGAGGAGCTTCGGAGCAATGGTGCGCTAATAAGACTCTCCAACTCAGGAATAGCATCCAGCTGTTCAATCAAATAGGCTAAAGCTGGTTGCTCCATTCCTTCTAAAAATTGCTCGGATTCGTGGAACACTTCCCAAGGTAGTCGCTAATTGCAAGAGGTCTTTGGGATTGCTTTTCCCAAAAGAAACACGACTAGCCAAACGCTCGATATCGTAGACTCCCTTGAGGCTTTCTGTCAAATCACTGCGCTCAAAGAAATAATCCAGAAAGACTTGCACAACCTCCTGACGTTCTATGATACGATCTAAATCAATTAAGGGGCGTTGAATCCAAGAACGTAGAAGACGCATACCCATGGCAGTCTTGGTTTCATCTAGCAACCAGAACAGGCTCCCTTGTTTCTTACCTGAGCGAGCATTTTCAACCAAATCCAGACTAGCCTTGGTCGCAAAATCCATCTGCAAGAAATCTTTGATTTCATAACGAATAACAGGTTTTAAGTGATTCAACTCTCTCATCTGCGTCCGATGGACATACTGAAGAAGTTTCCCACTAGCTGCTCCTTCAACAGTTGCCAATCTTGAATCCAACAGATGGACGTCTTCATATGTTTCTTGTTCATAGGAAAGCACTAGATTCATTTGACGACTGAGAATCTGTTCTTCCGCTTCAGACAAGTCGTAACCAATCACCACTTCTCTGGCCTTGAGATTACGGATTTCACCACAGACTAGAGAGAAATCTGATAATCCCGTTACATAGAAATCACCTGTCACTAGGTCCATATAGGCTAGTCCATACTGGGAACCTTCACGATCAATAGCCACTAAAAAGTTATTGTGACTATCTGGCTTACTACTATCAACCACTGTCCCTGGTGTAATGACCTGAACAACCTCGCGCTTAACGACACCAACAGCTTGCTTAGGGTCTTCCATCTGTTCAGCGATGGCAACCTTGTAGCCACGTTCAACTAGAACGTCAATATACTGTTGGGCAGAGTGATAAGGAACTCCAGCCATGGGAATCGGAGTTTCAGCATTTTTATTGCGACTGGTTAGTGAGATTTCTAGTATCTGTGCAGCATTGACTGCATCTTCATAAAACAACTCATAAAAATCACCCATACGAAAAAGCAAAAAAGCATCTGGATATTGTTTTTTGATATCCACATACTGTTGCATACCAGGTGATAATTTTTCAGTAGTCATTTACTCTCTCCTTGTAAAAACAGTCCTGAGAGAAGCTCTCAAGACCTTATCTATTTTCCATTAACTCTAGCAAGCGTTCTTCCATGACTTTAGCTGCATGTTGGTCCTTACAGATAACCAACAAGGTATTCGCTCCGGCAACAGTACCTAAGATCCACCCATCTTTATTTGAATCTACTACATTGGCTAAAACGGATGCTTCTCCAAGTTTAGTGTGGAGAACCAGGGTGAATTCAGCTCTTGCAACACCCTCTAAGTGATGTGACAAAAATTCGACCAGATCAATCTCTCTGTCTCATTTGCTAGAACATAATAGACAACATCGTTTTTTTCTTAACTTTGGTTAAGCTCAAGCTCTCGCAAATCACGGGATAAGGTCGTCTGTGTCACAAAGACATCACAGGCTTCCAATCGATCCTGAATTTCCTTTTGAGTTCCTAATTTTTCTTCTGTAATCATTCGTTTGATGAGCTGATGACGTTCTCTTTTTCTCATAAGATCCTTTCGAGTGCATATTTATAACATTTTCACATTTTTTTAGTAAGAACATTATATCAAAAACTGGATATTTCAAAAAAATATCTCTTCTTTCCAAAAATGTAGTAAATTGTGTTAAAATAGTAGAAAAGCCCTAAAGGAGCCCTAAATGAATACAAAAGAATTGATTGCTAGCGAGTTGGCTAGCGTCATTGATAGCCTGGACCAAGAGGCTATTTTAAATTTACTAGAAACACCTAAAAACTCAGATATGGGAGATATCGCCTTCCCTGCCTTCTCATTGGCAAAGGTTGAACGTAAAGCTCCTCAAATGATTGCTGCTGACATCGCTGAAAAGATCAATAGCCAAGCTTTTGAAAAAGTTGTAGCAACAGGTCCTTACGTCAACTTTTTCCTTGATAAGGCTGCCATTTCTGGTCAAGTTCTACAAAACGTTATTACTGAAAAAGAGCACTACGCTGACCAAGAGATTGGCAATCAAGAAAATGTTGTCATTGACATGTCTAGTCCTAATATCGCTAAACCATTTTCAATCGGTCACCTTCGTTCAACTGTTATCGGAGATAGCTTGTCGCATATCTTCCAAAAAATCGGCTATAAAACTGTCAAAGTCAACCACTTGGGAGACTGGGGCAAACAGTTTGGGATGTTGATTGTTGCCTACAAAAAATGGGGTAACGAGGACGCTGTCAAAGCTCATCCAATTGATGAACTTCTCAAACTCTATGTACGCATCAATGCTGAAGCTGAGAATGATCCAAGCTTGGATGACGAAGCACGCGAATGGTTCCGCAAGCTTGAAAACGGGGATGAGGAAGCTCTCGCTCTTTGGCAATGGTTCCGCGATGAAAGTTTGGTAGAATTTAACCGCCTTTACGATGAATTACAAGTTGAATTCGACAGCTATAACGGAGAAGCCTTCTACAATGACAAGATGGACGCAGTTGTAGATATCCTCGCTGAAAAAGGACTTTTGGTCGAATCAGAAGGTGCTCAAGTTGTTAATCTTGAAAAATATGGAATTGAACACCCAGCTCTTATCAAGAAATCTGACGGTGCAACTCTCTACATCACACGTGACCTAGCTGCAGCTCTCTACCGTAAAAACGAGTATCAATTTGCCAAATCTATCTATGTAGTCGGTCAAGAACAATCTGCTCACTTTAAACAACTCAAGGCTGTCTTACAAGAGATGGGTTACGATTGGAGCCAAGATATTGTCCATGTTCCGTTTGGTTTGGTAACAAAGGAAGGGAAAAAACTTTCTACTCGTAAAGGGAATGTTATCTTGCTAGAACCAACTGTTGCAGAAGCCATCAGCCGTGCTAAAGCGCAGATCGAAGCCAAAAATCCAGAACTTGAAAACAAAGACCAGGTCGCTCATGCTGTTGGAGTTGGGGCCATTAAATTCTATGACCTTAAAACTGACCGTACAAATGGATATGACTTCGACCTTGAAGCTATGGTATCCTTCGAAGGGGAGACTGGCCCTTATGTTCAGTATGCCTACGCTCGTATCCAATCAATCTTGCGTAAAGCCGATTTCAAACCTGAAGCAGAAGCCAACTATAGCTTGAACGATGCTGAAAGCTGGGAAATCATTAAGCTAATCCAAGACTTCCCACGTATTATTAAACGTGCGACTGATAATTACGAGACCTTCTATCATAGCTAAAATTTGCAATCAGCTTAGCGCAAGCCTTTAACAAATACTATGCCCACACTCGTATCTTGGATGAAAGTCCAGAACGTGACAGCCGTCTAGCCCTTAGCTACGCAACAGCAGTCGTCCTCAAAGAAGCGCTTCGTCTGTTGGGTGTAGAGGCGCCAGAGAAGATGTAATTCGTTACAAGAGACTGAAACTAAAGTTCCTAGTCTCTTGACGGCAATCGCTATCAGGCGATTTGCCTAAACGCCTTACTAATGCATCCAAATAAATAATATCGACTTATTTGGATGCATGTCGTATCTATTAAATTAATTTATTACTAAGTAAGCTAAGTAACTAACGCCAAATCCTATTCGGACTTTGGCTAGGCGCCTCACTAGTCTTTCGATAGAAATATTATCGATTTCTACCGAAAGACGTCGTAATCTTCAAGTGACTGTAACTAAAATTCATAATTGTTAGACGCTAGGCGCTTTTATGCAGACTAGCTAACTGCTTCACTAGTCATGCTCCCTAAATATAATCGATTTAGGGGCCACGACGTCGTAAATGAGGCGACTTGTCTAAACGCTTTACTAATTCATCTAAACAAATAACAAGTAGCTAGGCGCTTACAGTATTATCACTCGAAAAATAAAAAACTTTACTTTTATCTAACCACTTACTTCTTTATCACCTAGGGAGAATTTTTATGAGCCAGTATGCTTATATTCTAGTTGTTATCAGTCTTCTTTTTCTCTTTCTTGTCAACAAATATGAAAAAGAGAAACTTCAAAGACTGCTTCAGGACCAACTATTGAAAGATCCAGATTTTCGTGCAACTATCAAAGAGAAAATCCAAACGATAGAAAATATCAATGATGTCATTGACTACATCAACAAAGGTTACCGTTTAGGAATTCCAATTGCAAAAGAAATCGTTGACGAAATTCGCAACTAACAAAAAGACTCGAGATGACATTTCTCGAGTCTTTTTATTTATTTCTGACAGCTAAGATTCCTACCAGGATAACAATCCCTAAGGATACCATGGTTCCAACTGGTGCTACATTTTCATCAAAAATTTTCTCAGAGAACAGTAGCAGAGCAATCGCTAATAGTAGCAAAGGCACTGCATAGCATAATATCCTTGAAGCTTGGTTTACGTTTTATATACTTTAAAAATGATCTCTGTAATTTACTCATTTGAACTGTTCTCTTTTGAAATAATTCTATGAACCATGGGATAAAAATCTAGCCCAGCATCTCTATCCTCTTACAAGGATTCAAGTTCATAAAGTTCTGCAATAATCCCAGCAACCTTTTTGATATCTCCTAGCATTCCGCGCATTTCAAAGTCAGCTAGGACTGGAAAACCAAAGCGCTGGCTGTATTGCTTGGCGGTCAAACAGTATTGGTTGTTAAAATTGCGGTTACCCGATCCTACGACACCAAAACACTTGCTAGCATTATCACCATATGCGATAAAGTCACCTACTGGAGTGGTCAAGATTTCCACATCTCCATTGTCAACTCCATTGCCACCTTCGAGGTAAGTCGGTAGAAAAGCCACATATGGGTTGGTCATTTCAAAGAAGTCTTCTCCATCCTTGACCAAGTCTTTAATATGAATTTTTTCTACTTCAATGTTCGCATACTGCTCCAACAAATAAGCTTTCAAACGTGTTACGAAACTCTCCGTGTTGCCACTTAGACTGATATAAACTAAGGAAATTTTTTTCATCTTTTCCTCCCTCTTTCTCGAATCCAAAAAAATAACTACCAAGATTGTATCTTGATAGTTATCCTTTGTCAACTCTTAGGCGAGTTCTTCCTCTTGAGATTCTGTTAATTCTTTTTGCTGACGCCATATTTTATAGAAGACGATTCCCAAAAAGATAACATTGATGACGATGAATATGATAGTGGTTACTTTTGACATGACTTCCATTCCTAAACGTAGGGGTGTCATCTTTAATCAATTGCATAGCATCTTGTAGATTCATATTGTCATGGACTAGTCCAACAATGGCTAGCAAGGCATATCCAACATAAGTGTAGTTTGCCAACTGCAAGTTCTACGAATTAAGAAAACAAAGGCTACTACAACTAGGATAGCAGATAGAATAATGAGTATCGTGTTAAAAAAATAGAGTGAGATGACTCCTGACACTTGGTGGGCATAGTTAACAGCATCTTCTATTTGTTGAGCACTAAGTGTCCCAACATTTTCTTAGCTAGCACGAAGGGCGTCCTTACTAGGTACTGGAGTGAATATTCCAACTACTGCCAAGGCTGAGATTAATCGCTGATAAGACCAATAAAACCCATAGATAGATTGGTTTCTTTTTCATCAAAAGTAACCTCCTCATATTTTTGAATTTATTATAGCATATTTTAACAAGTAAAACAAATCCTACAAGTTTACTTCCACCTGCTTACGGTATGCTTTCGGGAGACTTTCCACATAGTTTTCGAAAAGACCTTGTAGAAATAGCCTACATTACTATAACCAACCGTATAGCAAATATCCTCAATACTATCATTGGTTGATAGTAAAGAGTTGCTGAGCTGCCTTGATGCGTTGCTTATTGAGAAGCTCTAGCAAAGGTTGAATTGGTTTCCTTCTTGATTAACTGACCCTAAGTAAACAGGATTGATAAAAGAGATCCTTGCTGATATCCTTGAGAGAAAGCTCTTTTTATAGTCTCTACCAATAACTTCAAGTACACTGACGACATTTTCATTCATACGATATTGACCAAAGAAGGACGTCAAGGTTTCCTTGGTATAAGCCACTAAATCTTCAAAGTTTGTAATGGCATGAATTCTTTTGACAATATCTGTCATATCATCTGCTTTCAAATGCTCAAAGAGATGGAAAGACGTCCATCACAAACTGAGTAAAGAGTTGCTTTGGTAATGGATACCCTCGGTGTGTTTTTCCAACACAATCTTCTCAAAGCAAATTCAACTCCTCGATAATCTGCTGAAGATTTGCCCTGGATAATAACTCGATAGATGGGTTCATAATAAGAAAAGAGACTTTCAGACTGATCGAGGTTTCACAGTTCCATAGAAGAGTGCTTTTTTTCAACGTCAAATTTCCATTTTTCAAAAGTTAGCCTGATAAGGTAACTCAAAAAGGCATAACGAGTAAACCATCGAATTTCTGAGTCGCAATCACAATCTGCCAGTCCTGACCTAAAACATAGTAAGGAATGACAAAATCCCTTGTTTTCTCTTGGGAGAGTCCAATCCACCAGTTTTCTTTTTGAGACAGGTGTGCTTTAAATGCTTCGTCGTCTAACTTTTTGACTCAACATTTCTGGCTCATGCACTTTCTCACGAAGTTGACCAAGATTTTCTCAAGTAAATGCTCCAGTTCAACCTTATCAACTGGTTTGACAAGATAATCTACAACATTGAGGTTCATGGCTTTCTTGACATAGTCAAATTCTTGATAGCCGGAAAGAAGAATGTAGTAAGCCTCTGGCAAGAGTTCCTTCATTTCCCCAATCATTTCAAGTCCTGTCTTGTCAGGCATGTTGACATCAGAAATGACGATATCTACAGGGATGTTCTCGAACATAGTCCAAAAGCGTCGTCAGCATGATTGGCTGTTGCAACGACTTCCATATCCCATTTTTCAAAAGGGATTAAACGCTTAAGTCCTTCTGTAATCATGTACTCATCGTCAACTAATAGTACTTTATACATGTTTATCCTTTCTCTTCATCCTGAATGGTGATTCTATATTGAACACCTTTTTGTTCAGCTGATTCTACATTGATGTTATAGCGATCTCAAAAGTAGAGCACAAAGCGTTCGTGGGATATTAACAATCCCAATAGACTGTCGTTGCCCCTTATAATCTGCTGTGTGTTCAAAGGTTCTTTGAGCCAGTTTAGCTTGAATTTCTGCTAGTTTTTCAGCAGACATCCCACGACCATTATCGGTTACTAAGATTTCGACATAGCCATCTTTTTTTCAAAAGCCTTGATACTGATAACATTATCTGTTCTTCTGTGATCAACTCCATGGGCAAAAATAATTTTTCCACTAACGGTTGGAGGGTGAACTTTGGAATACGCATTTCTTCCAATTCAGGGTCAATCTTAAATCCATAGGCAATGGATTTTGGATAGCGAACCATACAGAGATAACTGTACTTCCGACAAAACTCCACTTCTTGTTTTGAGGGTCGTTTCTCGCTCGTCAGAGATATTATTGCGCAGGAGACTACTGAACTCATAGATGATATCTGCTAGTTCATTTTTGGTTCTCCATAACTGCGTACATCCGCAAAAATTCCAGAGTATTGTACATAAAATGTGGATTAATTTGAGCTTGTAAGGGCTCGCATGTTGGCATCTTTTTGATTGAGTTCCAGTTGATAAATATCGTGAATATTACTTTCTAGTCGATCCAACATATCATTTGTCGACTCAGCAATTAGTAGCAATTCCTGGTCCTTTTTATCTATGTCGATTCTCTTGGTCTGCTCTCCCTTAGTAATAGCTTGGATAGAGTCCACCAGTCCACAACCTGACTTTGATAGTCAGAAAAAGTCCTTCTTAAGGTCATATATAAAATGATGATAAAGAGGCGCTCAAACCTAAAAATAAGTGCCGAACTCGCTAAAGTCCCACTCCAAACATAATCCTTTGGTACAGCTACTCGAACTTGATAACCATGGGCAGTTGTTCCTACCAACCAAGATTCATTCGTTCCCTTTGCTCCAATATAGAACATATCTGTTTCATATGGTGCAATGACAGTTACTACTACAGGAATTGTTCCCTAGTATTGTCAATCGCCTATAGAGGAATTCTGGTTCTACGGAAATATAAATGACCCTAGAGCTTGGTCCGAGATGGGATCAGACACTGGAACAGCGAAAACTATTGGCATCTGGTTTAAAAGCTCTCAGCTGAATCTTCTGTCCACCTCTGTTTCCTCTTTTGGAAACAAATACGTCTATTGAATCCCATAGAACAATCGAAAATACCTGTTACAAAATCGTTTCGCACGTATATATCATCGATATTTTTCATAAATAGAAACGGAAATATAGAGGTGACGTCTTGCGTTTCTAACTGCCAGTAAAAATAATCCGGCGTACTGAGGCTAAAATATCTTTGTAAATTCCCTTCAATCCGAGCTTGATTATCCACTAAACTCTTGGGCTAGGGCGGTTGACTCCCGATAGTAGTATTCAACCTCATCAACTGTTCGAGCGAGAACACGCTGACCGACTCGATTGGCTTCTCTTTCCGCACTATCCCAGTCTGCATAAGAAATCAAGAGAGCAAAGCAGGAAATGATGATAATCATCACCAGACTATAGATTCTTAGGAGTGAGTGGAGGCAGAGTGTTTGGTCTTATTTGGTTCCCAATTTTTCATGAATACTTTCATAAACAGGCTCCAATAAATCACTAATAAAGAAGTGCCACATCCCAATACCTACAAAAAGCGATGAGGGCTGGCATATAGAAAGCCAATAATGATTAACAAGACGGTACCAAGGAGAACCTTGGACACTGCTGACAAACTCATAAAAATTCCGACAAAGGCAAGCTTTAGGGTGTTTTTATGGGACAATTCAAAAGTAAACCTGCAACTTTTAAAGATACCAGTATAGGCCAAAAATACCAAGGCTACTAAAAAGATATTTAGAAATGTTGCTGCAAGTGGATAATGGTCTGGTTTTGGCAACTGAATCATCAGATACAAACCATAAATCAAGATCAAGTCAATCCCTATAAATGTGTAGAAACTGAGATTACTTTTGACAAAATTGCTCTGTAAATAAAGCCCATGCTTCCTTGAAACGATAAGCACGGTAAGAATAACCGTATTCAGCAAATAAACTCATGAGAGTTGCACTAGCGGTGCTACACAAAGACCACTCCTCCTGCTAGTGTCAATAACCAAAAATAAGCCGTCCCAATCATCCCCAAAAAGAAACGATGAAAGACTAGCTCAATGAAAT
>BNJU01005584.1_pt1 | contig 126330 bp, 186 predicted proteins | sample 8539281 | NCBI WGS metagenome assembly BNJU01 (sample SAMD00202456, study PRJDB9452) | human saliva metagenome | isolation source: human saliva | place: Japan | reverse complement strand
TATTTCACATATCTAAATAATTTTTAAATTTAGTATTTATTTTTATAGTAAAACTGATTTAAAATAGAACTCAAAAAGCTATAACTATTTTATTTAACAGAAAGATAGACAAGAAGTCGTAGGCTTTCTATAAGTAGGAGATGAATTGCTTTTTTTGTAAAAAATTGAAAAAAGGATATGCCTATGATACAATTTTTGTATAAAATATCGAAGAAAATAATTAAAAATAATATTCAAAAATCAAAAAGGAGGTGTAATTTATGAAATATAATTTAGCATTCAAATACAGAATTTATCAAATAAAGAGCAGGAATTATTGATAAATAAGACTTTTGGATGTGTTCGTTTTGTTTACAATACGATTTTGTATATTGCTAATAAAATTTATGAAAAAAACTGGAAAAAAATAAAATAATTACACCTGCCAGTTTGAAAAATGAAAATCAATTTCTAAAAGAAGTAGACAGTTTGGCACTTTCAAATGCTCAATTAAATGTAAGACGATCGTTTACGAACTTTTTCAGAAGAGAGCGAAAATTTCAAGGTTCAAATCTAAAAAGAATAATGTTAAAAGTTATACAACAAATTGTGTGAATAATTCGATACGAATTGAGGAGAATAAATATTTGGTTTTGCCAAAATTGAAAAAAAGTAAAATTGAAAATATCATGAAAAATACCAAAGAATTATAGAATAAAGTCAGTAACATTGACAAACAGTAATGGAAATTACTATGTTTCTGTTTTGACAGAATTTGAAAAAAAGAAATTCAAAAAAATGCCAAGTAATGATAAAGTGATTGGACTTGATTTTTTTCAATGTCTGAATTATTTGTCAGTTCTGAAAACCAAAGAGCTGATTATCCAAAATATTTTTAGGATGTTGGAAGAAAGAAATTGAAAAAATTACAGAAATCATTATCAAGAAAAAGTAAAATTTTTCTAAAAATTGGTATAAGCAAAAAGCGAAAATATCAAAATTGCATGAATATATCAAAAATTGCCGAAGAGATTTTTTACATAAATTATCGAAAAAATTGTCTGAAGTTTATAATGCTGTGGTTGTTGAGGATTTGAATATGAAAGGGATGAGCCAGTCATTAAATTTTGGGGAAAAGTGTAGGAGATAATGGATGGGGAATGTTTTTGAGGATGCTTGAGTATAAACTGATGTTTTTAGGAAAACAATTTTTGAAGATAGATAAGTGGTTTCCATCGTCGAAAACTTGTAGTAAATGTGGAAATGTTAAAGAGAAACTGGAATTATCAGAAAGAAGTTATAAATGTGAGTGCTGCAGGGATTGAAATTGATAGAGATTACAATGCGGCATTGAATATAAAAAAACATTGGAAAAAGCGATGTTGGAATATTAAGAAAATAAAAAGAAAACAGGGCAGGGACTGCCCGAAGAGCTTAGTAAATATATTTGGCTAGTCATGCGCAGATACTTTCCCAGAAGCTCCCGCTTCTAAAAGCGGGAGTAGTTCACTAAGTTAAATGCAATAGGAAAAGGAGAACCTCAGTTATTTGCACAGGCGGTGGATCAGATGAAGGGACACCAGTATTCAAACGTTCAGCAAAGGATAAATGCATCTGGTAGAGCACTTGATAAGGAATTTGACTATTTAAGAAACGAATGGAGAAATACAACTAAAAACTCTAATAAGATAAAAAGCCTTCGAAATGAGAGATGAATACAATACAGATACTGCAAGTATAATCGACTATACAAGCAATGCCTACAGAGTAGCTTATGTTCACGAAGATGAAAAAATAAAAATGGGTAACTCAAGCGGATGGTATGCTGGAGCTGTGACAAATAGATTTAAATTCAAGGACATCGGACATTCAAGTGAAGATCAGACAATGATTAAAGCTGGAATATTCAAAAAAATGTCGCCTAAAAATGATTATAACGGAACATTGCAATGGACAATCGGCGGAGATGTGTTTGTAGGAATTAACAATATGAAACGTAAATTTTTAGTTGTTGATAATATATTTGAAGCCAAGTCAAATTATAATTCCTACGGTGCTGCACTGAAAACAGATTTAGGATATGACATAAGAATGAGTGAGAGAACACATTTAAGACCTTATGGAGCATTGAAGATGGAATATGGAAGATTTAACAGCATAAAGGAAGATTCGGACAAATGAGACTAGAAGTTAAAGGAAACGACTATTTCTCAGTTAAACCTGAAGCTGGAATAGAGTTTAAATATGTACAGCCGTTGGCAGTAAGGACTAATTTGACAGTTGGATTGACAGCCGCTTATGAAAAATGAGCTTGGAAAAAGTTGGAGATGTCAATAATGAAGCTAGAGTTAGATATACGAATGCTGACTGGTTTGGAATAAGAGGGGAAAAGGAAGACAGAAGAGAGAGTGGTAAATTTGATCTAAATATTGGAGTTGATAATACTCGATTTGGTGTTACAGTGAATGCTGGGTATGATACTAAAGGAAGTAATGTTCGTGGAGGTATTGGATTTAGGGTAATTTACTAAAATTTTAAAAGTTTGCTAAACTAATTTTTTTGAGAAAAGAACATTGAAACTTAGGTTTTGGTGTTCTTTTATAAAAAAATGAAAAAAATAAAATTTTTATGATATAATTTATTAAATTATAAGTTTGTTTTTGGAGGTAAGTATGAAAAATAATTTTAAGTTTGTCAATATTATTAAGTTTGTCAAGTTTTGCACAAGAAAAAATATCAAGTGGAAGTAGAACCAGCTGTAAAACTTAACCAGAGTATCCTTTCAGATTACAATTCTCAAATTGAAAAGGAAGTTGGCAGAATTTACTCAAAGAGGAAATGTTTGGAATGATGAATAAAATGATGAATGGAGTTTTTGCTGGAAGTCAGAAAAGATGGGTCAAATCAGATGAAAAGAAATGATGGGTTCTTTTTGGAGAGGATTATTTTTCTAAAAATGGTAGATACAATGTATAAATATTACAAGATTGATATAGAAAAAAATAGATTATATCAATGGAGAAAAAAGCATATGTAAAAGTTAAATTGGGATTTCCTGTAAATACAGATGAAATGAGCATGGATAAGATGATTGAAAGATCTGGAGAAATGGCTGAAAAAAATGGATAAAGCCTTTAAGAAAAAAACAGGAAAAAAACAATGGAAGAATATCAAAAATCAATTTCACAAAATGATGAAAAAGCTACGGAAAAAAATATTTTTAAAAACAATAGGCGAAATTCAATTAGAAATGATGGATCAAGAATTAGAACGAATTACAAAAAAATGGAAAATATGTAGGAAGAAAAAGAAATTTTTGGAAGCTAATAAAAAGAATGGAAAAATGGGTTATTGAAAATCCAAATTTTTGGGTATTAGCAGATTGAAATAGATTACTTATTGAAAGGGAAAATAGGGAATTATGCATAGGGAAATAGAAAAATGTACAAACAATTTAAAAAAATTTATGGAAGAACATTCTACTGAAGAAATGAACGAAAGTGAAAATTCAAAAACTAATAGATGAATTTGAAAGACAATATAATGAAAGTACAATGAAAGGTGAAGAAGATAATTCTTTTGATGAAAAGTGATTCTGAAAAAGATTTATGACTATTTAGAAATGGCATTTGAAACAGAGGATGATAGTAAAAGGCTAAAATATGCAAAAGAAGTATTAAAAATGGATAAGGATAATTTGGATGCCGAATATTTGATAGCTAGTACAGATGCAAAAGATTCAATTGATATGTTAAATAGATTGGAAAAAAATATTGAAAAGCATGGAAATGAAATAATGGAGCAGGAAGGTTTCATGGATGAAGAAAATATTGGAGAGTTCTGGGAAATAGTTGAAACTCGGCCATATATAAGGATAAAACAAAGTTATGCAGAAATTTTGGCAGAAAATGGAATGATGAAAAAAGCCGTTAAAGAATATGAAGAAATACTAAAATTAAATGAAAATGACAATCTGGGAGTCCGATTTAGATTGATGTCACTTTATGCTTTTTGAAGATGAAGAAAAATGCATTAAAACTTTACAAAAAAATATAATGGACAAAATTCAGTACAAATGTTGCTTCAATTTCAGTTCTTTATTTTAAAAAGGAGAATTTGCCAAATCGTTAAATTATTTGAAAAAAATTGAGAAAAAAATGTAAAAGGATTGAAAAATTCTTTAAAGATATGATGAATGAAAGAGGAGAATTTTATCTTAATCAATTAAGCAGTATGGGATATAGACCATTTTCAACTGATGAACTTATATTGTCAATGACAGAAAATGATTATTTATTTTTGACTACAAGTTCGTTTGTTGAATGGGCTTATGAGAAATTAGGGAAGAAAAACTGGAGGAAATCGAAAAAGGTTGTGAAGTTGAAGAAGTAAATTGGTTGAATGATAAATAGAGTTTAGGAAAAAGATAGATTTTATTAGATTTTGTTGTTTTTATGCGAAGAGGAAATAATATTTATAGGATCTCTAGAAATATTATGAAACAAAAAAATAATTGTCAAAAATTCCAAAATATAGTACAATTATTAAGTAAAAAAATATAATGATTTAAATTTCAAATAATCATTATATTTATTAATAATCTAGAAGGAGAAATTATGAAGTGGCTTGAGATTGCAGTAATTGTATTATGTACTGTTAAAACAATAGAATTTAGTTACAGATTTATAAAATGGATGAAAAAATAAAATTTATAAATACTGAAAAAAATGAAGGAGAAAAAACAATGATTAAGGAATATAATCCTAACGAAATCGAGAAAAGATGGCAAGACAAATGGGCTGAAAAAGATGTTTTTAAGTCTGAAAATAAAGCCGATGGGAAAGAGAATTATTATGTGCTTGAGATGTTTGCGTATCCGTCAGGGAAATTGCATGTTGGGCATTTGAGAAATTATGCGATTGGTGATGCGATTGCTAGATATAAGAAAATGAAAGGGTTTAATGTGTTGCATCCGTTTGGATGGGATAGTTTTGGGTTACCTGCGGAAAATGCGGCGATTGATCATGGGGCTCATCCTGGAAAATGGACTAAAGCGAACATTGACAATATGAGAAGACAGTTGAAACTTATGGGTCTTTCTTATGATTGGGATAGAGAACTTAGTACTTATACTCCAGAGTATTACAAATGGAATCAAAAATTCTTTATTGAAAATGTATAAAAAGGATTGGTTTATAAGAAAAAATCTTTTGTAAACTGGTGTCCTGACTGTAATACGGTTTTGGCGAATGAACAAGTTGAAGATGGGAAATGCTGGAGACATAGTAAAACTGATGTTATTCAAAAGGAATTGTCGCAATGGTATTTTAAAATAACTGATTATGCTGAAGAATTGCTGCAAGGGCATGAAGAACTTAGAGGACATTGGCCTGAACAAGTTTTAACTATGCAAAAAAACTGGATTGGAAAATCAACTGGATCTGAAGTTGACTTTATTTTAGATTACAAATTTGAAAATAATGGACATACGCATTTGAAATTGAATGACAAGGGAGAAGTTGTAATTTCTGTGTTTACAACAAGACCTGATACACTTTATGGAGTTACTTATGCAACTGTTGCACCTGAACATCCATTAGTTGAGGAAGTTATTTTAAAGGAAAATCCTAGTATTAGAGAAAAAGTTGAAGCGATGAGAAATGAGGATAAAATAGCTCGTACAGCAGAAGATAAGGAAAAAGAAGGAGTATTTTCTGGACTTTATGTGATTAATCCTGTAAATGGTGAAAAAGTGCAGTTGTGGGTTGCAAACTATGTATTGATGGATTATGGGACAGGAGCTGTAATGGCAGTACCTGCACATGATGAAAGAGATTTTCAATTTGCTAAGAAATATAACTTGATTTGAAAATTGTTGTAAATCCTGTTGACAAAAAAATGGAAATTTAGAAGAAGTTTCTGTTGAAAAAAATTGGAAAATGCTTTAACAGTTCCAGGAGTACTAGTGAAATTCAGAAGAATTTAACGGATTAAATAGTAATGAAGCAAAAGAGAAAAATTACTGAAAAATTGGAAAAAAATTGGGACTTTGGTAAGAAAAACTGTAAATTATAGACTTCATGATTGGTTGATTAGTAGACAAAGATATTGGGGAACTCCGATTCCTGTAATTTATGATGAAGATGGGAATATTTACTTGGAAGAAGAAGAAAACTTGCCTGTGAAACTTCCTACTGATATTGAATTTAATGGGAAAGGGAATCCGCTTGAAACTTCGGAAGAGTTTAAGGATGTGATTTTGCCGAATGGGAAAAAAGGTAGAAGAGAAACTGATACGATGGATACTTTCGTTGACTCGTCTTGGTACTATTTGAGATATTTGGATTCTCACAATGCGGAAAAACCTTTTGAAAAAGCGGATGCAGATGCTTGGACACCTGTAAATCAATATATTGGTGGAATTGAACATGCGGTAATGCACTTTGCTTTATGCGAGATTTTTCCATAAATCACTTAGAGATTTGGGATATGTTGACACAAATGAGCCGTTTAAAAAATTATTGACGCAAGGAATGGTTTTAGGGCCTTCATTCTATTCGCAAAATGAGAGAAGATACTTATTCCCAAGAGAAGCTGAATTTAAAGATGGAAAAGCGTTCTCGATTGAAACAGGGGAAGAATTAGTTACAAAAGTAGAAAAAATGAGTAAATCAAAAAATAATGGAGTTGATCCTGAAGAAATCGTGAAAGAATACGGAGCCGACTCTTCAAGAGTGTTTACATTATTTGCTGCACCGCCTGAAAAAGAATTGGAATGGAACATGAATGGGCTTGCAGGGGCATACAGATTTATAAACAGATTGTATTTGTTGGTTTCTGGAACTGCAGAATTTTCTGACCATAATGCGAAATCAGCAAATCACTATGGAGTTGAATTAAAAAATAGAAATCAAAAAGATGAAGAAATTCAAAAGAAATTGCATCAAACAGTTAAAAAAGTTACAGAAAGCATCGAAGATGATTTCCACTTCAATACCGCAATTGCAGCTGTTATGGAATTGTTAAACGACATGACGACTTACAAGCAAGAAGTAATTGATAAAGACAATATATCTTCAGAAAGCAAAAAAATCTGGCGTGAAGTATTGGAAAAAACAATCTTGTTAATCGCACCATTTGCACCACATGTAGCTGATGAATTGTGGGCTTATTTAGGAAATGAAAACATTTCACTTTTGAAGAAGAATGGCCAAAAATATGACGAAGAATTGACAAAAGATCATACTTTCAATTTGGTAATCCAAGTAAACGGAAAAGTTAGAGACATGGTTTCGGCTCAAATTGGTATTTCAAAAAGATGACGCTGAAAAAAACTTGCGTTGGAATCAGAAAAAGGCTAAGAAATTTATTGATGGAAAAGAAGTTGTGAAAGTGATTGTTGTACCAAATAAATTGGTTAATGTTGTTGTAAAAGGGTAAATAATTTTTTTATAAAAAGGTGGGGGAATTTTTTTGGAAAAAAATAGAAATTAGAGGTGATTAAAATGATATATATGGCAGAAATAAAAAAATAATGAATTAATTAATGAATTTAAAAAAAGCAGTAGAAAAAAACTGGAAAAAAAGTGAAAGTGAAGTTTTACTTCAATTAATGTCTAATTTTGTTGAAAAAAATAAAAATAACAAAAAGTTCAATGGATATTTTATTTGAAAAAAATGGAAGAAAAATAAAGATGTATTTATTAGAATGCGTGATAAATAATGATTAAATATTTTTGAAGTTTCTAATATTTTTGAAAATACATAATAAAGTTTTAAAAATTATCAGGTGGATTAAAAAGGATATAAAGATAAGTTAGGGACTAAAGAAAGTTTGCGATTTTCGTGCAAAAATGATTTGTATTATCCTGAATTTTTGGATAAATTGGAGTACATAATTTTTAGTATATCAAAAAAATCACTTTTTTTAATGATGGAAATAAAAGAACTTCTATCGCTGTAGGAGCATATTTTTTTGATAGAAAATGGATATGATAAAAAAATAACAGAATATATCAGAGATATGGAAGATGCAGTTATTGAACTTGTTGAAAAATAAAATTAGTAGAGAAAAATTTAAAGAAAATCTGAAAAAATATATTTAAAAATCATTTGAACTTGAAAACAAGAGGAGTGATTAAAATGGCTAAAATAGCAGTAACTGGAGTGACAGGGACATTTAGGTGGAATTGTTTCAAAATTATGTAAGAAAAATGGAATAGAAAGTTAGAAACTTGGCTAGAAATAAAGAAAAGGCTGAAAAAATGGGATTTTCTAATGTTTTTAAGTCGAGTTATGATAAATCAGAAGATACTGTGAAATCGTTAGAGGGAATTGATGTGCTTTTTATGGTGTCTGGTTCGGAAAATCCTAATCGAGTTCAGCAACATAAGGATTTTATTGATGCGGCTAAAATGGCAAAAGGTTTTGCACATTGTGTATCTTTCGTTTTACAATGCTTCAAAAAATTCTGTATTTACATTGGGAAGAGATCATTATGCAACTGAAGAGTATATTAAAGAAAAAAATGGATTTAAATATACATTTTTGAGAGATAATTTTTATGCGGATTTTTTTGTGGATATGTGTAGAGAATATGGAGAAATAAAAGGACCTGCGGGGAATGGGAAAGTCTCTGTTGTAGTTCGTTCAGATGTTTCGGAAGTTGTTGCTAAAATTTTGGAAAATCCAAAAAAATGGGAAAATCAAACTTTGAATATGACAGGGCCTGAGGAACTTACAATGAATGAAATTGTAAAAATTGTGAGCGAATATTTTGGAAAAGAAATTAAGTATATTGATGAAACTGTGGAAGAAGCTTACGAAAGTCGTAAAATTTGGAAGGCTGAGCAATGGGAATATGATTCTTGGGTTTCGACTTATACTGCGATCGCTCAAGGTGAACAATCTGGGATTTCTAATGACATTGAGAAAGTTTTAGGGCGTAAAGCTACTTCGCTTTTCGGAATATTTGGAAAAATTATAAGGAAAATATGAAATTATTTAATAAATTTAACAAGGAGTTCTTAACTCTTTGTTATAGAATAAATATTTTTTTTTACAAAAATAAAGAGTCGGCATTGAAGCTGGCTTTTTTTATTATATTATAAAATTTATTTTATAATATTAAATAAAAAGAAAAGAAATTATATTTTATATTATTTTTCTAATAGAGTGTTCTAATCTCTTGCAAAGAAATTTGTAAACCAATTTGTAGTTTAAATGGGAATAATTTAGGGTAAAAGATTATGGAAGAAAAAAATTATGGAAGGAGAAAAAAATGACATTACAGCAGTTAAAAATATGTAGTTACAGTCGCTGAAAAAAAGGGACATTGAGTGATGCTGCAAAAAGAACTTTTTGTTTCTCAACCAGCACTGACTAAGGCTATAAAAAGAATTGGAAGATGAAATGAATATATCAATTTTTAACAGAACAAATAAAGGGAGTGATTGTTTCTCTTGAGGGAGACAGATTTTTGGGGTATGCAAGGCAGGTTTTGGAACAGATGGATTTGCTGGAAGAGGAGTATAAGAAAGGGAATAAGATAACTCGGCATTTTTCAGTATCTACACAGCATTATTCGTTTGCGGTGAATGCTTTTGTGGATGTGATTAAAAAGTTTGGGGAAAATAAGTATGATTTTACGCTTAGGGAAACACAGACTAATGAAATTATTGAGGATGTGAGCAAGAGAAAAAGTGAAATTGGGATTTTGTATACTTCAGGGGCAAATAAAACTGTGATTGAGAAAATGATAAAAAGAAATAATTTGAAGTTTATTAAATAAAGCAAGAACACTCGCGACTTTATCCGTGAGATGAATTGCACGAAAATTTAGTAAGCATATAGGGAAACTTGTATGTAGACACGGAGCAAAACCGTGCAACAAAGAAACTGAATAGCTGGGAACTCTTAAAGCTAGTATGACCACAACATAATATCTAAGTGAGAATATATGGTATAGGTGTGATGGTGGCGAAAGCAGAAAAAATATACTAGATGGTGCAAGGTTAAATCCTAAACATTATGATAATAGACAATCAGCAGCTAAGCCTGAAAAGGAAAGTTCAACGACTATCCCTCGTGAGGGGAGTACAATACAAGCGATTGGTATTGGAAGTGGTTTCGCCTAAGTCCTTGAAATAGGATATGGATAAGATATAGTCTGTGCTTGTTAGAGATAACAAGAAGTTCAAGGCTAATCTCCTTAATTTATTAAGGAGTATATATGCCATGAGAACTGCATAAGTAGTAGCGCACTTATGTGAACGACGCTTCCCACTGTTGTGGGGTTTTAAAAACTTTAAAAATATTTAAAAATAAATAAAAAATATTACTTTTTTGACAAATAAAATGTAGAGTACATGGTATAATATCTCTGATGAAAAGGAGGTGATATCTATGTATTTAACATTTAAAAACAACAAGTAAAAACATCTTAGTAAAAAGGAGTTTAGAAATTTAAAATATTTATCTCATATAGCCAAGAACTTTAACGAATGAAGCTATATATAATGTTAGACAACACTATTTTCAAAATAAAAAAAGTATTTAAGTTATAATGAAAACTATAAAATGCTTAAAAAAATAGTGAGAACTATAAGAAAGTTAAATTCTAATATAGCTCAACAAATTCTAAAAAGAAGTAGATGGAAGTTTTCAAATCATTTTTGGACTTTTAAAACTTGCTAAGAATGGTCAATATGATAATAAAAAAATAAAATTACCTAAATATCTTGATAAAGATGGTTTTACAACTCTTGTTATAGGTTTTGTAAGATTAAAAGATGATATTCTGATAGTTCCTTATTCAAATTCGTTTAAGAAAAACTCATCAGGAAAGTTAAAATTAAAAGCTACCACCAGTATTAAAAGACAAGAAGATAAAAGAGATTAGAATAATACCAAAACAATATTCTAGGTACTTTGAAATTCAATATACTTTATGAAAGTAGAAGAAGTTCAAAGGGAATTAAATAAAAGACAATGCACTAGGAATTGATTTAGGTATAGACAATCTTTGTACTTGTGTAACTAATACTGGAGCTTCATTCATAATAGATGGTAGAAAATTAAAAATCAATAAATCAATACTATAATAAGACAAATGCAAAAATTACAAAGTATAAAAAGATAAGCAAAAGATTAAGCGGACAACATTAAGACAAAAAGAGAATAGCTAGAAAGAGAAATAATCGTATAGAAATGATTATCTTTCAAAAGCAGCAAGAATAATTATAAATTATTGTCTTAATAATGATATAGGAAAAACTAGTTCTAGGATATAATGAAGATTTTCAAAGAAAATTCAAATATAGGAAAGTATAAATAATCAAAACTTTTGTAAATATACCATATGGAAAATTAAGAGATAAATTAATATATCTATGTAAACTATATGGAATAGAATTTAAACTGCAAGAAGAGAGTTATACATCAAAAAGCAAAGTTTCTTTGATGGAGATAAAATTCCAGTATATGATAAAGAAAAATCCACAAGAATATATATTCAGTGGAAGAAGAATAAAAAAAGAGGACTATATCAAACAAGTAAAGGCTATCAATTAAATGCAGATTGTAACGGAGCATTAAATATATTAAGAAAAAAAGTAAAGTTGTGGATTTAAGCGTCCTATACAATAGAGGTGAACTGAACACACCTAAAAGAATAAGGGTAGTGTAAAGCTATCAAACTTCTTAGAAAATTTTTGAATATTTTTAAAGATTTTAGAACCCTGTGACTTTAGTCGTGGGAGGTTCAGTGAATTATTTACTGCAAAGCCACATGTTTTTATTAGTTATAATCATCCTTTAGCAAAAAAAGAAAGCATTAGTCTTGAAGATTTGAAGAAATATCCGTATTTGTCGTTTGAGCAGGGGGATTACAATTCATTTTATTTTTCGGAAGAAATACTTAGCACGATTGACAGAGATAAAAATATAAAAGTGAGAGATAGAGCGACTTTGTTTAATTTGGCAGTTGGGCTTAATGGGTATACTGTGAGTACTGGGATAATTAGTAAAGAATTAAACGGGGAGAATATTATTGCAAGACCGCTGGAAGTTGATGAGTATATGAAAGTTGGGATTATAATGCAGAAAAATATTGAACTTAGTGTTTATGGGAAAGTTTATGTTGAGGCTTTGAAAAGAGCATTTGAAATATACGGAAATTTTTGTAAAGTTTTTTTAATATTATTAAAAAAACTAAAATAAAGAGAAATAAAAAAAGACTGGATTAGAATTGTAAATTTTAGTGCAGTTTTTTTTTATAAAAAAATTTGATATAAATAAAAAGTTATAACAAACTAAAAAAATAAATGTATTTTTACAGAAATAATATATTTGTATATAATAATTTTATCAAAAAGTAAATTAGAAATATTATTAGTGTAACAAATAGATAAAGGAGATAAATTATGAAAAACGGCGATTATTGGATACCCTAGAATTGGGGAAAATAGAGAATTAAAATTTGCGATAGAAAAAAATATTGGAGAAATGAAATTACAGAGAATGAACTTTTGGAAATAGCGGAAAAAGCTTAGAAAAAGACCAGTGGTTAAAAACAGAAGGAAGAAAAAAATTTCATTTATTCCAGGGAAATACATTTTCATTTTATGATGGAATACTAGATACAATAATTTTATTGAATGCGATTCCCAAAAACATTATAAAAGATTTAGGATTGAATGAACTGAATACATATTTTGCAATTGCGAGAGGTTATCAAGGGGAAAAAAGGAGATGTAAAAGCTCTTTCAATGAGAAAAATGGTACAATACCAATTATCATTATATGGTTCCTGAACTAGATGATTATGCAGAGATTAAATTAAATGCAGATAAGATATTTAATGAACTTGAGGAAGCTAAAAAAATTGGGAGTGAGTACTCATCCGTCAGTAATTGGACCATTTACATTTTATAAATTGGCTAAAACAACTGGAAATAAAGAGAAAAAAAGAATATTTAACTGATATTGTAAATGTTTATGTGGAATTACTGAAAAAAATGTAATGAAAAAAATATCGAGTGGATTCAAATTGAAGAGCCACAATTGGTAACAGATCAGACAGAAGAAGATATAAAAATTGTTTGAAGAAATTTATACAGAAAATTTTTGAAGAATAAGAAAGATGTAAAAAGTATTGCTTCAAACATATTTTTGGAGATGTGAGAGATTGCTACAAGACGATAACAGAGCTTGATTTTGATGGGATAGGTCTTGATTTTTGCTGAAGGAAGACAAACTGAGAAATTAATAGCTGAAAAAGGGATTTCCAAAAAGATAAAATATTATTTGCAGGAGTTGTAAACAGGGAAAAAAATATTTGGAAATGTGACTATAAAAAAAGTTTTAAATATATTGAATAATTTAAAAGGAAAAGTTGAAAAATATAGTAATAACGACATCTTGTTCACTGCTTCATGTGCCTTATACTTTGAGAAATGAAAAAAAATTATCAGAAAATATATTAAGACATTTCTCGTTTGCTGAGGAAAAATTATCAGAATTAAAAGAGTTGGGAGAATTGAGTCAAGTTCTTTGGGAAAAATTTCGATGGAAAAAAAGTACAGGAAAAATGAATTTTTATGTAAAAAAACCAAAAAAATTATAACTTCTGAAAAAGGAATGGAAGATAAGGAAGTTAGAGATACGGTTAAAAAATTGAAAGATAGTGATTTTGTAAGAGAGGGAGCAAGAAAGGAAAGACAGAAAATTCAAAGGGAAGAGTTGAATATTCCTTTACTTGCAACAACTACAATAGGTTCTTTTCCGCAAACAAAGGAAGTGAAGCTAAATAGAAGCAAATTTAGAAAAGGTGAAATTAGCAAAGAAGAATATGATAAAAAATGTATTTAACTTTCATAAAAAGAATGTATTGAATTGCAGGAAAAAAATTGGACTTGATGTACTTGTGCATGGAGAGTATGAAAAGAAATGACATGGTTGAATTTTTTTGGAGAAAAATCTGGCAGGATATATATTTACAGAAAAAAAGCGTGGGTTCAATCTTATGGAACAAGATGTGTAAAACCGCCAATAATTTTTTTGGAGATGTGAAAAAGAACAAAACCAATTTCAGTTCTATATTCTGAATATGCTCAAAAAATTAACTGAAAAAAACCTGTTAAAGGAATGCTTACAGGGCCTGTAACAATACTAAACTGGTCATTCCCAAGAGAAGATATTTCATTAAGCGAAATGGCATTTCAAATTGGACTTGCCATACGAGAAGAAGTATTGGATTTAGAAAAAGCAGGAATAAAAATAATTCAGATAGATGAAGCTGCACTTAGGGAAAAATTACCGTTAAGAAAAGAAGATTGGCATAAAGAATACCTTGATTGGGGATTGAAGGCATTTAGACTTTGCCATAGCGGAGTAAAAAGTGGATACGCAGATTCATACACATATGTGCTACAGCCAATTTGAAGATATAATAAAAGACATTGACAATATGGATGCCGATGTTATAACATTTGAAGCTTCAAGATCAAAATTGACAATTCTTGATTTCCTAAAAGAAAATAACTTTGAAACAGAGGTAGGTCCTGGAGTTTATGATATTCATTCTCCTAGAGTACCTTCAGTTGAAGAAATTGTAGCAGCTTTAGAAATAATGGTTAAAAATTGGAAAAAGAAAAAAATTATGGGTAAATCCTGATTGCGGATTAAAGACAAGAGGAATTACAGAAACTGTAAAGAGTTTGGAAAAATCTTGTTGAAGCTACAAAAATTGTGAAAAAGTAGATTATAGAAATATTATTAAAAAAATAAAAAAATGCAAAAATATAATAAATTTATAAATAAATAATAAATAAAGGAGCTGATAAATATGTGTACAATAAATGCGCCTCATAGACATGACGTAGTAGGAAGTTTTTTAAGACCTGAAAGATTGAAGAAAGCTAGAAATGATTTTGAAAAAGGGAAAATTGACAGGGAAGAATTGACAAAAATTGAGAATGAAGAAATTAAAAAAATTGTGGATAAGCAAATTGAGCTTGGATATACAAGTGTTACTGACGGAGAGTTTAGACGTAGTTACTGGCATTTGGACTTTTTCTGGGGATTTAATGGAATTGGGCATATTCATGCTGATAAGGGATATGAATTTAATGGAGTTGTAACTCGTGATGATACTGCGATTGTTACTGGAAAAATTAGTGGGGAAAATCATCCATTTGTAAAGCATTTTACATTTTTGCGAGATTTGGTAAAGGATAAAAAAGGTGTGGAAGCTAGATTTACGATACCAGCTCCAGCACAGTTTTATGCGGAATTAGTAAGGGAAGATAAGCATGTTGAGGCACTTCTTAAAGTTTATCCTGATTTTAAAGGTTTGGAAGATGATATTGTAAATGCTTATAAAACAGTAATAAATGATTTGTATAATGAAGGGCTTAGAACTTTGCAGATTGATGACTGTACTTGGGGATGTCTTGTCGATGACAACTTTATTACTTCATTTATTGAAAACAGTGACAGGGATAAGGAAGTTATTAGGCGTGAATTTGCAGAAAGATTTTTAAATATAAATAATAGAGTATTTCAAAATAATCAAGAAGATTTGGTAATTAATACGCATGTTTGCCGTGGAAATTATGCTTCGACTTGGTTTGGACAAGGTGGGTATGACAAAATTGCGGATGAACTTTTTGGAAAAGAAGATGTGAACGCTTATTATTTGGAATTTGATACAGAAAGAGCGGGAACTTTTGAATCACTTGCAAAAGTTTCTGGGGATAAAAAAGTTGTATTGGGGCTTATAACTTCTAAAAATCCTACTTTGGAGGAAAAGGAAAGCTGTGATTGCTCGTATAAAAGAAGCTTCAAAATATGTTCCGCTTGACAGACTTTATTTGAGTCCACAATGTGGATTTGCTTCGACAGAAGAGGGAAATAATCTTACAGAAGAACAGCAATGGGCAAAACTTAGATTCATTAAGGAAGTTGCTGATGAAGTATGGGAAGAAAAATAATAAAAAGAAAATTATTTAGAAAAAGTGTGCTATTTGTCACACTTTTTTTAGTGAAAAATATGATAAGATAATTTTGTTGATCAAAAATATTTTGTTTGATAAAAAAAGAAAAATAGGGAGTCAAAAAAATGAAAGAGGAAATTTAAGAGCAAGTATAATTTGAGTGGAAAAAAACTGTAATAGGAGATGTTATTAAGAAATATCCCTTATATTAAGGAATATATGCCGATGATTTCTCCAGAATACAAAAAAACTTCTGGATCCTGTTCAATATATGATGATGTCTAAAAATAGCAAATCTTAATATGATAGCAGAACGTGGGGAATTGGAACTCGATTATTTGATTATGCTGATGGAAGCTAAGATTGATGAAGAAGAAAAATAAAAAAATAAATAAAAAAATGTGATAATTGAATTGTAATAAAATTATTTTTACACACTCTAAGGATATAATAAACAAGGGGTTAAGACCCCTTGCTAAACAATTAATAAATCAATCTAAATCCAATTCCACCTCGAACATTACTTCCTTTAGTATCATATCCAGCATTCACTGTAACGCCAAATCGTGTATTGTCAACTCCAATATTTAAGTCAAATTTACCATTTCCACGTCTATCTTCTTTTTCGCCTCTAATTCCAAACCAGTCAGCGTTAGTATATCTAACTCTCGCTTCATTATTAACATCTCCAACTTTTCCAAGCTCATTTTCATAAGCAGCCGTCAATCCAACAATCAAATTAGTTCTCACTGCCAATGGCTGAACATATTTAAATTCCACTCCAGCTTCTGGTTTTACTGATAAATAGTCATTATTCTTAACTTCCAGTCTCATTTCTCCTGAATCTTCTTTTAAGCTACTAAATCTTCCGTATTCCATCTTTAAGGCCCCATAAGGTCTTAAATGTTATTCTTTTACTTAATCTCATGTCATATCCAAGATCCGTTTTAAAAGCCGCACCGTAAGAATAATAATCTGATTTAGCCTGGAACACATTATCAACAACTAAATATTTACGTTTCATATTATTAATTCCCGCAAATATATCTCCGCCAATTGTCCATTGCAAATGCCCCGTTGTAGTCTTTTTTTCAGGTGCCATTGTCTTTGAATACTCCAGCCTTCATCATTGTTTGATTTTCTCTAGATTTTCCAATATCTTTTAAATTTGAAATTATTATTTACAACTCCAGCATACCAACCACTTGAATTACCCATTTTAATTTTCTCATTTTCGTGGATATAGGCTACTCCATAGGCATTGCTTGTATAGTCAATTATTCCAGCTGTATCTGTTTTGTATTCATCTTTCATTCCAAATACTTTAATTTTGTTATTTTGTTTACTAGGGTTTCTCCAGTCGTGTTTTTAAATATTTAAATTCTTTGTCAAGCATATTTCCAGTTGCATTTATTCTCAATTGAGTATTTGCATATTGATGTCCCATCATTTCATCAGCTGCTTGATAAAGTAAAAATTTCTTCGTTATTTCCAATTCCATTTAATTTTTTTGAAATAACTGATTTTCTCTACTTCCAAGAGCTTCTACACCATATCTTTGCTCTAATCCATTTAAGAAATTAAATGAATCTGTACTATTTACAGGAGAGGCTTCATTTCCCGCCCAATATGTATAAGGTATTTTAGCAAGGTAAGCATTTTTTATAGTTCCATCTGTTTGATCTTGAGCAACTGTTGACATCCAAGTAAGTGATCCTGAATAAATATTCCACTTTTTCAATTTGTTGATTATCCTTAATTGTTGTATTATATGGGTCAATTATTCTAGAATCCACTTGAATGTATTTTCCAGTTGTGTTTTGAGTAGCTTCAACACCCATTATTAAATCAGCCTGTTTCAAACTTTTTAATACATTAAGACCTATGATAGGGTTTGTAAATACTTTATTTGAAGTATCAATATACATTCCTATTTTCGATAATTCCATTGGTTTAAATTCTTCACCAGAAGTTGTTGCAATCTCAGGTATTACAAGATTTCCATCTACAGTTATTGTTCCAGTCGAAGATCCTTTAGGTACATCTATTTTTATTCCAGATATTGTTTTACTCAAATCACTTACATCTGTTCCAGTAACTGTTGAATCATTAACATTTGTTACACCATTTATGTTAAATGTTCCATAATTTTTTTAATTATACCAAGATTTGTTCCTAAAAAGATTTCCTTTTGAAAGAATTCCTCTAGCATCCAGTGCATTTATATCAATATGTCCGTGATTTTCTATTGTTGAACCATTTTTTACCACAACCCCAACAATTCTGCTTAATCCAGCACTATTTGATTTAATCGTTCCATAATTATATCCATAAGCTCCATTATCAAGATAAATTCCTGTAGTGTTACTAGAATTTAATTTTTATTACAGCATTAGGATTTGAAGCAGTCCCATTGTAAACTTTTGTTCCTGCTCCAGTTCCATACATTCCAACACTTCCTTCACCTGTAACATTTATAATACCGTTATTTACAATATTTCCCGTATAAGGCGTTCTACCTGCAGCAATATCAGCAGCTGTTGGAGTAAATCCTGCAGCCATTCCCAAAGCATAACGATTATTCTTAGAATCTGTTGGATCCAAATATGATTCTCCAACTGTAATTGAAGCATTATTAGTTGCAGTTCCCCCATAAGTGCTATAAATTCCGACATTTCCATATCCTGAACTAAAATTTATATTCCCTCTATTTGTAACTTCTCCTGTTGAATATATTCCATAATTATAAGAGCCTGTAGAAGTCAAGTTTGTATTATTTACAACTTGTGAACCATTTCTATCATCATTTGAATAAATATACACCGTGTCATTTCCAAGGTTATTTACATTTATAATATTACTAATAATTTTATTTCCAGTTGAACCTGTTCCTTTTTCAGAAATAATTCCAAATGAATTATCAGAAATTGATATATTTGAACCTGAGCCAGCAGTTACAGTTTGATTATCTCCATTTATATAAACTGCTGTCGCCTGATTTTTTCCAACCGTTATTGTTCCTCCTGTCAAATCAACATTTCCAGCTTTACTAAATATACCAGTTCCTGCATTACCAACATTAATATTTCCACTATTATTAATTTCGTGACCATATATTCCGACAGAATATTTTCCTATGGTAATATTTCCCGAGTTTGTGATCTTGTCGCCATTTTTTTAACGTAAATTCCAACACTTTCCTTTTTATTTACATCATCTATTGGATTATTTAATGCAATATTTCCACTATTTCTAACTTCTACACCTTCAGAAATAATTCCATATCCCGCATCAGCAGTAATATTTCCTTGATTATTAATCTCTCCTGCAGTTCCTTTTGCCAATATTCCCAAAAGACCTTTTGTATTACTAACAGTATTAACTATATCATTAATGTTTATATTCATTTTTATTTAACATACTTGCTGTAGACGATGTAGATTTATTATTCATATACAATGCAACTGCATATTCTGTAGGCAATCCAGAATATTTAAGTTCAAAGTTCTTATTACTATTCAACGAAGGATTATTCCCTTCAATAAAGATTCCTGTCCCTTTATCCTTAACTTCCACTCCATAATTCGTTTCAAAATTTACTGCCGTATTATAGGCATAAACTCCAATACCCTTTTTCCCAACTATAATATCTGAACTTCCGGTTCCATTAAGTATTACTTCAGGCCCTCTAAATAACAGTGGATCTCCCCACGTAGATGGCGTAACCTTAGATACAATTCCCACTGCACTGTCTCCGCTTAAAATAATTTTCCCATTATTTCTAATACTTCCATGTGAAGTTCCAACTGCTCCAACTTCCACACCAAAAGGATTATTCGTTACATTATTTAATTCTCCATATATTCCAACAGAACCATCAGCATTAGATTTTATAAGCCCTTTATTTTCTATTTCAAGCGTTTTTTCTGTACTTCCAAGACTTCCATCATCAATTTTTTTATCAGTTCCATAATCTTGCAAAGTATTTCCAGAAGTAAATGCCGCCATTCCAACACCTTTATCTGAAAGTTCTATAGTAGCATTAGAATTATTTACAAGTTTACTTCCATTAATTCCATATACAGCGACGCCCTTATCCAGCTTAATCAAATTATTATTTGTTATAGTTCCAAAACTTGTACTCAAAGCTGTGGTTGAAGCATTTCCTCCACTTATATCAACTGTTCCATCATTTTCGTACCCAGTAGTAGCATTACTAGTTACACTTGTATCATCATAAGAACCTATTATCATTCCCTTTCCTGATGTGGAAGTAATATTTATAGAAGGTGCTATAAATATTTTTTTCATTCAAAAAAATTTTTATTCTGTCAAATTCATTGGTAGCATCATCCAAATCTATATCTTGTTCTATAGAATATTCTCCATCCCTATAAAAAAACTTTATAATCTGCTCCTGTACCTATAGGTGAACTACTCCCGCTTTTAGAAGCGGGAGCTTCTTGGGAAGTACCTGCTTTTGCTAGCCAAATATATTTACCAAGCTCTTCGGGTAGTTCCTACCCTGTCTTCTTTTTATTTTTCTAATATTCCAACATCAATTTTCCAATGTCTTTTATATTCAATGCCGCATTGTAATCTCTATCAATTTCAATCCCACAGCACTCACATTTATAACTTCTTTCTGATAATTTCAGTTCCTCTTTAACATTTCCACATTTACTGCAAGTTTTCGATGACGGAAACCATTTATCTATCTTCAAAAATTGTTTCCCTAAAAACATCAGTTTATACTCAACCATCCTCAAAAACATTCCCCATCCATTATCTCCTACACTTTTTCCCCAAAATTTAATGCCTGACTCATCCCTTTCATATTCAAATTCTCAACAACCACAGCATTATATGTCTTCAGACAATTTTTTTCGACAATTTATGCAGAAAAATCTCTTTCGACAATTTTTTTGATATACTCATGTAATTTTGATATTTTCTCTTTTTGCTTTATACCAATTTTTAGAAAATTTCACTTTTTCTCGATAATGATTTCTGTAATTTTTTTCAATTCTTCTTCCAACATCCTAAAAATATTTTTGGATAATCAGCTCTTTGGTTTTCAGAGCTGACAAATAATTCAGACATTGAAAAAAATCAAGTCCAATCACTTTATCATTACTAGCTACTTTTTGAATTTCTTTTTCAAATTCTGTCAAAAATAGAAACATAGTAATTTCCATTACTGTTTGTCAATGTTACTGACTTTTATCTTGTAATCCTTCGGTATTTCTCTATGATATTTTAATTTTATTCTTTTCAATTTTGGCAAAACCAAATATTTATTCTCCTCAATTCGTATCGAATTATTCACACAATTTGTTGTATAACTTTTAACATTATTCTTTTTAGATTTGAACCTTGGAAACTTTCGTCCTCTTCTGAAAAAAAGTTCGTAAACGATCGTTTTACATTCAATTGAGCATTTGAAAAGTGCTAGACTGTCTACTTCTTTTTAAAAATTGATTTTCACTCTTTCAAACTGGCAGGTGTAATTATTTTTATTTTTTTCCAGTTTCTTCATAAATTTTTATTAGCAATATACAAAATCGTATTGTAAACAAAACGAACACATCCAAAAGTCTTGTTTATCAATAATTCCTGCTCTTTATTTGGATAAATTCTGTATTTGAATGCTAAATTATATTTCATAAAATTACACCTCCCTTTTGATTTTTGAATATTATTTTTTTAATTATTTCTTTAGAAATTTTTATTATTTATAACTTCTCTTCGATATTTTATACAAAAAAATTATATTATGGATGTATCCTTTTTTTCAATAAAAAAAGCAATTCATCTCCCACTTGTAGAAGTCGGAGACTTCTTGCTATCTTTTGTTAAAAAGAAGTACAATATTTTTTTATTACCGTTTATAATAGGTGGTTCGGAAAGTTTTATACTTGGAGTCATTCCTTTTTGAAGATTATCTACTACAAATTTAGTTCCTGTTCCTATCAAATTATTCCAGTTAGGTACATATCCATAACCAGAATATACAATATTATTATTTCCTGTTATATTATATTTCCCTTTACTGTCAATTTCAAAAGAGCCTTGAGCACCCAAAACTGAATACACAATATTTTTATCAGTTTTTATATCAGCATCAACTTTTCCAATAAATCCTCCACGTTGTTTTGTTGCACCTAAATTTGGGTTCTCTCTTTTAATTCTATCATATGTTCCTGGATAAATAAGAAATATAGTATTTTCTTCTCCTGTTCCTGAAACATCTTCTGTTCCTGAAACATCTGGAACTTTTTGAATATTTACTTTTATTTCATTTCCTGAAGTATCATCAAATTCCATTTTACCTGCCCACCATGTTTCAAGTGAAAGAAACGCAGCTCTTCCATACAAATTTGCAGTTATGTTTGAAAGTTTTCCATTCCAAACTGTATGTATTCCAAGGGCTCCGTGATGATCACTAGTAGGTCTCCCAACTATCTTACCTATCATTCCTGCATCTCCTATATTTCCAGCTTTTATATCTCCAGCTATATACATTTCTATATTCTTAGCCTGAAATTTTTCTATTATCTGGATTACCTTGTCCAGAAGCTCCGCCACTATGAAAATAGAATAATGCTCCTGTCCTAGGATTCATAGGTTTCACAAAATTCGATATATATGCTGGTGATGTATTGGATAATACTTGAGCAACATATCCATTAGGTAACGCGTTCCCATCTATTCCAGATTCTTTAACTAATTTCCCTGTATCTGGTCTATATCCTGTCCAAAATTTATGATTTAATCCATCATTAAATTGAGAAATTGGTTGAGAAGTTGTAGGAACGTATATTCCACTAGCATCAGTGTATGTTCTGCTATCGGTAGCTGAATTTACATTATACCATCCCAATACTCCATTTTGGTACGAAAAATCCACAAATGGTTTTGCAGATATTTCTGGAAGAGCCACTTCTACTTTAGGTGGTTTTGGTTTTGGAATTGTTAAAGTAGCTGGTACTACTGTTGGTACACTTAGTGGAGCTAATATAGGTGAATCTATATTGATATTTGGCGCTGTTATTGCTGTTTTATGAATTTCTTTTGGTTTTATTGTAGCATCTATATTTAGGCTTGCTATTCTTTCTTGTCTTTTTTCTGTACTTGATAGCCCATAACCACTTTTAAATTCTGTTCTTTTTGTTTGATAAAGCTGTCTTAAAAATCTTTTGATTTACCTAATAATTTATAACTTGGACTTAGAGGAGAAGTATATTTTTTTCAAATGTATTTTCACTTCTTTCAAATTTTTCCTTCATAAGGATATTTTTTTCAGATTTATCTCCTCTTCCTTTATATGTTTGTCCCTCAATTGTTAGAAAAATCCATTAATTCCATATTGCCAACTACTCCAAGGGGATTTGACTACATGATCTCCTTGTTCCATTAGCTGAATTAATTCTAAATTTGTCTTTTTCAAAAGTTTGTCATTTTTCTTTTTTTGGTTTCATGAACTTGATTATAAATATCCTTCATCGACGTAGAAATTGTTTGTTTTTGATTTTTTTAATATTTTTTTATTTGTTTCAGCAGAAAAATAAATTATTTGAAATATTCACTGCTCCTGTAATTAAAAAAATGTAATTAATGCAGAATCTGTATATTTGAAATCTTTACATTTTTTTGGCAAAAAGCACATAAATCCTTCTTTACCTTTCTCAAATTGTTAGTCATCTTTTTTTCTCCTTTTTTTCTTCTTATATTTCTATTATTTTAAAAATATTACAAGATATTATACCATAAAAACAAAAAAATCAATTTTTTTAAATATTCTCATAATAATTTTAATTTTAAAAGTTGTAATAATTATATTTTTAAAAATAATTATAAAAAAATGTTGACAATTTAAATTATTTTTTTGATATAATTAGTTTGTATTTAAGATAAGTACAAATTATAATTTAAGGAGTGATAAATATGTCAAAAGACAGTTGAAAAAAATTAAATCTTTATTTAGCAAATTTAAACGTATTATACAGAAAGGTTCAAAATTACCACTGGAATATTGTTGGTACAGGTTTCTTTTCTGTTCATGCAAAATTGGAAGAATACTATGATGCATTAAATGAACAAATTGATGATGTAGCCGAAAGAATCCTTTCAATCGGTGGTCGTCCTTTAGGAACATTAAAAGATTACTTAGCAGTTTCTACTATTAAAGAAGCTGAAAACAAAGAAATTTCTATTGCTGATGCAGTTGCTGACGTTAAAAAAGAATTTGAAGCAATGTTAAAATTAGTAAAAGAAGTTAAAGAAACTGCCGATTCAGAAAACGATTATGGAACATCTGCAATGGTTGATGAATATATCAGCACTTATGAAAAAAAGATTTATGGATGTTAAACGCATACTTAAAATAAATCTTTAAACAATAGACAAAACTTTACAAAATTATTAAAATTGTATATTATATATGCTTTAAGGAGAAAGTCTTTTTATAGATTTTTCTCTTTTTATTTTCCTGTTGCATTTTTTTATTAAAAAAATGTTATAATTAATTATTAATTAAAGATTAAAAGGGTGGGAGTTATGGCAATAAGTTTATTTAGCTGCAGTTATTTGGGAGTTGATACCTACGTTGTAGAGGTGGAAGTTGACCTTTCCAGAGGACTGCCTGTTTTTAATATAGTTGGAATGGGAGATCAAGCCATTTCAGAAAGTAAAGAGCGAATTAGAAGCTGCTTTAAAAAAATGTGGGATTTGAGTTCCCAGTAAGGCGTGTGCTAGTAAATTTATCGCCTGCAAATATTAGAAAAAAAGGAAGTCATTTTGATTTAAGCATATTTTTAGGCATTCTTGCCAACACAGGACATATTTCAAATATAGAAATACTAAAAAAATACCTAATTTTGGGAGAAATTTCTAAATGGAAAAAAATAAAATCAATAAATGGAGCAATAAATGCCACAATCTTAGCAAAAGAAACTGACTTTAAAGGAGTTATTGTTCCAATGGAAAAACTATAACGAGGCAAAGCTGATTTCAGGAGTAGAAATTATTCCAGTTGATGAAATTAGTGAACTTCTGGACTTTCTGAGATGGAAAAAAATTGATGTGGAAACTTTATGCAAAAAAAGCCGTTGAAATGGATACTTCAAAAAAATTGAAAAGGATAAGAAGCCAGAAGAATCCATTGATTTTTTTCAGATGTAAAAGGGCAGCTTATGGCAAAAAGAGCTTTTAGAAATCGCAGCAGCTGGTGGACACAACGTGTTTCTAATAGGCGACCCAGGTTCAGGAAAAGTCAATGCTTGCAAAAGATTTAATACAATTTTACCTGACATGTTAGAAGAAGAAATAATTGAAACAACCAAAATTTACAGCATATCGGGAATGCTCAGCCAAAAGGAGCCAATTATCCGAAAAAGGCCATTCAGAGCACCCCATTATTCTGCAACGCAAGTGGCACTTGTAGGCGGTGCAAACAGAGTCGGAGAAATAACATTAGCACTAAACGGAGTATTTTTTTCCTGGATGAAATTGGAGAATTTGAGGGAAAAAAACGCTAGAAGCGCTGCGACAGCCTCTGGAAGATGGAAAAATCGTCATTTCCAGAGCAAATTTCAGTGTAACTTATCCTGTAAAAAACATCACAATAACAGCTTCAAATCCGACTCCAAGCGGTTACTTTCCCGATAATCCATTATGCAACGACAGTCTAAAAAGAAATAAAACGCTATCAAAAAATTTTTTCAGGACCTCTTCTTGACCGAATGGATCTTTACGTCGAAAATGCATCAGCTAAAAAAAGATGAAATTTTTGACGAATCTCTTTCAGAAAAAAATCAAAAAGACATCCAAGAAAAGAGTAATAAAAAGCCAGAGAGATCCAAAAACAACGATTTAATTCAAATACACTAAACAGAGATATGAACAAAAAAACAATTAAACAAATATTGCAAAATTGACAAGGAAAGCCAAGAAATTATGAAAGCCGCTATCGACAATTTAAAGATTATCAGTCAGAATGTTTGACAAAAATATTAAAAAAATTTCAAGAACAATAGCAGATTTGAGATGGGCAGGAAAAATATAAAAAAAGAGCATTTGTTAGAAGCTTTAAACTATCGAAAAAAACAGTAATTTTTTTATTTGATAACAATTTCTCAAGAATCACACTAAAAAAATTGCAAAATTGGAATAATCTTTTTTTAAATTTTTTTAAGAAAAATATGATATAATATATTTGGATTTTTTTAAAGTAAATTGATAATTTTATTTATCTTATGAGACAGCTCCAAATAGTATTATTGTAAAAAAATTAAAAAAATAAAAAAATTAAAAAAAGAGTTATAAAGTATAAAAAGGAGATGATAAAAATGCCAAAAAAATAAATATATTGATATGGATATAATAAATTTGCCAACGCCAGCGTTTATAGTGGATGAGAGATTGCTTAAAAAGAAATCTTGAAATATTAAAAAAAGTGTAATTGACAGGACAGGATGTAAAATATTGCTTGCACAAAAGGGATTTTTCAATGTTTTATTTTTTTATCCGCTAATTGGGAAAATATTTGAATGGAACTACGGCAAGTTCGCTGTTTGAAGCAAGACTTGGGTATGAGGAAATGGAATTGAAAAAAATACAGAAAGAAAAACTGAAACTCATATTTTTAATCCATCTTACAGGGAAGATGAATTTGATGAAATTATGGAAATTACAAATCATATTGTGTTTAATTCCTTTAATCAATGGAGAAAATTTAAAGGTAAAGTAAGGGAATTTGAAGAAAAAAATGGCAAGAAAATTAGTTGCGGGCTTAGATTGAATCCAGAATTTTCTGAAGTTGAAACAGAAATTTATAATCCAGCGGGAAGATTTTCCAGATTTGGAGTGACACTTGAAAATTTTAGGGAAGATGAGCTTGAAGGATTGGATGGATTTCATTTTCATGCGCTTTGTGAGCAAAATTCAGATGCCTTGGAAAATGTTCTAAAGATTTTCGAAAAAAAATTCGGGAAATATTTGTATGATATGAAATGGCTGAATTTTGGGGGTGGACATCATATTACAAGGGCGGATTATGATGTTGAAAAAAACTTATAAAATGGATAAATTATATTAAAGAAAAATATGATGTTGAAGTTTATTTGGAGCCTGGTGAAGCAGTTGCACTAAATACGGGATTCTTGGTTTCAGAAGTTTTGGATATTACAAAAAATGAGATGGATATTTTGTTGATGGATACTTCAGCTTCCTGCCATATGCCAGATGTAATTGAAATGCCGTATCGTCCATTTATTTTTTTGGTTCAGGGAATGCCAGGCGAAAAAAATATACCTATAGATTGGGAGGCCTACTTGCCTTGCTGGAGATATAATTGGTGACTATTCCTTTGATGAGCCGGTAAAAGTGGGAGATAAGCTGATTTTTACTGATATGGCACATTACAGTATGGTAAAGACAAATACTTTTAATGGGATAAATTTGCCTGCGATTGCGGTTTATACTGAAAAAAAGGCGGAGTTGAAGTTATTAGAAGATTTACGTATGAGGATTTTTAGAAATAGATTGTCGTAATTTTTAAGTTAGATAATTAAAAATTAAATATAAAAAAATATTAAATATAAGTACAATAGACAAAAGGCATAATAAATGATATAATAAGTAAATTTTTGACTAAAAATATATAACTTAATTTAGAGGAATAAAAAAATAATAATGAAAAAGATGATTATAGATAGAAGAAAAAGTATAATGCTTGTGATGACTTGTATTATTTTTTTATGATGACTTATTCAAGTTTGATAGGAACGCCTAGTTTTAGCCATAAATTGAGTGTTTTTTTGTAAATGAGAATAATTTGAGCCATGAAGATATCAGGGATTTGATTGTGAAGATTAATCAGTTTAAGAGCAGGGATAATAGGCGCTTTACACAAGAACTGGAAAAAGATTGGGAAAAAGGAAGGAAAAAGGAAAAAAATAATAATAACTTGTTTTTTTGTTTAAAGGGAATCAGGATATTATTTATTTTGTAAATAAAAAAATTATCAGGATGATGGTAAAAATTTCTGGAGTTTCCCAAGATATTTATGCTTTTTTTTAGTAAAAAGAATGAGAATAATTTGAGAATACGTGAATAAAAAAACTGAATATTTTGTAATAAATGGATTTAATATATAATTTGAAAAAAATTTAATATGAGAAAGGAAAAAAATTATAAAAATATGTTAAAAAAATTAGGAGAAAAAAATATTTGGTACATCAGATGATAGAGAAATAAAAAAATGCAGAAATTAGTAAATAAAATTAATGAAATTGAACCGATTTTTGAAAAAAACTGACAGATGAGCAACTGCAGCATAAAAACAGTAGAATTTAAAGAAAGATTAGCAAAGGAATCGCTTGATGATATATTAGTGGAAGCATTTGCGACAGTGAGAGAAACTGCTAAAAGACTATTAGGAATGCGTCATTATGATGTTCAGCTTATTGGTGGAATGATTTTGCATAAGGGAAGCATTGCGGAAATGAAGACAGGGGAAGGAAAAACCCTTATGTCAACACTTGCAATTTATTTAAACGCATTGCCAGGAAAAGGAGTTCATGTTGTAACGGTTAATGATTATCTTGCAAAGCGGGATAGAGATATTATGGCTGGACTTTTTGAGTTTTTAGGACTAACTTCAGGAGTTGTTGTTGGAAATATTACGCCAGAACAAAGAAAAAATGCGTATAATTGTGATATTACTTATGGAACTAACAATGAATTTGGATTTGACTATTTGAGAGATAATATGGTTGGAGAACTTGATGAAAAGGTTCAACGTGGGCATAATTATGTTATTGTCGATGAAATAGATCTCGATTTTTAATTGATGAAGCGAGAACGCCGCTTATTATTTCGGGAGCTGCTGAAGAAACTACAGAATGGTATAACACTTTTGCAGAAGTTGCTAAAAAAACTTAAAAAGAAGTTACAAGACTGAAGAAATTAAAGATAAGAAAAAAATACAGTTATCCCTGATGAAGACTGGGAAGACTATGAAGTTGATGAAAAGTCGCATACGGTTACGATTACTGATAAAGGGATTAAAAAAATGTTGAAAGAATATTGAAAATTGAAAAATTTGTATTCGCCAGAATATGTTGAACTGACACATTTTTTTGACACAGGCATTGAAAGGCAAAAGGAATTATTTAAATTAGATAGGGATTATATTATTAACGATGATAATGAAGTTATTATAGTTGATGAATTTACTGGACGTCTTATGGAAGGAAGACGTTATTCAGATGGGCTGCATCAGGCTATAGAGGCTAAGGAAAAATTGGAAGTTGCAGGAGAAAAATCAAACACTTGCGACAATTACACTGCAAAAACTATTTTTAGAATGTATGAAAAAAACTTTCAGGAATGACAGGGACTGCAAAAACAGAAGAAGATGAATTTAAACAAATTTATAAGTTAAAAAGTTATTGTAGTGCCTACAAATAGACCTGTAGCCAGAGTTGACCTGCCAGATGTAATCTATATGAATAAAAAAATGCTAAATATAAAGCAATTGCAAGAAAAATAGAAGAGCTTTATGAAAAGGGACAGCCAGTTCTTGTCGGTACAGCTTCAATACAGCATTCTGAAGAAGTATCAGCACTTCTTAAAAAGGCAAAAATTCCGCATGAAATATTAAATGCAAAACATCACGAAAGAGAAGCGGAAATCATAGCGCAGGCTGGGCGTTTTAAAACAGTAACGATTGCGACAAATATGGCAGGACGTGGAACAGATATAAAACTTGGTGGAGATGCAGAGTCTTTTGCTACAAAAGTTGCAGTTAAGGGAACACCAGAATACGAAGATGTTTATAAAACTTATGCGAAGGAATGTGAAGAGGATAAAAAACGGGTTATTGAAGCTGGAGGGCTGTTTATTTTAGGAACTGAAAGACACGAAAGCAGACGTATTGATAATCAGTTAAGAGGACGTGCTGGACGTCAAGGAGATCCAGGAACATCTGAATTTTATTTGTCGCTAGATGATGACTTGATGAGATTGTTTGGTGGAGATAAGTTAAAAAGCAATGATGAAAATGCTAAAAAAATTGACGAAGATGAGGAAATTCGTCATAAACAAATCAGTAAATCTGAGAAAAATGCACAAAAACGTATTGAAAGCAGAAACTTTTCATCAAGAAAAAGCCTTATTGAATATGATGATGTAAACAATACTCAAAGGGAAGTTGTCTATGAACAAAGGGATGCCATTTTGAAAAATGAAAATCTTAAGGAATTGATTACTGGAATGATTTCAGATACAGTGGACGATATTGTAAATTCAGCTTATGTTGGTGAAGGCAATGGAGAAAAGGACTTTAATTTATTGGCAGACAAACTTCAAGAAACATTTGAATATGAAATTTCAGAAGATTTACAAGATGCAAGCGCTGAAGAAATTTCTGACAAAGTTTATGATGACTTGATAAAAGTTTATGATGAAAAGGAAGAAGCTGTTGGAAGTGAAGTATTTAGAAGAATCGAAAGATATATTATGTTAGAAGTGCTAGATTCCAAATGGCGACAACATTTGAAGGATTTGACAGAACTGCGTGAAGGAATAAGATTGCGTTCTTATGGACAAAGAAATCCAATTCACGATTATAAAATCGTAGCTTTTGATGTTTATAATGAAATGATAGATGCAATAAAACGTGAAACAAGTTCATTTATCCTTAAACTAAGAGTTCGTAGTGAAGAAGATACAAATAATTTGACACATGAAGAAGTTTCAAATGTAAAAATACGAACATAATGAAAATGAAATGATTGAGTGATGATGTTCCAAATGATGCGGCAAACAAACCAAGACGTCCGCTTTCACGAAGAGAAAGAAGAGAACGTGAAAGAAGAAATGTATAAAAAAATAAAAAGTATTTGATTAATAAAAACTACACTTAATACTAAACCTATTTAAAAAGACAGAGATTATATATGCTAACAAGGGGTTTTTGACCCCTTGCAAAAAAATTTATGATTAATCTGCTATTTAAATGGAAAAATAGTATAGAGTGTAGTTTTTTTATTCAATTATTTCTAAAAATAGCTTCTGGTTTTTCAACTTTTTTTCTTTAGTCAGTTCAAAAAGCCTCCAAGACCATATTTTTGAGATCTGATTATATTTTTTTATTGTCGTTATAGTAAATTTCAGCAATTTTTTTCATTTTTTTGCAATTTTTTTCTCCTGCCTTTTTAAAAAATATTTATTCCCGCCGAATGATCGATCTCATCTCCTTTTTTTAGCACGTCCAGCCCCAATAATCATTGCAGCCTTCCCAATTTTTTTCTGTTTTTTTATTCTTTTATATATCCTGCACTTTCAGAAAAAAATTTCCATTTTATATTTGGCTTCTGGAAGCAAATCGTAATTATTTACAAGTTCCTTATTTCCGCCGCTTTCTCCAATAAATTCACCTAATATCTGTAATGCGCTTTCATTTTTTTATAACTTTTGTCTATTTTTTTCATAAGCCTCGCAAAGTTCTGATATTTCACCTTTTTCCTTTAATGCAAGACCTGCGATTGTATAGACAACTTTTTTTCACATCATCAGCATAGTTTCCTTTAAAAAAATTCTATCGCCTCAATAATTTCATTCGCATTTCCAACTGCATATCCCAGCGGCTCATCCATATTGCTAAGTACAACCTTAACTTTTCTGCCTGCTCCTTTGCCAATTTCCATCATTCGTTCTGCTAATTTTTTAGCTTGATCCAAATTTTTCATAAAAGCTCCATCTCCAACTTTTACATCAAGAATTATAACATCTGAATGAATTGCCAGTTTTTTTGCTCATAATGCTGCTTGCAATTAGCGGAATACTTGGAACAGTTGCTGTAACATCACGTAAAAGAATATAGTTTTTTGTCAAGTGGGACAATTTTATCGCTGTAACCCATAAGACCGATTCCAGTTTTATTGGCAATTTTTGCGAGTTCTTCTCTTGTTGTTGAAAATTTGAAGCCTTGAATTGATTCAAATTTATCAATTGTTCCGCCAGTATGACCAAGACCTTTTCCAGATAGTTTTACATTTCCCATTCCAAGTGCTGATAAAATGGGAGAAAGAATGACTGTAACTTTGTCACCAACTCCGCCAGTGCTGTGCTTATCAACGAGAAATCTATTTATTTCATCAAATTTTATAGTATCTCCAGAATCTCGCATTAACATTGTAAATTTTAATAATTCGTTTTTTTGTCATATCGTTGAAATAAATAGCCATAAGAAATGCTGCTATCTGATAATCGGGTATATTTCCCGATAAATACCCATTTAATAAAAAAATTCAATTTCCATTTCTGAAAGTTCGTTATTATCACGCTTTTTTTGAATTATGTCGACTGCTCTCATAAAAATCATCTCCTATTTAATTTTTAAATTTTTCTAATAAAGAAAAAGGCTGTAAAAGAACGATATTTAATTTTTATATCAATTCTAAAACAGCCGTTGGTAATTTTTTTGAATTTAAAGAAATATTATTTAATATAGATGTCAAATAATTATATTTATTGCTTTGAAATTATATTGAAGGTTTTACTACAATTTTTCCATCTTTAATATCTTGTTTAATTTGTTCAAGACGTTTGATGTTTTCTTCACCAATTTTATCCTTTGTAAATTCAAAGTCTGTAGTTCCTACTCCATTTTCCTTGATTCCAAAAGTTTGGACTTTTGCTTGGAATTTTCCTTCAGTAGTAGATTTTATAACATCAAATACTGCATTGTCAACATATTTCATCATAGAAGTTAAGATTGTTCCAGGATATAGGGAATCTTGGTTAGAATCTACACCAATTCCATAAACATTTTTTTCTTTAACTGCTTGGAATACTCCAAGTCCGCTTGCTCCAGCTGCGTGATAAATTACATCTGCACCTTGTTGAATTAATGTTTCTGTTTTCGCCTTAGCTGATGCCTGATCATTGAAAGAATTGCTTCCTCCGATATAAACAGGTAAAACTTTGATGCTAGGTTTTACATATCTTGCACCTTGTGCATATCCAGCATAAAATCTGTTAATTAGTTCAGATTCATTTGCTCCGACAAATCCAATAGTTCCTGTCTTGTCCATCATTCCAGCTAATGCACCTACAAGGAATGATCCTTCATGTTCTTTAAACAAGATAGAAGCAACATTTGGAAGACCAGTTACAGTTTCGTCAATTATTGCAAATTTTTGATCAGGGAATGCTTTTGCTACTGCAACTAGTGAATCCTTCATTGTATAACCAACTGCGATAATCAAGTCAAATTCTCCAGTTTCTGCAAATTGTGTCAAAGCATTCTTTGCTTCTGTCGCTGGGATCTTTTTGGCTCATATTCTTTAAAAAGAAATCCCAAGTTCCTTCTGAGCCTTTTTGCAATCCTCTAAAAGTCGCATCATTAAACGATTTGTCACCTTTTCCACCTGTAGAGTAAACTACTGCAACAGATTTTTTAGAATTTGTTGAATCAGTAAAAGTTTTTCCATCTTTTACCTGCTCTCCAGTAGCTGGCTTATTTCCACAAGATGCGATTAACATTAGTGCAAAAAAATTACACTAAAAAAATTGTTACAATTCTTTTTCATTTTCTCCTCCTAAAAAAATTTTTATATTTTTTTTCTATAATTAATTATACCTTATTTTTTTAAATTTTTTTAAATGATTTTTTTAAAAATATTTTTTTAGATATAACAAACAAGGAGATTAAACCCTTTTGAAAAAAATAGAATTAAGTATTTTTTTAAATTATCAATAAATTACTCTAAATCCAATTCCACCTCGAATATTATTTCCTTTAGTGTCATACCCAGCATTTGCCGTCACTCCAAATTTTGTGTTGTCAATTCCAATATTTAAAGTCAAATTTACCATTTCCATGTTTATTTTTTTCTTTTCGCCTCTAATTTTAAAACCAATCAGCATTAGTATATCTAACTCTTGCTTCGTTATTAATATCTCCAACTTTTCCAAGTTCATTCTCATAAGCAGTAGTAAGTCCAATTGACAAGTTAGTTTTCACAGTCATTGGTTGAACATATTTAAATTCCACTCCAACTTCAGGTTTTACTGAAAAAATAGTTTATTTCCTTTTACTTCCAATCTAATTTCTCCAGAATCTTCTTTTATGCCATTAAATCGTCCATATTCCATTTTCAAGGCTCCATAAGGACTTAAATGCAGTTCTTTCACTTAGTCTTATGTCATAACTAAGTTTGTTATTCAAAGCTGCTCCATAAGTATAATATCTAGATTTAGTTTCAAATATATCATTAACTACCCAGAATTTACGTTTCATATTGTTAATTCCTGCAAATATATCTCCTGCAACTGTCCATTGCAGTGCTCCATTGTAGTCTTTTTCAGGCGACATTGTCTTGAATATTCCAGTTTTTATCATTATCTGGTCTTCTGTTGAATGACCTAAATCCTTGAATTTGAATCTGTTTGTTACTATTCCTGCGTACCATCCACTTGAATTTCCCATCTTGATTTTTTCATTTTCGTGGACGTAAGCCACTCCATAGGCATTGCTTTTATAGTCAATAATTCCAGCTGTGTCAGTATTATATTCATCTTTTAAGCCAAATGTCTTAATTTTATTATTTTGTTTAGTTGGATTTCTCCATTCGTTTCTCAAATAGTTGAACTCATTGTTTAGAGCATTTCCCGTAGCATTTATTCTTTGTTGAATGTTTGCATATTGATGACCTCTCATTTCGTCAAATGCTTGAGCTAAAATATGTCCTTCTCCACCGTTTAGACTGCTTATTTTATCAAACAGTAATTTTTCCTTTGTTCCCAGTCCTTCTACTCCGTATCTTTGTTCAAGTCCATCCAGGAAGTTGTATGTGTTTCTGTCATTCTTTTCTGCATATACTGTATAAGGAACTTTGATCAAGTATAACTTGTCAAGAAGCTCTGTTGTATGATTTTTAGTAGGCTGTGCCATCCATGTCAAACTTGAGGATGTTACATTTAATGTAGTTACTCCTGTTATAACTCCCTTTAAGGCATCATTATAAGGGGCTAGTATATTATCTCCAATTTCAATTGCTTTTGCAGTCGTGTATCTTGTAGCTTCTGATCCAAATAATAAGTTAATATCAGTTAGTCCTGTCAAATAATTTAATCCTTGAATAGGATGTGTGTAATTAATTCCTGAAGTATCTACGTACATTCCCATACTTGAAATTTCTGAAGATGATGGAAAAATCTGTGAAGTAGTTGTTTGTAGAAAAGAGTTATCGGTGTAACTTCTGATGGTGATGTTATTATTATTTCAGATGGATGCGGTATTGCAGTATTCGTATCTAACTTGTATATTGGAATTATATTTCCTTGTACATCTGATACTGTAGGAACTGAAGCTTTAGGTGGAACTTTTACTGTGACTCCTCCCATTTCTTTCATATCACTGGATGTAGCTACTTTCATTTTTGGTGTCGAAGTTCCTGTCTGGCTTGTCAAAGTTGTTGGATTTACTCCAGTTGCATTTTCTTCAGCATGATTTACATTATCTGTCCAAATTCCCACATTTTGTCTATCTGAAGCATCGATATTTATTGTTCCATAATTTTTAATATAACCTCCATTAGCAACGTAAATTCCTTTTACTGACGAAAGTCCATTTGTCGTTGTCTTGATAGTTCCCCAATTTTCTCCAACTGCTCCCCTGTCAATATACATTCCAATAGTTTTATTTCCCATAAGGTTAATGTTTCCATAGTTAATCGCTTTAGATCTTGGTCCTACTGCATACATACCTATCGTATCAGGTTTACTCACTTCAATAGTTCCATGATTTATAATTGTTCCTTGATTAAAAATTTGTTTGTATGTTGGTGATAATTGATTATCATCATAATATCCTGTTGCCATACCTATACTGTATTCTTTGTTATCAGTATCTGAAAGTCCAACTTTTATTATTCCACCGATAAGATTTGTTGCAGTTCCACCAGTAGTTGTATACATTCCCACATTTTCGATACCATGTTGAAAAAGTCAATTACTGCATCGTTGCTTATAGATCCATTTCCATAAAGCCCATAATTTTTATTTCCTGTTGATATCAGTGGTGTATGGTTAATTACAATTCCTTTATTATCATCCTGATAAATATAGACTGCGTCTCTTCCTAAACTTACTGGATTTGCAGTACTAGATGTTATAGTATTTTTTGAGCCAACATTTACAATTCCAAAAGAATTGTTTCCAATAATCATACTAGAACCTGTATTTGCATTGACATGTTGGTTAGATCCGACCATATATACTCCCGTAGCCTGATCCTTTCCTACTGTAATTTTAGAATTTGCATTTAAGTTTACTGTTCCGTCACCTTGAGTATAGATCGCGACTCCGTTATCACCAGTTTTGATTTTTCCACTAGTATTATCGATGTTATATCCATAAATTCCGATTGCATTATCTCCGACAGTGATTTTACCATTATTAATTATCGTATTTTTAACCTTTGCATAAATACCGACATTTCCATTTTCCTGAAGTGTTGCTTTTCCTAATGTAATTTCTCCTGTGTTGCTATTAACAACATCTGCCCCATCTGACACAATACCAAATTCAAGCGCTGGTGATGTACCTATAATTTTTTTATTATTTTTTTCAAAGTATTATTATTAGCAGTTGCTATTGTATAAACTCCAATAAGTCCACCTGTTGTATTTGTAGCATTGATAAGTTCCACATTCGCGTTATTTACAGCTTTTGAATTATAAACAATTCCCATTCCTGTTTTTGTTGCATTTCCATTGTATTTATATTTAAGAGAACCTGTTGTATTTGTTTTTCCAGAAGCAAAGATTCCTATACCTTTGTCTTTAGTCTCGATTACATAGTCGCCACTTGTTAAATTAATGTCTGAATTTTCAGCATAAATACCTATTCCTTGGACTCCTGTTTTAATATCAGTTCCTCCTGAAGCAACAGATGTAATTGTACCACCTTCTTCGTCAATTCCGTGATGAACAGTTTTTGAAGATACTGTTGGAGCTGTTGATACCAATGCAATTCCTACTCCCTTTGTTCCAACTGTAATTGGAGAAGTATTTTCTATTGTTACATTTGTTCTTGCTGTTCCAGTATTATTTTCAGCATAAATTCCAATTGCCTCATCTCCTGCCACACTTAATGTACCGTTATTTAGAATTTCTACAGTCTTTGTTGTATAGATAGTTGTATCGTCAGTACCGTAGTTTTGTTTAGAGCGTCCTGTTCCAATGCCTGCAATCCCTACTCCTTTTCCTGTTACAGTCACTTTACCGTTATTAATAATTTTACTTCCATTAATCGCATAAAGCCCTGTACCATTATCAATTATTACTTTACCGCTATTTGTATTGTTGATCGTTCCATAACTTACATTCATTCCAGCAATACCAGAAGATGTTGTTCCTCCTTTAACGTTTATTGTACCTTCATTAATGAATCCTGAAGTTGAATTAGATGGAGTTATATTGTCTGCTCTTTGTGTATTTGTAGAAATATTTCCCATCGACATTCCTTGTCCTTTAAGATGTGTATTATCGATATTTCCTGTAACTGAAACACCATTTTTTATTGTTATAAGTTCATTGCCATTTTTATTCCGTTATATTTATCGGTTATGTCATCTAATTTTACTGTTGGTGCTTGTATATCTAGTTTACCATTTTTTAATACTACAGTGTAAAATGTTGCTGGTGCAGCATAGGTTATTTCGCCAAATTGATCTATACCCTCTAATCCACTAGAGAACGTAGTTGGTCCTGAATCAGTACTGTTATACCAAGTACGAGTAGGTTTTCCTTTATCGTTGTAAATTCCCATAATTACATCATTGTTATTTATCTCTAATGTTACATTTCCTAATCCTTGATATCTACTAATTCCATCAATTGTTTTTTTATAATTAGCAGGATCATCAGCAAATACTACCCCATCAAACATTTTTATCGTCGTTGCTGATTTGTTCAATACTGTTGAACTTGCAGGATTATGGAAAATTATAGTTCCTGCGGTACCTGATATTGGAGCTTTTGCATAAAATGGTGTAGCATTAGCATTTGAAACACCTGTTACTGAAACATCATTTTTTATCGTAATAGTTCCACCATTAAAATTGACTTTTCCACCATTTTTAGCTACTAATCCAGCATCTTTTACAGTGATTACTTCATTATCCGTATTCTTTAGATTAACTTCCCCATTATCTGCAAATCCACCAATTCCATGTATAGTAGCTTTTTCCATCAACATTAACAATACCGCCATCTTTAGCATAAGCCCCTATATTAGTATATTTTTTTCAGTAATTTTTATCAGATAGTGGATTTGAAATATCATCAATTGCAGTAATATCTCCTGTGAAATTAACAGTACTTTTTATATTTCCATCATAACCATTTGCATACCCAATTATCGAACCATAGCCTTTCGCTGTAGTTGTTTTATTTTTTTATTTATATTTATTAATCCACCATTATCCGCATAATAAGCAATTCCCTTATCACTTACCATCGTCAAGTTCTGATCAACTTTAAGTTCCGTAGGCATGTTTTGCAGTGAAGTATGAGTTGCTAATGTATCCAAATGAGTACTTGTTTTCTTCCACAACCCATTCACATACCCAACTACTGTCCCAGTACCTGTATCAGCTTGATTCGTAGTATCTCCGTTTATACCATCAGAAAAATCATCTTGCCCATTATTGCTCGCATCTCTAAGATGAACAACACTTCCATTATCAACCAGGAACATAAATCCGTTCTTAGCATATTTTCCAAATGTTATATTAAATTTGTCCATATATAAGTCATGAATACTGTCAGGTGTAACGCCAATACATTTAGCACCTGAACCTACAGCTTCGCCTTCAAATATACAAGATTGTTGTTCACCATTCCATGGTCTACTACCTTGATTATTAACTTGTTTTGTTCCATATGTTAAACTTCCAATAATTTTCAGTCCTTCTCTTTGTCCAGATTGTACAAATACTCCAACATTTCCATCTACAGTTGTAGATGTGTAATCAGGTTTACTAGTATCAACTATTTGTCCTTCAGCTGATTGTTCTGTTGCTGTACTGTCTGAATTTAACTGTTTACCAATTTCCATTTTTAAGTTAAATATCCCTTGGTGTATTCCAACTCCTCCTTCTCTATCATCTTGCTTTATTGGATCATTTGTTGATATTCTGTCAGTCTTTTTCGCTGAAAAAAATATTCCAATATTTTCATCACCATACATTTGTATTGGATTAGATGTAATAATTTTAGGCACAAAGTTATTTATATTGCTTTCAGCTTTATATACAGTATTCCAATTGCTTCCAAAAGTCTTGTTTATATATTTAGATCTATCTGGATTCCATGATAATACTGAAAATCCTATGTTACTAGCTCCATTAAAAAAATCAAGTGGCCAGTATTATTTATAGTTACTGCTGGATTATATACAGTTAAGGCATATATAGTATTACTTTTAGTATCGGCCTTTATATCAACAGAACCCTCTATCTTCGTAGCATATTGCCTTCCTGGCAGATGCATATCTACGTCTTCTGATCCTACTATATTAAATACAGTATTTTTATCTTTTTCTAGATTAATCTCTACATTGCGAAAAGTTGTAATCCCACCACGGAAAGATTCTATATTTGCAAAAGCAGCATGTCCATATAAATTGACAATCACGCTATCAAAGTGGACATCTCCAACTATATGAAATGCCTCAGAACCAATAATATTCGGATTAGGATCTCCTGCAATATAATACGTCGAATTAGCAAAAACATTTCCCGGATGTCCTGAAAATCTTCCGTCAAAGTTCATAGCTATCATATTATGTCTAGCCGCTATATTTCCACTGCTTCCTTGAAAACCACCTATATTTTCATGAATGGGATCGTATGATATTAAGGTTGAATCAGGGACCAGTGAAAAAACGCTATCTCCCAAACTAGGTTGTGAAGCATTTCTCCATCCAGTTACATCTGCTAATGGATCTGTTGCATCCACAGTGCCTTTTGACGGATTATAATTTACTCCTGTCCAGTAAGTACCTCCGTTTATATTGATACTTTCTGCTATTGACTGTATACGGTTCATATCTAATGTAGTTCCATAATTAGCTAAGTGGTTATAAATATTACCACTAGTTTGATGGATATAACTATTTTTACCAGTACCAATACCCTCATCCTTACCTGAAAGTCTCCAATCCCATTTAAAGTTAGTAAACGGCTTAGCATCAGGTGTAATCATATTTACAATTTTACTTGGATCTTTAATATTTATTTCTGGTACTTTCAAAGGGTCAGTCACATTTACGTTTAAATTTGGCTTTTGTGGTGGCTCAATTTTTGGTAAGTTAATAGTCAAAGGAGTTTTGTGGATATCCTTTGGTTTGACTGCGGCGTATATTGGTATGGTTGAAACAGGTTCTATAACCTTGCTAAGAGTTGTAATTCCATATTTTCCTCCAGAATAAGTTTCAAATTTGTCATTTGGGTTTCTTGTGTACTTCATATTTCTTGTTTTATCCCCATAGCCTTTATACGTACCATGCCAATTATTATAAAAAGCATTAACTCCATACTGCCAGCTTGACCAAGGTGACTTAATTACATGGTCTCCTTGCTCCATTAGCTCGATTAGCTCCATATTTGATTTTTTTAGAAGTTTATCATTTTCCTTTCTAACTTCTGTGAATTGGTTGTGTATATCATTTATTGATGTAGAAATAACTTGTTTTTGATTTTCGATGCTTTTGCTCGTTTCAGCAGAAAACAAAGTTATTTGCAATGTTTATAGCACCTGTAATTAAAAATGTAATTAATGCTGAATCTGTATACTTAAAAATCTTTTACATTTTTTTTAGCAAATGAACATAAGTCCTTTTTGCTTTTCTTAAATTGTTTGTCATTTTCAATCTCCTTTTTTTCTAAATCTTGACACTAGGAACTATTTGAAAAAAATAGAAAAAGATGTTTTTATTCTTTGAAAAAGTCTATCATTCTAATAGGAAAAATAGTATCATTTATTCATCTTTAAATTTAAATTTATACCGTATAACCTAGGAAAAATCCTTTTAAATTTAATTCTAATTATCATTTTTTTAGAATCAAATTAACAAAAAGCTGACCAAAGCTAAGCACAAAATAACTTTCCATTTACTTTTAAATTTAATTTTAAAGTATATTTAATATAAATATAATTCAAAAAAATGTTTTCATTTCATAATATCATATCATAACAACAGAGATTTTACAACTTAAAAAAATTTTTTTATTCAATACTTATAAAATATTTTTTTGCCTAAAATATTTTTTTCAAATATAATAAACAAGGGATAAACCCTTGCTAGATAAAGTTAAATATTTTTAAATTATCAATAAATTACTCTAAATCCAATTCCACCTCGAACATTATTTCCTTTAGTGTCATATCCTGCATTTATCGTTACCCCAAATCTTGTGTTGTCAATTCCAATATTTAAGTCAAATTTACCATTTCCTTTTTTTATTTTCTTTATCTCCTCTTAATTTATAGTAGTTAACTGTTGTTTCCCTTAATTTAGCTTCATTTCTAACATCATTTACTTTTTCCCAATTCATTTGTATACGCTGCTGTAAAACTAGCTTTTAAAGAGGCTTCTAGCTCCTACAGGTTGGCTATAATTAAATGATACTCCTAATTCTGGTTGTACTGAGAAGTAGTTATTTCCTTTTTATTTCCAATGCTATAGGTCCATCTTCTTTAATATTTGAATATTTTTCCATATTCTAAGTTTAATGCCCCATAAAGTTTTATACTTGTTCTTTCACTTGTTCTAAAAATCTTTTCCAATTTCATTTTTTTAATGCAACTCCGTAAGTTATGTAGTCTGATTTTGTTTCAAATGCTTCATCTATTATCCAAGATCTACGCTTCATTTCTCCACGTCCTGTAAAAAACCTCTCCAGAAATTTTTCCAAGTTAATGAGCCATTATAATCGTTTTTTTGGAGACATTGTCTTAAATAATCCTACTTTAACCATTGTTTGCTCTTCTTGTGATTTTCCAATATCCTTAAATTTAAATTTATTATAAACAGATCCTGCATACCATCCAGATTTACTTCCAAGTTTAAAAAGTTTCATTTTCATGAACATAAGCCACACCATAAGCATTACTTGTATAATCAATTACTCCACCTGTATTTGTTTTTAATTCTTTTCTTTGACCAAAAACTTTTTATTTTATTATTTTTGTTTTTGAAGGATTTCTCCATTCATCTTGTAAATAATCAAATTCTTTATTCAAAAATATCTCCAGTTTCTTTAGTTCTTTGTTGAATATTTGAATATACGAATCCTTTCATTTCATCAACTGCTTGTGCAAAAAAATATTAGCTTCTCCGCTTGTTATTCCATTTAACTTATCAAATATTTTCTTTTCTGTTGTTCCCAATCCTTGTATTCCATATTTTTCTTCAAGTCCAGCTAAAAAAATTTTTGCGTATCAGTGTCTTTAGCTGTGGCAAAAGGCAGTATAAGGAACTTTTACTAAATATACTTTATCAAAGTAAACCTGTTAATTTATTTTTTTAGTAGGTTGTACCATCCAAGTAAGACTTGAGGATGTAATATTTAAGATTGTTCCAGGAATTACTACTGGTGCTAAGGCACTATTGTATGGAGCTAAAATATCATCTCCCAGTTCTATTGCCTTTGCTGTTGTATATTTTGTAGCTTCAGGTCCAAAGTATAAATTAATATCTTCAAGATTAGCTAAATTATTTAATCCTTGAATAGGATTTGTATGTTGAATCCTGAAGTATCTACATACATTCCAAAACTTGTCACTTCTGAAGTTGATACGTAGTTTTTTAATCCAAAATTATCTAAATTTAATGTTGTTATTCCTGAAGGTGCTGTTACAGTTATTTCAGGAACAGATGGAGATAAAACATTTGTACTTACATTTACCATTGGTATCGTATTTCCATTTACATCTGTTATAGTTACTGAATCTGTTCTGGGCGGAACTTTTATAGTAACACCTCCAACCTCTTTCATATCATCAGATGCAACGACCTTTATTACAGGTGTCGAAGTCCCCGTTTGATTTTTATTATTTATTGGATTTATTCCTTGTGCATTTTCTTCTACATTTTCTGCATTATCAGTCCATATTCCTGAACTTTTTGCATCGGAGGCTTCGATTTTTATTGTTCCATAATTTTTTATATAACTTCCGTTTGCAAGATAAACCCCTTTAACTGATGAAAATCCACCTGCTGTAGTTTGAATTATTCCCCAATTTTCTCCAACTGCTCCATGATCAAGATACATCCCAATAACCTTATCTCCAGAAAGATTAATACTTCCATAGTTAATCGCTTTAGAATTTGCACCAACAGCATACATTCCCATTGAATGTGGATGACTTACTTCAATTATTCCTCTATTTATTATAGTTCCTTCATTTGAGACAGTTTCAGTAACTTTATCATAATATCCTGTTGCCATTCCAAGCCCAAATTCATTAGCTAGAGCATTTGTAGCTCCCACCTTAATTTTATTAAAATTTGTAGCTGTTCCACCAGTTGAATAAACTGCAACATTTCCTACACCAGTTGTAAAATCAACTATTCCGTGATTTTCTATTGTTCCATTTCCATAAAAGAGCGTAATTTTTTTATTTCCAGTGGAAGTTATATTTGTATTATTTACAATTTTTTTCCAAGTGGATTTGCTGAATAGGCGTAGACAGAATCTTCATTTACTGTTGCTGTTGTAGAATTTCCCGTAGTTAATTGACTTCTTGCAGTAGTTGAAGTAATAACGTATCCAAATGAATTATCTCCTATTGTCATATTTACATTTCCTGTAATATTTTGTAGTCACTGGCGTTGAATCATCTGCTATAAATACACCTACAGATTGTTTATTTCCAACATTGATTGTTCCAGAAAGTAGATTGACTGATGGACCTGTTGCAAATATTCCAACACCATTATTTGCTGTTTTAATTGTTCCACCTGTCATTTTTATTGATTTTCCATAAATTCCATAAGAGTTATCTTTAATGTCTATTAAACCTCCAGCTTGTTCTGGAATTATAGCTGTATTGTTTGAAAACATCCCAACATTTGGAACTGTTCCTGTTGAAGCTCCTACTGTAATAGTTCCTCTATTAACAAGTACAGAATTATCAGTATTATTTGTTATTCCATACATTCCAATTTGTGAACTTGTTCCCTGTAAATCAATTTTTGCGCCAGTGTCATTTATAATAGTGGCTCCTTCAGCAAACATTGCTACTGAAGCATTTCCTGATGTACCATTTTCTTTTCATTGTTATTACACCACCAGATAAGTTGGTTGCTACATTATCTGCTTCTGTTGAAGTTCCAGAATGAGAAAGTTCCAGTGCGTCAGGAGTATTGTTTTTATGTAAATTCCTTTTGGCATTTGCAGAATTTAGTATAATATTTTTATAATTATTTATTTTTTTATTTTTTTCCTTCATTTCCAGATTCAAATTCATTACCAACAACATCGCCTAGTTGATTTTGTCTATAAGCTAATCCTAAAATTCCAATTGCTTCCTCTCCACTAACTTCAACATTTCCTTTATTATTGACTTTTTGAACCATTTACCGCAAAAATACCAACACCTCTATTATTTACTATATTTTTTTATCATCTGTTTCTACCAAAACTTTTTCCGCCATTATTAATATTTATTGTTCCAAAAATTTGTATAAAGTCCAATTGCTCCATTTCCGCTATCTATTCTATCAGCTATTACACTGTTACCACTATTTACATTAATTCCTGTTTCTGCATTAGTTGCAGCTCCTTTTTGTTGAACTTATTGCAAGTCCATAAACTGATGATTCACCTATTGTCGTAGCATTTGCTGAGGTTAAAAATAGATTTTACGTTATTATCTACATCTAAAATGCTCTTTTGAATTAAAATATTTCTTATAAATTTATAAGTTTGTGAAGTAGTGTTGCTTATTGCATCATTTTTTTATCCAGTAATGAATTAATTTTAAATGAATTTCCGTCATTTAATCCAGTAATAACAGCTAATTTGTATTTTGTAGAAGTACCTCAATAGGATTTGTCAATCCTGATATTGAATTTAAAGTTGTATCAAAAATTGCTTAATTGTAATGTTGAAGGATTAGAAACATGCATTAAAATAACATCATCTGAGTTTATATTTACTGTTGATCCTGTCAAATTAACATGCGAAGTATTTCCTGTTACTTCAAATCCTACCGCTTTCCCTTCTAACGTTACTGTTGTATTTTTTGCATTTATTGTACCAGTAGCACCACTTTCTCCAGTATACATCGCAAAAACCATTGCCTTTGTATCTTAGTTTTCCACCTTCAATATTTATTGAGGCTCCGTCTGTTGCAACTAATCCTGCATTTCCAGCTTCAACATCTATTTCCGCTTTTTTAATTTGCACATCAGAATTATCAGTCGCATATACAGCTAGTCCTCGAGTCAAACCTGTACCAATATTAGAATCATCAACATTTATAGTTACTTTGTGACTTGGAGTAGTAGAAGTAAAAGTTACATTTTTTTTCTTGAACCTGTGCTAAAAAAATTCCAATCGTACCATTTTTTTGCATTTATTGTTGTATTTCCTGTAATATTTGTAGTCTTTTTTTGTTGTAAATAGCAGCTGATTCTGAACCATGTACTGTAATTTCACTTCCATCGCCTATTTCTGCTGTATCTCCATCATTGTACACTCCAACTTTTTTAATACCTGTACCAGTAACTTGAATTATTCCATCTGTTTTCAAATTAGCACCTGCAATAGCCGCCATTCCAATACTTTCATCTTTATCTCCAGTAATATTTATTATTCCGCCAGTTGTTCCAGTCCGTACATTTTCTACAGCAGCATTTTTTTCCCATTAGCAACTAATCCTCTAAATTTTTTCTGATTAGAAGCTGTAAGTTTAGCTTTATTAATAATTTTAGTTTGTAAAGGCGTATTAGGTATTGTACTTCTTGCTGTATCATCATTTGCAAATCCAATTGTATTTTCTCCATTTGCATGCCCATCAGTAATCGTAATATCTTTCTGAAGTTCGATATTATATTTATCACTACGAATCAACGTACTTTTTAAAAAGCATTGTTTCCGAATTTAAAATCTCCCATAGTAAAAAGAATCAAAAAAATCATAGCATTTTTTTATTATTAGTCGAATAATCCTTATGTCTTAAAAAAACCAACATTTTTCAGAAATTGGATCACCAGCTGAATCAGTTCCACCATCAACAGTAACATTCAAGTTTGTCAGATTGGCTATTGGATTAGCATTTTTTTACTATCTGATAAACTTTTTAACAATTGCAATTCCGATATTTTTGCCCTTTTACTAAAAATTTCTTTACCTGTTCCTCCACTATCTGCTGTTATATTGTCAAAGTAATTCATATTGTTAGGATGAATATTAAACATTCTAAATCCGACATTACCTGTACCATTTACATCTATATTTCCAATTTTTTTAAAGTACTTATTAATTTTAGATTACTATAACTTCCATAATCAATTCCAACACTTTTTTTCACTGTTTATTGTTATTTTTTTCCATTATTTTTGTGTTATAGACGGTATATGATTTAAATTATTTATAGCTTCTACATCAATCATGATTCCAACAAGATTTTTTTACCATTATTTAAAAATTATTTCACCTTGATTATCTAAAAAAGAGGTTGAATTTGGATTCAATGATTGTCGTATTATTTGGTGTTCAAGCCCGATTAATACTTTTATTTGAAGAACTTGATGCTGAAACTCCATTTAAAATTAACTTAAAATTAGGGTTTTAAAAAGAGCTTTTTTTAGTTTTATTATCTCCTGTAGCATCATAATGTCCTTTATGTCCTCCTGCAACAGAATTATAACTTAAAAAAATATTCTTGTTTTTGGTCCATTATCTTCTGCAGCAGTCATTTCATATTCACCTTCATAAGTAGAATTTCTATCTCTAAGGTCATTAATAAATGCTAATCCATCAGGTCCATTGGGTATAATTGTAAAATTAATTGCTCCATAAGTTGGATCAAGTACTCTTTCACTCGTTATTCCACTTGGATTATAATTATTAGTGATGTCTGTTTGAACTTTTAATTTACCACTACCTTGTGGAAGAGTCATTGTTGTATTTGAGAGTTCTATTTTAACTCGCCCTTCTGTTTTATAAGTATTAAAATTGGATACAAAAGTTCTTCCATCTGCGTTACTTCCAACAGTGTATTTATTATCATAAGGATGTAAAATTACATAAGCATGTTGATAAAATCCTCCACCTTGAAAAAGATGGAGTTGTTGTATTTACAATTGTTGGTTCATCAACTTCAATGTCTGATGGTGGAGATGGTGCATCGACTGTTCTTGTATTAAAAAGTTGGTAATGCTCCTGTTGGCTTTGAAATTGTAAATGTTGGTGCTGTTTTGTGGATATTTTTTTGGTTTTACTGTTGCATTTATTGGAATCGCTTTGAAATTGGCTCTGCTACTCTTTTTAATAATGTGCTGTTATATTTTCCAGCTGTGTAATCTAGAAATTTACTGTTTTTTTATCTCTTTTGTAAATTATGTTTTTTTGTTTTTATCTCCACGTCCTTTATAAGTTCCGTTCCAATTATCAGACATTTCATTTATTCCAAATTGCCAACTGCTCCAAGGTAATTTAATTACTTGATCTCCCTGTTCCATTAATTGAATTAATCCTAAATTTGTATTTTTTTCAAAAAGTTTATTGTTTTCTTTTTTTCAATTTATGGACTTTTTGATGTAAATCTGTAATTGAATTAGAAATTACTTGCTTCTGATTTTCAATACTTGTATTTGATTCAGCAGAAAATAGATTATTTGAAATATTTACTGCTCCTGTAATTAAAAAAATGTAATTAATGCCGAATCTGTATATTTAAATTCTTGACATTTTTTTGGCAAATGCACATAAATCTTTTTTTAACTTTTCTTAAATTATTTGTCATTTCTCCTCCTTTTTGTTTTATTTGATTTAAAAATTTAATTATTATTAATTTATGTTAAAATAAAAAAATTGATTTGCTAGAATTATGAGGTATTTAATTTAGAATAGTTCAATATTAAGCCTTAAATAATTTTTATTATTAACTATTTTTATATTATACCACACACAAGTAACTTTCAAAAAATTTTTTCAGATATTTTTTTAATAATCGGATGCCACCATGTAACTCATAAAACTAATTATTTCAATATTAAAATAAAAAGTATTCAATTTTACAAATATATAATAAAAATAAATTGGAAAAAAATATCAAATTTGCTATAATATAAAAAAATGAAAAAAATTTGGAAAAAATGGAGAGAAATTAAAGTTGAAACAGGAAATGGATTTTTGATAAAAAGAGAAAAATGAATATTCTGGCACCAGCAGGAAATTATGAAAAACTGGTTGCGGCGGTGAAGGCTGGGGCTAATGAGGTATTTTTTTGGACTGAAGGGATTTGGGGCTAGAAGGAATAATGAAAATCTGGCTATGCAGGAGGTATTTGACGGGATTGACTATGCTCATTCACGTGGAGTTAAAACGCTTATGACTTTGAATACGATTTTAAAGGACAGCGAAATTAACAGTATGTACAATAATGTTAAAAGAGTTTATGAACACGGAATTGATGCTGTTATTGTACAGGATCTTGGGATTTGTGAAGTTTTTAAAGGAAAATTTTCCAAACTTTGAAAAATTCACGGAAGTACACAAATGACTGTGGCAAATCACGTAGAAGCCAATAAATTAAAGGAACTGGGCCTAACTCGTGTCTGTCTTGCAAGAGAACTTTCCTTTTGAAGAAATAAAAAGTATCCGTGAAAAAACTGATATAGAGCTGGAAATCTTTGTATCAGGTTCACTTTGCATTTCCTATTCTGGAAATTGCTATATAAGCAGCTTTATTGGGGGAAGAAGTGGAAATCGTGGACTTTGTGCATATTCCTGCCGTAAAAAGTTTACAGATGAAAATGGAAAAAGTGCATATTTTTTAAGTCCAAATGACCAGCTTCTGCAGGAAAAGGAAATTAATTTGCTAAAAAGCATTGGAATTGATGCGATAAAAGTTGAAGGGCGGAAAAAATCGAGCGAATATGTTTATGAAACCGTAAGTTATTACGATAATATTTTAAAAGGGACTCCACGGCCGACAGAAAGCTACAAGCTGTTTAACCGTGGATATTCAAAGGATATTTTTTTATTTGGATGATAAACTTATGAACTTTAAATATTCTTCAAATTTTTGGATATTTTCTAGGGAGCGAGAATTGGAGAGTCAAATAACTTTAAAATTGATGATGAATTAATTTTTAGGAGATGGAGTTCAATTTGTAGATGAAAAATTTTTGAACAAATTGTGGAGAATATGTAAATAAAATTAGGATTATTGAAGCTGATGAGAAATGGAAAGAAACGAGAATAGGGAGTTTGGAAAAAAAGATTCTGAAAAGAAAAAAATAAAAAAACAGAACCCAAAAAGTAAAGTAAGGAAAAATGAGATAAAAAAAGCTGAAGAAAAAAACTTCAAAAGCTGATAAATACGATATTATTTCCATTGGAAAAATTGCCGAAAAGGGACAAAAGTACATTTATAAAAAAATTATTCTAAAGAGATTAACGACAGAATTATTCATAATATAAAGGTTTCCAAAAGATATGCGGCTGTTAATGCAAAATTGCTGGCAAAAAAAGGGCAGGAAATTGAACTTACACTGAAATTGAAAACTTGAAAAAAATGAGATAATTTCTGTTACGAAAAAAAGGGAATATTATCGAGCAGGATGCCAGAAAAATTAATTACAAAGGAGCAAATTGCCGAAAAAAATTGGAGAGTTAGGGGATACAACTTTTGAGCTTGGAAAAAAATTCAGATTGACTATGATGGAACTTCGTTTATTCCCTTTAGTGAACTGAAAAAAATTTGAAAAAGGGAATGTGTTTCAGAACTTTTTGGAAAAAAATTGCTGGAATCATATAAAAAGAACAGCTGCTGAGCGAAAAAAATATGATTTTGAATTAAATAAAAAAATTTCTGAAAGCAAGGAAAATGAAAAATACAGAAAATAAGAAAAAGACCTGTTATTTCAGCACTTGTTGCAAATGATGAGCAGGAAAAAAGCCTGTCGTGAAAATGGGAATAACAAAAATTTACCGAAAACAGTTTGATGTTGCCAAAGAAAAGAACTTGTCCAAAACAGATAAAAATAAAAAAATTGAAACAAATTTAGTTTCTAATCTTTATCAGGCAATCATGGGAGAAAAAAACTGGAGCAAGAGGGCAGTCCTTAGATTGGAACTTAAACGTTTTCAATAATCATACAATTGAAATGTTTTCTAACTTTAAAAAAATTTAGAAACCGTATTTTTTTATCGCCAGAATTAAGCTATCGACAGTTAAAAAAACATAAAATCTGATAAATTGAAAAAAAGGGTCTTGTGATTTACGGTTATCTAAAGGGAATGTATATTGAACATAAAAATTTTTTTGATGAGAATTACAAAGAATTGGAAGGAGAATTTTTATGATAAGTATAAAATTGTGAAAAATGAATTGGATAATATTGAGCTTTATTTGGATAAGCCGATGAATTTGATTCCAAGGCTAGATGAGATTTATGAACTGGATTTGGATGAATTGAGGCTGGATTTTACGTTTGAAAATGCTGATGAAGTAAGAAAAAAATTATAAAAAAAGCGTTGATACGAAAAGTGGAAAAATATACTCCTTATGCTTTTGAGCAGGGAGTTTTATAAATTTTTAAAATTAAAGGAGGAACCTTGGAAATTGAGAAAAGACAGAAATATCTGGAAAAGTTATATTTACTTTTAGGTGCATCGATTTTTGTGCATTATGCTCTAGTTATTTTATTTAGCATTTTAATATTAGTAAATATTTTTTTACAACTGGCGAATATAAAAAGATATTTAAAGATAAATCGCTTATTACTGTGGGAATTGTTCTTGGATTTTTCCCTTATAACATCTGCCTTTTACAAAAAAATATTCTGGGATTAATGGCAATTCCAATATTTTTTTGTGCATTATAGTCGGGCGCTATTATACATTGATTGTAGATGTGGAATTTAAAAAAATAATCTGGAATGGATGGCAAAAATTTTTCTGGAATATCGCTTTTCATTGGAATTGGTGAATTTCTGTTCACGCATAACAGAGTAGGATATTTTTGCATATTTTAATCCAAATTATCTTGGAAGCATTATGATGATGTCGGCAATTATAAATTTATATTTTACTTTTTGAAAAAAAGGTCAAAAAAATTAATTTTGCCGTATTTATTATGAATATTTTAACAATCCTGATAACAGGCTCAAGGTCATCGCTAATCGCAGTAATTCTTGGAGTGTTTGTACTTTTTCTATTTTTTTGAAAAGAAGATATTTTGCAGGATTAATTTTAATGCTATTGTCATATATTTTTAGGAGTAATTTCAGGAGTTTTTTTCCATTTTTGCGGGAAAGCACGCTAATAGAATATTTTTTTGGCTAAGAGTAGAAATTATTGATATGGCAATTAGAATCTTTCAAAAAAACAAACCTTTTTATACGGACATGGGAAACTTTTTTTACTATAAATTTACGAATTACGTGTATCCACATTCGCATAATGCATTGGTAGAATTGCTTTTGAGCTACGGATTAATTGGAACAATAGCTTTGCTTACTGTATTTTTTTACGATATTTATACGATATTTTTAAGAAACGACAGGAAATAATGTTTTGAAAAATTGCTTTAATTGCTGGAATTGTAGTTCATAATTTTACTGATTTTTGCGATTTTTTTGGGATACAGACTGTACTTTTTATTCATTATGGCTCTGGCTTATAAGGAAAAAAATGAAAAAAATACGTGGCTATAGACAAATACGAAATAAATAAAAAAATCAAAAAACAAGAAAGGAACAAAAAAATGAGAGATAACATATATGTGGGACTTGTCCACTATCCTGTATACAATAAAAATAACGCAGTTGTAGCGACTTCTGTTACAAACTTTGATATACACGACATTTCCAGAACATGCAGAACTTATGATATAAAAAAATATTTCATAATTACTCCAGTTGATGCCCAGAAGGAGCTGACAGGCAGAATAATTGGCTACTGGACTGAAGGAAACGGAATAGAATTTAACAAAAATCGAAATGAAGCCTTTGAAAATACAGAACTTGAAGATTCTGTCCAAAGTGCAGTAGAAACAATTGAGAAAATCGAAGGAAAAAAGCCAAAAATCATTACAACTTCAGCAAAAATTTTCCCAAATACTGTAGGATATGCTGATTTAGGCAGGGAAATAGTCGAAGATGACACTCCATACTTAATTTTATTTGGAACTGGATGGGGACTTACAAGTGAAATTATGGATTTGTCCTACAAAATTTTAGAGCCAATCCGTGGAAAAACCCAATATAATCATTTGTGTGTCAGAAGTGCTGTCTCAATAGTTTTAGATAGGCTGCTAGGCGAAAATTAAATTAATAAAAAAATATAGAAAAATCTGGAAGGAGAGAATGAACAGAAATATGGAAGCAAAAAATAAAGGACTAGTAGGAATTGTAGTAGTCAGCCACAGTAATACACTTGCAGAAGAAGTTATTAGCTTTGTAAAAGTGTTCAAGCAAGAGGATTTTGCCTTGGAAAATGGAGGAAATGCGAAAAGAGAAGTTTATGGAACAAATGTTGAAAATGTAAAGCAGGCTATAATCCGTGCTGACAAGGGAGCAGGAGTGCTTGTCTTTGTCGATATGGGAAGTTCTGTATTTAATGCAGTTAAGGCAATAAAAGGAATTGGAAAGGGCAAGTTGAAGCTAAAATTGCAGATGCTCCGTTTTTTTGGAAGGGGTAATTTCAGCAGTTGCAGGTAATTTTGATGGAATTGACCTGGATGATCTGAAAATGATTGCTGAAGATAGCAGAAAATTTACAAAATTAAAAAAGGAAATCTAATTAAAATAAAAAAATTAAGAAAGCGAGAAAGAATAGTAAATAATGGAAAATTTAGTAAATATAGGAACAATTATTGGAACACACCATTTACAGGGAAGTGTCAAAAATTAACTCAATTTTTGAAAACATTGAACTTATCCAAAAATGAGCGTGTTCTTCTTGAAAAAGATGACAAAAAAAGATTGCTTACTGTAAAAAAATGTAAAAAAAGACTAAATGAAAAAAAGCAATTTTAGATTTTTGAAGAAATTGGCAATGTCGATAGTGCAAAAGGAACTAAATGGCTATAAAGTTAAAATTAGACGTGATTTATTGCCGGAAAAAAAGTGAAGATGACTTTTATATAAAGGATTTATTTGGACTAGAAGTATTTTCTGAAAAACAATAAAAATCGGTGAAATTGTTGATGTAATGGAAACCGCTGCCCATAACATTTTAATTATCGAAGATATTGATACCAAAAAAAGAAATCATGATCCCGCTAATTGATGAATTTGTAACAAAAAATTGACTTTCCAAATGAGAAAAATTGAAGTAACTCTAATTGATGGAATGCGAGAATAATAAAAATCTAATATAATTTTTATTAGATGTGTCATTAAATTCTATTTTTTTAAAAATTATTATAAAAAGGAGTAAAATCAATGAAATTTAGCGTACTCACATTATTTCCAGAATTATTTGAGCAATATTTATCACAAACAATCCTAAAAAGAGCAAGTGATAAGGACATCATCAATTTTAATATCGTAAACATTAGAGATTATGCCAGAAATAAACATAGCCAGATGGATGACATCCCTTTTGGTGGCGGTGCTGGAATGGTTCTAAAGCCAGAAGCCTACTGGAACTTCTTTTATGAAAACTACGAATTTTACAGCAATGAAAATAATGAAAATTCAGAAAAGCCTTACGTGATTTTCTTATCTCCGCAAGGGAAACAATTAACCCATAAAAAAGTTACAGAACTTTCAGAAAAAGAGGAAATTGTCCTTATTTCAGGACGTTACGAAGGATTAGACCAAAGAGTAATTGATAAATTTGTAGATGAAGAAATTTCCATTGGTGATTATGTGCTGAGCAGCGGGGATTTGCCATCTCTTGTAATTATGGATTCTGTAATCCGTATAAAAGAAGGCGTAATAAAAAAGGAATCTTTTGAAACTGACTCATTTTATAACGGGCTTTTGGGATTTCCGCAGTATACAAGACCTGTAGAAATTGATGGCTATACTGTTCCAGAAGTCTTGCGAAGCGGGAATCATGCTAAGATTGATGAATATCGGTTAACAAAGTCTATTGAAAAAAACTATTCAAAAATCGGAAGGATCTGTTTGAGAAAAAAAGTTGTCTGAAGATAAAGAATTTTTTTGAAATTTTATGAAAAAAATATAAAGTTTAAATTAAAAATAAAAAGGAATTAATTAAAAATTTGATTAAATTTATTTGTCTCTATATTTTTTTACTCTGTTTTCGTTTAAATAAAATTTGAAAAAAACTTTTATTTTATATGGTATAATTAAAGTAATAACAAAAATATTTAGGCGATTGTAAAAAAATAAAAAGCGATAAATATTGAATAATAGCAGTATTTATAATCGCAAGGAGTAAGAATCCTTGTTAGTGAACGAAGAAAAACTAAGCATAAAAAAATATTGTGTTTATCGAGTTTTTTTAGAATTTTTACAAATGGCTAATGAAATATTAATTAGGAGGAAAGTATTATGTATTTAATTGATTTTTAGAAAGTTATTTAAATCCAAAAAAATATTGGAATCATTATATGGCTCTTCTTTAATTCTTTAATGTTTATTATTCCATTTATGTCAATATGTCCTGACTATCCAATATTAGGTTTGCTTTTTTTGGAATAGTTGTATATGTTGGTACGATAGCTATTGCTTTATCTTCATTAGGAGAATGGTTTTTTTAGACTGATAAATGGCTGTAAAAAAATAATTGATCCGAGGATTCTTAATCGTTTAATTCCGTTATTTAATGAAGTTTATGCCAGAGCTAAAATGAAAGATCCAATTTTATCTCCCAATATTAGATTGTATATGATAAATGATCATTATCCTAATGCTTTTGCATTAGGAAGAAATACAGTCTGTGTAACAAGAGGTTTGCTATACTTAGATGATGAGGAAATCAAAGGAATTTTTGCTCATGAATTTTCACATCTATCAAATAAAGATACTGATTTTCTTTTATTCATCTATATTGGGAATTTAGTTATGACATGTGGATTTATGATTGCCAGAGCAATGATTTGGATAATTAGCTTTTTTTTAGGAGTGGCAACCAGTGATCATGATGATTATGATGTCGTTAAAGGTCTTAGAGGCTTGATTTTTGCACGTTTAGCAGATCTTCTTTATGTAATAGCTGTTGGATTGTATACGAAATTAGGACTTATTTTAGTACGACATTCTATGAGAAAGCAAGAATATGAAGCAGATAAATTTGCGTATGACTTAGGTTATGGCGAACAGTTAAGAGATGCGTTGACGCAATTACAAGATACAAATGAAGCTCCTAAAAAATTTGCAGCAAATCTGATGTCAACTCATCCAGATATGTTTTCAAGAATTGATAAACTGAATATGTATCTCTTTTCAAAATGGTCTGAAATTATAATTTTTACGAGAATACCCAAACAAATGACCCTGAAATTATAATTTTTACGAGAATGCTCAGACAAATACTGAAATTATGATTTTTATGGGAATACAGACAAATGACCCTGAAATTATAACTTTTTATGAGAAATGCACGACAAATCTGAAATTATGATTTTTATGGGAATACAGACAAATGACCCTGAAATTATAATTTTTATGAGAAATACTCAGACAAATATCTGAAAATTATGATTTTTATAGAAATACACAAAAAAATTCTTTCAAATAAAAATCATTATTACCTTTTCTTTACATATTAATTGCATGCTTAGTAGGTTATATGTTTTTTTTAAAAATGAATAATAATAATACAGTGGCTATCAAACATACAATTCCTGATAGTTCTCAAAGAAACAAGTTATAGAACAGAATAATACAAAAGAAAAATAATAACGAAATACATCTGAAAGATGATAATCAAACCAATACAAATTCACAAGATATTTCTGATATTAATTTAGCTAGTAAAGATTTTTTTCAGGATTTAGTGAACAACCCTTCACAAAAATATGACAGATTTAGAGAATATTAATTATTTAGCATCAAATTTACCATCAGCAGATTTTTTTGAGAGCAAATTTTAGCTCTGAAGAATTAGCTTTATTAAGAAATACGATATATGCCAAATATAATCGTAGATTTCAGACTCCTAAATATTCTAGTTATTTTAGCAGAAAAAAACATGGTATCGGGGAGAATACAATGAAGTAAGTGAAAGAAATTTTTCGCAAGATGAGTTTGATTTATTGAATAATATTCTAATGGCAGAAGGAAAAATCAACACTTAGTAGATAAGTTTATTTATATATTTAATTTTATAATTATTTAAATATAACGGTAGAAGGATATGAAAACAAAGAGTTTTTTTGAAATTTTTATGAAAAGTATAAATTAAACTTGTAATGAACTGCAATATATTTTTTTATTAACTTAATAATTGACAATCAAACTAATTAGGAGTAAAATATATATAAACTTATTCAAAATTTAATTTTGAAAATAATTTATTTCTAGGAGGGCATTATGAAAATGGGAAGTCAATTAAAAAAAGGGATTAATTATTTTAGCGGGAATTGCAATGTTAAGTATGAGTCTTGCTGCAAAGGAAATGGTGACATATCCAAAAGATAATAAGGCTACTCAAGCATTAGGATTTGTAAAATTGGAAAATTCATTTGGTGTTTCTTCAAGTCCTGAAGGGAATACTGTTTATATTAATTCAGGGGGAAAGCCTCTTGAACGTGTTTTTGGTGCAGTAGAAGACAACGATAATAAATTTTCTGAAATAAAAAATAACAAGGTAATTATTAATGGTGGTGTTTTGGCGACAAATGGATTTTGGGAAAAAGATGGAGTGAAAGCAGTAAGAGGTGGAAGTGTCTATGGTGGTGCTGGACAAAATTCAGTAGTAAGTGATAATGAAATAATAATAAAAGGCGACTCGAAAATTGGTGGTAATGTTTATGGTGGTTACAGCCACAGAGGTTCTGTCATAAATAATAAAATCGTAATAGAGAGTAATTCTGCATTGTTTGGGAAAGAAAGCATATTATTTGGAGGAAGAGGAAGTCGTAATATAAATGTGAAAAGACAATAAGCCTGAACCTGTTGATGTAATAACTGGAAACACACTCGATCTGAAAGCAAAAAAATATTAAAGTGAAAGACATTAAGAATTTTGAAAAAAATCGTATTTGAAATATCCAACAAAAACTAGACAAAATGACAAAAATATTAACACTTACAAATAGCGAAGGAGCAGCTCCAGAAAAAGCCTGAAATTGTAAAAAAATTTCTTCAAAAAGTTACAGACATATCTGAATCCGAAAAAACAAAAATATTAGCTGAAAAAAATAAAGCAATTAATCTTGATATAAATGTAGTTTTTTTCAAAAATAAACCTTCAAAAAAATATACGAAATTTAAAAAAATTACTCTAATTAATGCAGAAAATGGACTTGAATTTAACAAATTACCTGAAAAATATAGAAAAAAACTGAAAAAAAGGTTATAAATATAGTGTAAAAATTTGAAAAAAGATGCCAAAAAAATTTGTATGCTATAATTAATGCGAGTCTTATAAAAAAATTAGTATATATAGAAGTAGTAAAAAAATTTAAAGTTCAAAAAAAGACACCTGAGCGTGCCTTTTTATTTATTATTCAAATGAAATTACTAGTTTTTTTACCAAATGCAGCAGCCAATTTTTTTAATGTTTTTTTAGTGAAGGATTGGCATTTCTGTTTTCTATTTTTGCTTATATCTCCTTGTGTTATCCCAGTCAAATACTGATAATTTCTTTTTATAATTTGAAATTCTGCTTCAAGACTTTCATATTCTTTTCTAAACCCTTCATCTTTTTAATAATTTTTTTCTTCAAAAGTCCCAACTACATCCCTAACTTCATCCATCTTGGCAGTCGCAATACTTCTAGCCTTAACTGCACCTTCATGTAAGATTTCATAAACATAATCCATATTATTTTCCAGCTCTTCACGTTTTTTCTGGAATGGAGAAAAATAATCCATAAATTTATCAAATAATTCATTTTTGGCATGTCCATATCCAAAGTTTCCTGCTCTGAATTTTTCTTTCAATGCCTCTACTTCTGCTTCTGTTGCAAAAAGGGCGTATAATTTCGTGATGTTATTGTCAGGATCTTTTGGCTCTTCCAAAGGTGTTGAATCTGTTACAATGTTCATGATTTGTTTTTCTAATGCTTTTTTTGAACCGAACATATTTATCACGTTTCCGTAGGATTTACTCATTTTATCGCCATCTGTTCCAGGCACAGTTGCTACGTTTTCAACGATTTTTTCCTTTGGTAATTTAAAAATTTCCTTTCCATAAGTTTCATTGAAATTTAATGGCAATATCACGAGTTATTTCCACGTGCTGCTTTTGATCTTTCCCAACAGGTACAATATCAGGTGAGTACATTAAAATATCAGCTGCCATAAGTATTGGATAAGTAAATAATCCTACATTTGGCTTAATTCCTTTTGCGATTTTATCTTTATATGAATGAGCTCTTTCCAATAGCCCCATTGGAGAAATATTTGATAAAATCCAAGATAATTCTGTATGTTCAGGCACATCCGACTGTAAAAATAATGTGGATTTTTTAGGATCTAGACCCAAAGCCAAATAATCTAAAATTACGTTTATTGTGTTAGATTTTAAATCTTCCCCTTTTGGCGAAGATGTCAGAGCATGATAATTTGCTAAAAAATAGAAACCTTCATATTTATCTTGCAATTCTACAAATTGCTTAATAGCTCCAAAATAGTTCCCAATATGTAAAATACCGCTGGGTTGAATACCAGACAAACTTCTCATAAAAAACCTCCATAATTTGTTTAAATATCTTTTATTCTAAAAACTTAATTAATTTAATTTATTTTAAAAAAATTAAAATATGTTTTAATAATATGTCAATATTATATCACTAAAAAAATCTTTTTGTAAAAACATTAAAATAGAGTTCTATTGATTTTTAAAGTATAACTTTGATATAATATGCTCAAATTGAAATATGAAAAGGAGAAATTTGTGAAAATGAATAAAAAAATAGATTAACAAAAAAATATCTGTTGCTTCTTGTTGTCCTATTTGGGACTTGGAAAAAAATGTATTTTGGAAGAAACAGTAATAAAAATAAAAAAATGATTTTTTTCAAAAAGGATTTGTTGCACAAGATGAAAAAAAGCAGCAAATTTGCCAAATGGGAAAAATAATAAAAAAATGAGAATAAGAAAAAAATAGTGCTGAAAAAAACAATATAAAAAGTGATGAAAAAAATTAGAAAAATAAAAAAATATAAAATTGATTATGAACACGTAATTGGCGGGGATGAAAATTCGCAGGGGAAAGTTACGGGAGGACATTCGCTTTTACGTGGAGATGTCAGAATTGTGAAAAAAATTGGGAGTCCAGCGAAAAATGGAGTATATCGGGCAAGCATCGAAGTAAGGAAGAAAGACGGAACTTGGCAGGCAAAAACATCTAATGGTGGAGTAAATACGATGTTTCCAGAAAACTGGGATGAAGCTAGAATTATTGATGAAATAAATTCAGCCTGGGAAAATAGAAAAGATTTAAAGGGCAGAGATAGCAATATGTGGCAAGGGATCAGCAAAAGCGGAATTTTAATTCGAGGTTATAAAAGTCCTAGAATAACAGCTTATCCAGTTTATGAAAACCATTAAAAATTAGTTTGAAGAAAGGAAAAGCATAATGATTATAAAATTTGGCTATTATGATGATGAAGATTTTTGGGATTGACTGCATTTCCAGAAATAAAGATTTTCTGAAAGTAGAAATAGAAAAAAATAAGAAAAAAATAGATCTTTTGGAAAAAAAGAAAAAAAGAATATACAAAATATTTAATAACTGGAATAATGGAAGATTTTCCAGATACAGAAATAATTGACATCCTATTGCCTAAATTGGAACAAGTTGAAAGTGGGGAATTACGTGAAACTACTTGGGATGGTCAGGCTTTTCAGCATAAAAATTGATAAGAATAAAGTGGAATTTGAGCATACAATTTTTTTGGGATTTGTGAGGAATATCCGCTGTGGAGCTGTAAGTTTGAAGAGTATAAAAAAAGTTTTGGAAAGCTGGAAAAAGGTTTTTTTGGGGAATGGAATTTCGATTTAAAAAAGTGAAATTGTGGTGGAGATTTAATAAAAAAATTTTTTATTACAATTTAAAAAAATTTTTATGGTATAATATATTTACTAAGAGGAAAAACCTCGTAGGGTATAAATTGTGATTAAAAATAGCGATGGAAAGACTAGATTTTTCTAGTCTTTTTTTGTTACGATTTAAAAAAATAAAAAGACTATCAAAAGAATTAAATTTTTTTTCTAAAAAGATAGTCTAATTATTTTATTTATTTCTGAATTATATTTTTATCAAGTTGTTAAAATTAAGGTCTTAATTTTGCTAATTCTTCTAAATCAAGATCAGCATCGTAATCTACGTTGTCAAAGTCAAATCCGTTTAATTGCATAAATTCTTCCCTTGCTCCAGCATAATCACTTATTTCCTTAAAAGTTTTTCTGGTGTAACTTTTGTCCCAAAAGTGCTTCAACTTCAGCTTGAACGTCTTCACGCATTTCCCAGTTATCTGGACGTAATCTTCTTTCTTCGTCAATTACTGGATGATTTCCATAAACCATTTGAGTTAATAATCTATGTTTTTTTGCTGAATTGTACCTTCGTGAATACCTTTTTTTTTCATTACTTTATAAAGCAATGCCGCATATAATGGGAAAATAGGGATAACTGCACTTGCTTTTGTCATTAATGCCTTACTTAATGAAACATAAGCCTCTCCATTGTATTTTTCCTTCAAAAAGTCATTTAAAATATCAGAAGTATGTTCCAAATCTCTTTTTGCCGCTCCAATTGTACCTTCCTTTGTAAATTCCGTAAGTTACTTTTTGGACCCTAAATATGAGTAAGCAACTGTTTTAAAAGCCTTCAGAAAGAACTCCACCTTTATCAAGTGCTTCAATCCATAATTTCCAGTCTTCTCCACCCATAACTTTTATAGTACTTTTAATTTCTTCAGGAGTTGCAACACCCATTGTTGTTTCTTCCATAGTTTCCTTTTCAAAATTGATAGTTGGTCCTGTAATTTCTTTTGTAGTAGATTTTAATGCTGAACGGTAAGTTACGCCATCAATAGGATCAGTTCTAACTCCGCTTGCTAAACTGTAAATTAACAAATCAATTTTTCCACCAAATTCTTCTTTAATAAATTTTATTACATCATCTTTCATTTCAAATGAAAAAAAGCATCACCAATGAAATTTCTTATATTTTAATCCTTCCTTTTTCAGCAGCTTCATCAAATGCAATTGTGTTCCACCATCCAGCAGATCCAGTTCTTTTTCCCTTCTATACCTTTTTCAAATGCCACTCCAATAGTTTCAGCTCCAGCACCAAAAGCAAGGGAAATTCTTGTTGCAAGCCCATAGCCAGAAGAAGAACCAATAATTAGTACTTTTTTTGGACCTTCATACTTATCTTGAGATTTTTACGTAATCAATTTGTCTTTTTACAAATTCCTTTGCTCCGATTGGGTGGTTTGTAAGTGCTAAACCACCTTTTTAATCTAGGTTTTATAACCATTTATTTTTTTCCTCCTAAAAATTATTTATTATATCATTTTTTTATTTTTTTCAAAATACATATATTTAAAATGATAACATATTTTTAAGCCATGTTTTCAAGAAATATTTTTAAATTAAGTAAAAAAATAAATAACTTTGATTATCAAAAATATTTTTTTAAAAAAATATTGACTAAAAATAAATTATGTGGTAAAACTAATAAAGAAGATAGAAGTACCAAAAAAATTTAAAAAAATAATATGGAGATGAGTAAAATGGGAATGACTATTGATTTTAAAGGAAAAACAGTTTTAGTGACAGGAGCAGCAAAAGGTTTAGGAAAAGATATGGCATTACTTTTTGCATCTTGTGGAGCAAATGTTCATATTGGTGATTTTAATACAGAAGAAGCTGAAAAAACAGTTACTGAACTTAAAAATTTTGGAGTAAAAGCAGATTTTACAAAATGTGATGTTTCAAATGAAGAAGAAGTTCAAAAAATGGTAGAAGATGCAAAAGCATTAGGAAACGGGAAATTAGATGTAGTGGTGAATGCAGCTGGAGTAATTTCTATACAAGATTTACTTTATACAAATGCAAAAGAAATGCAAAGAGTACTGAATATTAATGTTGTAGGGTCTGCATTAGTTCTGAAACATTCTTTGGAAATTATGATGAAGCAAAAATCTGGAAATATAATACTGGTATCATCAATTGCTGGTAGAGAAGGAATGGATATGCTGCAAATTTACTGTGCTTCAAAAGCAGGAGTTACTTCATTGGTACAAAGTGGAGCAAGAAGAGGAGCACCGTATAATGTCCGTGTAAACGGTATCTTGCCAGGAATTATCCGTACATCAATGTGGGAAGAAATACTAGATGGAATGTCACATAACTGGGATCCTAACAATAAAGAAGAAGTATCACCAGAAGTTCGTGAAGAATTGTGGAAAAAAATCTGTAGAATCACTAATACCTTTAGGGTCATGCTCAAAGTGGAAAAAGACATAGCATATGCAACTGCTTTTTTTAGCTTCTGATTTTGCAAAGGAAATTACAAGTGAATGCTTGTCAATTGATGGTGGAACTACTGTTGGAAGATAGGAAACTTTATAAATAGTAAATTTTATTAAGTGTGTTAGAACACTCGTTGCTTTAGCCATGAGATGAATAACACCAACATTGAAAAATGTTGCTTTAAAAATTTGCAATATTACTAATATATTTGGGTTTAAAAATATAATATACAGATAAAAAAAGTAGCAGTGTAGACATAATGTCTTATCTAGTAGTGGCTATTGTGGACTAGCCAAAAAGAATAAGGATTTTAAAATCAAACTTCTTAGAAGATAACTTACTTTTTTTCAGTTATCTTATGAAGCTCTCGACTTTTAGTCGTGAGTAGTTCTACAAAATAGCACAAGGAAACTCGGAATTGAAAAATATGGGAGGAATTGTGCTATTTTTAAATTGGAAAAAAATATAAAAAGGAGAAGTAAAAATTGGATGATAAAAAAATTAATGATTTTGGAAGAAAAAAAGTTAAAAAAATGAGTTGTCAGAAGATAAAATAAATTATATAAACAAATATAAATTAAAAATTAAATGATAAAAAGGCAATGGATGACGACTAAAAAAATAATGTTCCAGAAAGAGTCTATTTTTTTCGCATAATTTTATCTTGAAAGAATACGATATTAGAAGTTATTTTTTTAGAAAAATATCAACTATGTTATGCAAAAATTAAAATACTTTAGGAAAAATCTTGATAAATTTTTCATATTTTAAATATGATCCAAAAATTAGGATTTATTGAAACAGAATTTTTGGGATATTGAGTTCTTTTTGTCATAAAAAAATCTGGGAAAATATATTGACTTGAGATATTTGCAACAAATAACAGAGATAGAGGTGTTTTTAGAATTTGTAAATTGGCTAGAGAATTTATAGTGGAGGAGAATTATTTAGAAATTAGAAAAAAATATTTTTGAAAAAATTGAAATAGATCCCATTTTTTTGATATAATTTATTCATTAAAGTAAAAAAATTTTAAGAATAATCGAGGAAGGGTTGTTATGATAAAAAGAATAGATACAAAAAAAGTGGGAAAAACAATTTCGTATGTATATAATTTGAAAAGATGAAGATTATAGAATTGTGTCTGAAAGATTGGAGATGGATGAAGAAAAAGATAAAAAAATGTAATTGATGAAGAAACTTTTTACTCCGAGAATTTCAAAAATCAGACTGGGAAATTTATAAATTGTATTATCCGACTGTGAAGAAACCTGTGATAGATAAAGAGGTTACATCTTACGAGATTAATCCAATTGTAATTTGTATGAGAGAGGATAAGGGTTGTCATTTTAGATGATGACTATTTTGAAGATTTTTTTATGATTTTGTTGAAGAATATGCTGAATTGAGAGATGATGTTCTTGAGGAAAAATCGTTTTTTTCTAAATATGCTTCATAAAAATTTCTCAAAGTCTTTATAAATATGTGCGAATTTTGATTGGGAGAGCATGATAAAATTGAAACAGTTTTAAGAGAGCAACAAAGTAACGAAAAATTGATTTCATTATCGGAAGTGGAGCAAGGTTTTTATGTTTACAATATTGCTATGAGAAACTTGAATTATGTTGTTGAAAAATTTGAAAGAGGATGAGCAATTTTGATCAATATGAAGAATATATGACGAGAATTTTGCAAGAGATAAACTTTACACTTGATTTGTCGTCTTCATACTGTGAAATCTGTAAAACAACACGAGAAACATATTCATCATACATTGGCAATAATATGAATATCACAATGAAAGTTTTAGCAGCGGCGACAATACTAATTACAGTTCCAAATATGATTTTTGGATTTTATGGAATGAATGTGAAGTTGCCACTTCAAGACACAGGATTTTTTGCACTTGGAATAATTTTTGTGATAATGGTAGTTTTGATGGTTGTGTTGTGGAAGTACTTGGAAGATAAGGTTTTGTAGAAATTAAATACTAGGCGTATTATCTGATTAGTTAATATAAAAAATTACTTTTTTTTGATAGATGTATTGTATATGAGTACATCTGTATAGTAGTATAATTTTGATGATAAATAAAAATAAACGATTTTGAAAAAAATATTTTTTTTTCTTAATGGTAGAAAAAAATATAAGTTTTTGTATTTTTAAATAAAGTCAAAAAGAGATAAGGAGTTGAAAAATGAAAAAAATAATTTTAGTAATTGGTTTAGTGATTTCTTTAGTTTTGTGTTCGGCTGAAAAAAACTGATTTTATACGAGAAGTATTAGCTAAAAATGATGGATTTGCTTCAGAAGGCAAAGGAACTACTGGTGGAGCTGGAGCTGTGCAGAAAAAAATATTTAAAGTTACAAATAAGAAAGAGTTTGTTGAAGCAATTAGAAATAGAAAAAAATTCGGATCCTAAGATTTTGATGATATATGGGACAATAGATTTTGATACAGATGATAATGGTAAGACTTTAAAGATGGAAGATTATATGGTTAAAGGGTATGATTTTCAAAAATATTTGGAAACACATGCTTCTAAAAGTTCAGCATCTAAAAGTTTGAAAGAAGATCAGGAAGCAAAAAGAGGACAATCTCAAAAAAATCAAAGTAAAAATATTACAGTTCATGTTCCTGCCAATACAAGTATAATTGGAATTGAAAATGCAAAATTAAAAGGTGTAGATTTAGTAATAGATTCTGATAATGTAATTATAAGAAATATAATGTTCGAGTCACCTTATGATTATTTTCCGTCATGGGATCCGAAAGATGGAAAAGAAGGTAACTGGAATTCTCAGTATGACAGTATTTCAATAAAGGGTGGTACTCATATTTGGATAGATCATTGCCATTTTCAAGATGGGCCTGAAACTGTTGAAAAATATTTTGATCGTAAATATGAGCATAGAGATGGTTTAGTTGATATAACAAATCAATCAGATTACATAACTTTATCGTATAATATTTTTGAAAATCATAATAAAGCAATTTTGATAGGCAGTAGTGATTCAAAAGTAGCGGATGAAGGGAAATTGAATGTGACTTTACATCATAATTATTTTCATAATTTAGTTCAGAGAGCACCAAGAGTAAGATTTGGAAAGGTTCATGTATAATAATTATTATCAATCAGACAATAAAAAAATAGTGAATACAGTTATTCTTATTCTTTAGGAGTTGGAAAAAAATTCTAAAAATATATGCTGAAAATAATGTTGCAGATATAGAAGGAAGAGATTATAAAGATTTCGTAAAAAATCTTTGGCGGAAAAAGAACTTACAACTATTAACAATATTTTCAATGGACAGAAAAGATTGATAAATTTAATGAAAGTTTAACAAAAAGTAGATTGGGATTCCTACATTATATCAAAAAAATAGATGCTACAAATGAAGTAAAAGATAAAGTTTTTAAATAATGCGGGAGTATTTAAAAAAATAAAAATGTAGTTTGTTTTAGTTGAAATAAAAAAATAAATATTAAATATAAATTGTTAAGGATTAGTTTTTTTATGAAAAATGAAAGGCTAATCTTTTTAATTTTTGTATTTATTTTTTAAGTTATAACTGATAAAAATTTTAGAAAAAAGATATTTTTTTAAGATATAACTTATAAAAAAATTTTTTTTGTAGACAAATTAAAAAAATAAAAAAATTAAAAATATGAAAAAAATCTTGACTTTTTTTCACTTATGTACTGTATTATGTACATAGATGAAAGGAGTGATTTTTGTGACAAATACAAATGCAACTAATTTGAGAAAAAAATTTATTTTCTTATCTAGAATCAGCGATTGACTATAACGATGTTATTAATGTGAATACAAAAAAAGGGAAATGCAATTATTATTAGTGAAGCTGAATATAATGGTTTACTAGAAACTTTATACTTATTATCAGATCCAAATATGAAAGAAAAAGATTGAAACTGCAAAAGAATGCTACTGATGAAGATTATGAGGTTTTTTTGAATGGTAGAAGAATATAAGATTTATATTTTAAAGAAAGCTAATAAAGATAAGGAGAAAAATAAAAACAATTTCCAGCATTAAAAAAATAATGTAGATAAATTGATAAATCTTATAAAGAAAAAAATCCTTTTCAAACTCCACCATCTTATGAGAGTTTTAACTAAAGATTTGAAGGGATATTATTCAAGAAGAATTAATAAAGCAACATAGACTTGTTTATGAAGTTATTGAGGAAGAAAAAAAGGATAAATATTATTAGTATGTGGACACATTATGAATTTTAGTAAATTAAGTAAGGATTAGTTTTTGCGTAAAGTGAAGGCTAATCTTTTTAAATTTTTGTGTTTATTTGTTAAGTTATAACTGATAAAAATTGAAAAAAATAATATTTTTTTGTAAGTTATAACTGATAAAAAAATATTGATTTTTAGTTTTTTTGTAAGTTATAATTTGAAAAAGAGGTGATAAGATGTTAAAAAGAGATGAGTATATAAAACAAATAGTACCTTTTTATTGATAAAGATGTGATAAAGGTTTTTGACAGGAATAAGGAGAAGTGGAAAAATCAGTAATGTTAAAAACTTTTAATGGAGGAATTAAAAAAATAGAGGAATAAATGAAAAATCAGTTTATTTATATTAATTTTGAAAATTTGAAATATAGAAATCTAAAAAAATTATGAGAGATTGTATGATTTTATTTTAAATAAAGGTTGATGATAAATATAAAGAGCTACTATATTTTTTTAGATGAGATTCAAGAAGTGGAAGAATGGGAAAAGATGTGTGAACTCTTTGAGGGTGGATGAAGACTTTAATTTTGATATTTATATTACAGGTTCAAATGCTAAAGCTGCTTTCAGGGGAACTTTCGACATATCTGGCTGGAAGATATATTGAATTTGTTGTGTATCCGTTTTTCATTTAAAGAGTTTTTTTGAAATTATGAAAGAGAAAAAAATAAAGAAATAGATTTAAAAGAAGTATTTCAAGACTATGTAAAATTTGGAGGAATGCCATTTCTTCATAATTTGGATTATAATTTTGAAGCAAGTATGCAATATTTACAGGATTTATATGCTTCCATTATATTAAAGGATATTACACAGAGAAATAATATTAGAGATACAGATTTGCTTGAAAGAATAATAAATTATGTTGTTATGAATATTGGAAATACATTTTCAGCAACATCAATTTCTAAATTTTTTTAAAAAAGCGAGAATAGAAAGGTGGCGATAGAAACAATACTGAACTATATAAAGGCATGTGAAGAAAGCTTTTTAATTTATCGAGTTGCTAGAAATGATTTATTAGGAAAAAAAGATATTGAATGTGAAATGAAAAAATATTATATAGCTGATCATGGGATAAGAGAAGTCTATAATGGAAAAATAATCAGAAAAAAATATAAATCAAGTACTGGAAAAATATTGTGTATTTTGAAATGTTAAGAAGAGGATATAATGTAAAAAATTGGAAAGGTAGATAATCTTGAAAGTAGATTTTGTCTGTAAAAAAATGATGAAACAATATATATTCAGGTGAGTTATCTATTAGCTTCAGAAGATACAAAAGAAAGAGAATTTTCAGTTTTAGAAAATATTAAAGACAATTATCCAAAATATGTGCTGTCGATGGATGAATTTGATATGTCAAGAAATGGGATAAAGCATATAAATTTGATAGAATTTTTAGTAAAATAAAGCTAACCGTAAAAAAATTGAATAATTGTAAAGAACAGTATTGAGTTAAAAATAATATTTTTTTCAGTATTTTTTTGTTATATAAAAATAGTGTTGCCAAAAAGAAAAAAAGTCGGTATACTTATATTAGAATAAAAACAATAAATAATAACAAATCAAAGAAGGGAATGGTAATAATGAAAATAAACAAATTTATTGATCATACAATTTTGAAGGCGAGTGCTACGAGAGAAGATATAAAAAAATTATGCGATGAAGCAAAAGAATATGGATTTTATTCGGTTTGTGTAAATGGGGCAAATGTTGAATATGCTTTTAGTCAAGTTAAAGACAGCGATGTAAAGGTTGCAGCGGTAGTTGGGTTTCCTTTGGGAGCGATGGCAACAGATGTGAAGGTGTTTGAAGCGAAAAAGGCGATTGAAGATGGTGCTTCAGAAATTGACATGGTTATTAATGTTGGAGCATTGAAAGATAAGGATTATGATTTGGTGGAAAACGAAATTAGAAGAATTAAGGAAGCAATTGGAAAAAATGTCTTGAAAGTGATTATTGAAACTTGCTATTTGACTGATGAGGAAAAAGTGAAGGCGTGTGAATTGGCTGTTAATGCAAATGCTGATTTTGTGAAAACTTCGACAGGTTTTGGAACTGGAGGGGCTACATTTGAAGATGTGGAACTTATGAAAAAAACAGTTGGAGATAAGGCTAAAGGTTAAGGCAAGTGGTGGAGTGAGAGACTTTTGAAACTGCGAAAAAAATATATTGAATTGGGTGCTGAAAGATTGGGAACAAGTTCTGGAATTGCGATTGTAACTGGGGCTGAAAACAAAAAGTTCTGGATATTAAATTTTGAAAAAAATATTTTTTTCTTTGAATAAAAAAAATTATGATAGTAAGAGGGTCAATACCCTTGTCAAAAAAATTATAATTTTTTTACAAATAATAAATTTTCTAAAAAAAGGTGGGAAAGATGAAAATTAAAAATTATTTATTTTTGTATTTTTTTGCTATTGATTTCTGTAATTAGTTTTGGGAAAAAAATACGAATGCTCAAGAAATTTTATTGACTGATAACGGTGTAATTTTTGAAATTTAAGAGGGATTTTTAAGATGGATTGGGATAAAAAGTGATCCAGATGTTCCTTTGTTTTTGCGACAGGATATGGTGAAATGCTATTTTATCCTGAAAAATAAGGATATTGTGAATGGGAAACCGTTAGTTTTGAGGTTTAGAAATTTTTGACTATAATAATCCAGATATGAATGTGGATTATGAAAAAGAAGCGTCTAAGGAAGAGAAAATTATTACTGAAACATTGAAGAAAAATTTTCCAGAAGAATATCAAAAAATGCAAAAAATTCGTAAAGGGAAATTTGAAGTTCCAGCGACAGTTAAGATAAAAAAAGTTTTGCCATATACTGAATGTGATTTTACGACTGTTTATGCTTACGCTACAGAATTAAAGAGAGTTGATGGTGCGAAATCGAAAATTACTGAAATAAAAACGAAAAAATCGAAGGATTCTGAAGAAGAATTTTCAGATCCGAATGAACCTTTTGATTTGAAAAAATATGAAGTGAGTTCAAAGGATGGATATGCGAATTTGCGTGAAAAACCGACAACAAACTCGAAAATTATTTCAAAAATGGATAATGGAACTGTTGTGAAATATATTACAAAATATGGCGACTGGTATTATGTTTTTGATGTTGAGTATCCTGATGAAAGTAATAAACTCTCAAAAAGCAAAGGAATATCGAGGTTTTATCCATAAAAAGCCAGTTGAAAAAAATATGTTGATTAAAAATTTGAAAATATTTGAAAAATATAAGAATTTCATACAAAAAAATTTTTATACTAAATATCATTTGAAAAAAATAGGAAAATATTTTATTTGATTTTTTTGCTAAGGAATTTTGATCTCTCATTAAATAGAATTTATATCTAATGGGAAATAGTATGAAAACATAGAAAAAGGAAGAGAAAAAATGACTTTTGAAGAAATAGAGAAATTTTACAAGAAAGACACGATTACGGTAGCAAAGGAGTTACTTGGGAAAATTTTGATTTCAAAAAGTGAAAATGAGATATTTGCTGGATACATTGTTGAAACAGAGGCGTATTTGGGTGAATTTGACAGAGCGGCTCACGGTTATGGGAAAAAACGGACTCCAAAAGTAGAAGCGTTATTTGAAAAAGCTGGAACTGTTTATATTCACTCGATACACTCTCATAAAATGTTAAATATTGTGACTTGTGAGAAAAGGAAATCCACAAAGTGTATTTAATTAGAGCGATAGAGCCAATTTTGAATGTCGAAAAGAATGGAAGAAAAATCGTGGGAAAAAGTGGAATTTTTAGTGAGTAATGGTCCAGGAAAAATTTACAAAGGCATTTGGGAATTGACGACAGATTTTATAAGACGGAAATTCAGATTATTGAGAAAAATATGTTTGAAATTGAAAAATTTTTCTGAAAAAAATTAGAGAATAAAAAAATTTTTGAAAATTAAATATGACATTTCTAAAATAAATGAGAAATATTTGTATCTTGATTTTGAAAATGCTAAAATTCCTAGGAAAATAGGTGTTTTCATGAGAATTGGAGTTCCGAATAAAGGTGTTTGGACTGAGAAAAAAGTTGAGATTTTTTTGTGGAAGGAAATAGGTTTGTTTCTGGGATGAGGAAAGCGGATATGAAAGATGATGTTTGGGAGTGAAATATTTTTATTGTAATTTTTGTTTGAAAAAGAAATTTATAAAATTGAATTTGAATCGAAAAGGAGATAAAAAATAGTTTTTAAAAATATATTGATAAATATTTAAAAAGTATGTTATCATATTGATATGAATAAAATATATAAGCCAAATGAATTTGGTAAAATGATAGGGAAGAACTGTAAAACACATTGCAAAAGATGGGATAGAGAAGGCATATTAAAAAGCTCGTAGAACCCCAACAAATAGAAGATATTATACAGAAGAAGATTATTATAATATTATGGGTATTCAACAAGAAAATGTTGAAAATCAAGCAAACGATGTAATTATATATGCTCGTGTTTCTAACCAAAATCAAAAAGATGATCTAAAAAAATCAGTGGAATTTCTAAAAACATATGCTAATGCTAAAGGGCTATATTGTTTCAAACATTATAACAGATATTGAAGCGGATTAGATTACAACAGGAAAGGATTTAATTCAATTTTATATTCTGAAAAACAAAAAAATATTAATTTCTTATAAAGATAGATTTGTTAGATTTGGATATAGTTGGTTTGATAATTTCCTTAAATCAAAAGGAAGTGAAATTGTTGTAGTAAATAATCAAACTTTATCACCACAGCAAGAACTTGTAGAAGACTTTAATTTCGATTATTCATATTTTTCTTGTAGAATAGATGGACTTAGAAAAATATAAAAAGATAAAAAGATGATGAAGAATTATAAAGGAATAAAAATTGAAATTAAACCTACAGGGGAACAAATTGAAAAAAATTAATAAAACTATTGGAACTGGAAGATTTTTTATATAATTTTTACATAGCATATAACAAAGAAATTTATGAAAAAGAAAAAAAGATTTGTTACAGGATTTGAATTTTCAAAATATATAAATAATGTTTTTATAAAAGAAAATCCTGATAAATCTTGGATAAAAAGATGTTTCATCAAAATCTAATAAACAAGCTATAATGAATAGTGAAAAAGCATTTAAAAAGATTTTTAACAAAATATCGAGCTTTCCCAAAATTTAAAAAAGAAAAGTCATAATAATCAAAAATGCTATTTTTTTAAAAATAATAAAACTGATTTTTGAATTTTATAGGCACAAAATAAAAATTCCTACTTTAAAATTTGTAAGATTAAAAGAATATGGATATATTCCTAAAAATACAAATATAAAAAGTGCTACAATTTCAAAAAGAAGGTGATCGTTATTTTTATCACTCATTTTAGAAATAAAAAGAAATTGAGAAAAATTCAATTCAGAAAAATTTACAAACTAAAGAAGGAATAGGAATTGATTTAGGAATAAAAGATTTTTGCAATTTGTTCTGATGGACAAGTTTTTAAGAATATTAATAAAACTTTTTAAAGTTAGAAAAAATTGAAAAACTAAAAAGAGAGCAAAGAAAAAAATCAAGAAAAATATTTGTCTTGTAAAAAATGGGGAAAAATCTTTATGAATGTAAAAAAATTTTCAAAAAACAAAAAAATTAGTGATAGCTAAATTGTTTTTTTAAATTAAATTGTATTAGAAATGATTATATTAATAAAGTTGTTAATATGTTAACAAAAACCAAGTTAAAATGTATAACAATAGAAGATTTGAAAGTTTCTAATATGATGAAAAATAGGCATTTGTCAAAGGCAATTTCACAACAAAAAAATTTTATGAATTTAGAACAAAACTTTTGAATAAAATGCAAAGAAAAAAATATTGAATTAAGAATTGTAAGTACATTTTTATCCGAGTTCTAAAGTTATGTAGTAACTGTGGAAACAAAAACAAGATTTTAAATTAAAAGATAGAATTTATAAATGTAGCTGTTGTGGAATTGAAATAAATAGAGACTACAACGCAAGTCTTAATTTGAGAAATTCTACACAATATACAATATTGACATAAATAATATATTCTAAATAAAAAGAAGGAGAATGCTACGATTTAGCGAAACAGAATATATTATATGTACCGATGGCTAGTCGGGAATTCACGGCTGTGGAGAGCAAAAACAAATACAAGTAGATATTTTTATCAAAAAGTATGTTCGTTGAATCAGCAACATTCTAGTGTGTTGATAATAATTTAACACATTTTTAGTAGCAGAATATGTGAAGAAAAATATCTTGAAAAATATTGTTATTTCTAGTTTTGGGAAATGTGGGATTTGGAGATGCTGCTCAAATTTTAGGAGATTATTATTCGATAGACAAAGGAAAAGGTTTATTATGGAAATGAAATTTTGGAAGGAGCAAATCCGAAAACTGCTGAGTTGATAGGATTTTTTCTTTTAAAAAGATGATAAGAATGTTTATTACATGGGTGAAAAAAATAAAAAGATGTAAAAAAATTAAAAATTTTTGAAAAATTAGGTAAAAATTATTGGAAAAATGATAATAAAAATTTATTATCGGGATGAAAAAAATAGAAAAATGCTGATATTATGAGTTTTAAAGTTTTTAAATGAATATTTTATGCAAAAGATAAAAAAATCATATTTATAGAGGAAGTGAAGCAATAGATTCTTTCATTATCTGGAAAAAATTAAAGATCCTAAAACATTTGAATTTTTTTGCCAAATGGAATAATAAATGCTACATTGTATGGAAAAAGATAAATATAATGTATATTATATTGAAAAATAAAATGATAAACTGTTTTTGATACATACTATTCTATTTATGAAGTAAAATGGAATTAATAAAGATAAAGTAGAAGTTATGAATGATTGGTTTATAAAAGATGATAAGAATATTTATTTTAAGGGAAAAAAATTTTAGAAGGTGCAGATTATAAATACATTTGAAGTGCTTCCAAATGGAAATGGAAAAGATAAAAAAATCGAAGTTATGAATATTTGACTAAAGATGAATTGAAATGGTTTTAATCAAGAGAAAATTAATTATTTATACAAATAAAAATAAAAAAAGGATAGGAAAACAAAAATGGAATTTAGAATTATAACATACAATATTTTTTTGGGGCAAGGCTTACCAATGGAAGGGAACTTGCTCGAAGCTTAAAAAAGTATAATCCAGATTTTATCGGACTTCAGGAAGTTGATAGAAATACAAAAAGAAGTAAATTTTCGAGATGTTGTACAGGAAATGGCACAGGAATTGGGTTATCATTATCATTATTTTCAGAAAAACGATGGATTTTGATAAAGGTGAGTTTGGAATTGCGTTTATTTCAAAGTATGATGTGAAAAATATTTACATTCATCAGCTACCTGGAAAAAAAGCAAGGAAAAAAAGGCAAGTTTTTGGCAGCTAGATTGAATACTTCAAAAATTTAAAAAAGAAAATTTTAGTTGTGAATACACATCTTGATAACAGTTTGGACAATAAAAAAATGAGGAATTAGATGATTTGTTTACTGTAATTGAGGGATTTAAGGGCGATGTGAAGTTTTTGTGTGGAGATTTTAATCTTTTGCCAACGACAGAATATTATGCGAAAATTAGGAAAGATTGGAATGACAGCTATTTTCAAGGTAGAGATTTGGAAAAATAAGAAAAACTCAGAAAATAGGGAGCTTGAAACGCCTAGAATTGATTATGTAATGGCGAAAAAGGGGACGGATTACAAAGTAAAAAAGAGTTTTTATATTAACGATGATTCGAGGGATTGGACGAAATTGTCGGATCATTTGCCGTATATGGCGGTTTTTGAAGTAGAATAAATTTATTGAAAATGATTTTTGAAATTTTTTTGAATTAGGGCATGTCTTAAAACTCTCAAAATGACGAATTTTTAACAAATTTTTTTCTAAATTCAAAAAATAATAAATACTGATTTTATCGTACTTTGTACAATTTCTAAAAATCAAAAAAATATTAAAAAAATAACATAGATTTTGAGTTTTTCAGACACAGCTTAATCTTAAATTTTAAAAAAACTTTTTATTTTAAATCAGAAGTGAATTTTTTTGGGTCAGTGCAGAAAAATTTTGAAGATTAATAGGGTATGGAGAGAATACCCCTGTTAAAAAAATATATTTATTTTAATTCCAATAATTTTTATGATATTCTCCAAGTATTTTTATCTGATATTTTTAGATGGACTTAAATATTTTATTGCTTGTTTATTTAAAAAAATGAATCACCGTAAGGAGCGTCAGAACTAAATAGACATTTGTCAGGAACTTCTGTTATTATCATTTTTAATGTGAGTGTAGAAAAAGCGGCGGATAAATCAATGTAGGCATTTGGCGTATTTTTTACAAAATCTGTTACTTCCATCCAGTTATAACCTCCCATATGTCCAAAAAAATTACTGGTGTTTTTGGAATATTTTTTTGTGAGATTTTTCAAGAATTTTTATACCGTTTAGAGTGACTGGATTAAAAGTGTGAACCCATATGGGAAAGTTTTCATATTGTTTTAGTGCTTTAAAAATTGTTTCCAATTGGCTTACTTGTTTATCATTTCCAGGTGTAAATTCGCCAACGCCTTTTAATCCATTGTCAATAATATATTGTTTTTATCCAGATTTGAGTTTCTTCAAGGGATAATCCAAGTGGAACTAGTTCCAAAAGCCATAAAAATTTATCAGGATAATTATTTATCACTTTCATTAAATCAGAAATATCCTTTTTAAATCTTTTTTTATTGTTTTCAAGAGAATTTTCTCCTCCTAAAATTTTTAAATAAAATTGACATCTCAATTTTTAAATTCAGTCAATGTTTTAGCTTTTTTTCAGGATGTGGAGTCGTTGTAAAAAAGTATTGCTTTTGTCTACTCCTGCTTTATTCATTTGTTCAATTTGTAATTCTGTTGGCAATATTAAATGTTGGTGACTATCTATTATCATATCTTCTCACCCTTTCATCTTTTCTATTATTTTTTTGATATAATAAAGTATAACATACCTCTTGTAATCAATACAAGTACGCATATTTTTTTGATATAAAGTATCTTTTTGATACTTTATTAAAGGAAGGAAAAATATGTCAAAAACAGAAGCAGTTTCAAACGCTTGTCCAATGGAGTTAGGAATAAAACATACTCAGTGGAAAATGGAAATTAAGGATTTTATGGAATTTGTATATAAAAAAGTAGTCAGATTTAATGAATTGCAAAGGAATCTGGGAAATATTACTACAAAAAAACTTTGACAGAGCAATTGAGAGAACTTGAAGATAAAAAAATGATAAAAAGAACTATTTATCCTGAAATTCCTCCAAAAGTTGAATATTCTCTGACTGAAATAGGCAGTTCTATTGAGCCTGTATTAAAAAAACTTTATGTGATTGGGGAAATGAATATTTGGAATTGATTGATAATAATACAGATAAGGTTTGAAAAATAAGTTATGCGAAACAAAATTTTTCAAAGTAAGAAATATTTTCTATCATAATAGAGTTGTTAAAGCTATTATTTAATGAAATAAAAGGTGTTTGTATGGCTATAAATTTAAAAAAATGATAAATCATCGTTGTAATTTTTTTGTAATATATTTGTATTTTTTTCGTTGTAAAAAAAGCGTGTGATGAGAACATTTTTTTCGTTGAAATTTTTGTTGATTGAAGAAAAAAATATTATCTTGAAATATCAGCAAGAACATCAATGAATGATTAAAAAGAAGAATGGTTATTAAATTTACCGTTGTATATAATAGAAGAAATTAGAAATATTGTGGAAAAAGAAAAGAAATGATAAAGGATAATTTAAATATGGAAAAAGAATATAGTTATAGTCCACCATTTGAGATTACAATGAGATAATTGAGCTTGTGGCTCAGATTACTGAATTAACAGGAATGATTATAGTTTCAGAAAAACTATCTTCAAATCCAGTTTTGAGAAGAGAAAAATAGAATAAAAAAACAATTTATTCATCACTTGCAATAGAGCAAAAATACACTAACATTTGAACAGGTGACGGATGTTATTAATGGGAAAAAGAATTTTAGCACCGCCAAAGGATATAAAAAGAAGTTAAGAATGCTTATGAAATCTATGAAAAATTAAATTTATTAAATCCATATTCGATTAAAGATTTATTGAGAGCACATAAAATTCTGACTGCTGATTTAATAAATGAAAGTAGCAGATTTCGTACAAAAGGAGCAGGAGTTTATCAGGGAAGTCAGCTGATTCATGCAGGAACACCACCTCAATATATTCCTGAATTAATTGACCAGCTTTTTTCATGGTTAAAAAAAAGTAAAGTTCATCCACTGATAAAGGCTTGTGTATTTCATTATGAATTTGAATTTATTCATCCATTTCAAGATGGAAATGGAAGATTAGGACGGCTTTGGCATCATTAATCCTATCAAAATGGAAAGAGTTTTTTGCCTGGCTGTCAATTGAAACTTTGATTCAGAAAAAACAGCAGAAATATTATGAGGCGATAAATTTATTAAATAATATTGGAAAAATCAACCCCATTTGTTACATTTATTCTTGAAATAATAAAAAGAAACTTTGGAAGAATTGCAAAAAGACTTAAAAAAATGACTGATATTTTGACTGATAAAATGACTGATAAAGAGCTACAAAGGCTGAAAAATATTGGAAATGTATTTTGAGAAAAATAATTATATTGATAATAGTGAGGCTCAAAAGATTTTGAATGTTTCGGATTCTACGGCGAGAAGATTTTTGAATAAACTTGTGAAAGGTGGGATTTTGGAAGCGATTGGAGAGAAAAGGGAGAAGATATAGGAAGAAATAATAAAATTTGGAGATAAATTATATGGAAAATAAAATATTCAAAATTTGAAATTAATATGTGGGATATATTTTTTTCTAGTAATATATTTAAGTCATTTATTAGGAGGAGTTGATATTTTTATTTAATAAAAAAAGAAAAAGGTTGAATAATTTTTTTGGTTATTGGAATAAGTTATTTTGTTTATAGATTTCTTTTTGGTGATGATTATTAAAAAGTAAGATGAAATTTGATTTTTTCTGATTATGAAGTGAAAATAAAAGGTCTATTTTTTGAGAAAAACTATTGAATATAGTGATATAAAAACTTTGACAGTGAGAAAAAAATATACTAGGTTCTTATGATATTCTTTTTGAAATTTTGACAGTACAATAAGTGTTTATAAGTATTTATGCAATTTGATAACTGATGTTTCAATAGAAAAGTAATCATGAGAAAAAGTTATGTTTTTTTGTGATATAAAAAAATAAAGATGAAATTTTGGAATATTTGTTGGAGAAAATAGGTTATCCAAAAAAAGAAATTCGTGAAAAAGTGAAATGGAGAAAAAAATTATATGTGAAATATTCAATTTTTGAAAGATTTCATATGTTGTGCTGTTTAATATTTTAGCATAGTATCAATTTTTTTCAGTTGGAGTTGCTTGGGGGATTTAGAATTGATGATTGAACTATTTGTAATAATAATATTATTACTAGTGATGACTATGATAAAATTTTTTTAGAAAAAGATTATATTATGAAAAAGATATAGTAATTACAGTATATCAATATTTGAAAAGGAAAAAAAGGAATTTATATTGTGGACAGTTTTTTGAAACAGATGAAAAAAAGTAGTGATTAATTATGAAAAATTATTTTTTATAAAAGTGATTATTATTATTTTCCAGAAATAATGTAATGCCTAAAAATTATAAAAAAATAAAGGATGATTTGAGGATATGGGAAAAAGAATGTGGTTATAATCCAGCATTTAAGATTACAAATAATGTAATGAATCTTTTGACTGAAATTACAGAGATAGTTGGAGAAATAACAATTTTAGAAAAACGAATCCAGATTTTGTTGTAAAAATATAAAAAAATAGGATAGAAATAATTTATTTAATGTTTAAGAATAAAATTAAAGACTTAACTTTAGAAGAAGTTTCAAATATAGTAAAAGGGAATTCAAGTGAACTATCATTTGAAAATATAGAAAAAAATAAAAAAAGATAAATGATATTTATGAGAAAAATAGAATTTTTAAATCCATTTTCAGTAAAGGATTTTTTTAGATATTTATAGAATTTTTGGTAAATTCAGACAACAAAAATTTAGTTCAAAATTTTTTTCAAAAATATTTAAAAGAATTATTTTCTTGGTTAAAAAAAGAGTAAATTGAATATTTTAATAAAATCTTGTATTTTACATTATGAAATAGCAAAAATGTCAAATTTTGAAGATGGTAGAATGGGAAGATTATGGCAAATTTTAATTTTATCAAAAGTGGAAAAGTTTTTTTGCATGGATACCATTAGAAATATTAATACAAGAAAAATATAGAAAAAAATATTATGAAATTATCAATAAATCAAAAAAAATCGGAATCATTAAACCTTTTTGTTGTTTTTTTATACTTCAAATTATAAAAGATAATCTAAAAAAATTAAAAAAAGAACTTCAAAAATTATATGAAGAAGAAAAATATTTATAATTTTTTTAAATGGTGCATATATTGGATTGTTTAAAGATGTTGAAGTTGAAGATATAACAGTAGATTTTTGAAATTTGATGTTTTTTTATAGGAGAAAAATAATGAAATAGATTTTAGTACAGCGATAAAAAAATAAATTTTCTGCATTGATTCCAGAAGAAACTAGAAAAAGAAAAATTGATATATAATAATACTATAAAAAGAAATACAAAAATATGGAAATTTCATTCAAAAAAATGTAATCACTATTCTGAATCAGTTGATTTTATAATAGAGAATCGAAAATGATAGAGAATATGAAATATTATAAAGATTTTTGAAAACTATTGAAACAAAATATTATATAAACGGACTGGGAAAACCATTATATTATATAAACAGACTGGGAAAAACCATTGAATTTTTTTATTTATTAGAAGAAGATAAATGTAAAAATTGTGCATATTTATATGGATATTACACATATGTTACATTTTCTATTAAAAATTATTGAATATAAATCATATATGGCTATGTTTATATTTGGTTCTAATTACTAAAAAAATAACAAAAAAACAAGGAATTTATTTGCCTTTAAAAAAACATAAAAGGTATAATATTATTAAACAAAAAAGAAAGGAAGATAAAAAAATGAAAAAAATAGAAAGAATAACAATAATAGTTTTAGACAGTGTTGGAGCAGGAGAATTGCCTGATGCGAATTTATTTGATGACTGTGGGTCGAATACTTTAGGGAATATGGCGAAAGCTCATGGTGGAATGAGTTTGCCTAACATGGGTAAATTAGGACTTGGAAATATTACTGAGATTGAAGGGACTCCAGCTGTGGAAAGTGCTGAAGGGGCCTATGGACGAGCGATTGAGGTGTCACATGGAAAAGATTCTACTACTGGGCATTGGGAAATTGCTGGTGTGCCGTTGGAAAGACCGTTTCCAAATTACCAAAATGGATTTTCAGATGAAGTTATAAAGGAATTTGAAGAAAAAACTGGAAGAAAAGCTATGTTGAATAAGCCAATTTCAGGGACTGTAGCGATTGATCAATATGGAGAAGAACAAATTAAAACAGGAAATTGGATTGTTTACGGTTCAGCGGATCCTGTGTTTCAAATTGCTGCGAATGAAGAAATTATACCATTAGAAGAGCTTTACAAAGCATGTGAAATTGCACTTGAAATTTGTAATGAAAAATCGCCTGTGGCAAGGGTAATTGCAAGACCTTATGTTGGTAAAAAAGTTGGAGAATTTAAAAGAACTGCGAACAGACACGATTTTTCGATTGATCCGCCAAAAGAAACAATGCTTGAAAGATTGGAAAAAGCTGGACTTGATGTAGTTGGAATTGGGAAAACGAGCGACTTGTTCAATGGAAAAGGAATTACAGACAATAGAAAAGCTAATCAAGATAATTTAGATGGAATTAAGAAAACAATTGCGGCATTGAAGGAAGATACAAAAGGATTGATTTTTACTAACTTGGTTGACTTTGATGCAGTTTATGGGCATAGAAGAAATGTGGAAGGTTATGTAAATGCTTTGATTGAATTTGACAATTGGTTGCCTGAAATTGAGAAAAACTTGAAAGATGATGAAATCTTGATTATCACTGCCGATCACGGAAATGACCCTACTTATAAAGGAACTGACCACACAAGAGAGTACATTCCAATATTGATTTACGGTAAAAATGTCAAAAAGAATGTAAATATTGGAACTAGAAAAACTTTTGCTGATATTGCGGCAACTGTTGAGGAAATTTTGTTGGGAACTGAAAAAGAAGGAAGTTTTGCGAAAGAGATTTTGGAAGATTAAAAAATATAATATACTATTCCCCGTTTAAAAAACGAAATTATATTTTAATTATTCGAAATGTTAGGCCTTTATTCATTGGTAAAAAAAGTTTATAATAAGTTCGTTGTTTAAATGGGGTTTAGTATTATAAATTTAAAAATAGTTAAAAAAATAACAATAAAAAATTTAGGAGGTTAAATTATGATTGATGAATCAAAAAAAGATGTCAATTATTATCCAATTATAAAAGAGTGAAGGTGATGTTATAAAAGAAAAAAATGATTTTTAATGAGTGTTGATGGAGAAGAGCGAGAAAAATTTTTAAAAAAATCTTAAAAAAGAATTTTTGCAAAAAAACTGGAAAAATATTTTGAAGATGCCAATGAGATAAAAACTAATCCAATATCATTGTTATTAACTCAAATTGGATCAGAAAAGCAGCTTAGTCTAAAAAAACTCCTATATTCGTAGTAACAACAAGTCCTGAAAAATTAATGCAACTTAGAGGAATTAATTATGAAATAGCTATGAATGATGCGGAATTTCGTAGTCAGTTTGCATTTTGGGGAATGATTTCAGTGGCAGCAATAGGAGGTGTTGTGGGAGCTATAACTGCGTTTTCTTCTGGTCCACTTTTTGTTCCAATGGTAATTAGTCAAATTTCTATAACATTATTTTTTTCTTTGGAGATTGGCAAGAATTGAAAAAAAGAGTTAATAAGAATAGGAACAGAAATAGAAAAACTATTAAAAAGAAATATTGCTAAAGACATAAGTTATTTTTTTCTTCTTTAAAAAAATAGTTGAAAGTATTGAAAATGAATTTTTAAATTCACAAAAATTTACAAATGATATGATAACAAGATTAAGTTTAGTTGAAAAATAAAGTTAGAAAAAGAAGATGAAAAAGCAATGGATTTTGATACAAGATGTTATTTTAGAATATGATGAAATATATGAAATGACAAGAAAAGATATTAAGGATTCAAACAAAAATGAAAGAGAAAGAAAGCTTAAGGAAAAAAATGGGAGTATTTGTTTCTAAAGTAGAATTAATAGAAAGATTAGATACAAAAATTATGGCTGTGTTTTTTTCAATTTTATCAGTTAGAATAATGATTTTGAGAAATAAATTAATGTTACAAGAGAATCCTCAATATTCTGAAAAAAATATTAATAAAACTAAAAAAAGAATGGAAAATTATAAAGAAAAAAATGGGAAAAAAATTAATTAAATTGTATAGAATGTTGGAAAAAAATAAAAGAATTTGAAGCAATAGATAGAAACATTGGAAGAGAAAGAACAATGTTAAAAAAATAGTTTAGAAAAAAATTTTAAATGGTATTGATGTTCAAGAAATGGAAAGTCTTGTAAATGAAGCAGAAATATTTTTTTAAAAAGAAGAAGAAAATGAAAAAGATTATTCTTTGATATATTGGAAAGACGAATTAGGAGAACACTCTTATTCTTTAGAATAATAAAATACTTAAAAGTAAATAAAAATTTAGGAGAGTAATTATGGAAGAAAAATGAAAAAAAGATATGAATGTATATACATTTGAAAAAATGAAAAATATAGATGGAAATATGGTATTAGTAAACGTAAATGGAAAAATTAAAGAATGAATTTTTAAAAGAAATTAATAAAAATTTTTTCAGAAACAGGAAATTACTTTAAAAAATGCAAATAAAATAAAGAATACAGTTATGATGTCGTTAGTATCTGCTGCTGGGATAGAAAAGTTATTTAGGAACTGTCAATACTCCGTTATTCATAGCGACAACAAACGTTGATAATTTAATGAAAATAGGATTTGGATTTGGTTCCCCAATTATGGAAAAGTGGAAGAATTGTAGGGCATGCTCCATTTATTCCTATTTCTTCAGGGTTAGTGTTACCTGTTTTATTAACTCAAATTGCTTCTTCTTTATTGTTGCTTTGGCAATTTGGTAAAATAGAGCAAGAAATAGTAAAAATCGGAATAGGTATTCAAAAATTATTAAAAAGGGATATTGCCAATGATATTGGGTATTTTTCTTCTTCTTTAGACATAATAAATGAAATTGAGGATGAATTTTTTTATTCACAAAAAGTTTACAACTGATATGATAGAAAGACTTGGTGTAGTTGAAAAATAATGTAAAAGCGGAAGATGAAATGTATTGGACATTAATACAGGATAATATTTTAGAATATGATGAAATATTTGAATTGACAAGAAAAGATTTGAAAGATTCTGAAGACAAAAAAAGAAAAAGGGAAGAAAAAAACTTAGGGAAAAAAATGAAAATATTTGAATCTAAGATAAAAAAACATCAGAAACTTTAGATATAAGATTATGGGTTTGCTTTTTCAATTTTATCAGTTAGAATTTTAGTTTTTAAGAAATAAATTAATATTACAAGAAAAATCCTGAATATTTTGAAATAAATATGAAAAAGACAAAAAGAAGAAATAAAAAAATTATGAAAAAATGGAATAAATTGATAGAATTATGTGAAATGTTAGAAAGAATAAAAGAATTAGAAATAATAGATAAAAATATAGGAAATGAAAGAAGAAAAATTAAAAAGAAGGTTTGGAAAAAAATTTTAGTAGAAGTAGATAAAAAAAGAAATTAATAAAATTATAGAAGAAGCAAAAAAACTTTCATTAGAAAAAAAGCAGAAAATAATAATTATTCATTAGTATATTGGAAAGATGAATTAGGAGAACATTCATATTGTGTAGAATAGGAAATTTAAAAAAATGAAGGGAAGAATATAATGCTAAAAAAACACCTTTTGGAAATATACGAATGTTTTTTTAGATAAAAAAAGAAGTTGAGTTTAACTTTTTAAAAATTCAAAAATTCTAAATCTTTTTTTGAAAACTGAAACATATTCATTAAAGTATGAATTTAAAAAGGAAAAAAAGTTGATAAAACAAGTAAACATTTCTTAAAAATGTATTTTAGAAACAAATTTTTGAATATGAAGCTTATGTCGAAACTGGAGAAAGATTGGAAGCAATTTCTTTTGAAATTAATAAAGGAAAAACTAACAATTGGAACGGTTTCTGGATTATCTATGGTAGAAGTTGACGGGAATAATAACGATTTTGATGTTAAGTATTTGAAAAATGGAATTGAAATTGTAATTTTTTTAAAGAGACGGCGAGTCAAGAGTTTTGTTTTGGAGTTTCTTTTTAGGAAATATGAATTTGGAGAATGAAATTCAAACATGGCTTGCGGTTAGTTATGCGATAGAATAAAAATAAAAAAATAGATTTTAGAATTTAAAAAAAGGGGGATTTTATGGGAAAAAAAGCAATACCAATAGGAATTGAAAAATTTTGAAGATATAATAAAAGATAATTATTATTATGTAGATAAGTCAATGTTAATAGAAGATATTCTTGTAAATAGAGCTGCTGTGACACTTTTTTACAAGACCGAGAAGATTTGGAAAAACACTTAATATGTCGATGATTAAGTATTTTTTTGATGTGAGAAATAAGGATGAGAATAAGAAACTTTTTGAAGGATTGAAGATATTTGGTAGTGAATATATGAGAGAGCAGGGAAATATCCTGTTATTTTTTTGTTTCATTGAAGGATTTAAGAGGGATACTTGGGAAGATACTTTTGAAAATTTAAAAATCTTTTTATTTCTGATTTGTATGCTGAATTTGAAGATATGAGAGAAATAATGAATAAGCGAGATAAAAATAAAATTTGATAAAAATATTTTATGAAGAGGAAAAAGGAGATTATGAAACCTCTTTAAAAATTATTATCAAATTATATTTATAAGTATTATGGGAAAAAAAGTAATAATTTTAATTGACGAATATGATGCACCAATAATTAATGCTTTTGATAAAGGTTATTACAATGAAGCAATAAATTTTTTTCAAGTATTTTTATAGTTCGGCATTAAAAACTAATGATTCTTTGAAATATGGGATTTTGACTGGGATAACTCGAATTATAAAAGAAGGGATTTTTTTCTGGATTAAATAATTTGAAGGTAGATACTATTTTAAATAAAAAAATTTTCAGAGTATTTTCGGACTCTTGAAAGTGAAGTAATTAAAATGCTTGATTATTTTGAAATGAAATATAAAATTGAAGAAGTTAAAGAATGGTATAATGGATATATTTTTGGAGATAAAAGAGTTTATAATCCTTGGTCAATCATAAATTATGTCGATAATGGAGAAATAAAGGCATATTGGGCAAATGTTTCTGGAAATACACTTTTTAGAAAAATATGTTAGATCAAGCAGGAGAAGATGTTTATACAGATTTAAAGCGATTTACTGATGGAGAAAGTATTGAAAAATATATTTCAGATGGGACAACGATAAAAAAAGTCTTTTGGGTAATGATGATGAAATATGGCAATTATTTTTGTATAGCGGATATTTGACGAAGGCTAAAGAACAAATTGAAATCGATGAAACTTCAGAATATACAAATATTTATAATTTAAAAAAATTCCGAATAAAGAAATTAGAAAATATTTTTGGAAATATGTTTTTAAATAGATTTTTTTGGAACAGAATTGAAAACGAGTATTTTTGATAAAAAGCATTGGAAAGTGGAGATATTAAGAAATTTGAAAAGACATTAGGTGAAATAATGGTAAATATGCTTAGTCATTTTTGATTTGGATAGTGAAATGGAGAAAATTTATCAAGTGTTTATGATAGGTCTTGTAGGATTTTTGATGGGAAAATATGAGATTATTTCAAATAATGAGAGTGGATATGGAAGATATGATCTTGCGATGATTCCTGATAAAAAGTAATGAAAAAGCATATTTGATGGAATTTAAAAATTTCTAAAACTGAAAAAGATATGACTTTAAAGGCAGAAGAAGCTCTAAAACAGATTGATGAGAAAAAAATATGATATGAGATTAAAGGCTAGAGGAATAAAAAAATATTTTAAAAGATAGGGATAGCATTTTATGGGAAGAAAGTGAAAGTTTTTAGTAAATAAATTATATTAAGAAGCATTAAGTAGGTGATAGATATGAAACCAAAAAAATTTTTCAATAAATTTTATTCATAGACCAGAATTTTTTTATGCAGCTTTTGAATTGGAATTAAAAATTGAAGGAAAAAAATATTTGTGAATTTACAGTTGATGGGAAAAATAGAAAAGGATACAGCAAATTTAATATTTTTTTATCGGATTGGTTTGAGAATAATTTAAAATTTATTTTGAGTGAAGAAGATAAGTTTCGTATAAAAATAAAAAGGAAATTGTGGAATTGAAATAAGAGAAAAAGCATATGAAATGGGAAATAATAATCACAAAGAGATAGAATGGTTTGAAAAAAATTCATGAATGGAGTGAACGGCATTTATGGACTTTTTCAGGAATTGAAATGGTGTATCCTGACGTAATGTTTAGAAAAAAATTAATGATAAAATAGAAGTTTCTTGGGATAGTACAAATAAATATAAAGATAATATGACATATAAAAATTGAATTTACTAATTTAAAAGGAAAAATCTTTTATTAAAATCGAAGAGTTTAAAAAGGAAATATTGAAATTTATTGAAAAAAATAAAAAAATATTTATAAAAATTATAACGGATAAAAATGAAATCAATTTTTTTATGGAGAGTATTTTAATAGTGAATATTTATACAAGAGAGAAGAAACAAATAATTTACAGAAAAAAATTTTTTTAAAAAGAAATAAATAATTTAGGGTTATAATTTTAATACAATTTATGACTTAATTCTTTTAGAAAAAAAGCATAAAAATGTGATTCCAATTTTTTTAAAAAAATATTTAAAATTATTTGATTTAGATACAAGAAAAAAATTTAGTTAGATTTTTAGGTGTAAAAGGATTTGATGAAACAATTCCGCTTTTTAGAAAAATGAATTTTTGGAAAAATGTAGATAAAGAATATAGAATATCAATAATAAACAGTCTAAGATTAATAGAAAATGATGAGATAGCAAAGGATTATTTAAAAAAATTGATGAAGATATAAATTTTAAGAATAAAAAAATTTCATTAATTTATATTCCTGATTAATGATTTTATTATGATTTTTCTAAAATTAAATTTTTTTTATAATGAATTAATTAATAACTTTAAAAACAGTAGGGTGATAATCAGTGAATAAAAAAATGAAGAAGAAGAACAAAAGTGGCTAGACTGGGCAATTGAACTTCAAAGTCTAGCACAAGCAGGACTTGCTTATGGAAAAGATAAATTTGATATTGAGCGGTTTGAGAGAATTAGAGAGATTTCGGCAGAAATGGTGGCACACAAAACTGAGATTTCGATAGAAAAGGTAAAGGATTTATTTTGTAATGAAGTTGGATATCAGACGCCTAAGATTGATGTGAGAGGCGTGATTTTTGAAGATGATAAAATTCTTTTGATTCAGGAAAGTAATGGAAAATGGGCATTGCCAGGTGGATGGGCGGATGTTTATCTTTCTGTGAAGGAAAATGTGTTGAAGGAAGTTAAGGAAGAAGCTGGGATTGAAGCTAGTGCTGAGATGATTATAGCTTTACTTGATGTTACAAAAAAATCAAGGTAAAAAAAGATACCGTATGGCATAACAAAAGTTTTTTTGTTTTGTGAATATATGAGTGGAAAATTTGAGAAAAAAACATTGAAACTATTGACAGCAGATATTTTGGGATTAATGAATTGCCTGAACTGGAAACAAAAAAATTACGGCTGAGCAAATAAAAAAATGTGCTTTGAGGCGAATAGAAATAGGGATAAATGGAAAGTTGTCTTTGATTAAGAGAGTATCTATAATTTTGTGTAAACTCAAAAATATAATACATGGTAAAGAATGTCAGGAATTAGTTGAAATTTCATAAGTTAAAATTTTTTTAGAAATAGGAATATTGTTTATTCTAATTGTTCTAGAAAGTAAGAAAATAGATTATTTTTTTATTAGTTTTGAGAGTATTTAATTTTTTAAAAAACTGTAAACTAAATAAATCAATTAATTATTTTATTATACAAAAAAATTTGTACTTTCTTAATTTTGAAAAATTTATAAAAAAATTAGAAAAGGAAAAAAATAAAAAAATGAAAATTAGAAAAGCAACAATTAACGATTTAGAAGAATTGACAAAAATAGAGGCAGTGTGTTTTCCTGCTGCGGAGGCGGCAACTGAAGAGAGTTTTCGTGGGAGATTGGAAGTTTATCCAGATTTTTTTTGGATTTTGGAAAATGAGGATGATAAAATTGTTTCGTTTGTAAATGGGATGGTTACGAATGATAAGATTTTGACTGATGAAATGTTTGAAAATCCTAATTTGCATGATGAAAATGGCGATTGGCAGATGATTTTTGGAGTGAATACGCTTCCAGAATTTCGACGGAGAGGTTATGCTGAGAAAGTTTTGAGAAAAGTTGTAGAAGATGCGAAAAATGCTGGAAGAAAGGGTGTTGTATTGACTTGTAAAGATAGGCTTGTTCCGTTTTATGGGAAGATTGGGTTTGTGAATGAAGGGTTATCAGAGTCAACTCATGGGGGTGCGGTTTGGTATAATATGAGGATTGTTTTTTAAAAAAATGAGAAATGAAAAAGTAGTATCGCTAAAAAATAGTTAATGTGATATAATAGGTTATAAATTAAAATCAAAAAGAACGGAGATGAGAAATGACAACAGGTGGAATAGAAACTTTTATAACATTTGGAATATATTTACTATTTTTAATGGCGATAGGAGTATATTTTTATGTGAAAACGGATACTCATGAGGAATATATTTTAGGTGGAAGAGGTGTAGGTTACTGGGTAACAGCAATGTCAGCTCAAGCAAGTGATATGAGTGGATGGTTATTGCTAGGATTGCCAGGAGCCGTTTACTTATCAGGATTAAAGCAAGTCTGGGTTATAATAGGATTAATAATAGGAACTTATATAAATTGGAAAAATAGTAGCACCAAGATTGAGAATGCAGACAGAAGAACACGAAGCATTGACAATTCCAACATTTATATCAAAAAAATCAAATGATACAAAAGGTTACGTAAAAACCTTTTCAGCAATTGTAATTTTATTTTTCTTTACAATTTATTCGGCATCAGGATTGGTTTCAAATGGGAAATTATTTGAATCGTTATTGGGAATTGACTACAAATTAGGAGTATTAGTAGGTGGAGGAACCATAATATTTTATACATTTTTAGGTGGATATTTGGCAGGAGTTTGGACGGATTTCTTTCAAGGAATATTGATGTTTTTTGCAATTATAATTGTTCCAGTTGCAGCATATTTTGTAGTTGGAGGAAGTAGCGCTATTGATGTTGCAATGACTCAAAAAGCATATTTCACTTAACTTGTTGAAATATCCAGAAGCACTTAGTGTACCAGTAATTATTTCTGGATTAGGTTGGGGACTTGGATATTTTGGCCAGCCACATATAATTGTAAAGTTTATGAGTATAAAAAGTGTAAATGAACTTTGGAAAGCTAGATTAATCGCAATGGTATGGGTTATAATTTCATTGGTTTGTTCTATCGCAATTGGTATTACAGGAATTGCTCTTTTCAAAAATGTTCAAGATCCAGAAAAAATCTTCATTTACATGATAGGAAAATTATTCAATCCTTGGATAGCAGGTATTTTATATGCAGCGATTTTATCAGCAATAATGTCAACAATTTCAGCACAATTGCTAGTTGCTTCAAATACTTTGACTGAAGATTTCTATAAATACATTGTTAAAAGAGAAAAAACGAATAAAGAACTTATCTGGGTTGGAAGAATTTGTATTATAATTATTTTTATAATCGCAACATCGTTATCAATGAACCCAAATTCAGAAGTATTGTCGTTAGTTTCATATGCGTGGGCAGGTTTTTGAGCTGTATTTTCTCCAGTAATTTTATTTATTTTGTATAAAAAAAGAAATGAACTGGAAAAAAATATTTTGATTTCAATGATTGTCGCTACAATTACAGTAATTTTCTGAATCAAAGCGGACTTGGTAAAACAATTTATGAAATTGTACCAGGATTTTTAGTAAATATGATTTGTTTGTATATTTTTGGAAAAATTTAATAAGAGTAAAAATAAAAATATAAAAAAAGACTGATTTTAAAAATTTAAAATTCTAAAAATAGTCTTTTTTTATATTAAAGTTCTTTTTATTCTTAAAAATATTAAATGCTTTTTATAAATTAAGATTGACGAGTACCTTTTTTGTTGTGGTCTTTTTGTTTTTCTTTATATTTTCTAACTTGTCTTTCCAATCTGTCGGATAGATCATCAATTGCTGCATATAAGTCTTTATTTTCAGCTTCTATTTTTATTTTTGTACCACTTGCGTAAACTAATCCATCAGCTTTGTGAACTGGACCTTCAGATTTTGTATCTTCGACAGTCAGAACAACATCGACTTCTGTGATAGCATCTGAATACTTGGAAATTCTGCTTATTTTTTCTTCAGTATAAGTTTTAATTGCATCTGTGACTTTAAGTTGTTTTCCGCTAATAATGATTTTCATAAATCATCACATCCTTTCATCTATGTCAATAATATTGTACCTTGAAAATTCAAAATGTCAATAGCAAAAAAATAAAAATAATTAAAATTTTTTTAGTAAAATATTGTAAAATTATATTAAATTAAAGAAAAAAATAGAAAAAAATAGGAAATGGAGATTTAAAAAATATTGGGAAAATATACTATGAAAAAAAGTAACTTATTTTGGCACAGAAATAATTTTTTTGGTATTGAAAAAAATGGTAAAATTTTTGTTATACTTTTTAATAGGTAGGAATTTTACAGCAATACAAGATTTTTTTAAGGGAAATGTTTTTATTGGAGGAAAGATGAAAAAAAGATTTTTTTGTCAGAAGAGCGTTCAGGATATTTTTTTACTAGACAAATTGTAAAATTGTCTACTTTGTTATATAAAAAAATATAAAAAAATTAAATATACAAATATATGAAAAAAATCTGGGTAATCTTTTTTTGCTTGGATTTTTTTATTTTTTTATAAAAATATAAAAATATAGAAGGAGAGATAAAGATGAATTATAGAATCTTTGTGGAAAAAAAGAAAGATTTTTAGAGTGGAAGCACAGAACTTGTTCAGCGACTTGAAGGAAAAATGTTGGAATAAGTGAACTTAGCGATGTAAGAGTTCTGAATATTTATGATGTGTTTAACTTGGGTGAAAATGATTTGGAAAAAAATTGGAAAGAACGGTATTTTTCAGAAATAAATGCTGACAATGTTTTTTTAGATCGTTGGATGAAGTATTTGAAGAAAAAAATTCAGAAAATGTATATTTTTTTCAGTGGAATTTTTGCCAGGGCAATATGACCAAAGAGCAGATTCTGCAATTCAATGTAAATTTATTAATTGATAAAAGACAATAATATTAACGTAAAAAAAGTGGGAAATTGATAATTTTATACGGAAAAATTTCTCCTGAAGAACTTGCTAAAGTAAAAAAATACTATATAAATGAAGTTGAAGCAAGAGAAAAGGATTTGAAATGTTTTAAGTGAAAATGTTGAAAACTGAAAATAAAGATGATGTTATTGTTTACGATGGATTTACTGAAAAAAACAAAAAGAAGAAATTGCAGATTTAAAAAAATAAACTGAACTGGCAATGACAGTAAAATGACTTGCTATTCATTCAGGAATATTTTTAAAAAATGAGGAAAAAAAGAAATCCAACAGAAACTGAAATTCGTGTTCTTGACACTTACTGGAGTGATCACTGCCGACATACAACTTTTGAAACAATCATTGATGACATTAAAATTGAAAATGAAACTTATAAAAATATCATTGAAAAGGCTATTAGCGAGTATTTAGAAAGCAGAAAATATGTTCATGCCGACAGAATTTCTAAAAAGCCTATGACTCTTATGGATCTTGCTACAATTTTTGGAAAAGAGCAGAGAAAAAATGGAAACTTGCCAGATTTGGAAGTTTCAGATGAAATAAATGCCTGCTCGATTTATATTGATGTGCCGATTGAAAGAACTGATGAAGATGGAGAAAAGAGCATAACTACAGAAAAATGGATTTTGCAGTTTAAAAATGAAACTCATAATCACCCAACAGAAATTGAGCCATTTGGTGGGGCTTCTACTTGTATTGGTGGAGCAATTCGTGATCCGTTATCTGGAAGAACTTATGTTTATCAGGCTGTAAGAATTAGCGGTTCTGCTGATCCAACTGAAAAAATTGCAGATACAATGGCTGGAAAATTGCCGCAAAAGGTTATTACACAAGTGGCAGCACACGGATTTTCATCTTATGGAAACCAAATTGGACTTGCAACAACTCATGTAAATGAAATTTATGATGAAGGCTATAAAGCGAAAAGAATGGAATTGGGACTTGTTGTAGGAGCAGCGCCTGCTGAAAATATTATCCGTGAAAAGCCTAAAAATGGAGATGTTGTAATTTTACTTGGTGGAAGAACTGGAAGGGATGGAATTGGTGGAGCAACTGGTTCATCTAAGGAACATACAACAGAATCTTCTGAAAAATCAAGTGCAGAAGTGCAAAAAGGAAATGCAATGTAGAAAGAAAAATTCAAAGACTTTTTCAGAAACAGAAATGTTACAAAAATTAATTAAAAAAATGTAACGATTTTGGAGCTGGAGGAGTTTCAGTCGCAATTGGGGAACTTGCTGATGGACTTGAAATTGACTTGAATAAAGTAAGAGTGAAATATATTGGGTTAAATGGAACAGAGCTTGCTATTTCAGAGTCACAGGAAAGAATGGCAGTTGTTATTGAAAAAAACAAAAATTTAGATAAATTTATAGAATTTGCAAATGAGGAAAATTTGGAAGCATATCAAGTGGCTGAAATTAATGATTCAAATAGACTTATTATGAAATACAATGGAAAAGCGATTGTTGATATTTCAAGAGATTTCTTAAATACAAATGGAGCTGCTTCAAACATTAATATTACAATTGAAAATACGCCAAAATTGAGCTTGAACAGAGAAATTGAAGGAAATGACTTTAGAAGCAAATTTGTAAATAATTTGAAGGATTTAAATGTAGCTTCACAAAGAGGACTAGTTGAAACTTTTGATTCAACAATTGGAGCAACTACTGTATTAATGCCATTTGGTGGAAAATATCAATTAACTCCTGCAGAAGTTTCGGTGCAAAAAGTATCAGTAATCAATGCAGAAACTGATGTCGCTTCAATGGTTGGATATGGATACAATCCTTATGTGGCAAAACAAAGTACATTCCACGGTGGTGCTTATGCTGTAATTGAATCAATGGCAAAAGTTGTCGCTGGTGGAGGAAATTATAAAAATATCAGATTTACGTTCCAAGAATATTTTGAAAGATTGGGACAAGATTCTAAAAAGTGGGGAAGACCATTATCAGCATTATTAGGAGCATTGCACATACAAAAAGCCTTTTGGATTACCTTCAATTGGTGGAAAAGATTCGATGAGCGGAACATTTAATGATATTTCTGTACCGCCAACATTGGTATCGTTTGCAGTAAGTGTTACAGATGCGGAAAATGTAATTTCTAGCGAATTTAAAAAGGCTGGAAACAACGTTTACTTGATTACAACTCCAAATGATGAAGATGATTTGCCAAAACTTGATGAATTAAAGGCAAACTTTGACTTTGTGACTGAAAATATTAGAAATAAAAAGATTGTTTCCGCTATGGCTGTTAAAAATGGTGGAATTGCCGAAAGCATTGCAAAAATGGCATTTGGAAATAAACTTGGTGTAGATGTTGCAGCAGATCTTTCTGAAAATGAATGGTTTAAAGTAAATTATGGAGCATTTATTGTAGAAACTGCTGGAAATATTGAAAATAAAAATGCTGTTTTACTTGGAAAAGTTACGGATAATGCGAAAATTTCTATAAATAACATAACTTTTGACTTGGATGAATTAATTGGAACTTGGGAAAGCAAACTTGAAAGAATATTCCCAACTAAAAAAGAAGTTGAGGAAGAACATAAAATTGCACATTGCAAAGGTGTAAAAATATGAAAAAAATCGAAAAGATTGAAACTCAAAAATATAATTAGCAATATTTCAAACACTTATGCGAAAACTAAGAGTATTTATTCCAGTATTCCCTGGAACAAACTCAGAATATGACTTGGAAAAGAGCGTTTAATAGAGAAGGTGGACTTGCAAAAATTGGTGTATTTAATAACTTGTCACATAGCAATATTTTTAAGTTCAATTGATAATTTTGTTAAAGAAATTAATAATTCGCAAATATTGATGTTGCCTGGAGGATTTAGTGCGGGAGATGAACCAGATGGATCGGCTAAAGTTTATGGTTGCTGTATTGAAAAATAAAAAAGTTAAAGAAGCAGTGGAAAATCTATTGAAGAGAGATGGATTAATTTTAGGAATTTGTAATGGATTCCAAGCGTTGATTAAATCAGGATTGTTACCTTACGGAGAAATTCGTGAATTAAATGAAAATTCTCCAACATTGACATTCAATACAATTGATAAACATATGTCGAAAAATTGTGCAAACAAAAAATTATTACAAATAATTCACCTTGGTTAGCTAATATGAAAGAAGGAGATATTCATTCAGTAGCGATTTCTCACGGAGAAGGAAGAATTGTTATTACAGAAGAAGAATACAAAAAATTATTTAAAAATAATCAAATTGCAACTAAATATGTTGATTTGGATGGAAATTCGACAATGGATTCACAATTTAATCCAAATGGTTCGTATTATGCGATTGAAGGAATGTTGGCATATAATGGTAGAATCTTTGGTAAAATGGGACATTCTGAAAGAAAAAGGTAAAAAAATGTTTATAAAAAAATATTTATGGAGATAAAGAACAAAAATATCTTTAGAAATGGAATTAAATTCTTTTAAATAAGGAAAAAGGAGAAAGTAGAAAAATGAAAGTAGCAATATTTTTTGGAAGTCAGTCAGATACTGACAAAATGAGAGGTGCAGCAAATTGTTTGAGAGAATTTGGGATTGAGTTTGAGGCTTATGTATTGTCGGCTCACAGAGTTCCTGAAAAATTGGAAGAAGTTTTGGCTGATGTTGAAAAAAGAGGTGCGAAGTGATTATTGCTGGAGCTGGACTTGCGGCACATTTACCTGGAGTTATTGCTTCAAAAACAATACTGCCAGTAGTTGGAGTTCCTTTAAATGGAGCACTTGAAGGATTGGACGCACTTTATTCGATTGTTCAAATGCCAAAATCTATTCCAGTAGCAACTGTTGGAATTAATAACTCATACAATTCAGGAATGTTAGCAGTACAAATTCTTGCAATAAAATATCCTGAAATTAGAGAAAAATTGGTTACATTTAGAAAAGAAATGAAAGCTAAATTTATTGCTGATAATGAGAAAAAAGTTGAATTATAATTTGTAATAGACTTATTTGGAAGTTATATGTATTTATAATTTAATAAAACAAATATTTTTGAAGCAAGAAGTATTGATATTGACCCCTTGTGGAAATAAAAAAATTCAAGTTATTGAACAATATAATATTTATTTGATATGATTTAAAAAAATAAAAAAATGGAGGAAATAAAAATGGAAAAAGAGAACAAATTTATGAAGGAAAAAGCAAAAATCAATTTTTTGCAACAGATAATGCGGATGAAATAATTATGTATTTTAAAGATGATGCGACTGCATTTAATGGAGTAAAAAAGATCAATTGGAAGATAAAGGAATTTTTGAATAATAAAAATTTCTACATTACTTTATGGATATTTGATTAAACATGGTGTAAAAAAACTCACTGGATTAAAAACTTTGAATGAAAGAGAACAACTTTGTAAAAAAAGTGGAAATTGTGCCTTTGAAGTAATTATTAGAAATAGAGCAACTGGAAGTTTTGTAAAAAGATATGCGGCTGAAGAAGGAAAAAAATCTTTAAAAGACCTACATTTGAATTGTCTTACAAAAAATGATGATTTAGGAGATCCATTATTGAATGATGATCACGCTTTGGCATTGGAATTGCTTACTGAAGAAGAATTGGCTGAAATTAAAAAAACAAACTTTCTTGATTAATGATTTGTTGTCTGCATTATTTGATAAAAATGAACTTGATTTTAGTAGATTATAAAATTGAGTTTGGAAGAGATAAAGATGGAAATATTTTACTTGCAGATGAAATTAGTCCAGACTCAATGAGACTTTGGGATAAAGATACACTTAAAAAATTGGATAAAGATAGATTTAGACAAGATTTAGGAGACGTAATGGGTGCTTATCGTGAAGTTCTTCGTCGTATGGAAGAAGTTTTAAAATAAATTAAAAAAATAAATTTCTGAAATCATATATTAGCAAGGGGTCTTGACCCCTTGTCATTTAAATAAAAATTGAAAAAAATATTGATAAAGTATAAACTAAAACTGTTTATAACAAAAAAATGGAGGAAAACTACAAATGATTAAGAGCTTGAATGAAGAATGTGGAGTTTTTGGAGTTTTTGGACACCACGAAGCGGCAAGACTTACTTATTATGGATTGCATAGTTTGCAACATAGAGGGCAAGAAGCGGCAGGAATTGTAGTAAGTGACGGTAAGCGTGTGAATGGTCATCGTGGGCCTGGACTTGTGTCGGAAGTATTTAACGATGATAGAATTTTTAACCGTTTGCAAGGAAATTGTGCTATTGGGCATGTTAGATATGCGACTTCTGGAAGTAGTAGCAGTCGTAATATTCAGCCATTTTTGTTCCAATTTTTTGACGGAAGTATCGCTTTGAGCACACAACGGAAATTTGATTAATGCGAAAAAATTAAAAAGAGAATTGGAAAAACACGGTGCAATTTTTCATTCTACATCAGATACAGAAGTGTTGGTTCATTTGATTAGAAGAAGTAAAGAAAAAGATTTTTTGAGCCAATTGAAAGATGCGTTAAGACAAGTAAAAGGTGGATTTTCTTTCTTAGTTCAAACTCAGACAGAATTGTACGGTGCAGTTGACCCTTTTGAATTTCGTCCTTTAATTTTAGGAAAAACAAAAAATGGAGCATATATTTTGGCGAGTGAAACTTGTGCGTTGGAAATTGTTGGAGCGGAATTTGTTAGAAATATTAGATCTGGAGAAGTTGTAATCATTGATAAAGATGGATACAGAATTGAAAAATATACTGACGATACTTCGACTGCGATTGCGGCGATGGAATATGTGTATTTTGCAAGACCTGATTCGGATATTTCAGGAATAAATGTACATTCAGCTCGTAAAAGATGCGGAAGAAGATTGGCACAAGAAGCACCTGTTGAAAATGCAGATATTATAATTGAGTTCCAAATTCGTCATTGTCGGCAGCGAGTGGTTATGCAGAAGAAAGTGGAAAACCTTATGAAATGGGATTAATCAAAAACCAATATGTAGCAAGAACATTTATTCAGCCAACTCAGGAACTTAGAGAACAAGGTGTTAGAATGAAACTTTCTGCTGTAAAAGGTGTCGTAAAAGACAAAGTTGTAGTTATGATTGATGATTCAATAGTTCGTGGAACTACTTCAAGCCGTATTGTTCAGTTATTGAAGGAAGCTGGAGCAAAAGAAGTTCATGTAAGAATTGCATCACCAGAATTTAAGTTTCCTATTTTTTACGGAATTGATGTGTCAAATTCATCAGAATTGATTTCGGCAAATAAAACTGTTGAAGAAGTGAGAGACTACATTGGTGCAGATTCATTGGCTTTCTTGAGTATTGATGGATTAATTGATTCAATAGGACTTAATTTTGATGCACCATATACAGGGACTTTGCATGGAATGTTTTAATGGAGATTATCCAGCTGGATTGGGAGATTACGAAGAAGAATTTTACACTTCATTGACACCAATTCAAAAAGAGGCTTTGAAAAAAATTGGAAAAAAATAAGGTGAAAAAAATGTATATAGTAAGTTTAAATTATGTAAAAACAGTAAGTGAAGTTGAAAAATATTTAGAAGAACATATAAAAATTTTTGGAAAAAAATATTATGAAATGGGAAAAATTTATTTGTTCAGGAAGAAAAAAATCCTAGAACAGGTGGTGTAATTTTTGCTAAATGCAGAAAAACTTTGGAAGAAGTTAAGAAAATAATTTTCAGAAGATCCGTTTAATATAAATGGAATTGCAGAATATGAAATTACAGAATTTTTTTCCCTACAAAATATGCAGAAGATTTTGCAAACTTTGTAAAATAAAAAAATAGAGATTTAATTTAAAAACAGGAGGATAAAGAATGTCAATTTCTTATAAAGATTCAGGAGTAGATAAAGAAGAAGGATACAGAAGTGTTGAGAAAAATAAAAAGAAAGAGTAAAAGCAACTTACAACAAAAATGTTATGAACGAATTGGGAAGTTTTGGAGCTTTATACAAATTAGGAGAATACAAAAAGCCAATTTTAGTATCTGGAACTGATGGAGTTGGAACAAAATTAAAAGTTGCATTTGAAACAAATAAATATGATACAGTTGGAATTGACTGTGTTGCAATGTGTGTAAATGATATTTTGTGTCACGGAGCACAACCATTATTTTTCTTAGATTACCTAGCTTGTGGAAAATTGGACTCAAATGTTTCTTCTGAAATAATTAAAGGTGTTGTAGAAGGTTGTCTTCAAGGAGATTCAGCTTTAGTAGGTGGAGAAACTGCTGAAATGCCTGGATTTTATGCAGATGGAGAATATGACATTGCAGGATTTGCAGTTGGTGTAGTTGAAGAAGAAAAAATGGTTAATGGAAGTAAAGTTCAAGAAGGAGATGTAATTGTTGCAATTCCTTCAAGTGGAGCTCACAGTAACGGTTTCTCATTGTTAAGAAAATTATTCACTGATTTTAGCGAAGAATTCAATGGAAAAACAATTGGAGAACATTTATTGACACCAACAAAAATTTATGTAAAACCAATTCAAAAAGTTATGGAAAAAGTGCAAGTGAACGGAATGGCTCACATAACAGGTGGAGGACTTATTGAAAATGTTCCAAGAACTATACCAGATGGACTTTGTGCAAACATCGAAAAAGCAAAAGTAAAAGTTCATCCATTATTTAAACACGAAGCATTCTCAAGAGTTCCAGAAGAAGAAATGTGGGGAACATTCAATATGGGAGTTGGATTTGTTGTTATCGTAAATAAAAAAATGATGCTCAAACAGTTATTGATATTTTAGCTGAAAATGGAGAAGAAGCCTATGAATTAGGAACTATTGTTAAAGGTGACGAAAAAAATTAATTTGTATTAAAAAAATAAAGATGATAAAAAAATAAATTTAAAGAGAGTGAAAAAAATGTCTAATAAAAAAATAAAAAAAGAATAGCAGTTTTAGTTTCTGGTGGAGGGTCGAACTTACAGTCGATTATTGACAACATTGAGCAAGGAAACTTAAATTGCGAAATTTCTTATGTAATTGCAGATAGAGAGTGCTATGGATTGGAAAGAGCAGAAAAAAACATGGCATAAAAAAATATTTTGCTTGACAGAAAAGTATTAAAAAGAAAAAAATTGTCTGATGAAATTAGTAATGTTCTTGAAAAATGATGACGAAAAAAACAGATTATATCGTATTAGCAGGATATTTGTCGATTTTATCGCCAGAATTTATAAAAAAATGGTCAAGAAAAATTATAAATATCCATCCGTCATTGCTTCCAAAATTTGGTGGAAAGGGAATGTATGGAATGAATGTTCACAGAGCAGTTATCGAAGCAAAAGAAACTGAAAGTGGATGTACAATTCATTTTGTTGATACAGGAGTTGATACAGGGGAAATTATTTTAGCAGATAAAGGTGCCTGTACTTAGTGATGATACGCCTGAAGTTTTGCAGAAGAGAGTGCTTGAGAAGGAACATGTTTTACTGATTGAAGGAATTAAGAAGTTGCTTGAAAAATAGGATTAAGAAAGAAAGAGAGAGTAAATGTCAAAAATAATCGTACGTGATAAATTTAAGTTTAGGTTATTTCCCAAAACTATTTGGATAGACAATGAAAAGAAGAAATTAAAGCCAAATTCAGAAATAATTTTTGAAACTAATGAAGATTATGTGATACTTTCAGAAAAAATCTAAAAAAAGAAAAATTAGGATTAGATTTGGAAAATAAGAAAGAAGTTGTAGTAGAAATTAAATATGATTTTTTTCATTTTATCTATGATATTTTTAGTTCCAGTACTTTTTGTAATAATAATTTTAATTTTTAATTTAAATGAAATAGATGCTAAGCAGTTAGGTAGAGTTGTTGGAATTCTTATTTATATTATGTTTAAAAAAATAGAAAAAAATTTGAAATTGTCAGTGTGTTCGAACCCGTTCAAAAATTAAACTATTAATTATAAAACTTAGGAATTGAGTAAAAATAGTCATAGCTTTTGAGTTCAGTTATAAATTAGTTTTTACCATAAATTAGGAGTATAAATTCAGTGAAAAGAATTCAAAAAGATGGATGCCAAGATTAGAAAAAGGAAACTTTATTCTAAAAGAAGTTGAATACAATAGAAGATTAAAAAAATAGAGAGTTTTTGAATAATATTTTTCATTTTTTTCTCTATTTTTATTTATCTTAATTTTTTTATTTTCAAAAATTTTTTTTCAAATTATCTTGAGTAAACTTTTGTCAACTTAGCAATTCTTTCTGCTAGTTCATCAGTTAATACGCCTTCTTTTAATCTCCATTGCCAGTTTCCGCTAGCAAGTCCAGGAGTATTGATTCTAGCTTCACTTCCTAATCCTAAGAAATCTTGAATTGGAGCGATTGCCATGCTTGCGACAGAGCTCCATGCACCTCTTATTGCATCCCAATGAATTTCATCATCAGATCTTGAGTTTAAATAGTCTCTTGCAAATTGCTTATCGTCTTCATTGGCTTTTGTGAACCATCCGATTAATGTGTCATTATCGTGAGTTCCTGTATAAACTACACAGTTTTTTGTGTAAGTATGAGGCAAGTAGTCGTTTTCTTCTTTGGAATCAAATGCAAATCCTAAAATTTTCATTCCAGGGAATCCAGTTGCTTCTCTCAAATCAATAACACCTTGTGTCATTGTTCCTAAATCTTCAGCAATTATAGGTAATTCTCCAAGTTCATTTTTAATGGCATTAAATAAGTCCATTCTAGGTCCTGGACACCAAGTACCATTTTCAGCTGTTTTATCTCCATAAGGAACAGCCCAGTATTCATCAAATCCTCTAAAGTGGTCAATTCTTATGATGTCACAAGTGGAAAGGTTGGCTTTAACTCTATCAATCCACCATTTGTAGTTTAATTCTTTTAATTTATCCCAGTTGTATAATGGATTTCCCCAAAGTTGTCCAGTAGCACTGAAATAATCAGGCGGAACTCCTGCAACTTTAACTGGTTTTCTTTCTTCATCAAATAGGAAAAATTTCTGGGATTTGCCCATGCGTCAGAGCTATCAGCAGCTACGAAAAATAGGGATATCTCCAATTATTTTTTTACACCATTTTTCATTAGCATATTTTTTTACAGCATTCCATTGTTTGAAGAATAAAAAAATTGAGTGAATTTTTGATATTCGATTTCTTCTTTAACAATTTCATAATATTTACCCATTGCATCATGTTGTCTAGATTTAATATCTTCTGGCCATTCATTCCAAGGCAATCCGTTAAAATGATTTTTTTAAAGAGATGTACATTGCAAAAATCGTTTAACCAACTTTGATTATGAGCTTTAAATTCTTCAAATAAATATTTTAGTTCTTCTCTTTCTTTATTTTCTTTAGTGTTTTTTTATAATTTTCATATGCCTTTTCTTAATAAAGGATATTTTTTTGATTGTAGATAGCACCATAATCAACACTTTTCAGGATTTTCTCCAAATGAAATTCCTTCTAAGTCAGATTGTGACAATAAATTTTCTTCAACTAGCAAATCAAAATCAATAAGATATGGATTACCAGCAAAAGTAGAGAATGATTGGTATGGAGAGTCACCATATCCTGTCGGTCCCTAACGGGAATATTTGCCATAATTTTTTTGATTAGATTTTTTTCAAAAAAATCTACGAATGCAAAAAGCTTCTTTTTCCTAAAGTTCCAATTCCATATTTCCCTGGAAGTGAAGTAGGATGTAATAAAAATACCTGAACTTCTTTTCGAACATTTTTTTATGTCCTCCTTAAAATTATTAATAAAATTAAATTTTTTTATTTCTCACTTTAAATATACTATATTTTATTTGAATTGTCAACATATACGTAAATGTAAATTTTTAAAAATTGTTAAAAAAATATTGAAAAATAAAGGATTTTTAGTCATTTAAATATTTGAATGAAATAAAAAAATTAATGAAATTTAAGGATGAATGTGGTATAATATATTTAATAAAAACAGTTTTAAAAAAATAAATTAAATAAATAAAATTGTAAGGAAAGGTTGTAATTATGAAAAATATTGACAATAAATGTACATGCGTGGTTAGAAAAAACCAAATGGAAAAAAATCGACATTTTAGCAAAGGCTATTGCTGAAAAAGCAGTATGATGTGATAGCAATGCAGGAAGTGAATCAGCTTATGAATAATCCTGTAATTTTTGATGACATAAGACAGGAAAAATTATGGATGGGTTCTTCTGGAAAAAAATTACAAGAATATACAGATACAGATTATTATTATCATTGGAGTAATTCACATATTGGGATATGGAAAAATACAATGAAGGGAGTTGCAATAATTACAAGACATAAAAATAAAAAGAAGAAGATGAGTTTTACTGCACTTTTGCTCAATCGGTAAGAACAATTTCTTCAAGAAGAATTGTAAGTATAACAATTGACTATAATGGACAGGAAATTGAATTTTACAGCTGCCACATGAATCTTCCAAACTGCGAAACTGAAGATATGGGAAAAAAGTATTCAAAAATATCTTAACAAGAACTAAAAATGATAATTTGAAAAATATTAATGGGTGATTTTAATACAGATGCCATTGGAAGTTCTGAAGATTATAAAAATATCATATCTCAAGGATTGTTTGACACATATACTTTTAGCTGAGAAAAAAAGATAGTGGAATAACAGTTGATAAAAAGTATTGATGGATGGGCTAATGATAAATCTCAAAAAAAGAATTGACTACATATTTAGTAATAAGGAAATAAAAAGTAAAAAGAAAGTAAAGTTATTTTTAATAATGAAAAATAAAAAAATTGTTTCAGATCATTTTGGAGTAGAAGTAGAAATAGAACTTTAACAAAAAGATAGCAAGAAGTCTCCGACTTTCTACAAGTGGGAGATGAATTGCTTTTTGTAAAAAAATTGAAAAAAAGGATATGCCTATGATACAATTTTTTTGTATAAAAATATCGAAGAGAAATAATTAAAAAAATAATATTCAAAAATCAAAAAGGAGGTGTAATTTATGAAATATAATTTAGCATTCAAATACAGAATTTATCCAAATAAAGAGCAGGAATTATTGATAAATAAGACTTTTGGATGTGTTCGTTTTGTTTACAATACGATTTTTGTATATTGCTAATAAAAATTTATGAAGAAACTGGAAAAAAATAAAAATAATTACACCTGCCAGTTTGAAAGAAATGAAAAATCAATTTTCTAAAAAGAAGTAGACAGTCTAGCACTTTCAAATGCTCAATTAAATGTAAGACGATCGTTTACGAACTTTTTTTCAGAAGAGAGCGAAATTTCCAAGATTCAAATCTAAAAAAAGAATAATGTTAAAAAGTTACACGACAAATTGTGTGAACAATTCAATACGAATTGAGGAAAATAAATATTTGGTCTTGCCAAAATTGAAAAAGAATAAAAATTAAAAATATCATAGAGAAATACCAAAGAATTATAGAAATAAAGTCGGTAACATTGACAAACAGTAATGGAAATTACTATGTTTCTATTTTGACAGAATTTGAAAAAGAAATTCAAAAAAATTCAAGTAATGATAAAGTAATTGGACTTGATTTTTTTCAATGTCTGAATTATTTGTCAGTTCTGAAAACCAAAGGGCTGATTATCCAAAAATATTTTAGAATGCTGGAAGAAGAATTGAAAAAAATTACAGAAAATCATTATCAAGAAAAAGTGAAATTTTCTAAAGAATTGGTATAGACAAAAAGAGAAAAATATCAAAGATTGCATGAGTATATCAAAAAATTGCCGAAGAGATTTTTTTGCATAAATTATCAAAAAAATTATCTGAAAACGTATAATGTTGTGGTTGTTGAGGATTTGAATATGAAAGGGATGAGCCAGGCATTAAATTTTGGAAAAAGTGTAGGAGATAATGGGTGGGGAATGTTTTTGAGAATGCTTGAGTATAAACTGATGTTTTTAGGGAAACAATTTTTGAAGATAGATAAGTGGTTTCCATCGTCGAAAACTTGTAGTAAATGTGGAAATGTTAAAGAGAAACTGGAAATTATCAGAAAGAAGTTATAAATGTGAGTGCTGTGGGAATTGAGATTGATAGAGATTACAATGCGGCACTGAATATAAAAAACATTGGAAAATTGATGTTGGAATATTAGGAAAATAAAAAAAACAGGGCAGGGACTGTCCGAAGAGCTTGGTAAATATATTTGGCTAGCAAAAGCAGATACTTCCCAAGAAGCTCCCTGCTTCTAAAAGCAGGAGTAGTTCACTTTATTTATAAAAAAATATACATATTCAAAATCTAATAAAAACAAAAAAATTTAGATTATTATAAAAATTTAAAATGAAAATAATAATAAAGTTTGATAAAAAAATATAAAAAAATTCAATAAAATAAAAACTTTATAAAAAGCCAGTAATAATCGCTATTTTTTTATGTAGCGATTATTTTTTTGAAAAAAATGAAAAAAAGATATACGTAAATGTATTGACAAATCAAAAAAAGTGTGGTATATTTAAAATAAGGGAAAAAGATAAATTAAATATATAAATTTTTAGGAGGTACTCAATCATGATGAAAAAAATTCAGCGATTTGGTGGAGCAATGATGGCGCCAGTTCTATTATTTGCATTCACAGGGATAGTCGTAGGAATAGCATCACTATTTACGAATCCACAAGTAATGGGTTCAATTGCAAATGAAGGGACAAACTGGTATAAATTCTGGTTTGTGATAAGTGAAGGTGGTTGGACAGTATTTAGACAAATGCCGTTATTGTTCGCAATCGGATTGCCAATCAGCCTTGCGAATAAAACAAATGCAAGAGCATGTTTAGAAGCGTTTTGCTTTATATACAACTTATAATTATTTTGTAGCTGCAATGCTTGCACAATGGAGTTTCTTTGGTGTTGACATGAGTCAAGAAGCTGGAGGAACAAGTGGACTTGCAATAATTGCTGGAGTAAAAACACTTGATACAAACTTATTTGGTGCAATTATAATTTCTGCAATAGTAGTTTATTTACATAATAAATATTTTGATAAAAAAAGTTACCAGACTTTTTAGGAGTATTCCAAGGAACAGTATTTGTTTATATTATTGGTTTCTTAGTAATGCTTCCATGTGCTTTCATAACTGCACTTTGTTGGCCAAAAGTTCAAATTGGAATTAATAACTTGCAACAATTATTAAAAGTTTCAGGACCAATTGGAGTATGGATTTATACGTTCCTTGAAAGAGCATTGATTCCAACAGGATTACATCACTTTGTGTATACACCATTTATATTTGGACCAGCAGCAGTTCCAGGTGGAATTCAAACTTACTGGGTTCAACATATAAGTCAATTTGCTCAATCTACAAAACCTTTAAAAGAAATGTTCCCACAAGGTGGATTTGCATTACACGGTAACTCAAAAATCTTTGGTTCAGTAGGTATCGCACTTGCAATGTATTCAACTGCTAAACCTGAAAACAAGAAAAAAGTAGCAGGATTGTTATTACCAGTTTTATTAACTGCAATAGTTTCAGGAATTACAGAACCACTTGAATTTACATTCTTATTTATAGCACCAGTATTATTTGGATTACACGCAGTATTAGCTGCAACAATGTCAACATTGATGTATATGTTCGGAGTTGTAGGAAACTTCGGTGGAGGATTCTTAGACTTTATGTTCTTAAACTGGATTCCAATGTTTAAAAACCACAGTGGAACAGTAATTACTCAAATTGTAATTGGATTAATCTTTCACATGTATTTACTTCGTATTATTCAGATTCTTAATTTTAAAAATGGATTTAAAAACTCCAGGTAGAGAAGATGATGATGAAGAAATGAAACTTTATACAAAAGCTGACTATAGAGCTAAACACGGTGAAGGTGGAGCACAAGGTGCAGCTGCCGCAGCTGGTGGAGATGAATATGCTCAAAAAGGTGCAATCATTCTTGAAGCATTAGGTGGAAGAGAAAATATTGAAGAACTTAACAACTGTGCAACTAGACTTAGAGTAAGTGTAAAAGATGCAAGTAAATTATTACCAGATGCAGCATTTAAAGCAGCAGGAGCTCATGGTGTAGTTAGAAAAGGAACAGCTATTCAAGTAATCATTGGATTGTCAGTACCTCAAGTAAGAGAAAGAATTGAAGACATGATGAAAAAAGGGTAAAAAAATAAAATTTGATAAATAATAAATAATTGAAATTAAATTTTATAAAAAAATTAAAAAAGAATTTTTCAAAAAGTTAAAAATTTTAAGTATAAAATTATAGAAACTTGAGAAAGTTCTTTCTTTTCTGAAATAGTGCAAGAACACTCGGAACTTTAGTTGTGAGATGAATTGTACGAAAAATTTAGTAAACATATGGAAAAAAATTTTTAATAGATAAAATGTAGAATATATAATATAATATCTTTGATTTAAGACTGTAATGGAGTATTAAATATTCTAAAGAAAAGTAAAGTTGTGGACTTAGATGTTGTCCTATACAATAGAGGCGATCTGAACACGCCTAAAAGAATAAGGATAGTTGTTGTGCTATCAAACTTCTTAGAAAAATTTTTTTAAATACTTTTAAAAGATTTTACAATCCTGCAACTTTAGTCGTGGGAGGTTCAGACAATTGATTTGTTAAAGCATTTGAAAAAAATTTTCAAAATAAAAGAAAAAGAATAAAAGAAAAAGAGGTTATTTCAAAAAAATGATATAACCTCTATTTTTGAATAAAAAAATTACCTTTTTGCAATGGCAGTGAAAAGTAAATTTTTCAGGATGATGAATTATTGTTTCATACTGAAAAAAAGTGTTCCATTTGATAAATAGGCATGAGTTTCAATGACAACAACCATATTTATATCTTTTCAATTTGAGATATTTTTTTGTTCTTCTGGAGTAATCTTTTCTGAAATTTATATTTCTCTACGAGAGTAGCAATCTTTAATTTTCAAAGTCTTTTTCCAAATATTCGTATATAGAATTTTTTGCAATCTCTTCATTTCAGAAAAAGGTACAATTTTTCTGTCAAAAAAACTGAGTAGAATAATTTAAAGACTTCACCATTTAATGAATTTGTACTGACAACTTTATAAAAATCAGCATTTTCAGAAACTTGAAATTTTATCCATGAGTTCTTTTATCTCCCTTGAACAATATATAAGACTGATTAAGTCTGTTTTTCAAGATGATATTTTGAAGTTTTATTGAGTTCCTGTACAGTTTGAATTGAAGTCAAAGAAATATTTTCCAAATTTTTTTCTCTAGAAACAATTGATTTTTTTTTCCTTTTCACTTTTTGAATAAAGACCTTCTGTTTCTAACATTGAAAGAGCTTTTCTTACAGTAAGTTTTAGAAAAAAATTATACTCTTTCTGCCAAAGTCATCTTCTTTTTTTAAAAAAATCTCCAGGTTTAATACTACCATTTTTTTAATTTTTTCTTTTATATCATGATATACTTTTTTTCATATTTTATTCATTTTGTATAAACCTTTCATAGAATTATTATTTCACTCAAATTTTTAGTATTAAATATATTTAATAAAGATAAATAAATTGAGTAAAATAATAAATACTAAATCAAATAAATTTTATTATACAAAAAGATTATAAAATATCAACTCATATCAAAAGTATATATATAAATAAAAAAAGATTTATATAAACCTATTGACTTTTTAAAAAAATTTATGTTATAATAATTAATGAAATAAGAAAAGCAAAAAAATATAACTAATAAATTATAGGAGATGATTATTTATGAAAAAAATTTTTCAATCGTAGTAGCTGGTGGAGGGAGTACATTTACTCCAGGGATTGTTTTGATGTTGTTAGAAAACTTGGATAAATTTCCAATTAGACAGATTAAAATTTTATGATAATGACGCTGAAAGACAAGAAGTTATTGCAAAAAGCGTGTGACATTATAATAAAAGAAAAAGCACCTGATATTAATTTTGTTTATACAACTGATCCCGAAACAGCATTTACAGATGTTGACTTTGTTATGGCACATATAAGAGTTGGAAAAATATGCAATGCGTGAAAAAAAGATGAAAAAAATACCTTTGAAAACACGGAGTATTAGGACAAGAAACTTGCGGACCAGGAGGAATTGCTTATGGAATGCGTTCAATTGGTGGAGTTATTGAATTAGTTGATTTTATGGAAAAAAATATTCGCCAAATGCTTGGATGTTGAAACTACTCAAATCCTGCGGCAATTGTAGCAGAAGCAACTAGAAGATTGCGTCCAAATTCTAAAAATATTGAATATTTGTGATATGCCAATTGGAATTGAAATAAGAATGGCTGAAATGCTTGGATTGAAATCAAGAAAAGATATGGTTATTAGATACTTTGGATTGAAATCACTTTGGTTGGTGGACAGATATTAGAGATAAAACATGGAAAAGACTTAATGCCTGAATTAAAAAGAAAAAGTTGCAAAAAAATAGGGTATAATGTAGAAATTGAAGGAGAAAACACTGAAGCAAGTTGGAATGATACATTTACAAAAGCAAGAGATGTATTTGCAATTGATCCTACAACAATGCCTAACACTTACTTAAAATACTATTTCTTCCCAGACTATGTAGTAGAACACTCAGATCCTAATCATACAAGAGCGAATGAAGTAATGGAAGGAAGAGAAAAATTTGTATTTGGTGAATGTAGAACAATCGCTGAAAAAGGAACTGCAAAAGATAGTAAACTTCATGTAGACGATCACGCTTCATACATAGTTGACTTGGCAAGAGCAATTGCTTATGATACAAAAGAAAGAATGTTGTTAATCGTAGAAAACGATGGAGCGTTATCAAACTTTGATCCAACTGCAATGGTAGAAGTGCCTTGTTTAGTAGGTTCAAATGGGCCTGAAAAAATTGTTCAAGGTAAAATCCTCAATTCCAAAAAGGTTTAATGGAACAACAAGTTTCTGTTGAAAAATTAACAGTAGAAGCATGGATTGAAGGTTCATACCAAAAATTATGGCAGGCAATTACATTGTCAAGAACTGTGCCAAGTGCATCTGTTGCAAAAGCTATTTTGGATGACTTGATTGAGGCTAATAAAGATTTCTGGCCAGTTTTGAAATAACAGATTTGAAATAAATAATTTTTAGTGCTTGAAATGTTAATTAATTATGATATAATTATTTAAAAAAATAACCATTCAGCGTGGTATAGTAAAATAAATTGCAAAAATAAAGGCACTGCTATTGAAGTAGTGTCTTTTTTTATGATATAATTATTTATAAATTATTTTTTTATTAATCAGTTGTAAAAAAATAAATTTTTAAAGGTTAAATAATGTCAATGTTCATTAACCAAAAAAAGAAAAAAAGTTATATTAATAAAAGTTTATAAATTGTTTATAAATTAAATATGAAGGAGAAAAAAATGGATATAAAAAAATTAGATAAAAAAATGGTGGAAAAAAGAAGTTGGATATCAAATTTATCCAAGAAGTTTTTATGATAGCAATAACGATGGAATTGGAGATTTGAATGGAATTACAGAGAAATTAGATTATTTGAAGAATTTAGGGGATAACGCTTATTTGGGTTTGTCCAATTTTTAAGTCGCCAATGGATGACAATGGATATGATATTTCAGATTATTATGATGTGAATCCTGAATTCGGGACAAAGGAAGATTTGGAAAAATTGATTGCAGAGGCCGAAAAAAAGAGGGATAAAAAGTAATTTTAGATTTGGTAATTAATCATACTTGATGAGCACGAGTGGTTTTTTTGGAAGCATTGAAAAAAATCCTGAAAGCAAGTACAGAAATTACTATATTTTCAAAAGAGGAGAAAATGGATTGCCACCAACAAACTGGAGATCACATTTTGGAGGTTCTGCTTGGGAAAAAGTTGAAGGAGAAGCTGATGAAAATGGAAATGAAATGTACTATTTGCATTTATTTACAAAAAAACAGCCTGACTTTAAACTGGGAAAAATCCTGAAGTTAGGAAAAGAGCTTTTACAAAATGGTAAATTATTGGCTTGAAAAAGGGAATTGCTGGATTTAGAGTTGATGCGATTAATTCGATAAAAAAAGATGCAAGATATTTGGATTTGCCAGTTGATGGAGCGGATGGAATGGCACACAATGTGGAATATACTTTGAATCAGCCTGGAATTGAAGAGTTTTTAAGAGAATTGGCAAAAGAAACTTTCAAAAAATATAATGCGATGACTGTTGCGGAAACTCCAATGCTTGAGTATGAAAGATACAATGATTTCATTGGAGATGATGGATTTTTTACAATGATTTTTGATTTTAGCTATGCGGATTTAGATATGACAAAAGGCGGATTTTATTATTCATTGAGAGATATTCCAACAATAGAGCTTAGGGATGCTATTTTTGAAAGTCAACTGACTCAGCAAAAATATGGATGGGGAGCACCATTCTTTGAAAATCACGATTTGCCAAGAAGTTTGAATAAATTTTTTGGTGAAAAAGCGAATGAAACAAATGCAAAATTGTTAGCAAATGTATTTTTCTTCTTGCGAGGAACACCGTTTATTTATCAAGGTCAAGAAATTGGGATGGATAATTTTGTGAGAAATGATATTTCTGAATTTGATGATATTGCAAGTAAAGACCAATATCAACGGGCATTTAGGAGAAGGATTTTCATCTGAAGAAGCATTATATTTTGTAAATAAACGAAGCCGTGACAATTCAAGAACGCCTATGCAATGGGATAACAGCAAAAACGCTGGTTTTTCAAAAGATGAAAACTCAAAATCATGGATAAAATTAACAGGAAGCCAAGCCACAACAAATGTAGCAGACCAAATAAATGACAAAGATTCAATTTTTTTCACACTACAAAAAAATGATTGATTTGAGACAAAATGGGAAATATTCAGATTGCTTGACTTTTTGGTGATTTTCATTTCTGTTCCGTTGGAGAATGAAAAAAATTTATTGCTTATGTGAGAAAAATATAAAGAATCAAAAAAAGTTCTTTGTATTAGTAATTTTTTTCTGAGTTGAAACAAGAAGTTAAATTAAGTGAAATTGCAAAAGCTCTTGGAGAAAAAGAAATTAAAATTGGAGAAATTTTGATTAATAATTTTGATGGGTTTTGAAAAAAGATGGAGAGAAAGTTGTTTTTGAAGGGTTTCAAAGTTTGTTAGTTGAGATTTTATAAAAATATGGACTACACCTAAAAAAATTATTTGTAATTTAGAAGGTGTAGTTTTTTTCATCTTAAAAGGAAGTTGTTACTATTATAATTTTAGTTAACAAAATAAGTTTTTTTTAATTAAAAATATAATTTAAATCAAATGTGGGGGGGTATAATATAGTAGATTTATTTTTTTATACTAGTTAGTTACAAATAATTATTAAATTAAAAATTTTAAGGAGAAATAAAAAAATGAAAAAAATTTTTTTACTATTAATGACTTTTTACTTCTATGGTAGCTTATGCAAGAGCTGGGGAAGTGGGAACTAAAACATTTGAAAAATGTTACAGGATATTGTAAAAATGGGAAAGTAACTTCTATTCAGGAAAGTTTAAGTATTAACGATGGTTTTGCAAGCGTAACATATCCATTATGTAAAATAAATGGATTACAATATAGAAATATAAAAATTTTTATATAGTATATATGATGAACAATTGTTATATTATAGTACGATAGATCGAAAATTTGTTGCAAAACAAGTAAAAAAACATAAATTTAGATGGATATGATATTGAAATTGACTATGATACAAGAACCATATATGTAAGAAATTTAATAATATTTTATTAAATTTAAGATATCTTTACTGTTTAATTAAAAATATAATTTTTTTATTCTTTAAATAAAGTTTATATTAATACTATTTAATTTTAATGAAATAAAAAAACTGCCTTATATTCTTAAAAAAATAGGAATATCAGACAGTTTTTTTGTTTTTCAATGCTCAATTTAACCCAATAATTTAAAAATTCAATTCAGAAATTCTAAATATAAATTTTATCCCTCTTATCTATTTGAACAACTAAAATAAGTAATTCATTTTCTTCAATTTTTACAATAATTCTATAATTTTTCAACTCGATATCTCCAAAAATCCTTTTTAGATTATATCTCAAATGCTTTTTCCAAATTTTTTTGGATTATCTGTATCAAAAAGATTTTGATCAATATATTTTAAAATTTTTGATTTCATAGAATTATCTAGTTTATTTAGTTGTTTCTGTGCTTTTTCAGAGTACATTAGACTATATTTCATTTTCCAACCCTAATTTTTTTATTAAATCTTCATGGCTAATCCAATTTTTCTCTGTTGTCTTTTTCTTCTTCATAAGCCTCAACAGCCAATTTGTAGTCTTCTTCATCTTCGATTTTTTTTCAAGAATTAAATCTAACATTACTTGGTTTAAATTGATATTATTTTCCTTAACATAGTTATTTATTTTATTTTCTATGTCAGGATTAGCATTTATAGAAACGGTTATCATTGATTTCACACCTTTTCTTGTTGTTTTTAGTTAATAAAAATTTTTAACATAAAAGATAATAAAAAAAGCAACGAAAAATATTTAAGTGAAATTATTTTATTTTAATACCTTCCAATTCCAACAAAAAAATCGCTTAATATGAAGTCCCCCACCATAACCAACCAATTTTTCCATCTGCACCAATCACACGATGACATGGAATAAAAAAATAGCAATTTTATTTCGATTATTCGCCATTCCAACTGCACGGACAGCTTTTTGGATTGTCAATTGCGATTGCAATATCTTTATAAGAACGAGTTTCACCATAAGGAATTTTTTTCAAGAGCACTCCAAACAGAAATTTGAAATGGTGTTCCTTCTTTCAAAAGTGGCAAATCAAAAATTTTTTTCGTTTTTCTTTCAAAAATATTCAAAAAAAGTTGTTTTTTTCGCTTGTTTAATCAGTTCAGTTTCACAAATTTGAAAAATCATTTTCTTTTTTTAAATTTTTCAAAATCAGATTCCCAAGTCAAATCTGTAATGTGAGAGTCATCTTCTGTTGTAGCAATCCCAATTTTTTTCCAATCGGAGTGTTTGTCTCATAAAAAAATAGATGTTCTTTTTCATTGTTTTTACCTCTTAATTTTTCATTTATAAAACTACTTTTAAAACTAAACTCAAAAAGTTATGTCTACTTACTCAAAATCCAAATTTATACAATTTTTAGTAGTTTGGTTTTAAATAGGTTCAAATATATAATTAAAAAAATTAACTTCAAATTACAAAAAAATTTTTTTCATGAATTATTCTCTCTCAAATTTTACTTCAAACTCTTTTCCAAAAAAACGCAATTCCAATTTTTTTAAAAATATTGTCAATTCCAGCATTTTTTTCAAAATTGAAGTATACTCTTTTTCTTCAATTTGATTTAGTGCAACTTCACATTCACTTAACAATTTTTTTCGTGAATCTTTTTCTGAATTTAATTTCAAATTATCTATATTTATTGCTTTTTAATTCAATGATAATTCCTTCTTTTCTTTCAAAAAAATATTTTTTTAGGTTTCAAAAGTAAATCATATCGACCTTTTCCTGAAAAAAATTATTTGATGAAATTTCATACTCGCTTTTTTTAATTTTAAAATTAATCCGAGTATTAATCCATGATAAAATTGCTCTTTATAGATTCCAGATACATCAAAAAAATACTTGTATTTTCTAACAAAATTTTATTCAATTCAATTTTAAAATTTTTCGATATTTCCATTTTTTTAATGCATTAGTTAATTTTGAAAAAAATTATTAGAATTTCCAAAATATACTTTCAATAAACATATTTGAGAACATTTTTAAAAATTTCTTCATTTGGAATTTTTAAATATGTTTCTTCACTATTTTCATTATATTTTCTAGATAATGTTAAATAACCGCTATGGAAAAAAAGAGATTCCAAATATTTTTTTCTCAAAAATTAGCTTCTAAATTTTCCAAAAGTCATGCTATCGTTAATTATTTCAAAAAAATTTCTTCTTTATTCAAAAAGTTTTGAAAAAAATCATCAAAAAAATTTCTTTTTTTCATTTTTTTGTAAATATAGTTTTATAAATCCATTCTCACTTGTATTTACCCAATAAGGCTTTTCAATTTTTCATTTTTTAAAAAAATTAATAATCGACCAAGGATTATAAACTTTTTTTCGCCAAATAAATACCCATTGTACCACTTCTGGACATCATTTAATTCATATTTTAAGTCAAAATCTTCAAGAGATTTTTTTCAACTTCATTTTCCATAATTCCAAAGTATTCTGTAAATTCATCATCTAAAAATTGTGTGAACTTCTAAATTATTCAATCCCGAAAAGACATTTTCCTTTTGCAACTCGTAATATTCCAGTTAAAAATTCCCATTTCCAAATAATTATTATCTTTCAAAACTTTTTCCATAAAATGCTTTTAAAAAAACGCAATACATTTCTCATAATTTCCCTTTTATATAGGAATCAATTATCGGCTGGTCATATTCATCTATCAAAACAACAACTTTTTTTCCAGAAATTTCATACAAATATCTAGTCAAATTAAACAAAGAATTAATCCAGTCAGCATTATCTTTTTCAGCCAAATAGCATCAAAATCTGCCAAGTCACTTTGATTTAAATTATCTCTTATCAAATAAAAATTCGTTATACAGCAATTTTATTTCATTTTTAATCGTATTAAATCCACTTTCCCAGCTTTTCTGCATCATAATTTTTTTAAAAAGAAATAGAGATTACAAAGAAATTTCCCTGTTTTTTTCAAAAATATTCACTTTTAGAAATTTCTAAATTTTTCGAATAATTTTCTATTTTTCATCTTTATTTTTTTAATGTCAAAAAAAGTACTTTTAACATCGAAATATTTAAAGTTTTTACCAAATCTTCTCGGACGAGTAAATAATTTAACTTTAGAGCCATCTTCTAAAAATATTTTCTATAAATTTTGTTTTATCAAAATAGTAGTAGTTATTTTCGATAATCTCTTTAAAAATCAGATATTCCAATTGGTAATTTCTTTTTTTTTGCGATTTCCCATCTTCATTACCCCTCCTTTTTTTATTTATAAATAATTTTATTGTTTTTAACTAAGTGAATATATTATAATATGAATTGTAGAAAAAAAGTAAATTATTTGATTATTACAAAAATAGTTTTGAATTTATAAAATAGATTGTATAGTAAAATACAATAATTTTAGAATAAAAAGTGTTTTATTTAATTATTGTAATATGAAAAAAAGTAAAAGGGAGTAAAAGAAATGAATTTATTTGATGAAGTATATGAAAAATAAGAAGCCACTTGCGTTTAGATATCGTCCAAAAAAAGTTTGGATGATTTTTTTATGGTCAGGAAAAAAATTGGTTGGGAAAAAAATGGAATTTTTGAGGAAGATTATTGAGCGTGGAAATTTCATGAATGCGATTTTTTGGGGAGCACCTGGGACGGGGAAGACGACTCTTGCGGAAATTGTTGCTGAAAAAATGAATTATCATTATGAATATTTGAATGCGATAAAGGCGTCTGTGACTGATATAAAGGACATTTCTGATAAAGGCACACAACAGATTTCATACGAACGGACAGCAGACACTTTTGTTTTTGGATGAGATTCATAGATTTAATAAGTTGCAGCAGGATTCGCTTTTGCAGGATTTGGAAAATGGGAATATTATTTTAATTGGTGCTACGACTGAAAATCCTTATTATAATTTGAATAATGCGTTGTTGTCACGATGTATGGCATTTGAATTTAAAAAAATTGAGTGAAAAAGATTTGCTTAAAAATTTTTGAAAAAAATATTAATGAAAAAGAGAAAAATTGGAATTTCAGATGAGATTTTAAAATATATTTCAGAAATTATTGAAGGAGATGCGAGACAGGCTATAAATATTTTGGAATTGATTGCGAATGTTGGGGTGGATTTTACTCTTGATGAAGTGAAGGAAGTGTTGAATACGAAAAAGTCTTATCACAAGACGGAAGACAAGTATAATACGGTTTCTGCGATGATAAAAAGTATTCGTGGGAGTGATCCTGATGCGGCGATTTATTGGATGGCAAAAATGCTTTCTGGCGGCGAAGATATTTTGTATATTGCTAGAAGGCTTGTAATTTTGGCTTCTGAAGATATCGGACTTGCAAATCCACAGGCGTTACCAATTGCGGTGTCTGGACTTAATGCGGTAAAGGAGATTGGAATGCCAGAAGCGAGAATAATTCTTTCGGAAGTTGCAATTTATTTGGCAATTTCTCCAAAGAGTAATTCAGCTTATAATGCGATAAATTCAGCACTTAGCCATATTGAGAATGAAAAAATTCAAGATGTGCCAACTCATCTTACAAAAGTTGGGAAAAAAGATTATAAATATCCTCATAACTATGAAAATCATTATGTTGATCAGGTTTACATGAATGAAAAAAATTAAGTTTTATGAGTTTGGAGAGAAATAAGTTTGAGAGAGCGGCTAAGGAATATTTTTAAGAAAATAAAAAAAGAGTGAAAAAAATAAATTTGTCTATTAAATTTTATTTATTATAACAAAATATTTTTTAAAAAAGTGATTAATATAAAAAAATACTCAAACAATGATATAGTTTATTGCAAGAGTATTTTTTTAATATCTAATAACAAGCTGAAGGGTCATAACTTTGTATAAAAATTTCTTGCAGTATCACGTCCACAGTCGTATTTTTACTGCTGAATCATGACCAGATAACTTTATAATCTATCAATTCTTTATTTCAAATTGTAACTATAAATGTCTGAACCAGGATGATGAAGAATTAAACCATATTCCATTTCAACTCCGTTATTAACGCCAGTTGCTGCCCAAGTGCTGCCAATTAATGATCTTAAGGCAGAATTAGTTATATTTTTAAAACCTTTTAAATTAATGTATCCTCTTTTACCTTTATTATTTCCTTCCAAAAACACGGACTAAAAACTTTATTCCCATCTCTTACACCTTTAATTTCTACAAGTGTATCATTCATATCAGAAGCCGTAAATCTTCTTTCATACGGATCAACTTTCTTTAGTTTCAGTTTTAGCTTCATTGGTTTTTGGTTTCACTTGATTTATTATTTTCTTTAGCCTGAGTTTGTACTGAAGCCATCATTTGATTTTTCCAACTGTCGTTTTTTTCCTGCTCCTTTTGGACTTTTTCCATCTCGCTTATCTTATTTTTTTCATACTTATAAATTGATAAAATACCACCACCTATGATGATAAATCCTATAACCAGAACAAGAGCAATTATTATTCCAATTAGAATTTTTTTACTAAATTTTTGTTTTCAACATCTTCAGTTTTCATTATTTTTTTACTCCAATCTTTTTAAAAATATATTTTTTTATCAAAGTAAATTTAAAAAAAGAATTAATGAATTTCATAAAAAAACACTTAAAAAAATATTAAATTAACTTTTTCGGTTTAATTATACCTTGCTTTTTTTATTTTTTTTCAACACATTTGAAAATTAATTTATAATTAAATTTAAAGAGATTGCTAAATAACAAATAAAAAAGTTGGAATAGATCAAAATAAATTATTTGTTAGCAATACTTAGATTAAAGCAAATTACAAGCCTTGATAAAAAAACTAGGCATTGTGGTAAAATATAGTAATGAAAAATTTAACTGGAGGAGAATGATACCTAATGAAAAAAAGAGCTATTTGATTAGTGTTTTTGATAAAACTGGGAATATTTAGAATTTGCACAGTTTTTTTGGATAAAAAAAGGTGTGGAAATTATTTCGACAGGAGGGACTTACAGATATTTGAAGGAAAAATGGTCTTTCTGTGATTGATGTTTCAGAAGTTACGAAATTTTAAAGAAATGCTGGATGGGAGAGTAAAAACTTTGCATCCAAATATTCATGGTGGAATTTTGGCGATTAGAGATAATAAAGAGCACATGGATACGATTGCAAAAGAAGGAATTGAAACAATTGATTATGTTGTTGTTAATCTTTATCCGTTCTTTAGAGAAGTTCAAACTGACAAAAACTTTTGATGAAAAAAATCGAATTTATCGATATAGGTGGACCCTACAATGCTTCGTTCAGCCGCAAAATCATTTAAAGATGTAACAGTTATTTGCGAAACTGAAGATTATTCAGTAGTTATGGAAGAAATGGAAAAAGATGGAGAAGTTTCTTATGAAACTAAAGAAAAGATTGGCTGGGAAAAGTATTTAACTTGACATCAGCTTATGATGCGGCAATTTCTGCGTTCTTGTTAGAAGAAGATTATCCTAAATATTTGAATGTTTCTTATGAGAAAAAAATTTGACTTGAGATATGGGGAAAAATCCTCATCAATCTTCAGCTTATTACGTTTCAACTACTGAAAAATGGAAGCATGAAAGATATTAAGCAATTGAATGGAAAAAGAATTGTCATTTAACAATATTAGAGATATGGATATTGCTTGGAAAGTGGTTGGAGAATTTGATGGTCCAGCAGCTTGTGCGATAAAAACACTCAACTCCTTGTGGTGTGGCTGTTGCAGATGATATTTTCACAGCGTACAAAAAAAGCTCACGATTGTGATCCCAGTATCAATTTTTGGTGGAATTGTGGCACTTAACAGAGAAGTTAACAAAGAAACTGCTGAAGAATTGAAAAAAATCTTCTTGAAATCGTAATTGCACCTTCATTTACAGATGAAGCGTTGGAAATCTTGAAAACTAAGAAAAAAACTTGAGAGTTATCGAATGTAAAACTCCAAAAACCTCAAGATAAATTCGATTATGTAAAAGTTGATGGTGGAATTTTGGTTCAAGGAACAAATAATAAAATGATTGATGAAATGAATGTTGTTACTGAAAAAACAACCTACTGAAAAAAAGAAAAAGCTGATATGGAATTAGGAATGAAAGTTGTAAAATATGTAAAAATCAAATGCAATTGTAGTCGTTAAAGATGGAATGGCAATTGGTGTAGGAACTGGTCAAACTAACAGAATCTGGTCAACAGAACACGCATTGCAACATGCTCAAGAAAAAAAGTTGGAAAAAGACTTGACAGGAGCAGTATTAGCTTCAGATGCTTTCTTCCCATTCAGAGATTGCGTAGATACAGCTGCAAAAAAACAGGAATTAAAGCGATTGTACAACCAGGTGGATCAATGAGAGATCAAGAATCTATCGATGCTTGTAACGAACATGGAATTACAATGGTATTTACTGGAATTAGACAAATTAAAAATTAGCGTGCATTTTTACATAAACCCCATTTGAATCGAGGCTCAATATAAATTTTATTAGATTAAATTTTAAATAATTAAAATAAATATTTTGCTTTTTAAACTGGAGAATAAAATATATAAGTGATGAAATTGCAATAAAAAATTCAAGAGTAAGTAATTCTACTCTGCAATTCATTAATTAGCATTATGTTGAACCAATCTAAATATTGTTTTTATTTTTTCTGTTTCAGAATTGCTTTTGTTACTTTTAGATTTTACCAAAGCATTTAATCATTTTCTGAAAGCATTTGAAGCTTTCCTGTTCTTTCGTATTTATTACACCTTTTTATTTCTGTTCCAGTACACTTAAGCTCCAAATTCAACCCTAATTTCATACGAACCGTAACTGTGTATTTTGATTTTTTGGTTATTTACATAATATTTTTTTCAATTTTATAATTTAATATTACACGCCGTTGTAAGATTTTATATTGTCAAACAGTGTATGAAACTTATATTTGTTTCTAACTGGAACTATAATAAAATAATAAAGTTTTTCCCATATTATTTCATCATTATTCGATGCTGATCCATCCCTGAAAACCAATCTTTGATTTGAAAGATAAATTTGTGCTTTGGGTGAAAACTTTCTACTAATTATTGTAGTTTAAAGTGTTCCCAAAACAAACATTAACAATATAAAATAAATTTTTTTCATAATTTTAAATTTTGGTATCTGTCATCTCCATAATTTGAAAACCTCAATATAATAGGTATTATACTTTTATTATAGCATATTTTATGGGCAAATTCGTATATCCCAATATTTATCATCTTCAATATGCAAATCACTCCTAATACACCTTTTTAAAATTTATAAATTAAAGTTTGACAAATATATGATATTATGATATTATAATTATGTTGTTAAAAAGTTATAAACAATCTGGGACCGTAGCTCAACTGGTCAGAGCAACTGACTCTTAATCGGTAGGTTGTGGGTCTCGATCCCCACCGGTCCCACCATTATAAAAGTTATATTTTACAAGAGTTTTTAAACTCTTTTTATTATAATTGACAATATATTAATAATGTGATATAAATTACATTGATGAGATTAAATTTAGAATATTCTCAAATTAAAAATTTTTTTACAGGTAGAAAAAGAAGGATTAATATGATTTTAAAAAAATGATGAAACTGAAGTAAAATTAAAGATTTGGAAAGAAGGATTTGTTGATGAAATCTTTTTTTGATAAAAAAATTCGACAGTGGAAAAATCTGCCAAGACTAGAGAAATTATTAGATGTGCAAGAAAGTGATTTTTTTAAGTTTATTTCAAGAGGAAAAACGAAGTTGTAATCGAAGGCAATATCATTGCGATGATGAATGGAAATGAAATAATCAAATATGATTTTAAGAAAAAAATATGAATTTATGGATAATAATGGAAATATTTTAAATATGGTAAATGAAGAACAACTAGAATTGATAGAAACTGCAGAAAAATATGTTTGAAAAAAAGCGATGATTTATATTTCTGATAAAACAAAATGGATTGTTGAAGCATTTAAACTTTTTTTCGATTTCATTAAAGATATTGAAAGAAAAAGATGAATATAATAAACAAGAACTTATCAGTTATCTGAGAGAAAATAGATAGTTTTGTAAAAAAATTTTATACAAAGTAAAAAGATTTAGTAATATTAATACTTTTTAGAAATTAATAATTTTTTTTGTATTATTAACAAAAAAATATATTAGACTTGTTCGGAGACTATGTTTATTTAGAATTTAATAAAACAAATATTCTGAAGCACAGGGTTTTGAGCCCTTGTTAAGTAAAAAAATTAAGTTGTTGAACAGATCTATTATAAGGAGAGATTGTGGAAAATAGAAGTTATTTTCGATGGAGGGACTGTTAAGTTATGTTGGATGGATCATTTTTAGGAAGTCTATTTAACTTCATGTACATTTGGAATTTGTTATCCTTGGGCTTTGTGCATGATTTATGGCTGGAAAAATAAACCATACTGTTATAGAAGGAAGAAGGCTAAAATTTCATGGAACCGCGATAGGATTATTTGGAAACTGGATAAAAATGGTTATTATTAATAATAGTAACATTTGGGAATATATGGTTTTTGGGGTACAAATAAAACTGGAACAGTGGAAAGTAAAAAAATACAACATTTTTTTAGATTAATTTATTGATGAAGACTGATTATTTCAGTCTTTTTGTATTTATTAAATGATTTTTTTGATGAAGGAGAATAGTGTTTATGAAAAAAATTTTTTTAGAATGTTAGGATTAATTATTTTTGATTGGAAATATTGGATTTGCAGAATATACGATTAAAGATGGCAAAAGTTTATTGGGATGATAAACTTGTCGTGAAATATGTAAATGGGGTCAGTCAGTCAGTACAATAAATTTTTACCTGATGTGGAAAGTTTTAAAAATATTAAAAGATGGGTATGCAAGAGATAAAGGAACTATTTATTATGATGGAGAAACGGTGAAAAAAACAAAATGGGAGATAATGAAGTAGATATAAAAACATTTGAAATTTTGGAAAAGAATGTGGCAAGAGATAAAAAATACGGTTTATATTAATGGAATTGATTATCCCAATGTGGATGTAAATACAGTAAAAAAATTGTAAAAATCTAAATATGATTTTTATTAATTATGTGAAGGATAAAAAAACGGTATATATTGGATTGGAAGTCCTGATGTAGAAGCAAATCGGCACTATGATAAGGAAACTTTTGAAGATTTAGGAGATTTTTTTGCAAGAGATAAGAATTATATTTATTATTTTGAAAAAGCCTTTAAAGTTTGTTGATAAAGCAAGTTTTAAAAAGATTATCAGATAGCTATATATCAGATAAAAATGGAATTTATTATCTTGATAAGATAATTAAAGGAGCTGATAAAAAAATAGTTTTGAAATAATGGAATGGGATTATGCGAAAGATAGAAATAATGTTTATTATGAGGATAAAAAAAGTGTCAGAGCAGATATTAACACATTTGAGGTAAAAGAGGATATTGTGAAAGATAAAAAAATAGCATTTATTCTAATGGGAAAAAAAGTTAGAGGAGCAGATATCCAAACTTTTAGAAAATTAAATGAATATTATGATGTTGATAAAAAAATAATATATTATAATTTAAATTCAAATTCGGATATAAAAAGAATAAAGAAAATACTGATGGAAATTTTAAAATAATTGAAGAAAAAAACTTATAAAAAAATAAAAGATGGTGTGTATTATTTGGGTGAAAAAAATAAAAGAAATTGATCCAAATAGTTTTAAAATTATAAGAAAAAAATAATTTTAAAAAAAGATAATTCATATTATGCAAAAAGATAGTAAAAATGTATATTATATTCAATTAGATCCATCATATATTTTAGATACAGATAATGCTTTAAAAAAATGTTGTTAAAGTTTTGAAAGGTGCAAATCCTAATACATTTGAAGTGATAAATGATTATTACAGTAAAGATGATAAAAAAATATATTTTATATAAGTTGGATTGTTGAAAAAGAGCCTTTGATAAAAAGGAGCTGATATAAAAAAACATTTGAAGTATTGAATAATGATTTTTTTCAAAAGATAAGGATAATGTATATTTTAGAACTGATAGAGAAGAAGATTTAGATTCTAAAAGTTTTAAAATTTTTGAATTTAAATAGTCAAAAATAGGAATGGTTATTATTTAGAAGATAAAAATGGAATTTATTTTTCTAAAAAAATAGATGATTTTCAGTAATTATTTTCAATAAAATTACTGATAAGGGTAAATTTTTGAAATGATTTCTATATCAAGGGATAATGATTATGTATATTGTAATGAAGATGTATTGAATGATGCGGATCCGAAATACATTTAAAGGTGGTGGACGAACATAGTTCACGGGCTGAGGATAAAAAAATCATAAATATGAGTATTGTAAGGTTTTGAAAATAATAAAAAAATAGAATTAAAAATATATTGGATAAAAAAATTAAAAAAATAAGGTATAATTTCTAACAAAAAGATAGCAAGAAGTCGTAGTTTTCTATAAGGGGAGATAAATTGCTTTTTGTAAAAATTGAAAAAAAGGATATATCCATGATAAAAATTTCTAAAGAAATAATATTCAAAATCAAAAAGAAGGTGTAATTTTTGTGAAATATAATTTAGCATTCAAATACAGGATTTATCCAAATAAAGATCAAGAATTATTGATAAATAGACTTTTTGGATGTGTTCGTTTTGTTTACAATACGATTTTGTATGCTGCAAATAAATTTTATGAAGAAACTGGAAAAATAAAATAATTACACCTGCCAGTTTGAAAAGTGAAAATCAATTTTTTTAAAAAGAAGTAGATAGTTTAGCACTTTCAAATGCTCAATTGAATGTAAAACGATCATTTACGAATTTCTTTCAAAAGAGAGCAAAGTTTCAAGATTCAAATCTAAAAAAAGAATAATGTTAAAAAGTTAACGACAAATTGTGTGAATAATTGATACGAATTGAGGAAAATAAATATTTGGTTTTTGCCAAAAATTAAAAATTAAATTGAAATATCATAGAGAAATACCAAAAGGATTACAGAATAAAGTCGGTAACACTAACAAACAGTAATGGAAATTACTATGTTTCTGTTTTGACAGAATTTGAAAAAGAAATTCAAAAATCCAAGTAATGATAAAGTGATTGGACTTGATTTTTCAATGTCTGAATTATTTGTCAGTTCTGAAAACCAAAGGGCTGATTATCCAAAAATATTTTTAGAATGCTGGAGAAAAAATTTGAAAAATTACAAAAATCATTATCGAGAAAAGTGAAATTTTCTAAAAATTGGTATAAGCAAAAAGCGAAAATATCAAAATTGCATGAGTATATCAAAAATTGCCGAAGAGATTTTTTGCATAAATTATCGAAAAAAATTATCTGAAGAATATAATGCTGTGGTTGTTGAGGATTTGAATATGAAAGGGATGAGTCAGGCATTAAATTTTGGAAAAAGTGTAGGAGATAATGGATGGGGAATGTTTTTGAGAATGCTTGAGTATAAACTGATGTTTTTAGGAAAACAATTTTTGAAGATAAATAAATGGTTTCCGTCGTCGAAAACTTGCAGTAAATGTGGAAATATTAAAGAGGAACTGAAATTATCAGAAAGAAGTTATAAATGTGAGTGCTGTGGAATTGAAATTGATAGAGATTACAATGCGGCATTGAATATAAAAAACATTGGAAAATTGATGTTGGAATATTAGGAAAATAAAAGAAGACAGGGTAGGAACTGCCCGAAGAGCTTGGTAAATATATTTGGCTAACAAAAGCAGATACTTCCCAAGAAGCTCCCGCTTCTAAAAGTGGGAGTAGTTCACTTATGTTTGGTCGACTATTTCAAAATGGAAAAATCAGAAGGTGGATGATTTTGAAGTGATTGTTGAGCCAGGAGATGCTCTTATTGCAATGCCTGTGGTAAAAGACAAAAGATGGAAAAGAGATAAAATGGCAATTGGATGGAGAAGGAAATGTTGATTATGCTTACAAAGAAAACTATGAAACAAATGAGCCATACAAAAGTTCTTTATGCAAAAAATTAAAAAAAGGTTATTTATATTTTAAAAACAAATAATTTTCAAGCCTAAAGAAGAATTTGAATTGACGAAATAAAAGGTTTGAGAGTTAATTATGTATTTCCTGATAAAACGGAAAAAAAGGTTTTAAATTTAAGGATGATTTGACAGACGATGCCTATGCGATAAAAGTATTTAGATAAAGATGAAATAAAAAAATATTCCAGATGAAGAATTGAAAATAATGAGAAACTATCCTTATGCGATGGCAGGTTATGATTTTTCAGACAAAAAAATTGAAAGACTATTTTTCAAAAATTCTTTTGTGGTATGTGCCAACTGGAAAAAGATGTGAAATTGGGAGAAACTGATTATGAGTATGTTAAAGATGTGGATAAAGTTATAAATGATAGGAAGAATGGGAAGTAGATAATTTGAAGATATAAAAAAAGGTTACGGGATTTTATTGTAGCCTTTTTTTGTTTTTGTAAAGAATGTTATAATGTAAGGAAAAATAAAGTAGGAGAAATGAAATAAACTGGATATTAAAGTTAAATTAAGTAAAAGATATGAAAGATTATGTAGAGAAAAATAAGGGAAAAAGGCTTTGAGTGAAAATAGAACAGAATATGAGAATGCACTTGAAAATTATAGAAAATATTTATTAAAAAGAAATTGAAAAAAATATTGGAGAAATAAAGACCAACGAAGAATATCAGAAAGATACAATGAAAGAAGAATTTTTGGAAATGATAGGAGATGAAAAAAAGAGATTGAAGAATATTAA
>BNJU01000946.1_pt1:7500-126511 | contig 126511 bp, 140 predicted proteins | sample 8539281 | NCBI WGS metagenome assembly BNJU01 (sample SAMD00202456, study PRJDB9452) | human saliva metagenome | isolation source: human saliva | place: Japan | reverse complement strand
TCAGGAGTTGCAAACTTTTTGTATCCGTCTTTAATGCAGGATATAAATTCGAGCTGACTTGGCCCGACGCCATTAATATAAAAAACAGTTGAAAAAAATTTCAACTGTTTTTTTATTGACCTCGTGCTTTTCTTTTTATTTTTCAGATTGATCAGAGATAGAAAAAAGGCTAGTCCTCATTATTTGCTCTTACTTCACATCTTTGAGCGAGTAGCCATTGACAACTCCTCTTTTTATGGCTGGCAATAGATCGAAATGGCTTTTGGCGACAAAAGGTCGCTGTCCCAGTGCCACCTGCCTGATCAATAAAAGTTGTAAAGCGATTATCCTCTGTGTACATCTGCCCTAATCCCGCAAGAATCGTTCGGTTACACGGATAAAAGTGTTCACTAATATAGTCCTGCAAAACCTTGACTTGATCTTGAGCTTCTTGCACACTCGCTTCTCCATGGCGCAACGCTCCAAAAGCTTGCATGATTTCAGTCATTTCCTTTGTAACAGCAGGAAAAGCAGTTTCTCCCTTGGTCTCAAAAGTCTGGTAAGCCTCTGTCTGCCCCCATCTAGCCTGGGCTTCCTGCTGGAATTCTTCCAAGGTTTTTTGATCGAATGCTTCAAATGACATTTCTTCTTCCTCCATTTGTAAGGCTTTGGCATGAGAAATGATTGCCTCTAGGCGGGACTTTTTCAACTCCAAGAGCTGAATCTGGTCCTTCAATGCCTGGGCTTTATCATATCCATCCTGACTTACAAGTTCCTTAATTTGTTTTAGAGGGAAGTCCAACTCACGATAGAGCAAAATTTCCTGCAAACGGATGATCGCATCGCGATTATAGTAACGATAGCCGTTTTCAGCAACCATTGACGGCTTCAGCAAATCAATCTCATCATAATAATGAAGGGTGCGCACACTGACCCCGGACAACTGGCTGACTTCTTTTACAGATTTCATTGGAACTCCTCTCTGATAAACAGTATAAGCTATGACGTGACGTGAGAGTCAAGGGAGAAAAATCAACTTTTTCAAGAAATAGCTAAAAAGTCTTCAAGGGAACACCTTGAAGAACTTTTTAACTTTATTTCGTTACGATATTTACTAGCTTATTAGGTACACTAATCACTTTTACGACTTCTTTGCCGTCAATCTCTGCCTTGACTTTTTCGTCAGCCAGAGCCACTTCTTGCAATTCTTCGCGTGAAAGGTCTTTCGCGACCATGAGTTTGGCACGGACTTTACCTTTGATTTGGACGACGATTTCAATTTCGTCTTCAACCAATTTGCTTTCGTCCCATGTTGGCCAAGCTACATAAGAGATTGACTCTCCTGTTGCTGCCACTGTTTGCCAGAGTTCTTCTGCCAAGTGAGGCGCAAATGGGGCAATCAATTGGATAAAGCCTTTGGCGTAGTCCACATAGAGTTTGTCTTCCTTGTTGGCCGCATTGACAAAGACCATAAGTTGGGCAATGGCTGTGTTGAATTTCATGGACTCGATTTGCTCTGTGACAGCCTTAACGGTTTCGTTATAAACCTTATCTAGAGCACCATTGTTTTCCGCAACGATTTCTTTACTTGTAATCAAACGGTACACACGGTCAAGGAACTTACGACTTCCTTCCAGACCTTCTTCTGACCAAGCGATGGAAGCATCGAGTGGTCCCATAAACATTTCATAGACACGAAGGGTATCAGCACCATATTGTTCCACCACATCGTCTGGGTTCACCACGTTCTTGAGGGATTTCGACATCTTGGCTGGTGCTTGCTCCAATTCTTCTCCTGTTTCCATATGGAAGAAGGAACCATCACGTTTTTCAACCTTGTCAGTTGCTACAAGAGCACCGCGATGGTCACGGTAGCTAGTTCCCAAGATCATTCCCTGGTTAAAGAGTTTTTGGAATGGTTCTTTGGTTGGAACAACACCGATATCATAGAGGAATTTATGCCAGAAACGAGCGTAAAGCAAGTGAAGAACAGCGTGTTCTGCACCACCCACGTAGATATCGACTGGCAACCATTGTTTGAGGAGGTCCTCATCGGCCAATTTCTCAGTGTTATGTGGATCGATATAACGGAGGTAGTACCAGCTTGAACCAGCCCATTGTGGCATAGTGTTGGTTTCACGACGACCTTTGACCCCATCTTCACGAGTCACTTCTAGCCAGTCTGTCAAGTTAGCTAGTGGGCTTTCACCAGTACCTGAAGGGCGGATGTCCTTAGTAACTGGCAAGACAAGTGGCAAATCACTTTCTGGAACAGCTGTTGAAGTCCCATCTTCCCAATGAATGATTGGGATTGGTTCACCCCCAGTAACGTTGACGGCTAAAGAGCCAGTCGCGGAGACGGTAAGTTACTTTCTCCTGACCACAGCCTGCTTCTTCTAACCAAGCGACAATCTTGGCAATCGCTTCTTCTTTGTTAAGACCGTTCAAGAAGTCTGAGTTGACGTGAAGGCCATCCTCTGTGTAAGCAGCCTCTTCAACGTTTCCACCTTCCAGCACTTCTACGATTGGAAGACCAAACTGGTTAGCAAATTCCCAGTCGCGCTCATCGTGGGCAGGTACGGCCATAACGGCACCTGTTCCGTAGCTAGCAAGAACATAGTCAGCAATCCAGATTGGGATTTCTTTACCATTGACAGGGTTGATCGCATAAGCACCGGTCCAAACCCCTGTTTTTTCCTTAGCGAGGTCTGTACGAGCTAAGTCTGATTTAAGGCTGGCTTGATGTTTGTATTCAGCAACAGCCTCTGCTTGTTCTGGACTTGTGATGACATCTACTAGTTCATGCTCAGGAGCCAAAATAGTGAAAGTCGCCCCAAAAAGGGTATCTGGACGTGTCGTAAAGACGGTGAATTCCTTGTCAGTCCCTTTCACTTTGAAGGTGACATTAGCACCTGTTGATTTACCAATCCAGTTGCGTTGCATGTCCTTGATAGACTCTGGCCAGTCAAGGTCATCCAAATCGTTGAGCAAGCGCTCTGCATAGGCCGTGATTTAAGCATCCATTGGCGCATTGGTTTGCGGACAACTGGATAACCTCCACGCTCAGAAGTTCCGTCAGGAAGCACTTCTTCGTTAGCGATAGCTGTTCCCAACTCTTCCACCCAGTTTACAGGCACTTCCGCTTCATAGGCCAAGCCTTTTTCGTAAAGCTTGGTAAAAATCCACTGAGTCCATTTGTAGTAGTTCGGATCTGTCGTATTGACTTCACGGTCCCAGTCGTAAGAGAATCCAAGCGCATTGATTTGGCGTTTGAAGTTAGCAATGTTTTCTGCTGTGAATTCTGCTGGATCATTACCAGTATCCATAGCATATTGCTCTGCAGGCAAACCAAAGGCATCCCATCCCATTGGGTGAAGGACATTGTAGCCTTGGGCACGTTTGAAACGGCTGAGGATATCAGTCGCTGTGTAGCCTTCTGGGTGTCCTACGTGCAGACCCGCTCCCGAAGGGTAAGGGAACATATCCAATGCATAAAACTTCGGTTTTGAAGCGTCTGTTCCTGTCTTAAAGGTGTGGTGGTCAGCCCAGTGTTTCTGCCACTTAGGCTCGATTTCTTTGTGATTGTAAAAACTCATGCTGTCTCTCCAATTTTCGTGATGCTCCTATTATACCATTTTTAAGGGATTTTTAAAGGTTCTTTCCATCAAAAAGAGGCTGGGACAAAAGTCCTAGCCTCTCAATTGTCTTTGGATTATCGAGCAAGACGCAGTGGTTGAGTGGGTTCTACTAGGCTGATTTCATCAGCTTTTTACAGCCCCTACTCAACTGTGCGGAGTTGGGACGACGAAATCGAATTCTAACGAATTACCGATTTCTGTCCCACTCTCTTCCCTGTTCAATATACAATCGCTCTTAAACTCCTAGTCTTCTACGTGACTTTCTAGTTCTTTTTGAGCTTTCTTATTGGATTCTTCTTTTCTTTCTTCCATTGTTCACGCGCTTCATCGTACTCCTTGGTTGTCAAGACTTTGTCTTGCAATTCCAAAGTACTTGTAGTTGAAGGTTTGACCCTTGTGTCCTGTCCAAGCAAAAGGCGACTGTGTATGGAACTGTCTTACGCACACCTGGAGAAGCTCCATCTGAATGAATTGGGATCAAGAGGGCACTATCTGTCAACCAAGCCTGAGCTTTAGCATATTTTTTATAGCGTTCGTTGACATCTTTTGTTTCATTGTGCGCGTCTTCGATCAATTGATCGTATTCATCAAAACCAGCTTCTTTAGCAGCTGCGTTATTCGTTCCCGCATCAAATCCAAAGTAGGAATTGGCATTTTCACCATTCTTAGAGCTTGTGATGTCCAAGTAAGAAGATGGGTCGGTATAGTCTGGTCCCCAACCTAAGTTGTTGTTCAAATCCCAGTCTTGTTGGGAGGCATTTTCAGCAAAGTAGGTCACTCGATTAAGATCGTCCTCAGATACCATGTTCAAGTCGATGACGACATTTTCTGCTCCTAGGGTAGATTCGATCGACTGTTTAAAGGATTGAGCTTGCTTGACTCCTTCTGTATAGGTTGATGAAACAGGGAGGTCCAAATGAATCGGGAACTCTACTCCTTGGCCTTGAAGGGCTTCTTTAGCCTTGGCAAACTCTTCCTTGGCCTTGGTTGGATTGTAAAGGGTATCTTTTCCATCTTCGACAGAAACACCTTTCCATTCATCACCATATTCTTCTAAGTTTTTCTCTACAGACTCACCGAAATCTTTGCCATCAATTTGAACAAAGTTTGGAGGAGTGAAGGTGTTGCGGATGACCTTGTCTGCAGATGCTTCCCCGTTGGCTTGCGCTACATAGGCCTTGCGGTTGAAGGCAAACATAATGGCTTGACGGAAGTCTTTATTCAAGATTGCTTTCTTGGTTGAGCTCTTTTGAGCATCTGTCGTTTTCGTCGTAATCTCATAAGCTTGACGGTCAATGTTGAAGGACAAGTTGTAAGTAGAGGATCCTTGGTCACTGAAGACAATGTCATCTTTGTGTTTCTTCTCTACACTCTTATAGTTAGAGCCATTTGGGAAGACACGGGCAATGGTATAGTCTCCGTTATCAAATCCACGGATCAAAGATTCTGAATCCTGTCCATCATAATAGGTCAGCTTAACCTTAGAAATTTTTACATTATCAGCATCCCAATAGGTTGGGTTCTTTTCAAGCGTCACAACAGATTTAGATGTGATGGCTTTGATCAAATAAGGGCCACAATAAAGAATACTAGAAGGGTTCGTGCCTTGACCGTAGCCATCTCCCTTAGAATCTAAGAATTCTTTATTGACTGGCATCAAAATGCCCATGGTGGTTTTTGAATTCCAGAAACTTTCTGGTTGGTTCAAGGTGTATTGAACCGTATAGTCATCGACAGCTTTGATACCAACTGTTGAGAAGTCTTTGGTTTTCCCTGAGACATAATCATCCAACCCTTTAATGGATTGTTGGACGAGATAGAGAGCAGAAGACTTCTTGTCCGCTGCGTGCTGAAGCCCCGTCACAAAGTCTTGAGCCTTAACTTCTCCGAATTCTTCCCCTTCAGCGGTCACCCATTTAACTCCTTTACGAAGTTTATAGGTATAGGTCAGACCATCTTTTGAAACAGTCCAATCCTTGGCAAGAGATGGGATTAAGTTGCCGTATTTGTCAACTTCTAACAAGCCATCCACAGCATTACCTGTAAATTCTGAGGTCGACTTCTTATTAGAGAGTGAATAATCCAAAGTATCCGGATCTTGAGTATAGACATAACTAAAGACCTGGTTGTCCGAACTTGAAGATTTCCCTCCTTGTGAGCAGGCTACCAGTGCGCTTACAGACAAGAGCAGAGCGCCGGTGGCTAAGAGTAGCTTCCCTTTTTTCATATGGATCACCTCTGTAAAAAATTATTGCTATCATAATAAATTATAGCACTTTTTAGAAAAATGTAAACGCTTAACTATATAATATTTCAAAAAGTTAATGAAAATAATAGTTTTGATTCCATACAAAAAAGCAGTAGAGACTGCTTCTTTGATGATGGATAAAAGCTTCTGCCATTCCTTCCCCTTACTTAAATCCCACTGACCAGGAGGGATACGAGGGTAAGGAAGCTATTCCAAGTGGCATGCTGAAGGATAGCCCAGTAAATCGATTTGGTATAACGCAAGACCGCACAAAATAGCAGGCCCGGTACCAAGTAGACGATAAAGCTTGGCAAATCCCAGCCATGCTGCCAGACATGCGAGAGGCTGAACAAGGAAGCAGACACCAGCATATCCAGCTTATACTTCTGATAAGGTGCCAAAGCCGTCATGACCAAATCACGAAAAACTAGCTCTTCCACAATGGGAGCCAGCAAGCAGGCATAGACATAACGTATCAACACCAAGGCCCAGCCTGACAAACCACTAGATACTTCTGCAAGGGCTATGGAATTCTTAGTCGGTGGAAATACCGCAGCAGAAGACATATCCCATAAAAAGTGAGCAAGAAAAACAAGCACAAAAACCGCAAAATAAGAAGCTTTAAAAGTAAATTTCCCGTACAAGTCCCAACGACGACTCTTTACCAAGAGCGTAACGGCTAACCCCCCAATCAATCCAATCAACAAGAGGAGCAAGCCATAATAAGAGTCATCCGATAGGGTGGCCCACTAAATCCGTTAGGAGCCCCACGTTAAAAAGCGCAAAATTGATGCAGAGAATCCCTAGTGTCGCGAGTTGAAACGGTCTGTCTGTCTTTCTCATTGCATTCACCTTTCTATCTTATTTTCTTTTTCGACTAAATGCTGGTCCAATTTGCATTAACCAGCCAAAACCGCCACCTGAAGGCGACATTCCTTGATTTCCCCAACCCGGGTAAATTCCAGGGGTTCCCCAACCACCGCCACCATACGTTAGTTCAGGGCTTCTGATTGGAGTAATCACCCCTCCTACTGTTTGTTCGAGTTCATTTGTCGTCAATTCTGTTTCTGCATAGATTTTCATTATTTTCTCCTATTCTTTCTATCTAGATTTCAAAACACCATGATCAAGGTCGCTATCATGTCTTAAATACGAGCGAGCGGTGGTCGCTTCACAAAAAGCCAGGACGTCCAATCTCAATCTTATCTGACTGACCCGAGCTAAGACTTGGGTGAGAACCCCCACCTCCTACAATCTGTGCCAATTCTTTTTGACTACATTCTGTCATTTCATTTCCTCCAATTTGTATTTGTAACGCTACCTCCTGAGTCTATCAAAAATCGGCGTATTTGCCTTTGATTCTTCTATACGGTTGCATTTTTCAGCTATGTGGGAGGGAAGGCACTGTCAGAATGGCAGAATCATAATAAAGCACTTCAAAGTCTCTAACTCATAAATATGAGATTCTAAACAGTTAGTTCATTTGGATCCTAGCAAAAATGACACAGAAATCCTTGAAAAAGAGAGCTTATTTCATGATATAATACTGATAAATATTAATTCTAGGAGTAAGGTATGACTATTGAAGATAAAAGATGCTGAATTAAAATTGAAAATCGGTAACAATATTCGAGGGAGCTCGTCTGAACCAACATATGACTCAAGCAGATGTTTGTGGAGATGAATCTGAATTAACCATTCGTCAACTTGCTCGTATTGAAAACGGCCAAGTATTAGTATCTCTTTCTAAATTAATGTTTTTATCTCAGAGATTAAATTGTCCAATAGAGGACATCATAGATGTAGACAAAAATAGAAATACCCAAGCGGTATCTGGTATTAAAAAAATAAAAATAATCCGATATCATACCTACGGTGATGAAGAACGTATTAGTTTGTTGGAAGAAATGTTTGATGAAATTTATGAGCATTTTTATGATCATCTCCCAGAAGAAGAGCAATTACTAGTTGAAGTCTTACAAGTCCAACTAGATGTTTTTACTAGTCAAAATATTACCTATGGGTTGAGTTTGCTGAAGAATATTTCCAGCAAATTTTGAAAAAGAAACAATACAGTTACAATGATCTCCTAATTATTAACTATATTTCCTCTGTTGTGCTATTGGCTTAGAAGATAAAACTTATTTTGAAGAATTATCTAAAAAAAGTTTTTATTATATATTGATTATAGTGATAATGAACGTATCTATATACTTGAAAAGAATATTGATAGAATTTTAATACAAGTAAAAACAGAGGATTACTTAATTTATACAAAAGTTTTACGCGAGATAACTGATAGTACAAATAATTTTCAACATAAACCTGCTATCTATGCTTTTTGAAGCTAAATATTATTTGGAAGTAGAAAAAATCATCATAAAAGCAGAACAGTCCTATAATAAAAGCCATTGAGTTTGCTAAGATGCTGAATGACCAGGTTCTAGTGAATAACTTGACCAAAGAGAAAAGAACGAGATTTAGGTAGGAATGAATCAACTATATAAGCAAAGAAGTTTACGAACTTCTTTTTATTTTATCTACTCGACTTATAAGTAAACAGACTTGACTCTATCTATAACCCAGCCAATAGCTAACCTGACCTAGATGTCATGTTCTTTTTGTTTTCTTTGAACTACAATAGAAGCATCAAAGAGAGCACACAAAAGAAAGGAAAAAAATGTGATGACATTTTGCTAACACATTAAATCTATTTTGTGATGGGATGATGTATCTATGAATAAAGATTTAACATACGAGATATCTTCTCATTTTATCGAACAAAAAGGATTACCATCACAAACCAATCAAAAACAAGACGTCTCTGTAGGTGATGGTCAATCATATACTTTTTAAAAATTCTATTATTAGCTCCTAATGAAAAAGAGACATTGGTCTATGAAAAACCGGGAGGCATTGAAATAATTGAAATGACTGATTTAACAGAAAGCGAGGAAAACGAATGACTTCAATGGTTGTTGCAAGAAATATCGTGAAAAACATTTGGCAGGAAGAGGCCTTAAATTCTATTAACTTTGAGATTAGAGAGGGAGATATTTTCGGATTTCTGGGACCATCCGGATCTGGAAAAACAACAATGATCAATATTCTTACTGGGCAACTACTACCAGACAGTGGAATTACTCAATTGTTAGGAAAAGATTCTCAGGATCTACATCCGACAGATTTAGAAAAAAATTGGGATCGTTAGTGACCAAAGTGGATTCTATGAAAAACTATCCTTAGAAAAATCTCCTTCTATATGCAAAGCTTTATGGCGTTAATTTGAATAGAGTAGATGAGTTACTTGATAAGGTAGGACTGTTACTAGCAAAAAGATACTAGCAGAACAATTATCTACTGGAATGAAGCAACGGATGTTACTGGCTCGCGCTTTAATCAATCAACCTAAAAATTCTATTTTTGGATGAGCCAACAAGTGGTTTGGACCCAACAACTTCAAAAATCGATTCATGAGTTGTTAGTTCAGTTAAAGAAAGTGGGGCCACAATCTTTCTAACCACTCATGATATGAATGAAGCTACTTTATTATGTGATCATTTGGCCTTGTTAAATAAAGGAAAACTCATTGAACAAGGTAGCCCAGCAGATATCATTCAAAAATATAACACAAATAAACGGATAAAAGTTATTTATAAAAAAATCGTGAAGAAAAGAATCTTTGATTTTTCAGAATTATCGACATTAGCTACAAATGATCTTATTTCTATCCACTCATGTGAGCCAACTTTGGAAGAAATCTTTATAAGATTAACGGGGGAAAAATTAAATGTTTAATCGAATTAAAGCATTGGTATGGTTAAGAAACCAAACTATTATCGCAAATAAAAATTTACTGGTACAAGTGTTGATGCCCTACGGATTACTAGTTCTCTATAAAAATTTCATGAATTTAGGGGAAGACAAAGGCCTTGACTTAATGTTCCTCTGCTTATCCACAGCAATTGCCATGTCTGTCGGCAGTACAGTTTCTACTATCATTGCTGAAGAAAAGGAAAAGAAGAATCTTAAAACGCTTTTACTAAGTGGTGTACGACCATATGAATATCTCATCTCAGTTTTAATACACCCAGCCATCATTACTATTTTGAATATGGTTTTGTTCCTATTATTGCAGGTGCCGATCTTTCTAGAATTTATTTAGAGTATGGTTTGGTAGTCATGTTGACAGCTATGGCTGTTATTCTCATCAATCTATGTATTGCTGCAATTTCTTCGACACAATCAAAAGCTCAAATGAATGGTTTACCTATTATGTTGATTGTTGCAATGGGACATAACTTGTCTCAAATGAATCCTGATATTGCCAATTTTATTAAATATACTTTTCTTGGAGCTTATACTGAATTATTCACAAAAACAGAGTTTAGTTTAACGAGTCATTCTTTTTCAAGTATTAGTCGCTTGGATGATCGGTTTGTTCATTCTTACATCCTTGTCATTCAAGTTTCATAAACATTCAAAACCTCGAAATACCTTACTCAAAAGAGCGTACTGTGAAAACTGAATGTGTTTTAAACACAAAGAAATTCCTTTTTTCATAAACCTTCTAAAATGACGATCGGATCAACTTGCTTCATTTTAAACTATCTTATGATAGCTAAGCTCGATTTATCTCCCGAACTCTTAAATATTCAGATCACGAAAAAAACAACCATCAAAAACCATCGCCAACAGACGATGGTTTCTATATTTCTTTGATTAGCCTAAGGACTTGACATAAGCATCTACTGCTACAATGGCTTGAGCAATATCAGATGCTTGGACCTTGAATGGCATTTGATGGATGGTTTCTCCTTCAATGGTTGCTTGTTGGCCAACCTTGAGAAGATCTTCGTAGCTTGCATTTTCAAGATGCATTTCTTTCAGAGTCGTTGGCATACCAATTTGTTGATAGAAACGAATGTATTTGTTCAATTCTTCTTTTGGTACGGTTTTCCAAGAACAATTGAACCAAGGTTCCATAGGCTACTTTTTCACCGTGAGTCAAATGGTGGATGTCCCCAGTGAGGGCCGTAAAGCCATTATGGATGGCGTGAGCTGCTACCAAGCCACCACTTTCAAACCCAATCCCACTGAGAAGGGTATTGGCTTCGATGATGTTTTCAAGAGCAGGCGTTACCACTTTGGCTTCACGAGCAGCCATGGCTTGAGACCGTCTGCAAATAAGATTTCTTCACAACGTTGCGCAATCGCGACACCAGCTAGAGTTTGGTGTTTGCCTAGCATGGTTTTTCCGTTGGCTTGCATTACTGCACGCGCTTCAACCCAAGTCGCTAAGCCATCTGCGATACCAGAAGCAAGCAAACGTTTTGGTGCTTGAGAGATGACTTTACTATCTACCAAGACCAATTCTGGGTTTTTAGAATAGAAGATATAGCGAGCAAAGGCACCTTCATCCGTATAAATAACAGACAAGGCTGAAACCGGAGCATCTGTAGATGCAATAGTCGGAGCAATGACAACTGGTGATTTTAAAAGATCAGCAATGGCTTTTGCACTGTCGATGGTCTTTCCTCCACCAAGTCCGATGACTAAGTCACAGCCATTTTCTTCTGCCAGACTGACCACACGATTGATTTCATTATCAGAAGCTTCACCGTTGAAGAACACTGGCAAGACTGTAAAGCCATACCGAAGGAGATACTTTTCAAAACGTTCCCCTACGATATCATAGACTACTGAATCACAGAGTAAAACGGGATGACTCCCCAGTTCTAAAATAGGTTTTGCATTTTCAAATAAAGCATTTTCACCTTGAATGTAACGGGATGGGCTGGCAAAATTTCTCATACACTCCTCCTTTATCAAATTGTATTCTTATGATGAACAGCTGACCAATCTGCCTCGAAGTCATCTACTGCTTTTGGAATAGAAGGCATTCCAAAGCTGCTTCAAAGACATCTGCCCCTGCCGTAATTGCTTGTGTTCCTTCTTTAAATGCTCGATTAACTTGAGCCACATTTTTAAAGGAAGCTGCTAGAATTTTGCTTGATGAATGATTACGCTCTATGGCACTCGCTAACTGAGAAATAACCTGAGCTGAATCAATGTTTAAGTTTTCCATACGATTGTAATAAGGTGCTAAATAGTCGGCTCCTGCTTCAATAGCTAACAGTCCTTGAAAAACAGTATAGATTGCTGTTGCAGTAATTTTGTAACCCTCTGCTTTTAACACTTTAATTGCAGCAAGTCCTTCAGGTGTTACTGGAACTTTAATATAGGTATTTTCATCGCATTGTTCTCGAATTTCGGCCGCATCTTTTAAAATTCCTTCATAATCTTTTGCGACAACTTGAACATGGATGGAAGGAGATCCTCCGATGATTTCCCGCACCTTATGGATACGATCAAAAAAATCAATGTTCCCTTCTTTTTTAGCAATTGTTGGGTTCGAAGTTACCCCAGCAAGGGGTAACACTCGTGCCCATTTTTTTATCTCATCTAAATTTAAAGTATCAAGCATAAATTCCATATACATACCTCTTTACTATAGAGTATGCTCTGTCCGTCCAATAATATCATCTTGTGTTGCTCTTGATAGTACATTGAAGAAGGCTGAGTAGCCAGCAACACGTACAATTAAGTCACGGTGTTTTTCCGGATGTTTTTGAGCATCTAACAACGTTTCTCTAGAAACCACATTGTATTGAATATGGTATCCATGTAGACGATTAAAGAACGTACGGAGTAAAGCAATAAGTTTTAATTTATCTTCTTCTTTGGCTAAAGTTTGTGGGTTTACTTTTTGGTTCAGTAAAACACCACCAACAATTTCATCTGTTGGCAATTTAGAGACAGATTTTAGAACAGATGTTGGGCCATGTTGGTCCATATTGTGGGATGGAGAGCATCCTTCTGCAAGTGGAGTCCCGGCATTACGACCGTCCGGAGTGGCTAATGTTCCACGACCTTGTCCTACATTGGCTGAAATAGAAGATGTACCTGAGTAACGAATTCCTCCGATTGGCCCACGTCCATATCGAGTATTTGGATATTTAGCAATTTCATCCACATAAATATCGTATGCTTCTCGAACTAAGCTGTCCGCATAGTCATCATCGTTTCCATACTTCGGTGCATCATGGATAAGCATCTCTTGGATTTCTTTTCCACGTTCGCCCTCGTAATCGGTTTCCAGAGCATGCCATAGCTCTTGTGGCGTTAAGCGTCCTTCTTCGAATACCAGTTTCTTGATTGCTGCAAGTGAATCGGATAAGTTTGCAATACCCACTTGTAAACCAGAAATATAATCGTAGACAGCTCCACCTTCTTTTAGGTGTTTTCCACGTCCAATACAGTCATCTGTCAAAGCTGAACAGAGGATATCTGGCACTTCTCTTTCAAGAGATAGGTCGATAGAGTTTTCTACGATCACACTCATGCGGGTTAAGTGGCGCAAAGTCTTGTCCCAAGCAGTTTGCAATTCATCGAAGCTCTTCATGTCTTTAAAATGACCAAAGCTTGGTGCAAAGCGCTTGCCAGAAGCAGGATCGATTCCGTCATTCATCGTAATGAGCAAAACTTTAGGGAAGTTCATATAACTCATACCTGTACAGCGATATCCCCATTTACCTGGAACAGCTGTTTCTACACAACCAATTGCACTGTAATCATAAGCATCTTCTTCAAGAACACCTTTTGAAATAAAGGATGGAATAATAATCTCATCATTATTGAAAGCAGGCATACCAAATCCGAGCTTCATAACTTCAATACATTCGTTCATGAAGCGGGCATCCAGACCAGCATGATAACGAACAGTTAAGTTTGGTTGAGGAAGGTGAGTTTGAGCAACTGACTTCAACACCAAATAAGACAATGGATTGACGGCATCTTTCTTATCACGTGTTTGACCACCAATCGTAACGTTTTGATAAAGCGGACTACCTGCAGATGAGAAGGTATGTGCTTGACTACGTACTTTGTTAATTGTAATAGTCTTGATCCAAAGGTTGGTCAAGCGTTCAACAATACTCTCTTCAGTTTCCCGTCCACTTTCCAAATCAGCTTTAACGTATGGATACATATATTGGTCAAAACGTCCATATGAAAGTGAGTGACCATTTGATTCAATTTGAAGAATACATTGGATAAACCAAACAGACTGAACAGCCTCTGCAAATGTACTTGCAGGCTCATATGGAACTTTTGAGCAAATCTCTGCAATTTCAAGCAATTCCTTCTTGCGTTCAGGAGTTGCTGTTTCAGCAAGTTGTTTAGCTAATTCTACAAATCGTTGGGCATAAGCCTTCACTGCATCAACTACGATAAAGATAGAATCGTAAAAATGGTACTTATCAATGCTAGCTGGATCCGTTAGATCTAGTGCTGCTTTAGCTTGGCGAGCTCTTTCTTCAAAACCTTTCAAGCCATATTGCAATAATTTTTGATAATTGACTGCTAAGTGGGCATCTCCTGAATTCATCTTCCCTTCCATACCGAAGAATCCTGTTTCCATATAGACAGATACTTCTTCAGGTAGAAGAGCTCCAGCTCTTGCACGTAAGTTATTATTTCCCAGAACGGTGCTATACTACGGAGCTGTTCTTTCGTTTCTTCCGTAATATAGAAGACATCACCATCCCGCTTTTCAAAAAGATCCAATTCCTTCAGAACGAACTCTAAAGTATATTCTGGGAAAATTGGAGCATCTTTATTAGAGGATGCTTGGTTTCCAGCAATCATGGATTCATCCTCAATATAGATTGTCATATTTTTCAAGAATCTCTTTCAACATATAGGCACGTTTAAGAACATTTGGTTGTTCCTTATAACGATCATATGCCTTAGTTGCAAGAACAGCACGTTCAGCATCGATGTAAGGCTTCTTGTTTAAGACATCTTCACGATACTTATTCATGCGTTCAGTGAGGCTTCCAAAATATTCTGTTTTAATGCTTGTACTTGCTACTTCTACTTGTTTCATTTTTCAAAACCTTTCTTTTGAAATTATTTTGTTTTCTTTCGTAACTATAGTAGCATTAAATTTTACGAATTTCAATGAATTATGGATTATACATATAAATTCTGTTCTAGTCGCACATCTGTGCATACCTAATAAACGCACTATTTTTCAGCTTGTAATTCATTGTTATAGGCAAGATTATCTTGGAATTTAAAGAATGGGAAGTATACAACTGTCGAGGTCACAAGAACAAGTACTTGAACTACTGCTCCTTGCCAACCTCCAACCATAAATCCAGATATAATGGCTGGTGTACTCCAAGGAAGAGTCACACCTGAGAATGGATGCATAAATCCAATAGCAATTGATGCATAAACAATTATTGCAGCCAAAATTGGAACCAAAATAAATGGAAGGAACATAACTGGGTTCATTACGATTGGAAATCCAAATACGACGGGTTCATTGACATTAAAGATTGCAGGAAATGCTGCAACTTTCCCCAAAGCTTTATACTGTTTTGACTTAGCAGCAAATAGCATGGCAACAACCAACCCAAAGGTTATACCTGATCCGGACAAAATAAGGAAGCTATCTAAAAATTGTTGGGTAACAATGTGGGCACCATTTTCAACAGATAAATTCCCAGCCCAACATTGATTTATTTGCATCTAGGTTAGAAAGTAGCAAGGCTGTTACTACACCGTTGACAACTGATTGGCCATGAACACCAAACCACCACAAGAATGAAATAAAGAAAGCAATCCCAATCGCTCCGTAAAGTGATCCTGTGAGACCTTGTAGAGGAACCTGAATGACATCATAAATCATTTCAATAAAGGTACCGCCACTTGTCACTACTTTTGATACGATATAGACAATCATTGATAGTAAGAAAATCACGAAAGCAGGAATCATCGCTTCAAATTGTTTGGCAATGGCTTGAGGTACTTGTTCTGGCATTTTTATAACAATGTGTCTTTGGATAAACACAGTATAAATTGCACCAACTACCAGACCAATAATAATGGCCCCGATAATCCCTTGACCACCAAACCATACTTTTGCAATGGCATCGCCAATCGGTTCTCCCTTAGCTGGTACATAAGAAGATTTTAACAAGATAAAGAATGAAGACAGGGACAAAACTCCCGCTGGCAAGGGTTCTACTCCACTGTTCTTAGCGTAAGAATAACCAATGGAGAAGCAAGAAATTAGCCCCATGATAGCGAATGTTCCAGAATACACCTGCATAAAAGGTTCGATCCAATTATCCCCAAACACACTAGCAATGGCTTGATTAAGCCCTTCAAATGGTAATTGCCCAATAATTAAGAACAAACTACCAACTACTGTTAGTGGCAGTATTGCTAACATCCCATCTTTAAGAGCAATGATTCCTTTCATGTTTACAAATCGCATGATTGGAGCGATAATTTTCTGAGAATTAAAATTAGACATGAGAAGCCTCCTTATTTTTCTCCTAGCAATTCTAGGGCTAGGTTTAATACTTTCTTACCATCTAGCATTCCATAATCTGCCATAGGAATGACAGCAATAGGAATATGGTTTGCTTCACAAATTGCTTTTGATTTATCCAAAGTATAAGCTACTTGTGGCCCTAACAAAGCGACATCTATTTCTGGAGCAAAATCTGCTAATTTCGCTTGAGAATATGCTTCAATTTCAGCGTCAATGCCTAATTCCTGAGCTGCCACCTTCATATTATTTACCAACATCCCTGTTGAAAATCCTGCTGCACAAAACAATCCAATTTTCATTTTCTTTTTCCTCCTTATTGTTTCGCTGAAAGTTCTTTACGTAAGTCAATCATTTCTTTAATCAAGTTGATCTCTGTGATTGAAGTCATTAAGTGATCTTGTGAGTGCACAAACAAAGCTGTAATCTCTGTCTTTGTCCCACCTGCTTCTTGGGCTAAAAATTTTGTTTGCAAGTTATGCGCTTCTAGCAATGCTGCATCTGCTTTTGCAATTTCGCCTTCAGAAGATGTAAAATCACCCTCCTTAGCATATGATAAAGCTTGGTAAATATGCTGTTTAGCATCACCCGCATTTAAAATTAAGCCCATAATAATTTGGTCTGCAACAATTATTTCCATGTGCACTACACTCCTTTGTAAATCTAATGAAAGCGCTTTTTCTATTGTCAATATACCATTTATATTTTTGCCGGTCAATAAAAATCACAACATTTGATTATTGTTTTTGGTTTTTGCACATTTGTGCTGTTCAACTCAAAAAAATAAGGACTGCATCCTTGCTGTCCTATTTTTTAGTAAATTGCTGATCACCATCTAATTCTAAAACTTTTAAGATTGTCGCTTCATCTGTGACTAAATGATTGATATAGTTGGCTTTTAAAACCGATAAAATTGCTTTTGCTTTTTGATCACCGTAGGCTAACGAGATGGTATTCGGAACCTTTCTCAATTCCTCCAATGTGATAGATATTGTTCTTTCCTGTAATTCAGGATAAACAGGGATACCTTCTTGATCAAAGAAACGACAGCAGACTTCTCCTACAGCATGTTCCGACTCCAATTTCTTAAAATCATTTGTTGTTAGCATATCAAACCACTGAGGATTCTTGCTATCTGCATAGCCACCAATCCCTACAGCCGCAACATCCAAACAACGCCAACTAGCTTTCAAGTCCTCGAAATACTTAGAAGATAAGATGCCTTCCGTTACCTCAGAATTTTCTTGAATGACACTCGCGTTTATAAAATGACATTCTCCATGAAATTTACTCGCCATACTGTAGATTAGAGTATTGACATGGTAGCGGGCATGGATATGACTGGGACCTCCAGCTAGGGGATAAAATTGAACACCATCCAAACGCTTAGTTCCAACTTGTTCCACCATTAATCTGAGAGACTTGCCCCATGAAAAACCAACTGTCATTCCATCTTCAATCAAATTTCGAAGCATGACAGCACTAGCTTGCGCTAGCCGCTTTTCAAGGCTTTCTCGTGGCTCATCAACTAGATTTGGGATAATCTCGATAGCTTTCAAGCCATATTTTTGTTTGATATAATTTTCTAAATGGAAGAGGCGAGTATCAAAATTTTCAATTTCAATTTTTACAACTCCCTCTTTTTTAGCCTCCGCTAACATTCTGCTGACAGTTGTACGGTAGATTCCAGTTTCTGCCGCGATCTGCGACTGACTTTTGTCTTCAACATAGTATAAATAGGCTAATTTTGCAAGTAACTTTTTCCGTTCATCTTTCAATTGGCGTCTCCTCCCTATACTAATGTCAAAATTGTTTGTGAGTTCTCCAGTTTTTCTTTTGCTTCTTGAGATAAGTTCTTATCCGTAATGACTCTAGAAACTTGTGAAAGTGCAAATCGTCTGACAGTCCCACATTTCCCAAATTTACTTGAATCTGTCAAGACAATCACTTCTTTAGAAACATCGGACATAGCTTGAACAACTTCACTTCTCATCATATCTTTCCCAGTAAAGCCAAGTTCATCATCATATCCATCAACCCCTACAAAAGCAAAGGGAACTCTAAACGAGCGAATTAATTCTTTCAAAAGCGGACCTACAGTCACTCTCGATTCTTTTTGAAACTCACCACCCAGTAATATGATTTTACAGGAATCATATTCCTGAATATAATCTGCAATAAAATAAGAATTTGTCACAATCTTGACATTCTTTTTTGTTTGGCAAATTTCTTCCGCTAGTAGGGCACACGTAGAGCCTGATTCAATCAGAACAGTGTCGTTATCCTTAATTAATTTAGCGGCCTCCCGGGCTATTCTTTTCTTGGTATCATATTGAAAGGACAATCGAACATTGATATCATCTCCACTGTTTAAAACTGCATAGCCATGCTCCCTATGCAATAATCCTTTTGATTCCAGCTTATCCAAATCCTTTCGAATAGTTACCTTAGAGACTTGTAATTTCTCCGACAAGCTATTAACATCAATCTTTTTCAAACTCCGATACTAATTTCAATATTTCATCTAAACGTTGCATTGTTTTTACCTCTTCTCTATTTTAGCAAATTTTCGAGTGAATTCAAAACAAAATAAACTTTCGTTCGTAATTGAATTAGTTTCTTAAATAATGTATAATAGATTTACTAGATTGATAGGAGAGCAAAATATGGAACAAAATCGTGGCATTATCTTTAACATCCAACACTTTAGTATCCATGATGGCCCTGGCATCCGAACAACTGTATTTCTAAAAGGATGTCCCCTACGTTGTCCATGGTGCTCCAATCCTGAATCCCAGCGTGCAAATCCTGAAAAAATGTTAGATGCTGTTACTAAAAAGGAAACTATCGCGGGAGAAGAAAAAACAGTCACAGAAATCATAGACGATGTCTTAAAAGACGTTGATTTCTATGAAGAATCTGGTGGTGGCCTTACCCTGTCTGGTGGAGAAATCTTTGCTCAATTTGAATTTGCCAAATCTATCTTAAAAGCTGCGAAAGAAGTTGGACTTCATACTGCAATCGAAACGACAGCTTTTGTTGAACATGAAAAATTTGTCGATCTCATTCAGTATGTCGATTTTATTTATACAGACCTTAAACATTACAATACACTTAAACATAAGAGGGTTGTCGGAGTCAACAATCATCTGATTATTAAAAATATTCATTATGCCTTTGCTCAAACAAAACAATCGTTTTACGTATTCCAGTCATTCCTAATTTCAATGACTCTTTAAACGATGCTGAAGAATTTGCTTCTCTTTTTAATTCTTTAAACATTGATGAAGTACAGCTTCTCCCATTTCACCAGTTTGGAGAAAACAAATACAAGCTTTTAGGACGTCGCTATGAAATGGAAGGAATAAAGGCTCTGCATCCAGAAGATTTATATGACTACCAGCAAGTTTTTTTAGATCATGACATTCACTGTTATTTCTAATCCACTCAAAAATCCCCAAAGCTAGTTTCAGTCAGTTGAAACATGGCTTCGGGGATTTTTAGTTTTTTTCACGAGCGATCAAGAAAATCAATCAATTGCTTAACTGAAGTTGAGACTACTTCCTTTGGAAAAAAGATAAATCAATTGGCATTCATGGAATGCGGCATTGATTTCCTATTTTTCTGCAGGAAGTTTCGGTAAACAGAATCGTCTCTCCTATCTTAGTTTACCAAATAATCACACGATCTTCTGGTTTTCTCCACATGCCATCTCCTTCTTTGACATCAAAGGTTTCAAAGAATTCGTCAAAGTTTGGCAATTGGACATTGGTACGGAGTTTTCCTGGTGCATGGACATCGACACTTGCGAGGAGTTGCATGTACTCTGTCCGAGCTTTCATGCGCCAGATGCGAGCAAAGTTGGTGAAGAATTCTTCTGCGGAGAAGTCTGCTTCTTTCTTAGCGGCTTCAAGGGCTGCAGCGATTCCTCCTAGGTCTGCCACGTTTTCAGAAACGGTCAATTTCCCGTTAATCTTAGCACCGTAAGAGTCTTGACCTTCAAACTGATCGATAACCTTTTGGGTCCGAGCGGTAAAGGCTTCGTAATCTTCTGGCTTCCACCAGTCTTTCAAACTACCGTGCTCGTCAAAGGAAGCGCCATTGGTATCAAAGGCGTGGGAGATTTCATGGGCGATGACTGCACCGATTCCACCGTAGTTAGCTGATGACGATTGGTGAAGGTCGTAGAAAGGCGCCTGTAAGATCGCTGCTGGGAAGACGATTTGGTTTTGTTGCGGATCATAGTAGGCATTGACCATATTAGCTGGCATGTGCCATTCGCTCCGATCGACTGGTTGGTTCCACTTGCTCCATACATGGGCAATCGAAATTTGCGCCAATTTTTGAGCATTTTCCACCAAGGTCTTGCTCTCGTCGATGATCTTCTTAGCATACGTTTCTGGTAATTTTTCAGGGTAGCCGATATGTGGTGTGATGACATTGAGTTTGACAATGGCTTTTTCGCGGGTTTCAGGAGCGAGCCAGTCTGCTTTTTCAAGACGATCCTTATAGACCTCAATCATAGTCGCTACTTTATGCTCTACATCTGCTTTTGCTTCTGGTGAGAATTTTTCACCTGCATACCAGAGTCCAAGCGCTTGGCTATAAGGGCCTTCTGCCAAAGCCAAAGCTGCTTTTTCTTTTGGACGAGGTTCTGGAATCCCTGTAATAGTCCGTCCATACTCACCAGACAAGACACGAATTTCTTCGGTCAAGAAAGATGTCCAATCTAAGGCTGCACCGAGTTTCAATTTAGCATGAATAGTTTCCCAGTTGGCTGCCGAGTAGTATTTTGGAGCGAATTCCTTCCAGAAACGCTCTTCCGGCACGATGATTTTATCTGGTGTTTGTCCGATTACTTCTGTAAAGAAGGTCTCGAGTGGCAATTCTGGAACTAAGGCTTTGAATTCTTCCCACTCATATGGATGGTAGAGTTTGTTGTACTCAGATTTTTCTTCATTTGATAAAACATACTTAGCCAATTCTGCATCTGCTGCAATGACTTTATCCAGGATATCTTTGATTTCTGCCTCTGAGAATTCAAATTTTGGCAAGAGTTTTTCCATCATCTGACGCCAGATAGCCAGTAACTCTGGGCCTTTTTCGTTGCCTTCTTCATAGTAGGTCGTATCCGGCAAGATAAGAGCAAGAGATTCTCCCCACAAGACATTCATTTGGGCATTCATAAAGTCTGGTGACACGCTAAATGGCATGAGATTTGGTTTGCCAGCTAGCTCATAGGTACCCAACTTGCTTGTATAGTCTTCAAAGGAAGATAAGGCCTTGATTTCGTTGATCAAGGGCATTACTGGGGCAACACCAGCTACTTCCCGTGCATCAAAATTTGCCACCATTTTGTGGTATTTGACAAAGTTTTGCAGAATGCTATCTTCAGGCAATTCTTCTCCCTCGTTGCCATTTTCCGGTAATATCCAACATCAAGTTTTCGATCTCTTGGATCAAGTCCATAAAACCACCGGTTGACGGTTTGTCATCTGGAATCACAGCTGTCTCAGCCCATTTCCCGTTGACGTAATCATAAAAATCATCTTGTAAACGTACCATGATCTTCTCACTTTTCAATCTTTTGTAATAACCTTATCAAAAAAATAGGTCTATTTTTCAATGATTACAAGTGAGTTAATCTAAATTATTTTAAAAAAATTAACTTGACTTAATTTTTTTAATTTATGTATATTAATGGTAAAGGAGCAAAATCATGATTCAAATTGAACATCTAAGTGTTGCTTACCAGCAAACACTGGCCTTGGAGGATCTTTCCCTCACCATCCAGGGGCCAACCATCCTAGGAATTCTTGGCCCCAACGGAGCTGGAAAATCAACCCTGATCAAGGCTATGCTAGGACTTCTCCCTCATTCAGGGAAAAGTCCTGCTCGATCAAAAAGATCTCGGCCAAGTTCTTCAACGAGTGGCCTACGTCGAACAAAAGACAGCTATTGATTTCCACTTCCCCATCACGGTGCGAGAGTGTGTCTCACTGGGCCTCTACCCCCATCTTTCTATTTTCAAGCGAAAAAGCAAAGAGGATCTCCAAAAGGTGGAAGATGCCCTAAAACTTGTCAATCTCCTTGATCTCGCGGATCGCCAGATTGGTCAACTCTCGGGAGGGCAATTCCAACGGGTCCTAATCGCCCGCTGCTTGGTCCAAGAAGCAGAGGTCATCTTTTTGGATGAGCCCTTCGCAGGGATTGACTCTGTCAGCGAAGACATCATCATGCAGACACTCCAAACCCTGAAAAAGGAAGGCAAGACCATCCTGATCGTCCATCACGATCTCAGCAAGGTTCCAGCTTACTTTGACCAAGTCCTCCTCCTTCATCGCAAACTGATTGCTTTTGGGAAAACAGAGGAAACCTTTACCAAAGAGAATCTGCATGCAGCCTACGGGCATGAACTCTTTATAGGAGGTGAAATCAGATGATTGCAGAATTTATCGATGGATTACAACAATTTCATTTCCTCCAAAACGCTCTCATTACAGCTATTGCCATCGGGATCGTCGCCGGTGCGGTCGGATGTTTCATCATTCTGCGAGGCTTGTCTCTCATGGGAGACGCTATCTCGCACGCAGTCCTTCCAGGGGTGGCTTTGTCCTTTATCTTAGGTATCAACTTTTTTATTGGCGCCATCATCTTTGGCCTCTTAGCTTCCATCCTGATCACCTATATCAAGAGCAACTCCATCATCAAGAGCGACACTGCGATTGGGATTACCTTTTCTTCTTTCCTCGCCTTAGGGGTCATCTTGATTGGAGTCGCTAAAAGTTCCACCGACCTTTTCCACATCCTCTTTGGGAATATCTTGGCTGTTCAAGACCAGGATATGTGGATGACCATTGGTATTGGTGTGGCTGTCTTACTGGCGATTTGCCTGCTCTTTCGACCCTTGCTACTTACTTCCTTCGACCCTGTCCTCGCTCAATCCATGGGCGTTCGGGTCAAGGTCTATCACTACCTTCTCATGGTGCTCTTGACCTTGGTTTCTGTCACTGCTATGCAGAGTGTCGGGACCATTCTCATCGTCGCCATGCTCATCACACCTGCTGCGACGGCCTATCTCTATGCCAATAGCCTCTGGTCCATGATGCTCCTTTCATCCGGATTAGGTGCTCTTGCATCCATCCTAGGACTTTTTATTGGTTATAGCTTCAACATCGCTGTCGGATCTTGTATTGTCATCACTTCTGCCGTCTTCTTTCTCATTAGCTTCTTTATCGCTCCCAAGCAGAGAAAGAACAGACATTCCCCTTCGTACTAAGATTAATCTCATAAAGGAGAAAAAAATGAAAAAACTAACTTCCGTCTTAGCCCTCTTTGTGGCTCTCTTATTTGGTTTACTGGCTTGTAGCAAAGACTCTTCTTCCAAGTCCTCATCCGATAAATTGAAAGTGGTCACCACTAACTCCATCCTCGCAGATATGACCAAAAATATCGCTGGGGATAAAATCGAGCTACACAGTATTGTCCCTGTCGGCCAAGATCCCCACGAGTACGAACCGTTGCCAGAAGATGTCAAAAAAACTTCGCAAGCAGACCTGATCTTTTACAACGGGATCAATCTAGAAACCGGTGGCAATGCTTGGTTTACTAAATTGGTCAAAAATGCCAATAAAGTAGAAAACAAGGACTATTTCGCAGTTAGCGAGGGAGTCGACGTCATCTACCTAGAAGGCCAAAGCCAAGCTGGAAAAGAAGACCCTCATGCTTGGCTCAATCTCGAAAATGGAATTATCTACGCTAAAAATATTGCCAAACAATTGATCGCAAAAGATCCAAAAAACAAGGACTTCTACGAAAAAAATCTAGCAGCCTATACTGAAAAACTCAGTAAGCTAGACCAAGAAGCCAAGCAAGCATTCAAGAACATCCCAGAAGAGAAAAAGATGATCGTAACCAGTGAAGGCTGCTTCAAGTATTTTTCAAAAGCCTACGGCGTCCCATCTGCCTATATCTGGGAAATTAACACCGAAGAAGAAGGCACACCAGAACAAATCAAAACGCTGGTGGAGAAATTGCGTCAAACCAAGGTACCGTCCCTCTTTGTCGAATCCAGTGTCGATGAACGACCTATGAAAACTGTAGCTAAAGATACCAATATTCCTATCTTTGCAAAGATCTTTACTGACTCGATTGCCAAAGAAGGGGAAGAAGGCGACAGCTACTACAGCATGATGAAATGGAATTTAGAGAAAATCGCAGAAGGTTTGAACAAATAAGGTTCCTAGCTCGAAATGATTTTCCAGTCAAATGAGTGGCTCTTCCCCCTTCATTGATGTACAATGAAAAGAAAAAAGGAGTCTTTTCTATGACAACATTTTTAGGAAACCCTGTTACCTTTACCGGTTCTCAACTTCAAGTTGGCGATACTGCTCACGACTTTTCACTGACCACTCCTAACTTGGAGAAAAAATCTTTGGCTGATTTTGCTGGCAAGAAAAAAGTCCTCAGTGTGATCCCATCCATTGACACAGGTATCTGTTCCACTCAAACACGTCACTTCAACCAGGCCCTCTCTGACCTGGAAGATACTGTGGTCTTGACCGTCTCTGTCGACCTTCCTTTCGCCCAAGGCAAATGGTGTGCTGCAGAAGGGATCGAAAATGCCATCATGCTTTCAGACTACTTCGACCATTCCTTCGGGAAGGCTTATGGCCTCTTGATCAATGAATGGCACTTGCTCGCACGCGCTGTCTTGGTCCTAGATGCGGACAACAAGGTCACTTACGTCGAATACCTAGACAACATCAACAGCGAACCCAATTACGACGCGGCAATCGAAGCCGTCAAAGCACTTGATTAAATAAAAAAGAGGTCTACGACCTCTTTTTTATATCTACAAAATTCGTTCAGAGACTTTCCTTAAGAGAATTTCTAAGAGTCCTTTTTCTTCAATCCGAAAGAGGACTACTATAAAAACCGATGGAGTCCATTCTGAAGGAGGACTCGCCAGCGTAAGCGTGGGATGCCTCTGAGGAAACTCCGCACGCTTTGCTACCTGTTGCTTGTAGCTCTTGCCTCCTTGTGCAAAGGTTCCCTTCCGGCTCCAATAGCCCTGCTCTCCACGATCATTCTTCGGAGCTAGATAGCGAACACCTTGCTGATAGAGGACCTTCTTACGAAAAGGTGGATCCCACGATTTGACGGGATCGATATCCAAGTCCTTATGAGTCCGGCCTCTGGCTAAACCATAGTTGAAACTGGCTCCATTGACAATGCCATTTTCAGAAATCTGATTCGGGTCCACTTCGTTGAGAAACTGGCCACCCTGATCCAGGATATACTCAGTATGAAAGTTGAGCAAGACCTTAAAATTCAACTGGGCCTGAGCACGCGATGGGAAGGCGAGCTGGCCGTTTTGATCCACATAGACCTTATTGTGAAGACGAGCCGCCTCATAGGCATCAATCTTAATTCCTTTTGTCTCCTGTAAGTAAGCTTGTAGCGCCTCTTCATCAGTCTGTCCAGTTTTGGCATAATGCTCCCGAATCCACTGGGTCTGGTAGGCAGAGAGCAGATAGCGGAACTGGTGGATCTGGCGTTTTAAGAGCTGATCTCCTGCTTTGCTGGCTAATGAATCCAGAGCAAAAGCTACTTGGACCACTCTTGAAAAAGAAGACCAAAAAGGTGAATGAGGGGGACAATCTGGCCAGAACCGCTTCAGTAAGAAGGCGGTCTCCTCACAGGTTCCCGATAAATCCCGTGGCATGAGACAGAGATGCATAACCCCTTTTAAGAGGGCCTGGGCACGACCTGCCGTCAATCCTTGCAGTTCTCTCTGCCACATCTCTTGGAAAAGAGGGCTGGCAAAGACAAAGACAGAGCGGTAACAGTCTTGCCTTCTTGCTTCATCTTCGCAAGACTGCAGTCGTTTTTCTAAGTAGCTGAGACCTCTGGTCGTCCAGCCCAGTTTTTCTAATTCCCGTCGCTTCATCTGCCCCCTCCTTTCCATATTGTTTTCGGTTTATGCTTCTATACTATCATCTTTCGCCCTCCCAGACAATTCCTATCCACTGGCCAAGCCATTTTGCGCTTTTTTTGATATACTAGAAGGAGCGAAGAAAAGAGGACCCTATGACACCAAATAAAGAAGATTACCTCAAGTGCATCTATGAAATCGGCACGCAACATGAAAAAATTAGTAACAAAGAGATTGCGGCTCGGATGCAGGTTTCGCCTCCAGCCGTGACTGAGATGGTCAAGCGAATGATCTCGGAGAATCTCCTCATCAAGGATAAGACCCACGGCTATCTGCTTACCGAGCTCGGCCTTCAAACAGTTTCCGATCTCTTTCGCAAGCACCGATTGATTGAAGTGTTCTTGCTCAAAAAACTGGGCTATACAACTGAAGAAGTCCATGAAGAGGCTGAGGTGCTCGAGCATACTGTCTCCGACCGCTTTATCGATAAACTTGACCAGATGTTAGACACTCCTAAGACCTGCCCCCACGGAGGAACCATTCCACCCAAAGGACAACTTCTCATCGAGGCTTACCAGGACCGTTTGAGCGATGTCAGCGAATCAGGAACTTATCGTTTGCGAAGAGTACAGGATACCTTTGAATTGCTGAATTTTTTAGACCAGATCCAGCTGACCATTGGAGATGACATTCTCTTCAAAGGCTACGACGATTATACCGGCCTCTATCAGCTCCAGATCAAAGACCAAGACATCCAGATCAATCATCTGATTGCCCAACAACTTTACATAGAAAAACATGCCCTTTGATGAAGAGCATGTCAGATTTAAGAAATAGTATTCCTAGAAACTTTCCTTAGGTGAGTACGGACGTCAGCGAACTTCTACGAAGTTCCATGACTTAGTTTTGAACCTAAAGTTTCAAAACTCCCGAATGCTTGAAACAACAATGTTTCAAGCATTTTTCTCACGGCGGAAAGTTTCGGATTTACTTTGACAATCCAAAGTAATATAAGAATTTTTTTGAAAAATTATCCAGCTATCCTAAGTAAAAAGTAATTTGTCTACATTCAAACATGCCTTTTAATCAAGGGCTTGTTTTTTTATGGATTTTTCGTATCGAGGATGATGGTCACTGGGCCATCATTGATGAGTTCAATTGCCATATCTGCAGCGAAGACCCCTCGTTTGACAGGGACTTCCTTTTCTAACAAATCATTGAAGTCATCGTAGAGCTGGCTGGCCATCTCTGGATTGGCTGCCCCAATAAAGGCTGGACGATTGCCTTTTTTTGTCTGGGCAAAGAGGGTAAATTGAGAAATCGAGAGGATTTCTCCTTGAATATCCTTAACAGATAAGTTCATCTTCCCTTCTTCATCCGAGAAAATTCGCATTTGCGTGACCTTTCGTACTGCGTATTCCAGGTCCTTTTGGTCATCATCCGGACCCACTCCCACCAAGAGAAGAAGTCCTTCTTGAATCTGACTATAAACTTGACCGTCAATAGAAACCGAGGCCCTTTTGACCCGTTGAATTACTAATTTCATCTTATTATCCTATTTATACAATCTATCGGGCTCACCACTAAGCTTCAAAGAACATCGACATCAGACAAGGCAGTGAGACGCAACCAGACTATCCGAAAACCAAAGGCTGTTCAGTTGCTTTTAGGGCAAGGCAGCGAGACGAAGACAGTACTGAAGTACGGCGAGGCGAGCTAACGAAGCAATAAAAGATAACTGAGCAGCCGACTAGCCGTTGGTACGCTTAACAGAGTACACCTCCGGCACACTCTTAATCTTATCCACAACCGTTGTCAACATAGACAGGTTTGGAATTCCGAAGGAAATGTGGATATTGGCAAATTTCATATCTTTGGTTGGTTGGGCATTGACGGTTGAGATCATCTTAGCCGTATTGGAGAGGACTTGAAGGACATCGTTGAGGAGGCCCGCACGGTTGAGGCCGTAGATATCGATATGGGCGATGTAGTCCTTGGTCGTGTTGTTGTCTTCCCACTCGACGTCGATCAAGCGTTGCTCGTAGTTGTCTTGGGCCCGCAGGTTCATACAGTCTTGACGGTGAATGGCAACCCCACGTCCTTTGGTAATGTAACCGACAATTGTATCTCCTGGGACGGGATTGCAACACTTAGCAATCCGGATCAAGAGACCAGAAGCCCCTTGGATGACCACGCCACCTTCATGGCGGACCTTGAGGGTGTCTTTTTGTTTTCAACCTTGACTTCGCCACCTTTGACCAGTTCTTCAGCTTCTGCACGCGCCTTGGCCTTTTCCTCTTCTCGACGCTCTTCCTCCGTCAAACGATTAAAGACAGAGATGGCTCCGATTTCTCCAAAACCGATGGCCGCAAACAAGGCCTCTTCGGTCTTGTAGCTGGTCTTTTGCAAGACCTTGTCCATGTGCTTCTTATCCATGAACTTGTTGGCAATCATATCATGCTCATGGAATTGGGCCATGAGCAACTCTCGTCCACGGTTGATCGAGAGTTCCTTGTCTTGGTTCTTAAAGAATTGGCGGATCTTATTGCGGGCCTTGCTGGTCTTGACGATATTGAGCCAGTCACGACTTGGTCCAAATGAATTTGGATTGGTGATGATTTCAACCTGGTCACCCGTTTTCAGCTTGGTAGTCAAAGGAACCATACGGCCATTAACCTTGGCACCAGTCGCTTTTTCCCCGATCTTGGTATGAATCTCATAGGCAAAGTCAATCGGTCCAGAATCCTTTGGAAGAGAACGAACCGCTCCATCTGGGGTAAAGACATAAATCTCTTCGGCTAGATAGTTTTCTTTGACCGTATCTACAAATTCTTTGGCATCATCCGCCTGGTCTTGGAGTTCCATCATCTCCTTGATCCAGTTCATCCCAATAGCCGATTCTTTGCTATTGACTTGGCCCTTGATCCCTTTCTTATAGGCCCAGTGTGCCGCAACCCCGTACTCAGCAACCTCGTGCATTTCCTTGGTACGGATCTGGAACTCAATAGGACCTTTGGGTCCGTAGACAGTGGTATGAATAGACTGGTAACCATTGGCCTTCCGATTGGCGATGTAGTCCTTGAAGCGGCCTGGCATGGGCTTCCACAACTCGTGGATATAGCCCAGCATAGCATAGACATCGCTCGGTGATTCCAGGATACAGCGAATGGCAATCAAATCATAGATTTCATCAAAGCGCTTCTTCTTATCCTGCATCTTGCGGTAGATGGAGTAGATATGCTTAGGACGACCATAGATTTCCCATAGAGGTGGCGTTCTGCCGCATAGGACTCGATCTTTTGGACAACTTCTTCTACCAGGGCTTCCCGCTCGCGACGCTTCTCCTTCATCATATGGGAAATTTTATAGAACTCGACTTCATTCAGATAACGGAAGGATAGATCTTCTAATTCCCACTTGACGCTGGAAATCCCGAGACGGTGGGCTAGCGGTGCATAGATTTCCATGGTTTCTTGAGAAATCCGCTCTTGCTTGTCCTTGCGTAAATGCTTCAAAGTCCGCATGTTGTGCAAGCGGTCTGCTAGTTTGACCAAGATGACACGGATGTCTTGAGACATGGCCATGAGCATCTTGCGGTGGTTCTCTGCCAGCTGCTCTTCATGGGACTTGTATTTGACCTTCCCGAGCTTGGTCACTCCATCAACAATCACTCGGACATCGTGTCCAAATTCGCGTTCTAGATCATCTAGGGTCGCGTTTGTATCCTCGACAACGTCGTGCAAAAAACCACAGGCAACCGTCACAGCATCCAACTTCAATTTTGCCAAAATGCCGGCAACTTGAATAGGGTGGATGATATAGGGTTCACCTGATTTACGGAATTGCCCACTATGGCAGTCGACTGCATAAAGGAGAGCTTTTTTTCTACAAATGCAACATCCTCTCCCGACAAGTATTTTTTTGGTAAGGGCAATAACCTGGCCCCCTGTTAAAGGTTCTTCTTTCGGCATCTAGTTTTCTCCACTTTCTTGCCTTCTATTCTATCACTTTTAGCTCTATATGAAAACTAGTCCGATTGACTTTCATGCTATTTGAGGAGCTTTCCAGCACTATCAGTCAGAAATCCCAAACGTAGGCTCACTTTTTTTATACAAATACTCCATTTTTTTATAAAAAAATCCATTAATTTGTAATATAAAAAAATAAGAAAACGAATAAATTCTGAATAAAAATAAGATATAATAGAAAGACATCAATTTATTTAGGAGGACAACCATGTCATCATTCCGTAAACAGGCTGCCCTATTCAGCCTTGCTGCAGCTTTTTTGGCAACGACGACTGCTCAGGCAGATGAAGCGACAAGCTCAAGCGCAACTGATTCGTCAGCAACTGCTGTCACAGAGGCCGCAACTCCTGCCTCTCCTGCGACTAGCGCTGAAGCAAGCACTAGCAATAACACTCCGACTGCTAGCGGAGAAGCCACTGCTACAGCAACCGAAGCGACTCCAGCGGCACCTCAAAACAGTGCCAGTGACGCAAAAGCGACCACTCCAGTTGAGGGGCAAGAAGTCGACGTCCGCATCCTTGCGACAACGGACCTTCATACCAACTTGGTAAACTATGACTACTACCAAGACAAACCAGCTCAAAACGTTGGTCTAGCAAAAACAGCTGTCTTGATTGAAGACGCGAAAAAAGAAAACAGCAACGTCCTCCTCGTTGATAACGGAGATACTATCCAAGGAACTCCTCTTGGTACCTACAAGGCCATCGTCAATCCCATCAAAGATGGTGAGCAACACCCTATGTATGCGGCTCTTCAAAAATTAGGCTTTGATGCAGGAACCCTTGGAAACCACGAATTCAACTACGGACTAGATTACCTTAAAAAGGTCATCTCTACTGCCGGCATGCCAATCGTCAATGCCAACGTCGTGGATCCAAAGACTGGTGCCTTTGTCTACGATCCCTATAAGATTATCAAAAAGACCTATACTGACAAAAACGGTCGTCCAGTCGATGTCAATATCGGGGTAACAGGAATCGTCCCTCCACAGATCCTCAGCTGGGACAAGGCCAATCTCGAAGGCAAGGTCAAGGTCAATGACTCCGTCGAAGCTATCCAAGCTATCATCCCAGAAATGCGCAAAGCCGGAGCGGACGTTGTCCTCGTTCTTTCTCACTCTGGTATCGGAGATGACAAGTACGAAAAAGGCGAAGAAAACGAAGGCTACCAAATCGCTAGCCTCCCAGGTGTTGATGCAGTTGTAACTGGTCACTCACACGCAGAATTCCCAAGCGGAAATGGAACTGGCTTCTATGAAAAATATGCTGGCGTTGACGGGGTAAACGGTAAAATCAACGGAACACCGGTTACCATGGCTGGTAAATACGGCGACCACCTCGGAGTGATCGATCTCAACCTTCGCTATACAGATGGCAAATGGTCTGTTATTGGAAGCAAGGCTGCTATCCGCAAGATCGACACCAAATCACAAGTAGCCGATGAGCGCATCACCGCTATCGCGAAGGAATCCCACGAAGGAACAGTCAAATATGTCCGCCAACAAGTCGGAACGACGTCTGCTCCGATTACTAGCTACTTTGCCCTTGTGAAAGATGATCCATCTGTCCAAATCGTGAACAACGCACAAATTTGGTATGCTAAGAAGGAATTGGCAGGAACTCCTGAAGCCAACCTTCCAATCCTTTCTGCTGCGGCACCATTTAAGGCGGGTACCCGTGGGGATGCTACTGCCTATACGGATATCCCAGCTGGCCCAATCGCCATCAAGAACGTTGCTGACCTTTATCTCTATGATAATGTCACTGCCATCCTCAAGGTGACTGGTGCCCAACTCAAGGAATGGTTGGAATGTCTGCTGGTCAATTCAACACGATCGACCCAACTAGCAAAGAGCCTCAACAGCTTGTCAACCCTAACTACCGGACCTACAACTTTGACGTCATTGACGGGGTGACCTACGAGTTTGACGTGACCCAGCCAAATAAATACGACCGCGAAGGAAAAACAGTTAACCCCGATGCTAGCCGTGTCCGCAACTTGAAATACCAAGGCAAAGAAGTCACTGCGGATCAAGAATTTATCGTTGTGACCAACAACTACCGGGCAAACGGAAAATTCCCAGGCGTTCGCGATGCTGGCCTGAACCAACTCCTCGGATTGGAAAACCGCCAAGCTATCATTAACTACATCTTGGAAGAAAAGAATATCAACCCAAGTGCAGACGGTAACTGGCGCTTTACAGACAGCATCAAGGATGCAGACGTTCGCTTCTTAACTGCTGACAAAGCTAAGGATCTGGTTGGTAAAGACGGAGATGTCGTCTACCTTGAACCTTCTAAACAAGAAGGATTTGGGGAATACCGCTTTGTTTATGTGGAACCAAAAGTAGAACCTGAAACAAAACCAGAAGAACCAACAAGTCCTGAAACAGGAAAAAATCCATTTATCTTTGTACCGAACCATCAGAAACCGGCACAAGATGAAACCATCACCTTGTCTCATAGCCAACAAACCATTACCCTTCCTGCTCCAAGTCAAGAAGGAGCTCACCCTGCAGAAGCTCGCCAAGAAACTGCTAAGCCAGTAGTTGTTTCTTCTATCAGCGAAAAAACCTTGCCTGAAACAGGAGAACGTGCTTCCATCTTAGCCCTTGTCGGTTTGGTGATGACCGGACTTGGCTTCCTTCTCCCATCTCGTAAGAAAGAAGAAAACTAATTCTTTCCTACTATAAAAAATCAACGCGTGAAGATCTACCTTCACGCGTTTTTCATTAATTCTGTAACAACACTCACTGCGCTAAGGGCATAGAGTGGGGCGGTTTCTGCTCGTAGGATACGAGGCCCAAGGCCTGCAAGGACTGCTCCTTTAGCTTCAAAACTTTCAATTTCAGCAGGTGAAAGACCACCTTCCGGTCCAAAGATAAAGAGAACCTTGCTCCCTTTTTCAAGACCACTTACAGCTTGTACAAGAGCAGCGCTTTCGCCTTCTTTGGCCGACTCTTCATAGGCCACCACGATGCGATCAAACTGGTCCAGTTGGGCTAGAAAGTCTGCCTTTTTCTCAAAAAGGGTAATGCCTGGGACAAGATTCCGCTTGCTTTGCTCTGTCTGCTCCAAGGGCGATTTTTTCTAGTTTTTCAACCTTTTTACCCAATTTCTTGCCGTCCCACTTGGCAACTGACCAGTCTGCAGGAAAGGCCCAGATTTGACTAGCACCCAGTTCCGTCACCTTTTGAGTGATAAACTCCAGTTTATCCCCCTTGGGAAAGCCTGAAGCGATGGTCACTTGAATAGGTAGTTCCACATTGTCAGCTAATTCTTTGATTAGCTCCAACTGACGAGCCTCCACATTGACCACGCGCGCCAAACGTTTGATCCCATCATCAAAGACTAGAGTAACTTCGTCATCCTCCTTCAAGCGCATGACCTGAAACATGTGCTTGCTGGTCTCCTTATCCTCGATAGTGACTGGGGAGCTAGCCAAACCTTTTACAAAATACTGTTGCATGCTAGCCTCCAATCACACCAGAGATATCCTTAGTTTTTTTGAAGACACAGGCATTCCACTCCCCTTGGATCATGTGGGTTTCAAGGAAAAATCCAGCTGACTCAGCCGACTCACGGACCATGTCCCACTTGTCCTTAATAATCCCACTCATGATGAGATAGCCTTCATCCTTGACCAAGCGATAAGCATCATCCGTCAGATGAATGAGGATATCCGCCAAGATATTGGCCACGATAACATCTGCCTCAATCTCCACGCCTTTAAGCAAATCGCCTGGGGCCACATGGATATTTTCCATGCCAGGGTTGAGTTCAATATTCTCCTGAGCAACGCGAACTGCCACATCATCCAAGTCATAGGCGAAGATTTCCTTGGCACCTAGGAGTGAGCTAGCAATGGAAAGAACCCCTGAACCTGTCCCCACATCCAGCACTGTTTCGCCACCACGAAGGACCTGCTCCAAGGCAAAGAGGCTCATCTTGGTTGTCGGGTGGGTTCCTGTCCCAAAGGCCATACCAGGATCCAGCTTGATAATCTTTTCTCCCGCCGTCGCCTCATAGTCCGTCCATGATGGCACGATGGTCAAGTCATGGGTAATGCGAGCTGGTTCATAATATTTCTTCCAGTTGTCGGCCCAGTCTTCCTCAGCCAAGGCAGACGTCCCCATCTTGACCTCTCCCAGATCCATAAAGTCGGTCAATTCTGCTAAGCGAGCCTGCAAGTCAGCCTCAATCACTGCTACATCAACCGTATCCGGATAGTAGGCTGTCACCACAATTTCTTCTTGTTGCTCGACCTCAGGGAAAATCTCACCGAAACGGTCCACATTTCCAACATAGTCCATGCTATCTTCAATTGCTACCCCTTGGGCGCCTAACTCGATCAAGAGATTGGAAACTAATTCCTCTCCCTCACGCTTAACTGTAACTTTTAACTCTTGCCATGTTTCCATCATTAAGATACCAAGCCCGTAAAACACAAAGCCAAAATAGGAAACTCTCTGAAGACGTTTGTGTCTAAGAGAAGTTTATCTTTTTGGCACCGTGTTTAGGGCGGGTTCAGTTTAGAAATTTAACTGAACCATCCTTTCTATTTGTCAATCAATTTTTTCATGTAGACCATATCCATACCTTCTTTTTCAGGCTCGATATGGGTTTGATGGTAGCCATTCTTCTCGTAGAACGCGACCATGCCTGCATCCTGTAACACCGTACACAAATCCCATTGTCTAACGGTTGAAAATTCCTCTTCTAGCAAGCGTAATCCTTCAGATCCATACCCTTTTCCCTGATACGGAGGCAGAATCGCTGCGGTCCCCAACCAAGCTTCCGTTAACTCGTCATTGGTCAGAATTCGAAGAAATCCGATTTTATCTTCGTTTTCTTTCACAAAGTAGTAATAGCTATTGGGACGTTCGACTAGTTTCCACTTAATTCGTTCACGGTCCTCCAGATAAGGATCGTATTCATCTTGGTATTTGTCATAGACTGCCTTAAAGCTGGCTCTTTGAATGGCAATAATGGTTTCTAAATCCTCTGCTCCTGCTTTCTCAAGTGTTATCATAAACTTTTTCTCCACATAATCTCTCACTCGTTCTTGTAATTGGGGAACGACCCGATCTGACGCCAAAAACTCTTCAAGTCTCACTAACTTATAGCCCTGTCCCTCGTCTCCAAAGACAATACTGTCAAACTGTTCCTGTGTCAATTTCCCAACTAAAAAGACGGAGTTTTTGTTCTCATCTAACATGCTGGGGTAGATCCAAGACCAAACTATGTCATCTTTCAATAGTTGGATGCTCAATTCTTCATAAACTTCACGCGATACACACTCAAAAGGACTCTCGTCCCCTTCACGACCACCACCTGGCAACTCCCACAGATTAGGCCAAGGGATATTTTCCTTGTCATCACGCAAGATGGTCAGTAGCTTATCTCCACAAAAGAGGGCAATTTTACAACCCGTAAAATCCAAGTGTTTATCCAATAATTCCATGATGATGACCTTTTCTTATCATAACCTAGCTAGCCTTCTTCAATCACCTTTTGGCACTCTGCATCCCAGTATGCCTGCCATCTACCATGTTTTTTAGCAAAATAAACGGTAAATTCATCATTCACATAATCTGCGACATAGCGAAGATTAGGCGGATTTTCCTCAAAACTTAATATCCAAGGATGGAAGTAAAAAGTTTTCTCCCACCTCTTCTGAGTATAGCCCAGATCCTTGGCAAACTGAGGGATGGGTTGCTGCATCTCACTTTCCAAACAAGACTGAATGGCATTGTCAATACTATTTAAACGAGCTAATAGTTGCTGAAACTGGTCTTCCTCCTCAATTTTGAAAGCACCTATGAACTCAAATTCTGCAAAGTCTATCGAAAAGTCAAATAGTGTGATTTCACCATCCTCAACACAGTGACCCACCTCATCAACACGGTCACGAGTTCCAGACTTCAATACTCGCTCGAAATCTAGGTCCGCAAAGCGATTGCGAGGAAGGATCGACGCACGCTCTTGTGATGTTTGGGATTTTTTACTACATAACCGCTTAAATATCTGAAACATCGGACAGCTCTCTTTCCTTTTATCAGCCTACCTGAGTCTCTTCTTCCTGTATGGCTTGTTCCAACTCATCTAACCACTGCTGGTAATAGGCTTTCTCATCTCGCAACATGCGACTTACATCCATTTTCTGTCTGGCAAGCTTGATCGCCTTGTGTGTCCGGTCCAAATCCTTCTTGACCTTAAATTGATACCAGGCTTGGACTGCTTGTATATTGGTCATTTTCATCGACAAAAAAGACTTGACTCGTCGAATGGTCGCGTATTCCTCTGCTTTCTCATCATCTCCTTCCAATAAGGCGATATGTAGCAGAGATAACTGGGCGGCCGTTTGAATCATCGGACTATCTGCCCTCTCCAATAAAGCCTGAAACTGCTCTTTAGCCGCCTCTCGATTGCCCTCTAGGATGTAGACTTCTCCCTGAAGGGCTAAGACCCCCTCCACAAAGCCTCCTTGCGCCTCCTCAGGAACAGGTCTAACAAAGTCTTTTAGATCGTAGTCTTCTGGCGCTAGCAGGGTCTGAGCAGAATGGCGCAGTCCTAGATAAGCATAGGGTACATTTTCAGGATGGCGCATCAATTCTAAAATTTTGGCTCCATCTGTGATCCCAAGGGGTAGAGCATTGACCAAAATGAAGGAGAGATTGAGACAAATCCAAGTGCCTGCAAAATACCAACTCTGTGTCAGAACTCCAAAGAGGATGGATACGATAAGCAAAGTCAAATGAACCAATATCCCACCGGAAAGCATCAGAATCATTCGTTGGTCACTTTCATCCTCTTTTAGTCCAATATACTGGGCACCGACATTTTTCAGAGCGGCCGTGCGACTAAGACGAAACTTCCCTGCTTTTTTAGTCAGGAGAAAACTTCCCAAGCCTAAAGCGACGAGCCGATAGCCCGTCAGATAGCCACAAAAAGCATGCCCCAGTTCATGGAGAATGAAAATGAGATAGATGCTAGAAAAAGTGAAGAGGTAGCCCGGTACAAAAACTAGTTGAAAACCTAACTCCGTAAAGGCTATCGTCCCCAAAGCAAAAGCAGCCATTAAGAGAAGAAACGACAGACCGTAAACAAGATAGATCCCAATTTTTTTCATAAACTCTCCCACTATTCCTAATATCTTGGATAAGGGTAAAAAGTGCTCTCTTCTAAGCCAACTTTTCCTTCTTCAAAGACTTCTTGGTTCCAGACGATTTCAAAGCTCTCTGCCTCTTCGTCTGCTAAGAAATCCATGAGGTCATCCAAGGCCAGCTCGGCTGTATCTTTGAGGAAGGTCGCAAAATAAGCTAGAAACTCTCGAGACAAGCCTTTTTTCGGCTCATACGGAAGGGCAGTTAAATAGGCATCTTCTTCCACATGCGACTTGGCTGGATTGTAGAAGATGACGGCTTCTTCAAAGAAGATATCCTCGTCAGACTCTTCGCCCGACTCATCGACCAAGGCAACCCCTCCTGTGTTTTGTACTTCTAAGAGAAAAGCCACTTCTACCGCATGATTCTTCTTATCCCAATTGATCTCAAAGTCAAAGGGAAAGACCTTTTCCATTTCCTCTTCTAAAACATCCAAAAATCCATATTTAGACATCGTGTCCTCTTTCTAATTTCCCACTCTTAGAGCGGAATATGATACAATAGTTACTACAATCTTACCATAAAAACTGCCTCTTTTAAAGGAGACAAAGCTAGAAAGGAGACCCTCATGCCGGACAATCTCGCCCTGCGCATGCGACCCCAAAACCATCGACCAGGTCATCGGACAAGAACACCTGGTCGGCCCAGGGAAAATCATCCGCCGCATGGTGGAGGCCAATCGTCTCTCGTCCATGATTCTCTTTGGCCCACCAGGGATTGGCAAGACCAGTATTGCTTCTGCCATCGCGGGTACGACTAAGTATGCCTTTCGGACCTTCAATGCAACTGTCGACAGCAAAAAACGCCTGCAAGAGATCGCAGAGGAAGCCAAGTTTTCAGGTGGCTTAGTCCTGCTTTTGGATGAGATCCATCGCCTCGATAAGACCAAACAAGATTTTCTCCTGCCTTTGCTCGAAAGCGGTCTGGTCATCATGATCGGCGCAACGACTGAGAATCCTTTCTTCTCCGTGACGCCTGCCATTCGTAGTCGGGTACAGATTTTTGAGTTGGAACCCTTGACCAATGAGCAGGTCAAAGAGGCTATCCAGTTGGCGCTAGGCGACTCTGAGCGGGGCTTTGACTATCCTGTTACCCTCGACGAGGAGGCCTTGGATTTCATCGCCACTTCGACCAATGGAGACCTGCGTTCTGCCTATAACTCTCTCGATTTAGCCGTCCTCTCTACCAAGGAAGGGGAGGATGGCGTTCGCCACATCAGTCTCGACATCATGGAAAACAGCCTCCAGCGCAGCTACATCACCATGGACAAAGATGGAGACGGCCACTACGACGTCCTCTCTGCTCTTCAAAAATCCATCCGCGGATCCGATGTTGATGCCAGCCTCCACTACGCCGCACGCTTGATTGAAGCCGGTGATCTGCCCAGCTTAGCTCGTCGCTTGACAGTCATTGCCTACGAAGATATCGGTCTGGCTAATCCAGATGCGCAGATTCATACGGTGACAGCCCTTCAGGCAGCGGAGCGCATCGGCTTCCCCGAAGCCCGCATCCTCATCGCCAACATCGTCATCGACCTGGCTCTTTCGCCTAAGTCCAACTCGGCCTACGTCGCCATGGACAAGGCTTTGTCTGACCTCCGTAAGTCAGGCAACCTTCCTATCCCCCGCCATTTACGGGATGGCCACTATGCCGGAAGCAAGACCTTGGGGAATGCTCAAGACTACAAATACCCCCACAATTATCCTGGTAATTGGGTCCAACAGGACTACCTACCAGACAAGCTGAAGGGCACCTCCTATTTCACTCCTAATGAAAATGGCAAATACGAGCGAGCCCTAGGGACGACAAAAGAGAAGATTGATCAACTCAAGAAAAGGTGATATCGGTTCCAAAAAAATGAGATTTTCCCTTGAAATTTTTTTGAAATATGGTATCATATACATATAGAAACGCTGTGGTGTACGACTTCACACTTAAGTGTTGACCGACTATTTTTTGTATTATTAGGGAAACAAAGGACTTCTAACAGCATGCAGGCCGTATCACGCGGAAGCAGCTTCAGTTAGAGCAAGTTGCCCACCTGCTTAATTGCGCGGGTTCAATACAAACCGTGAAGTTTCGGCACCAATACAGCTTTTTTTTGCCTCCTTAGCTCAGTTGGTAGAGCAGTAGACTCTTAATCTATGGGTCGCAGGTTCGAGCCCTGCAGGGGGCATCTAAATCAACAGGAAAAAGCCTTGATTTATAAGGCTTTTTTGCTTGTCTATAACTGATTTGCCCCATCATTTGCCCCACATTTTTTTATGAGCAATCTTTCCAGACATCTCTAATTTGATTAAATTCTTCAAAAATTTTCTCTTCTAAAGTGTGTCCATATACTTCTACTAACATTGAAATATCTCTATGCCCTAGAATTTTTGCAATAACTCCAAGGTCAAATCCTTTGTGCCAGAGGTAGCTTCCATAGGTATGACGTGCTCCTTTTGTCGTGATAATTGGATAAATATCTAATTCATTTAAAAGAACACTCAAAGCTTTATTGACACTTGCAATGTCTGGTACCAAGTGAATATATCCATAATGCTGAAAAATCATTTTATACCTATTCTTGATTCCTAGCTCTTTATTAGCTTTCTCTGTTCAATTTTTAGGACTTGTAATATCTTAATACATTCTTCGTCTATCGGTACCATCCGAATAGACGTTTTATTTTTTGGAGGGACAAATTTATGAGAAATGGGTATTGAAACCTCCTATATGTTTTTTTAGCAGTCCTCTGTCAAAATCAACTTCATTCCAAGTTAACGCTATTAACTCTCCAAACCTCATGCCTGTTTTTTTAATAGAAAAATAGACGATATAAGGAACAATTGAACGTTGGTAATCAAATTTTCTCTTTACTGCTAAAAGTAAATCCAGATAGTCCTTTTCTGTATGTAAATATTTCTCTTCTGTCATCTGTTGTTCTTTGGATGAAAATAACTCGACATGTTGTGTAAAAATCATCTATTAGAACTTTGTCTGCAATTGCCATTTGGATGCTCTGATGAATTCCAGTATTTAATCTACCAAGAAAATTTCTACCAACTGTTTGCCCATACTTATTCATTATTCTTTGGTATTCACTCGCACGAATTTGAGTGACTTTTTTATTTCCAAATAATCTTTCAATTGTGTTTTTACGGAGAAGATATTTTTTCTTTGTCTCTTCCGACCTACTACTCGGTAGAATTTTTAGTTCAAGCCATTCTTGATATAGATCGACAAGAGAAATATCTCTAGAAATTCTTTTTCCCTAAAACGAAGTTCTTGCAGAATCGGTTCAGCTTCTGACTCTGCAAGTTTTTTTGTTTTAAAACCGCTATTATGAGCAACAGTTTTTCCTTCGTTACGAATTTCATAGGTCCATAAGTTACTATCTCCTCGCTTTCGATAACGAACACTTGCCATATTACGCCACCTCTGTTCCTAGAATCTCATTTACAACACTTTTTGGAACAACCATCAAACGTTTGCGATTATAAAATGTATAGCCTCGTGATACAAGTAATTCTCTTGCCTGATGAATGATATCATTCGCTGTATGAGGGCGATAGCCCATTTCAATTAATTCTTTGTTGCTAATTAAATTATTATCCATAGTTATCCTCCTTAATTATTTTCTAAATTCAGAAACTCGCCTACAAGTAGTTGTAATTCTGTATTTAATTTAGGGAGATTCTGTATTAATACTTCTTTTAATTCTTCCGCAAATTGGTTCGTTTCTTCTCTCAATAGTTTGCGGACTCTTGTTTTTCTTTTTGATGCTGTCTGATTTTAAATTTGGAAAAGCCAATGATAACAGTTCAGGATTGTTGAGAAAGATAATTGTAAATGCTCTTTGATCCACTCGAATATGATCTAGCTTATAAAACCCGAAATTATCAAGTCTACTCATAATATCTTGGACCATCTCCTCACCAATCGCTTTGGTTCTGAGTTGGAACTCTAGTCTCCACCAAAAACGGATTTCACATCCAAATCTAGCTTCTCTCTCGCTTGTGAGCAATGATTTCTTTATTCTTATCATATAACCTAACTTGTACATTACTACCGCTAGAACCCCAATATTTCGTCTCTAATTCGCCCCCTCGACCATAGAAGACCTTATGGGTAACACCACCTTTAATATGTTGCAAATTAACGATTTCAGGCCTGTTGAAAATGTCAAATGCCAAATCAAAACGAGACAAACGTACCGTCAATGAATTCAATCTAGCAAAGTACATTAATTGCCTCCATACTTTCATTCCATCAAATTCTTTTTAAAGTATTAGGATTGAAATCAATTGAATCAATTGTTCATTTCCATAAATGGCTAATTGGAAAAAAATATAATATTGATTGAATCATACTCGTTAAAAATATTTTAGCTAAAGTAAAGACATCATCTCGTACGTTATCATGTATTTCAAAATGAGTCAACTTTTGCACTAATTGCCTGTTTCAGATTTTTGAAAATTCGTCTTAGGGAACCAGTGTCTGTATCCCAGATAACCGTTAATCTATCAATACTGACATCTAACCTCTGTACTAATTCTCCTATTTCACATCGTTCTTGAATGCTTCTTAAATCTTGTATAGAAACCAACAAAATTGTCCCCCCTTCTTTTAGATTTTTTAGGCCTCAGAAACACCGTCAAATCAACGTTTGCTCGTTCCGTCGTTCTTTGGGCGTTGCCCTAAGTGTACCTTTTTGCTGGCTGTTAGAATAGCCAGCTTTTTAGCTATTAGAAATTGTCTGGACGGCAGTCTCGGGACTTCGCCTGACTTCCCGTCAGGCTCGCCCTTGTCCTTGTCCACACAATTTCTAGCTCCAAGGCTTCGAATAGTCATAAGTCATAGTCTCGTCCTCAACTTCTTCCTCACTCACCAATCCTAAACTTACGAGCTATTTTTTTGTATTATTTATAACTTATTTATAAGTTATAAATATATTTTATAAAAAATATTTTAAACAGTCAACTAAAAAAACTTGATTTGTAAGTTTATAGGTGATAAAATAAGTTTAAAAATACAACATAGGAGTTTATCATGACCTTTATTATTCAAAAATTTTTGGACCCAATTTGGCACGACTACGCATAGAAAAAAAGGAGTAAGTCAAACTCAACTTGCGGAAGATTTAGGAATCGGTAAACAGTCCATCTCTGATTACGAAAAACAAAAAAGCTATCCTACCTTTGCAAATTTGGATAAGATAGCAGAATATTTTAATGCAACTCCAACTCAACTCTTTGGAACGAGTAAAGAGATTGAATTAGAAAAGAGTGTTCTTGAATCGAATGAATACTCTGATAAAGTAAGTGAGATCTTAAAGGCTGTCAAATACATCGAACATTTTCTAGAAACTGATGGACAGTACTTAGAGGATTTACTTTACCTAACAAGAGGCAACCAACTATACACAGAAGATGGAGATGAATTGTATATTGATCCAACTTCTCCGAAAAGAACATTTCATAACCAATATGAACCTGGTTTTATTGTAGCAAGAGATAAATCCCCACTAGAACTCTTAATTGAAAATAAGGACCTATTAGATTAAATAAAAATAGCGAGGATATGAACTGCACCCCAAAAGTTAGACAGAAAAAATCTAACTTTTGGGGTGTTTTTAATCATTAAATATAAGCCAACTATCTATTTTATCTTTCGGTTTTTCCCAACTTGCAGTAACACGTATTCCTTTCATTTCTGTACTGGAAATACCTAATTTTCCGCCTTTTCCTAATAAATATAATGTATATTGCGAATCAGTATTTGCTTCATAAGAACCCTTGATAAATTTTTTTCATCTGTACTAACTTTCCAAGCATCTAATCTAGGAATACTAATTTTTATATCTGTTTTTTTGAGCGACTATATCCAATGATATTTCTCCTTCTTTAATTTCCCTTATGCTTACTTCTTTATTTTCTTTTAAATCTATTTCCCCTGACTTTTGCTATGATTCCATCTTTAGATACTACAAAAACAATAGCTTTGTCTTGTTTTTTTCTTTGACTAGATCTTTTGGAAAAATAAAAATTTTTTTCTCCATTTGTTCTATTCAAAAATACATTTTTTTCCCCATCGCAATACCCACTGTATCTATTTTTTTCTTTTGTTTCATTTTTTTACTGTAAATGCAACATCAATATCATCACTATTTCTGTTCATGTAAAAGAATAAACCACAAATACACAGTGCTATAACCGGTACTAATAAAGCAATCTTCTTTTTCATCTTAACACACCTCCCTTATAGCTGACTTTTCAATAATATAATTCTTATGTGCTACTTTTTCAAAGTCCTTATCATGACTTACAACTACGATCGTCTTACCTTCATCATTTAATCTAATAAGTGTATCGATTACAATTTTTTTATTCTCATAATCAAGAGAACCTGTCGGTTCATCCGCCAACATAATTTCAAACGGTTTTATCATATTTCTTGCAAGGGCTACCCTTTGCTGTTCTCCACCTGAAAGTTCATAAACCTTCGATTTTAATTTGTCTGAAATGCCCATTTTATTCAAGGCAGCTTCTATAAGATTTTTCTTATTTTTTTCTTGATTGTATTTGGCAGCAAGCATCATATTTTCCTCAACCGTCATTTTTTCCACCAAAGCAAAATTTTGAAATAAATAAGCAATTTTTTCTCTGCGTAATAGCTCTCCTACTTTAGGATCTTTTATAGGATCTCGATTTGAAAAACAGGTTACACTACCACTATCATAATTTTCTAATGTCCCAATTATATTCAAAAGTGTTGTTTTTCCTCCTCCACTCTTCCCAAAGATACAAACAAAATCTCCTTTATAAATATCCAAACTAATATTTTCCAAAATACTGTGTTCTCATATTTCTTAGAGACATTTCTTAAGGTTATTTGCAATTCCTTTTCTTTTTTTGCATTTAACACCCTCCTTTAACCTAAGTACAATGCTTCTTTCACTTTTCTTTAGTTGTAAAATTTCTATGCCAAAACATATAAAGCTTCCACAAATACCTATTATTAAACTAATAAAAAGTTTAGACATACTCCAACCATCTCTTGGTATAAACAGTCCAACATCACTTATTACTCCTGTTACCATAATAACCATAAATAAAATAATAATACTTATGATATAACCAACGATATTTTCAATAATTTTCTTATGATGTATATCAAAAAAATCCATATCCCAACAACCTAGAAACATCTATTCGTTGTCCATGATTATAAAAAAATATGTTTCTTTATCTATTTTTTTAATAACGTTGCTAAAATAACAATAGATAAGACAAGACCAATAACATATATACTTGCCTCCATCTTATATTCGTCTATTCTTGAAACTATATCATCGTAGACTGAGCTGATAAAGAGTATAAACGGCTCAGATTCTGTTTCTTCAATTATGTCCTTCAAACTCTCGTATCCTCTACTAGGCTCTTTAACATATGGATGTAGCTGCCCATTTACTAAAGATGATAGTTTGATTCCGTAATCTGGGAGTAATTCTTTCCCATTTACTGCTACCAAAACATAATTTTTCAAGTTTGCTTCATCAATTCTTTTGCCACTATCAAAAGAAAATACACTTTGATTATCTTTCAGCCTTACATATGTTTCTATAATTGTACCTTGTTTTTTTATATTTTGAAAAATATGATCTTCATGAATTTTTTCTTTGTCAAATTCAGTAATTTTAACATCTTCTGGAACAAAAACAATCCACTCATTTTCATGTATTTTATATTGTTCTATTTTATTCATATCTTTATCTAAGAGATTAGCAATATGTAAATAATTTCTATTTACATAGGCATAATTGCCTTGAAACGGTTGTTGATTTAGATACTCCTCATCATCATTCATTCCCTCTTTTCTAACGTTTGGAGCATTAAATAATACTGCTCCACTATCGTCCAAACTATTCCATAAGTTATTCAGCTTTGGAATAACAATCTCATGGAACTTATCACCATCTTTTTCATAACTCCAAGACCATGCACAAGCCATATTTGCATAATACTTTGAGCTTTCCCAAGTTGGAATGTATTGTTTCATACTCGAGTAATCAGCGAGTCCTAAAATACTTACAATTGCTAAATAAAGAACCATAACAATCGACCCTGTTTTTATAAAAAACGAACTTCTATGATAACTTCTTCTATAACCTTTCAATAAGGCAATAACATTAATTCCTTTTAATTTAAGATAAATCAATATAAACTCTATTGATATTAGCCCCCTATTATAAAAAGCAACTAAAAATAAGAATTGTTTTCATTGATATCATAAATCCTAAAAATATCACTAGGAGCAACTAAATATCCTATAATTCCAATCGTCAGTACAAGTCCCACTATTGCTGGTATTGCAAGAATATTTAAAACCTTAGAAATAGCTAAAGTTAATTTGTCGTATCCTAGTAAAATTGATATCGATAATTCCTTTGAAAGCATCCCATTATAAATAATTAGACAAAAGACAGTAGCTACAAATATAATAAAAAAATCGTAAGCATATATAGATATGCTTGTTTTTTTTTGTGAATTCACTAGAAACAATAAAATCCTGATTAACCACGACTTCTGTTTTTTTAATTTTTTTCATTTTGATTTATTTCTTCAATAAACTTATTAATATTTACTTCCGTACCTCTTACATGATAATCCCCATTAACTTTTTTTCCTTGCTGACGTTTTTCAAAAGGAATTAAAGCTTATATCTTTTGACGTGAGCAAACTCATTGATTTTACATTCTCAAAATCATTCAATTTGTCTTTGCTATCAGCAATAGATATGTTTCTAAAAGATTTCTTGAACCATTCAGAATCATTTAGATGAATGTAAATCTTTATTTTTTTTGTTTATCAAATCTACTATTCTTAGGAATATATTCTTCCTTTATGAAGCTTAAATCATTTTTATTGGCTATTTTCTGCAATTCAATTATTGTTTTATCAGCTATTTCTGGCTTTGTTACAATGTTTACAGTCGTATTAAACTCTTTTATGAATATATTTAAAAACTTGCCGTCTGAATAGAAAAACTTACCTATACCAATCACTATAATTAGTAAAATTGCCAGTATACCCACTGTTTTTTTCATTCTGCATCATCTCCAACTTTATAAAAAAAACGAGTATGAGTAATGCCACAATACTAAAATAACAACGTGGCACCGCTCAAACTCGTTCAACTATTTTTATTTATTGTTATTTAACATCAGCCCAAGCCCTATTACCACTAAAAGCTTTTTCCCAAGAAGCTTCTGCTCTACTTCCAGCGTTTACCCAACCCGAATAAGAGAATTGACCACCAGCGCCTTGTACTGTAGTTTTATGTATTTTAGTATTGTGATCGTATTTAGACCAAACATATCGACTACCTACACCATGTCTCCATTTTCCACCTAAATAACTTTTCCATCCGCTATCATAACTGAACAACCTTGGCTGAGTATAATCTTCTTCAAATACTTCCACCTCATAACCAAGACCTTCAACATATGGTAAGTTTGTTTTTTCTGCTGCAAATGCTGGTACGAATGATACTAACATAGAACCTGTTAATAATACTAATGACAATGCTTTTTTCATGATAAAATTCTCCTCTCTCAAATACTTAAACTTTTTGTAAAATTTTTCTTCCGAATAAAGTTTTCAAAAACTCTACTCAATCTCCGTTCCTATACCTATGAGGATTATTGTAATTCATAAAACTCCACCTCTATTTTATATATTTATAATCACAGATGATGATTCAAATTAATAATTCCATTCAAATATAAAAAGAGCTATCCTTATTTATATTATAGAATAGCTCTTTGCTTTATACTTAACGGTATCTTTGAATAATTCTTGCGTTTTTCTTTACGATTTAATTTAATCTATATGGAAGTATTACTTTAGCACAAACTCTTTTATTCTCCTCTCAATTTCAAAAATTTCCACCCAAGTGTTTTACAATGTCACTTACAATTGTAAGTCCAAGTCCCGATCCATTATTGCTTATTCGTCTTGATAAATTTCCCTATAAAACTTTTGAAGTAACCATATTCCAATTCACATTTAAATTTGGAGAAACATCGTTTATAACACTTATTTTTTTAACATTCCATTAATTTCCTCAACCTTTATATTTATGCTTGTTCCTTTTCGCAGAATAATTAACTGCATTTGTAATCAGATTCTCCATTATTCTAAGTAAAAGTTGTGGTTCCGTTTTAATCTTACTGTTTTCCAAATTTAAAAACTCCAAAAATTAAAAGATGATCTTTTATAGATAAACTTTTTTTCTTCTTCCCACTGGCTAAAAAATTTTTTTTATATCTACATCCGTTAAATTTAGTGGAATTTCATTTAAATTGAATTTTAAATATGAAAAAAATCTTCACTTAAACGATTTAAATATTTTTATGTTCTCATATATAACATCAACAAACTTATTTTTTTGTTCTTCAGAAAGATTTTTTTTCGTCTTTTAATAGTGTTATATAACCTATCATATTCGCAAGAGGAGTTTTTATATCATGAGCTAAATACGTTAGCAGATCTGTTTTTTTCTTTATATACCAGTTCATACTCCTTTTCAAGTTCTTTATTGTAATTATGAAGTTCTATAAACAAATCTCGTTCCTTTGATAATGACTCATGAAATGGTATTAAATCTTTATCTTCACTTTTAAGATAATTCAGTCCAGACTCAAAATATTGTTTATATACATAAAAACCTTTTTTTCTGTATTATAAATGTCCCTATCAATATAGCAACCGCCCCTAGTAAAAAGTATTATATATTTACCTATTTCAAAAATAAAAAGGAAGCAAATTTATCTAATGGCAATTCTGGATTTACACTGTCAACAAAAGAATTATCCATTATTTTGTAAATAATGAAAAAAATAGGATTGTACTTAAAAAAATATCCATAGTATTTGATAAATAATACCTTCCACAAAAAAACGGTTTTTTTCTTACCCATTGATTTTATACCCCACTCCCCAAACAGTTAATATGACTGATTTTAACCCAATCTTTTCAAACTTACTTCTAATTCTTCTTACATGAACCATAACTGGATTAACTTCATTTTCTAGCACCTTTATCACCCCATATTTTTATAGTGTATATCATCCATATTATACACTTTACCAGGTTCTTCCATAAGCAACCACAAAATATCAAATTCTTTTTGGTGTTAGTTCAATCTCTATATTACCATAGTAAACTTTATGTGTTTTAATGCTAATCTTTAAATTATTAACTTCTCTATCACAATTAATTGTATTTACAATATTTTTTTGTAAATACATAATTTCTTCTAAAATGAGAATTAATTCTCGCAATCAATTCAGATGGTTCAAACGGTTTTTACGATATAGTCATCTGCACCTATATTCAATCCTTGCACTCTATGAAAAAGAATCTTCTAAGGCAGTAAGCATAATGATTGGCATAGTGGACGTTTCTCTTATCTTTTTGCATATTTCAAATCCATTTATATCAGGAAGTAAAATATCCAATAATATCAAGTCATATTTATTTTTTTCAAATTCCTCTAACGCCTCTTTTTCCAGTATGAAAAATGCTGATTTTCCCAATTCTCTGATATTAAATAAATCTTTATAAGCTCTGCTAAGTTAGTATCATCTTCTACAAGCATTATTTTCATTTCAGTCATTCATTTCCACCCTCCTTAAAATTAAATACATCATTTGGAGTACATTCCAATGCATTACATATTTTTTCCAAATTTTTAAGTGTGATTGGCTTATTTTTTCCCATCTGTGCCATGACATTAGTTGTAATCTGTGCAATAACAATAACTTCTGTTTTCTTTAATCCCTTTTTGGCGAGTTGTATCCACAAGGGTTTATAATTTAATGCTATGCCGTTTCCTCTTTTCTTTAGATATAATTTTTATGTGTATTATACCATAACCATTGAGTACACTCAATTTTTTTATTTGAGGATTTGGTTTCATACTGATTTTTTTATTTATAACAACACTATATATCTAGTATGGCATAATCATTAGGTATTATAGGTTTTTCAAACCAAATTAGAAACCTTTATGAGTCATTCGTTTTTGCCCCATTTTTGCCCCATTTTTAAATCATGACATTGAAAACACCTAAAAGTACTTCCCTAAAATCATCTATATTTCAATATTTTTGATTACTTTCAATATGAAAATCCTTTCCAAATCCATGCAGGGGGCATCTAAATCAACAGGAAAAAGCCTTGATTTACAAGGCTTTTTTGCTTGTTATTTTGTTTTTTGTACCAAAATTTGTACCAAATAATTTATATTCACAAAATAAGCGAGTCTCATCCAAAGACTCGAAAAAACCACCTCGAAGGTAGTTCTTTTTTATCAATCGTCCATCACTCCGCCTGTGAGCTGGTACATGAGGTAAATGTGCTCTAAGACTTTGACTTTATCCATATGATCCACATCTTTAAAGCCTCCTAATGCCAAGAGTGGTACAAAACCGAAACACTCATTGTAGGCCAATTCACCATGTTTGGCAAGAGCTTGTCTATATAAATCAAGTTCAAATTTTTTTGTAATATATTCGTTATCTAAAAATTGAACGAATAAATCCATCCCCTTACAAATAATATCCAAATCCTGAATATTATATTGGACAATTCCCACATAGGCGTTCTTTTCCCAAGTAATAACATCACCAAAAGCTGTTACGAACATCGGAAAAGCGATATCTCCTCTGAAATAGCTATCTTGGAGAAGCTCTAGATAATCCTCTGGATTAATCACCTTCAAATAACCATCTAAAAAGGTTCCCAGACCATCTTCCTGCCAAATCTGTAGCAACTCAGCAGGAACTTGATCCTTGTATTTTTCAATAACTTCTTGGGGCATGTCTGCCACTTTGATAAAGTTTTCTAGCATGTTTTCCTCCGATTTGATTTCCTATTCACGTTTCACTCTGCCTCTAGTATACCACAAACCATATGTACCAAAGACTACTTAACAAGAAGAATAACAGTCTCATGCATATTTAAGTATCTAAAGGAAAGATAATAAAAATAATGTTTTTTAAGCACTCTACCAAACACCATCCCCATATTCTCCCTCCACTTATGGTATGATGGTAGAGTATGTTTAGGTGCCAAGCTACTTGAGCACCTCCCTGCTAAAAGGAGAACGAATATGAAAATCGCATGGAATGAAATTAAATACCAACCCAAGAAGTTTATCCTGATTGAACTTCTCATTACCATTCTCATGTTTATGGTGGTGTTTTTATCCGGCCTGACAAATGGACTGGGGCGTTCGGTATCGGCCCAAATCGATAACTATGGGTCGCTCCATTACATCCTTTCAACAGATTCAGAAGGGATTATCCCCTTTTCAACCATTACGGCTAAGGATTTAGATGAGATTAACAAGATAGAGGAAATGGACTATTCTGGCTTGTCGATCCAGCGGGCAACTATCTCAAAATCAGAGGATTCCAACACCCTGGATATCACCTACTTCGCGACCGACCACAATGAAGAAGAGATCCTCAATCCAATTATGGAAGATACCGGCCTCAAGATCTCCGACTTAAAGAAAAATGAGGTCATTCTGGACAGCTCTTTCAAAAAGGATGAGGGGATCCAAGTCGGCGATCAAGTGATTGATAAAACTTCTAAGCAAAAACTTAAGGTCGTGGCCTTCGCGAACAATGCAAAATACGGCTATAGCGAGATTGGCTTCATCAGCTCGGAGACCTACACAGGCATGCGGCAAAAAACAGATCCAAGCTATCAATGGCAAGCTCAAACCCTTGTGACCAAGAAAAGCATCACTTCTAGCAATCTAGCCAGTAACTTAATGGTGGCAGATAAGAAGCAAGTGATCGATAAAATCCCTGGCTACAAGGCTCAAAACCTGACGCTACGGATGATTACTTGGGTGATGCTACTCGCTTCTTCTGCTATCCTTGGGGTCTTCTTCTATATCCTCACCCTGCAGAAGTTGAAACAATTCGGCGTCTTAAAGGCCATTGGCATGTCCATGAGCCAGATCACCTATGTCCAACTATCTCAGCTCACCATCATCTCCCTCATCGGAGTACTGCTGGGGCTTGGCCTGGCAACTATGATGGCGCCATTTTTACCCAATAGCGTCCCTTCCTTTATGACCCTGAAAGACAACCTCACCATCTCGGTTAGCTTTATCCTGACCTCTATCTTGTGTGGTGCCTTGTCCCTTGTCAAAATCAAAAAAGTAGATCCAATCGAAGTCATTGGTGGAAATGGAGAATAAGATGGCCATTATCGCATTAGAAAATATCAGAAAATCCTACGCCGATGGCAGCCAGATGCACCATGTCCTCAATCAACTGAATTTAAGCGTCGAACCCAACGAATTTGTCGCGATCTTGGGCCCTTCAGGATCCGGTAAATCCACTCTCTTAGCTATCGCTGGTTTACTCTTATCAGCGGACGAGGGGCGGATTTCTATCGCTGGCCAAGACCTAACCGGCCTCAACCAAGGCCAGTGGACGCAAAAACGTCTGGAATTGCTCGGCTTTATCTTTCAAGATCACCAGCTCCTCTCCTATATGAAAATCGGTGACCAGTTAGAACTGGTAGCCAAATTGAAGGGGGAAAAGGACAAGAAAAAACGCCAAGAAGAAGTCAAAGCCTTGTTGGCAGATTTGGGCATCGAAGCTTGTTACCACCAATACCCGAATCAGATGTCCGGTGGGCAAAAACAACGGGCAGCCATCGCTCGGGCCTTCATCGGAAATCCGCAGGTCATTTTAGCCGATGAACCAACGGCTAGCCTAGACCCAGATCGAGGGCAAGAAATCGCCCAATTGATCCAAAAAGAAGTCAAATCCAAAAACAAGAGCGCCATCATGGTGACCCATGACCGCTCCATCCTGACCTATGTGGATACCATTTATGAATTAAAACACGGCCAATTGCTAAAGGTAGAAAAGGTTGATTAAATACAAACTAGCAAACAAGCATTTTTGAACTGTACCCCGAAAGTTGGACAGATAAAATCTAACTTTTGGGGTATTTTTGTGTCAATTTGCTTTTTGTTTCAGATTATTGTATAAGTTTTTCTATCCTTATCAAAATCTTCATTGATTAAAAATTAATTTATTGGCGATACTTTTCAATCCATGAAACGGAAAAATCTACTAAACTACGCTGTTGCATTAATCTAGAATCGGCAATACCTATTTTCCCTATATTTGCATGACCTATTTCCTCAAACGCAATTCCTATGTCTTCAAATCTTCTCCATCAACAAATAAGGTCTTATATGATTTCCATATACGAACACCATCTTCAAGTATAGCACTGTGTTCAATACAGTCATGTTTCCCAGGATACTCTGCACGAACATCCGCTAGGTGTATAGAGGTGTTTTTATCATATCCAACCCCTATTAACAGTACTTTTGCATCAAGTTCATAGAGTTTTGCGATAGGTGATCCCTCCCCAAATATATTTGAAAGAGTATGTTCCTCTGTAATATATTCAGCATGTTTCCCCCATGCACAAATTGATCTTGCTGGATGCTCTGTTCTGATGCTACCTGGCCATTGACGAAACATTTCTGCAACAGCTCCCATTGTATTGGTTGGCGTTATCTGCTTATCATATGCTGGCCAATTCTCTCTAATTTTTTCCCAGTCTGACTCCTCTGCATTCCAGTGCACACCTGTTTCCGGATCTAGATTTTTCCATGACTGCGTGGGCATCACAATGGTTCCTTCAGAAGTAACGACTTCAATTAGAGCTTCTATCACAGCCTGTGCTCCTCCACATACATATCCAATACTTTTTAACGATGTATGTACAATGACTACATCTCCTTTTTTCAGGCCAAGGTCTGTTAAGCTCTGTACGATATCTTTTTTATATATTGTTTTCATAGTTTTTTCCTCTTTTCATCAAATAATAATCGGGTAGCATTTCTCCTCAATGTAAGTTTCCACTTCTTCAATCGTCAGTTTTTCACTTAAGTTTTTGGCTAATTCCTGATATTTTCTATCTGAAACAACAGATGTCATTTTGTCACGAATTGGATCGCATTCAATACAAATACAAATGTATTGTGTAGGGTGGTTTAGGTATTACAGGGGTTTGAAAAGTAGCGTTACCCTATTTTAGCCAATATACCATTCTTTACACATTTTAATCTATAAATTATCATAACATAAAATGGATTAAACAATATGTACTAACAAAAAGTCAGTCACTTTATTTTTATGTATAATCAAGATAAGCTCTAGTTCAGTCTTAAATATATACCGTATTTTATTCCATGACCAAAAAACGAATTTCCAAATTAGTTTTATTAATAAGTATCTCTAAATTCTATTATTACAGGAAAACATCTAAAAATACAAACTAGCGAACAAGCATTTCTCTTGTTCGCTAGTTTTTTATTCTTGAGGATCTTTGGGCAGTTCCATACAGAAGCGCAAGCCCATAGCTGTTTTGTCAAATTGGTAGGCCAGTTCTTCATGGTCTAGCAAGTGTTGGACCACAAAGAGTCCCAAGCCGCCTTCCTTCCTCTGACGGCTAGCGGTCATTGGCATTTCAGCGGTCTCTACCATTTCCTGGCTGGTATTTTCAACCGCCAAGTGCGTCCCTTCCTCTTCGAGGCGGAGCTGGATCTCTCCACCGGCATCCGAATGCTTAACGGCATTGCTGATGACATTTGAGAGGACCAATTTTCAGAATCGCTGGGTCCATATAGACTGGTTTGGCTGGGATCTGATTGTCAATCGTGAGCGAGCGAGATTGCGCCAAGACCTTGTACTGGTCGAGAATCTGCTCTAAGACCTGATCCAGCTGGATCCACTCCTTGTCTCCAGCCAATTCTTGGACAGAGGACAGGGACAGGATTTCTAGGACGATCTGGTTCATCTCATCGACGATATCGAGGGAGACCGACAGGTAGCGGTCCCGATCCTTGTAGCGGCCGATCTTATCCCGCATATTTTCAAGGATAATCTTCAAGCTGGCTAGAGGCGTCTTGAGCTCATGTGAGGCTCCCCGTAGGAATTCCACCTTCATCTGCTCCAACTTCAGATTTTCTTGTTTTTGCTGCTCTAGATTGTCGATCACTTCTAGGAGATGGTGATAGAGATCATTGATCTGTTGTTTGAGGACGCCAATCTCATCCTGCGAATGAATGGGAAGACTGGCTGTCCGATCCAAGCGCTTCATCCGCTTGGTCATCTGCTTGATCTCCAGGATCGGAGCAGAAATCAGGCGGGCATAGAGATAGGAGGCAATCACTGACAGGACAAAGGAAACAAGAAGACTATAGGGAAGAAAGCCCAGACTGATGTCCCGCGCTTCCTTTTGGGAATCGACAGTTGCTAAGAATTGCAAGGTCAAGTCCTTCCCCTCTTTTGTCTGGATTTTTCTCTCTTCAATGACCAGGGAATTGTTCTGGCTGTCAGGGTTCACGAGCAAGTCATCCTTGACCTCTAGGGCATTTTGTTTTTCCTTGTCCTTGATCGAGACCTTGATATCATTGGTCTTGGAATATAGTCGATGACAGACTCAATGGTTCCTTCTTCCTGACCTTGGAAACTCTTGGACAGGGCCTGTGATTTCTTCAAAATCGTCTGGCGCTGGGACTCGATATAGGTTGAGGGGAAAACAAAGTAAACCGAAGCGTGTAGAAGGATGACTAAGCCACTAAAAAGGGCAAAGGTGATCAGAAAGATCTTTGCAAAGATACTCCGTTTGGTCATGGTCTCTCCAATTTATAGCCGACATTGCGTACCGTTACGATACAGTCCAGCTCTAGTTTTTTTCGTAGTTCCTTGATATAGACATCGATCACCCGGTCAAAAGGAATCTCCTCAGTCTCCTTCCAGACAGCATCGAGGATCTGAGAGCGGGTCCGGGCCTTGCCTTCATGCTGGAGCAAGTATTCCAAGATTTCCAACTCCTTCGCATTCATGGAGATGGCTTGCCCAGCTAGGCTGGCTGTGTAGCTCTCAAAATCCACCCGTGCCTCTTCATAGGTGAAGACCCGGGAAGGCTGGAGCTTTTTAAAAATAGCTTCGATACGGACCTTCAAGAGGGACAAGGAGAAGGGTTTCCAGGTAGCCGTCCGCCAACTCTCCAAAGGCTGTCAACTTATAGTCCTCGTCATGGAAGGCCGTCAGCATAAGGACAGGGACTGAGCTGGTCTTCCGGATGATCTTGAGCACTTCCAAGCCATTGAGGATAGGGAGCTGGATGTCCAGCAAGACCAGATCTGGTATCTCTCTGAGAAAGAGGTCCAGGGCCTCCTGCCCATCACCTGCTTCAAAGACCTCATAGCCACATTCCATGAGATAGTCGCTCATCCCTTCGCGGATCAGGACTTCATCTTCTACGATTAGTATCTTCATACACTTTCCTTTTATCTAAGAAACTTCTTCTACCTCCTATTATACCCTATTTCTATTTTAGGAAACAATCTCTTATTCGACATCCACCAAGAGTTCCTTTGGTTTCTTATGCAAGAGCCATTGAGAAGAAAGGATGGAAACCAGGATCAAGAGGAGCCCACCGACCAAGACAATCACCAACAATTGGCTCGGTTGGATATCCATATGGATATCAGTCAGGGTCTTACTGAAGCTTTCTGCCTCAGCTCCTCCACCAAGGTTGGCTGCAGAGGATTCTTGAGCCATTTGTTTAGCAATGCCACTGGTTACGTTCTTAAGCACCGTATCTCCGACTCCTTTGGCAAGAAGTCCTGCAACTCCATAGGAGAGGAGGAAGGCTGGGATGGAAATCATGACTAATTCTGCCACGAATTGTCCCGCAATCTGCACCTTAGAAAGTCCTAAAGCCAGCAAGATACCCACTTCTCTGCGACGGGCATTGAGCCACAAGACGAGGAGAAGGGTGAGAAGCAAGCTAGCAAAGATGAGGCTACCGATAAACAAGTAGTCCGCCACTTGGAACATGCTGCTGATCGATTTTTGCAAGGCTGGGTAGTTGGAAGAGCTCTTAACCAAGTCAAAGTAATTCCATGGGATATCCAAGGCTTTGATTTTTTCGATTAATTTATCGAGGTCTTGATCCCCTTTGGCAAAGAAGGTCGCATCCTCATAGGTAGCTGTTTGGACAGTATTGCCATAGAGCTTGGCAGCTGTATCTAGGTCAGAAATGAGGGTATCTTCATACAATTCTTGGGCGTAAGTTAGAGGAGCTTGGTTCTTCCCTGAGAACAGACCTTTAATGGTTACTTCGACAGTTTCATTAGCCCCTTTTTCATTGTCAGCATCGTAGAGATTGGACTTGAGACGCACCTTATCGCCCACCTTGAGGCCATTCTTTTTCGCCAAATCTTCGTGCATGAGGATTTGGTTTTTGTCCTTGTCTGTCAGGTGCTCTCCTTGGACCAGCTTGTAGGCTCCAGAGACAAACTTATCTTCTTTAGAAGAGTCATTGACCCCTGTCACCATCAAGGTATTCTTAAAGTGCTTGGCCCGCTCTGGAGATTGATTTTGCAGGGTTTCTTCAGTCTCAATGATCTCGTGGTCTAGGATATCTGCGATGGCATTGATCCGCTTGATGGAGGAGGTGATCCCCTCTACCTGGCTGATTTTTTCGATATCCTCTCCTCTGAGATTCCCTGCTCCCCGAGGGGTTCCTGGATTGGTCCTGCGGTTAATTTGCATGGAGAAGCTATTGGTGATGGATCCCAGGCTTTCCGATGAAGCTTGTTGGGTCGCTCCTTTCATGGAGAGTCCAATCAAGCTCAAGGTCCCCATGAGGAGAATGATGGCAAAGAGCAAGAGAGACTTGGGCCATTTACGTGTGATATAAGCAAAAGCATTGCGCAACATAGCATTCCCTCCTTACTTGCTCTTCTCAACGAGGCTACGGCGACTCAATTCCAAGACCACATCGGAGGCCTCTGCCACTTCCTTACTGTGGGTGACGACAATGACACATTTTTGGCGTTCCTTGGCCAACTTCTTCAAATGGCAATAATGTCACCGGCTGTCTGTTCATCTAAGTTTCCTGTCGGCTCATCTGCCAAGATGACAGGTGCTTCTGAAACGAGCGCACGCGCAATGGCCACCCGCTGTTGTTGTCCTCCAGATAATTGCAGGACATTGCGTTTGATTTGCGTTTCGTCCAATCCCAATTCCAAGAGAATCTCTTTCCCAGCCTGTTTGTTAACCAGACGGACATTTTCCAGTGGCGTCAAATAATCGATTAGATTGTAATTCTGGAAGACCAGGGAGACATGGTGCTTGCGGTGGTAGCTAGACCCTTTGGTCTGGATGTCCTCCCCATCAAAGAGAACCTGACCCTTCTTGGGATTGTCCAGACCAGCCAAGAGGGAGAGGAGGGTTGATTTCCCAGTTCCTGACTGACCAATAATACTGTAAAATGTCCCATTTTCGAACTGATAGTTCACATTTGAGAGGATATCTTCACTATAGCTTTGGTAACTATAGGCTACATTCTTGAGTTCTAACATATGTGTCATTTCTCCTTAACTCATTTTTGTTAATATTTCTTTTGGGGTCTTGCGCCAGATCATGCTGGTCGTTACACCGAGCGATAGAAGGATCAAGCACAAGAGGCTAGCATAGGCGATTCCTAAGGAAAGGCCTTGAGGGACTTGGTTGAGCAAGTCTAGGGTCTGCTGTTGACCTGTCTGTCCGACAAACTGCTCTAAGAAACGATGGCTGACCATCCGCCCGATGAGAAAGGCTGGGATCACCGCTAGTAAGGATACCAGCACCACCTCCAAGAGGAACTGTCTAAAGATCCGGCCCTTGCTCTTCCCAATGGATAAGAGGACTCGATTTCGTGGATCCGCTCCCGTGTCCAGAGACTGAGTAAGAGCGAAAGCGCTCCTGCTCCCGTCACCAGAAGGACGATCATCATGATCCGTACCAGGCCTTCTAGGGTCTGAGAGGATTCCTTCATCTGGTCAAAGGCCTTGCGATCTTCGACCAAACGGAGAGACTGCCAATCCAGATCCAAGCTTTTAACTTGCTTCAAGAGGGCATCGATTTTCTCAGGATCTTTGACCCCAAAGGTGACCTGGGTCACTTCTTGCTGACTGAGACCGAGAAGCTTAGTCGCATCCTCATAAGGGAGGTAGACTTGGTTTTCACTCAGATCAGAGGTCATTCCTGTGAATTTTTCCTGTTTCTTACCCGAAAAGATGCCAACGATTTTAAAGGTTTGCTCTTTGGCAGGAGTCTCTCCCATCTGAAAGCTGGATAAGGTCAAGGAATCTCCGACCTTTAGCTTGTTCTTCTTAGCCAACTCTTCGTGGATCAAGATCTGGCCGCGAGCCTTGTCGGATAAGTGCTTGCCTTGCACCAGTTGGAAACTGCTACTCCGGAAATCTAGGTGCTGGTCTGTCTTCTGGGTGAAAACAGCGCCTAGCGCTTGCTTGGCTTCCTGCCCCAAATCGTCTCGCTCCACCGACTGCTGTCCCGTCACCGCTTCTTTACCAAGAATGCGAACGGGACTTTCATATTGAGGAACCATGGCTCCCACCCCAGCTAGTCGTTGCACCTTTTCAGCCTCCTTCAGCGCAAAGGGAGTATTCCCCTGCTTACTGGTCAGGGCAAAACTGGTCCCAGCCGACTGTTTGATATGTTCCTCCAGCCTTCCTCCTACTTGCATCAGTGAAAAACAGAAATATAAGCAAGAGAGGATCAAGAGGAGAATCAGAAAGAGAACCAGATTCCTCGTTCTTTTTCGAGTAATATAGGCAATTGCCTGTTGTAAGAGCATGAACTCACCCTCCATTTCAAAGCCCACAGCAATGCAAAATGGGCGCTTTCATCATTTGTTATAGTTATTATAGAAAAAGAAATGTGAAATGTTTATGAAATAGAAAAACTCCCCAGAAAAAAATCTGGAAGAGCCTTAGCAAGGGGTGGATGAAAAAAAGTTTAATATGAAAAAGGTCGATAAAAAAATTAAGAATCAAAAAGTTTTAATTTATTCGATCAAGTTTTTGTCTTTAGACATGTATGTGGGAAGTATTCCCCCTTGCTCTAGTGTAGAACATTTATCTACTTCCTATATTTTAACGCATCTTTGTTACAAAAATAAAGGAATTTGTATTGCATTTTTGTTCCAAATATCGAACAGGCAGGTTACCTCAAAATACCAACTATCTATCCACCTGCTTCAAAGGTTATTCTTCCCGTGATTTCACTATATGTAAACAAAAATCCACACCTCAAATAACTGCTCTGATCCCCATCAGATTGATCTTAGTTTCTTCAAGAAAGGAAACCGAACTGTAGAAAAGACCGGCTTCAGCCAAATTAATTTCACAAACTTTTGTAATATATATAAATATGCAACCTTCTGCCACAAAGAAAAGATTAGAATAATCCGTTCATCCAATGATTGATTGAGGATTGGAGACTTGCTAACCTCTTTGAGCTAGTAAGACGTTTAGCCAAACCGCCTGATAGCGGTTGGCGTCAAATGATTAGAGGCATAGCCTCAATCAAACACACAAGTTACGACAGAAAATAATGAAGGCCAATAATGCCTTCTTTGTTTTCTTAGTAAGACACTTCGGCAAGACACCATAGTGCTTGCCGTTACACAGGTTACGACGCGAAAAAGGGAGGAACGATACTTTCCTCCCTTTGAGCTAGTAAGACGTTTAGCCAAACCGCCTGATAGCGGTTGGCGTCAAATGATTAGAGGCATAGCCTCAATCAAACACACAGGTTACGACAGAAAATAAAGAAGGCCGATAATGCCTTCTTTGTTTTCTTAGTAAGATGATTAGGTAGGCCGCAACAAAGCGGCTACCGTCCAATGATTCGGTGCTTTAGCACCAATCATTGGTATCAGATTACATCATCCCACCCATCATGCTTGGATCCATAGCCGGTGCTGCTGGAGCTGGTTCTGGTTTGTTGGCTACCACTGCTTCGGTCGTCAAGATAAGACTTGCTACGGAAGCCGCATTTTGGAGGGCTGAACGGCTCACCTTCACTGGGTCGATGATTCCTGCTTCAATCATGTTGACCCATTCACCTGTTGCAGCATTGAAGCCTGTTCCGACTTCTGCATGTTTCAAGCGATCGATGACGATTGATCCTTCATAGCCTGCATTGTGGGCGATTTGGCGTACAGGCTCTTCCAAGGCGCGAAGCACGATGTTGCGTCCTGTTGCTTCATCCCCTTCCAATTCAAGAGTTTCAACTGCAGAAATAACATTGGCAAGGGCCGTACCACCACCGGCAACAATCCCTTCTTCAACCGCTGCGCGTGTCGCATTGAGGGCGTCTTCGATACGGAGTTTCATTTCTTTCAACTCCGTTTCAGTTGCAGCTCCGACCTTGATGACTGCAACGCCACCAGACAATTTTGCCAAGCGTTCTTGGAGTTTTTCACGGTCGAATTCTGACGTTGTGGTTTCGATTTGTGATTTGATCACGGCCACACGGTTAGCGATAGCTTCAGGATTTCCTGCACCTTCTACAATGACTGTGCTATCTTTGTCCACTGTCACTTTACTTGCTTGACCAAGGGCTTCGATGGTCGCATCTTTCAACTCAAGACCGAGATCTTCTGTGATAACAGTTCCGCCTGTCAAGATCGCGATGTCTTCTAGCATAGCTTTGCGACGGTCTCCAAATCCTGGTGCCTTAACAGCTACGACATTGAAGGTTCCACGAATCTTGTTCAAGACAAGCGTTGGGAGGGCTTCTCCATCCACATCATCCGCAATGATCAAGAGCGGACGGTTGCTTTGAAGGATACTTTCAAGTAGTGGAAGGATTTCTTGGATGTTTGATACCTTCTTGTCGGTGATCAAGATATAAGGATTTTCAAGGTCTGCCACCATTTTTTCATTATCAGTGACCATGTATTGAGAGAGGTAACCACGGTCAAACTGCATTCCTTCAACGACTTCCAACTCTGTTTCCATACCACGAGATTCTTCAATCGTGATCACCCCGTCGTTACCCACTTTTTCCATGGCTTCTGAGATGTATTCACCGACTTTTTCAGAGCGAGAAGAGACAGCTGCAACCTGGGCGATGGCTTCTTTATTAGCAACTGGAATGGCATTGTTTTTCAAGGCTTCAACAGCAGTCGCAACCGCTGCTTCAATCCCCCGACGGATACCGATTGGATTCGCACCCGCTGTAACGTTCTTGATCCCTTCACGGACGATGGCTTGGGTCAAGACAGTCGCAGTGGTTGTTCCGTCTCCTGCGATATCATTGGTCTTCGAAGCAACTTCTGATACCAATTTGGCACCCATATTTTCGAAATGGTCTTCCAATTCGATTTCTTTGGCGATGGTCACCCCATCATTGGTGATCAATGGTGACCCAAATGATTTTTCAAGCACCACATTGCGCCCTTTAGGTCCCAAGGTCACTTTCACAGTATCTGCTAGGATATCCACCCCACGGACCATGGCTGCACGAGCATCTGATGAAAATTTAATTTCTTTTGACATACATCTTTCTCCTTTCTGATTCTTTAGGCTTCAACAATGGCAAGAATACTTGCAGTCCCAACAATCGTGTACTTCTCATCGCCGTCTTTCACTTCAACGCCTGCATGATTTTCCACCAAGACCGTATCACCGACTTTGACACTTGGTGCTACCAACTCGCCACTGAGGGTCCGAACTCCCTCACCTACAGCGATGACTTCTGCTGTTTTCGTTTCAGCTTGACTTGCTCCTGCGATGACAAAGCCACCGACTGTTTGTTCTTTCTTCTACTTTCAAGACCACGCGGTCTCCTAATGGTTTTAACATGTCATTCCTCCGTTCTTGTATTTTAGCACTCTTTAACATCGAGTGCTAACTCATGTTTCTATTGTATCACTTGGTCAAAAATAGTCAAGAAAAAAACACCTCAATCTCTTCGAAGTGTTTTCGATTTTTAGCCAACCAAATTTAGTTTTTGTTGGTAAGCTTGGATGACTTTTTGTAAGTTGGCTCGACCACGATACATCCCATATCCTACTAGCAACATCCCTGCTATTCCAATCAGGGCGATCAAGCTACCTAAGATCAAAAATAGGAGGGAAGTCTTGTGAAAGAAATAGATCAGCAGTCCACCGATACTGGCCATGAGAAAGAGCACACTAAACCAGCGGCCCAAGTTTTCCAACATATGGCGTTGGTAGCGAATTTCCGTCTCATACCCTTTTATTAATTCTTGTCTGGTGTGCATAGATGCCTCCTTCAATAAAAATTGAGAATGAAGTATTCGTAAAGGAGGTCACGTACTTCATTCTCAATGCTCCGGTTGCAATAAACTGTTTCCAGTTTTCTCTTAGTATTTGAGACCTGGGTCAAAGATTCCAAGAGCTACCCCAGCTAAGGCGATGATGACTAAGAGAAGCATAACCTTGTTTGGTGAGACTTTCTTCTTCGCCATGAGCCACCAGCAAAGCGTGATAAAGGCAGCAGTCAAGAGACCTGGATAGACGCCATCAATCTTTTCTTGGATTTTAAGGAAGGCTTCTCCGTCAGCATTTTTGAATTCGAGGGCTGTTGTAACAGAGACCCAAGTCGCTGCTACGGCACCGATGACCATACCACCGACCACACTAATCGCTTTACGAAGGGCTTGTCCTTTTGGTCCTACAAGGAATTCAACAGCCTTGTCCCCTAAGTGATAGCCTTTGAAGAAGGCGAAACGCATACCTAAGTAGACCAAGAGGTTCCAAACGACGATATAGAAGAGAGCCCCTGCAATGTTTCCGCCTTTAGAAAGACCAAGGGCAATCCCGAGAAGTACAGGGATTAAGGTCCCAACAACCAAGGAGTCCCCAATCCCAGCGATTGGACCCATCAAACCAGCACGCATCCCGTTGATGGTTTCGCCATCTACTGCTTCTCCATTGGCACGCGCTTCTTCCAAACCAGCTGTGATCCCTACAACAAGAGATCCTAGTTGGGGCTCAGTGTTGAAGAAGGCTGTATAGGTTTGCATGGCTTCTTTTTGTTCTTCTTTGGAATCATACATTTCTTCCACGATTGGAAGCATCGAAGTCAAATACCCAAAGGTTTGCATGTGTTCTTGAGAGAAACAGGTCAAGTGACCATAATACCAATGATGGAATGCTTTGGTTAGCGTTTTCTTTGAAATTTTCTTTTTATCAGCCATCTTAGATATCCTCCTCATCATCGTCAAAGTCATTTGCTCCAGCAGGGACGACTTTCATTGTTTTAATCACTTCAAGTTCATAGTAGATCACTGCAAAAATCAATGAAACTACCGCACTCGCTACCAAGTTCAAGCCAAGAGATTTTGCCAAGGTAAATCCAACAAAGAATGGAATGAAGTCTCTCACTTCTGTAACGATTTGCTTCAAGAGGATGGCAATACCGACACATGGAAGAAGGGCACCGACTGTAAAGAGGGCTTTCATCCAGTAACCATCCATTGGAAGGTATTGTTTCATCAAATCCACCATGTTTTCACCGTATTTGGTGATAATCATAGTTGGAAGGAAGGAGAAGAGGAAGTGAGAAATCCATGGGTAAACCCAGTCCACTGCGTAGAGTTTTTTTAAAGTTTCCTTCTTCAACGGCTTTCCAACCGATGTGTTGCCAAAGCAAGTTCATGGTTGCAGTACCGTAGAAAAGAACGGTACCGATAGTCCCAACGGCTGCACCGATTGGGGCTGCTGCCGCTGCAATTGCTGCCTCACCAGTAATATTGTTGGCATGAACAAATAAGATGGAAAGAGGAATTCCGATATAAGAAATAGCCCGTACATCGGCAGATACAGTTCCACCAGGAGTAACCAAGGCGATATATACGACCTGAAGGGCTACCCCGACCATGATACCGGTTGTCACATCTCCAAGGATCAACCCTGAGATCAACCCACCAACTAGGGGACGACCAAGTGTATAGTTCCCGATACTGGAACCACCCATACCAGGCATTGAAGACAAGCTGGCGAAAATACCAAGCAAGATTGCTTGAATCCATGAAATTGTCATAACAAACGCTCCTTTTGTTTGTAAGTATAGTTTAGTGACGAAGAGCTAGGATGCTCCCCTCTCTAGAATCCGAATTTTGATTTGAAATCATCCCAGTAACCGATGGATACATCTGGTAGCAACTGGAATTTCACCTTGTAGCCTGCAGCCTGAATGGCTTCGATGGCTTCTGCTTCTTCCTGGGTGATGGATTGGTTGTTTCCCAATTTCACAGCACCCGGACGGTCATTTGCAGGACCGACAATGATTTCTTTGACATCGCCTGGGACAAACCCTTGGTCGACCAAAATTTCTTTCATATCGATAGGGTTCTTGGTAATCAAGAAATAGCGAGTTTCTGATTCCGTTACTTTTGCAGATTTTTCTTTGAAAGCTTCCTTGGTCCAAACAAAGGTTTTTTTATCTGAAGCCCCTTTATAGGCTTGGATCAAGACCTTGTTGGAAGCTGCTGCGTCGTTGACAGCGATCAAGCCATCACAAGGCTTTTCTTTAGCCCATCGAGTTACTGTTTGACCGTGGATCATACGGTCGTCAATTCGTACAAATGATACTACCATTTTCTAACCTCCCTTAGTTAAATATCATCATCTTCTTCATCGTCACCCTCTACCGGGGCAAGGGCAAATTCTTGCAAGGCAGTGGAAGCTTCGGATAAAATCACCTGGGCTAGATCAGCCCCCTCCATCATGTCCTTCATCACAACAGCTGTCAGAGCCATGGTCAAGTTCATTCCACCTAAGATCAAGGCTGTACTCAGCTTCCCTTGTTCCTCTAGCACCGTTGCCACCGTTGTCAAAGGACTGCCACCTACAATGTCTGCTATAACTAAGACAGAGTCCTCGTCTGTCAAAGGGGAAAGCGCCTGACGAAAATCATGCGCAAAATCATCTACCGATTTGCCTTCTTTCAATCCGACCGCAATCACTTGATCGATCTTATCCCCAGCAAACATAGCCAGTGAACTTTTCAGACCTTCTGCCAGTCCACCATGACTGACCAATACCAGATACTTCATCCTTTCGCCTCCTTTATGATGACCTTATTGTATTGCTTTTGAAAGCGTTTTACTATTGTCATTTGTCACAAAGAAAAGTTGACATCTGTCAATAAAAAAATGACATCTGTCACTTGACAGATGCCTAGTTGCTCTTAACGAAATTTCTCTCGAAGCATTTCCTCAATAATCTTTTGAATTTGAGGCAATTGATTATCAATATCCTTTGCTTTTAGAGCATTATGGATCAAATAATCCAACCGATCCCAGATATCAGTTGGCAGGTTGCCAGGAGTGCTTAGGACAGCTTTTTTCATAATCTGGTCCAGGGTCTGATTCGTCAGAGAGTCAACCCCGAAATCATCCGCTTTAAGAAGGTCCCGACTCTTTGAACTATTGACGACAGAAGGGAGGACAGAGGTCCCCTGCGACTGCCGAAAGAGTTCCTGCTGGACCTGCTGGTCCTGGGTCAAAAATTCCATGAATTCCTTGGCCTCCTTGCTCGCACTGGCCCGAGAAGACAGAGCAAACAGGGATGTATCCACTAAGGTTGACGGAGTCGAGCCAGAAGCCCCTGGCATAGGGATACAGGTCCAAGTGAAATTTGAATACTTGGCCACATGATAGGGATAAGGTTTATAAGTTCGGTACTGGGCCAAGGTCATCGGATAAAAAGCGACCTTGCCTTCATCAAAATCCTTAGAAGTGACATTGAAGTTGCCATGAAGGGCTTCGAGTTTTTCGACAAAATAGAGCGAGCGCTTCATTTCTTTACTCGTAAGATTAATGCTGTCCTGACGGAAAAGCTGGCCCCCATGGGCTGCCAAAGCCTCCCGCCAGGTATAATCTGTACTTCCAAACTGATCCAGCTCCCCATCTCCATCTGTATCCCTGGTCACTTTTTGACAAATCGTATAAAATTCCTCCAAAGTCCACCCCTCTTTCGGAATAGCAATCCCTTCCTTTTCCAACAAATCCTTATTGACACACATCAAAACGGGATTGCTCTCGAAAGGAAGAGCATATTGACGATTCTTGTACTTGCCTGCTTCTAGGGCGACTGGATAAAAATGAGAAGGATCGACCTGTTTGCCCATCAAGGGGGTCAAATCTTCTACCGCCCCACGCGCTGCTAACACTGGGAGCTCTGTACTGGATACCATATAGAGATCGGGCTCCTGCCCATGGAGGATCTGATTGGCTAACCAGCTCGCATATCGATTCTTCGGAATTCCGCTTTCGTAGACAATCTTTACCCCTGGATGCGTTTTTTCGAAACGAGCAATCGCTTGGTCCAAGACTTTTTCTTCTGTTTGGGTGGGCACATCCCAGCTAGAGCCCGCGTAGACTCCCAAACGGACAATCCTAGGCTGTTGCTGCCACCAAATCCCTCCAACAAGCAGAAAGAGTAAGAAGATCCCAAGAAACAATTTGGCGCCTCGCATCTTACCTTTTTTCTTCATCGGCCATCACTTTCTGTTCCAAAATCCTTAGTGGTCACCCCTTTTTGAACAGCCCAGATAGCTAACTGGGTCCGATCCCGCAGGTTCAACTTAGACAAAATGGTGGACAGGTAATTCCGAATGGTTCCCTCAGACAGGAACAATTTGGCTGCAATTTCCTTATTAGACTCTCCGAAACCAATCTGCTGGATGATGCGCCATTCAGTCAGGGATAAGTCGCTCACATATTCTTCAGAGACGGAGATTGTGTAATTGCTCTGAGCCATCTGAGAAAAAATCTGAAAAACCTTGCTGGCAATATTGGGGTTAATCATGGCTCCCCCATGGTAGACAATTTGGATGGCTTGGTAGAGCTCCTCTGTGGAAGCCCCTTTGAGCAAATACCCTGAGGCTCCATATTTCAGAGCCCGAAAGATGAAATCATCATCGTCGAAGGTGGTTAGAATGATGATTTTCACCTCAGGGAAGCGTTCCTTGACTTCTTTTGTCGCCATCACGCCATCCATCTTGGGCATACGAATATCCATCAGTACAACATCTGGTCGATCTTGGGGGATTCGCTCTAGCACCTCGTGGCCGTCTGCTACCGCCGAAGTCACCTGAATATCTTGATGAGCAGACAAAATAATTTGGAGCGATTCCCGAATCAGCGCTTGGTCATCCGCAATCATTACTTTAATCATAAGACCTTTCCTCCTTTTTCTTTAGGCAATTCAATTCGTGTATAAAAGCCATTTCGATTGGCAAATTCGATCCTTCCTCCCAAGATAGAGACCCGCTCTCGCATTTGCTTCAAGCCGTAGCCGACCTGCAGTTGGTCAAAGCCGACCCCATTATCTTGGAGAATCATGACATAGGCATCTTCCACCAAAAAGGAAATCTGCATGTGGCTGGCATGACCGTGGCGGACAGAATTGGTCATAGACTCCTGAATCACTCGAAAGACAGTATCCTCCACCATGACATCTAGATCCACCTCATCCCAGTCATAGGTCAGATCGACTTGTAGGTGGGAAATGGCTTGGTATTCGTGAACCAATTTCAAAACCGCATCCCTCAAGGTATGGTCCTCCAGGGCACCTGGCCGAAGCTTGTTCAAAGAGCCCCGGACGTCCTTGATTCCATCTCGTACCACCGTAGAGACCGATTGCAGCTGGGTCTTAGCGCGACCAGGATCAATATCAATCAGAACCCCAACCGCATCAATCCCTGCAGAAATGCCCGTCAAGGCATGGCCCAGAGTGTCGTGAATCTCTCGTGCGATCCGCTTGCGCTCCCGGTCCTCCGCAATTTTTTCCGAAAGGGCCATGTAGCTATTTAATTCCGTATTGACTTGCGATACCATTTCTAACTCTTTTTCGATTCGATGGTGCTCTGCTACTACCGATAAAATGTAAAAGAGAAGAGAAATAATAAAGACAACCATATTTAAGGAAGCTAGCGCATTTTTAGCGAATAGGATGAGCATCCGAATCGATGAAGGATAGAAGGCGATATAGGTATCTAGCGACGGCAACTGCACGACGAGAGAGAGGATGTCATAGTTGGTCACAAGGAGGACAATGAAACTCAGAAGGATAAAGGCAAACCAGTAGCGCCTGTCCTTGGAACTACTAAACTCTTTAGAACCATAAAAGATATCAGCAAATACCAAGAGGATGATCCCATTGTAGGAGAAGCTGAGGGACATCATGACACCTAACATCAGTAAAATTTCTAGAATATTCCACTTGTCAAAAACCGACCACTCCTGTGTCCCTGGGCGCATCCGATAGAAGGTAATAAGAAGAATCCCTCCAAAGAGGAGGATGGAGATCCAAAAGTTCTGAGCTGGGGAACTTGGTATTTCTCTTAATTGTTCCAACAATTGATAGCCCTGCCCCTTGGCAATGATGTAATTGGTCGCATGCAAGTAGAGGGAACTGCTAAACAAGATGGCGATAAAATTAATGATTTTTAATAAAATCAAACTATAACGAATGCCACGAAGTTTGGTCATTACTGCCACCCGTTGACATCGTATCGGTCAACATTATCCTTATCAATCATCTCTACTGGAATCTTATATTGTTCCTTGTAGGTTTTTCCTGTCCTCATGCACTCAATCACTTGCATCACCTGCCTCCCCATTTTAAGAGGAGATTGGGCAACCGTCCCTTCGATATCATCCGTCGTCGAGAGCAAAACTTTCATATCCGGAGAGCCATCGATTCCATAGATAGAAATCGGCTGAGCTAATTGGTTTTCCTTGATGGCCGCTAGGGCTCCGATAGCTGCCCGATCATTTAAGGCCACGACCGTATCAAATACCAGACCATCCTGAATGACCTGGGAAACAGCTGGTAAGGCCAGTTCCGTTTGCCCACGGGTCTCTTCTCTCCCAACGACCTGATAGGCAGATCCGACTGAATGGTATCTAAGAACCCTTGGATCCTTTGCTCTGCCGATACCGTCCCCTTATGCTCTAAGAGTAGGATCTTCGCCTCATTTTTCTGCTTCATCAGGCGCTGGGCGACCAAGACCCCGGCTTGGTAATTATCCGACACCACACTGGCATCCACCGTGAAATGGCTGAGCTGACTATCCACTGCAATGATTTTAATCCCTGCATCTCGAGCTCGCTTTAGGGAAGCAATGATTTTAGGGCTATCTCCTTTGACGGGGTTAATCACAATCACATTGACCTTTTGTTGACGAAAATAATCTATTTGCTGACTTTGTTTTTCCTCGTCCAATTCTGGATTACGAACTAGAAGCAAATCCCCTTTTTCGTCAGCCACTCGTTCAATCTCTGCATTCAGTGTTTGGTAGAATTCATTGTTCATGGTCATGTAGGTCACACCAATCCGCATCTGCCCTTTTACCGGTTTTAGTTGGCTAGCATTCAAATAGATGACCACTACCACAAAAACCAGGCTCCAAAATATCGTATAGATCATCACTCGATTGTGTTTCTTTTGAACAGCTTCCTCTTCTAACCCCATCTCTTCTCCTCTTAAAAGAACGAACCATTTTACTATATAAAGATTTTTTGTTCGTATTTAATACCTTGTATTATAGCATTTTTTATCAAGAGCTTGAAGGTCTTTAGGAAATGAATGCGTTTTACTCATAAATCCATATGATGACTTACCCCTGCAACTTCCGTGAGAAGTTTCGAAAAAGAAAAAACGACACAGCTGACCAGCGCACCGTTCTCTTCTGTTAAAAGGGAAGCTCTTCCTCTTCCAGGATGAGATCCGCTAGATCTCCTCCTGCTCCATTGGCCCGCATCGCTCGTTGAGCACGACTTTCTAAGAGCTGGAAGCCTTGACAGAGTACCTCTGTCACATATTGGGTCGTTCCATTCTTCTCATAGCGTCTGGTTCGAAGCTCACCGTCCACAGAGATCAAGCTCCCTTTATTGGCATAGGAGACAAGGGTCTCTGCTAATTTCCCCCAGACCACTAGGGTGATAAAGTCCGCCTCCCGCTCGCCATTTTGATCCTTATAACGACGATTGACAGCCAGGGTCGCACGCGCAACGGACTTGTCCGTACTGGTCTTATGAAGCTCTGGGTCAGCCACAAGGCGCCCGATTAAAATTACTTTATTGTACATATTTCTTCCTCCTACTTATATAATTCGTAGTTTTTTAGCCATTTGGAGAAAGAAAATAAAAAAGAAGCTGGGACAAAAGTCCTAGCCTCTCAATTGTCTTTGGATTATCGAGCAAGGCACAGTGGTGAATGGGCTCTACTACGCTGATTTCATCAGTTTTTACAGCCCTACTCAACTGTGCGGAGGTGGGACGACGAAATCGAATGCTAACGAATTACCGATTTCTGTCCCACTCTCTTATCCTTGCCAGTGACGGGCAGGGTCAAAGGGAGTTCCCACCTCTTCTGTATCTTGCAATTCAATAATACCACGTTTTTGTGGAGCATTTGGCAAGTGCAATTCGCGTGGACTACACATCATACCGAAGCTCTTTTCTCCACGAAGGGCTCCTGGGAAAATCAAGCTGCCATCTGGCATCATGGCACCTGGTAGGGCTACGATCGTCTTGAGACCTTCACGCGCATTTGGCGCACCTGCTACGATTTGAACTGTCTTGTCTGGTCCGACAGCCACTTGGCAAATGTTGAGGTGGTCACTATCTGGATGAGCCACCATTTCTACGATTTGCCCCACGACAAACTTAGGCTCCTTGTCATTGACCAAGACCTCTGCAAATCCTTCAGCTTGTAATTCTTGATTGAGGCGTGCAACCTGCTCATCACTCAAGAAAATTTGCCCCTTGCCTTCAAGGGCAAAGAAAGTCGAAGCCTCAAAAATATTCCAGGCTACAGTTTCTTGCTTGTCTTCACGGTAGACACGGGCTACTTTGCCTTTACGCTCTACTGCTAACTTGGCATCCCCACTGTTTTTCAAGGTAATCATTAAGACATCGCCGACTTGTTCTTTATTATAGGTTACAATCATTCTTTCTCTTTCTCCTACTTCAATCCTGCTAAAAATTCTGAAATCTGAGCCTTGGTTTTGCGATCACGACTGACGAAACGACCCAGTTCCCGATCCTTGTCTAGGACCACTAAACTCGGAATACCATAAATATCCCAAAGCTTAGCCAGGTCTAGATACTGGTCTCGGTCAACCAAAATGAGGGTAAACTCAGGGTTTTCCGCTTCAATCTCTGGCAAAAAGGGCTGGATATACCGACAATCGCCACACCAATCCGCTGAAAAGAAGAAAACCTTCTTTCCTTCTCGCTCGACATAGCTAGCTAATTCCTCTAAAGACTGTGGAATGATCATAGTTTTTCCTCTTCATAGTGGAGGAGGCCCTCTTCATAGACAAAGCGATAGTGGCGCTCATCTTCAAAAATGAGCCCTCCTACCAGACGCTCTTCGCTTGATTCATAGAGTTCCACATAAAGGGTCGCAATCTTCCCCATATTCTCCATTTGCTCACGGACTTCTGCGACTAACTCTTCTTGCGTCCGTAGACGTTTTTGATCTTTGGCAATTTTATAAGCCCCAAGGGCAAGAGCACTTGCACTAGCTGCTGCAAGGCCGGATAAAATGATTTTTTTAGCTTTCATACCTCATATTGTAACACAAAATACAAGCTGGGACAACGAAGGAGAATAGATCTCTCCATCATGACGATCTGCTTTCATTCCCGTCAACTGCCACTACCATCTCGACTAAAAAAGTGATAAAATAACAATCAGAAAGAAGGTAACTTATGACTGATTTATTTTCTAAAATCAAAGAAGTAACAGAACTTCCTGCCATCTCTGGCCACGAAGCGCCTGTTCGCGATTATCTACGCAAACAGATCACCCCACATGTGGATGAAGTGGTCACAGACGGCTTGGGAAGCATTTTTGGGGTACGCCACTCAGAAGTGGCTGATGCTCCTCGCATCATGGTCGCAGGCCATATGGATGAAGTTGGCTTTATGATCAGTGAGATCAAGGCAGACGGCACCTTCCGCGTGGTGGAAATCGGTGGTTGGAACCCTATGGTGGTCAGCAGCCAACGTTTCACCCTTTTGACACGCGATGGCCATTCCTACCCTGTCATTTCTGGATCTGTTCCCCCGCATTTGACACGGGGCGCAAACGGTCCTGCCCTTCCTGCAATCGGGGATATTGTCTTTGATGGTGGCTTTGCCAACAAAGAAGAAGCCGAGAGCTTTGGGATCCGTCCAGGCGACACCTTGGTCCCTGAAAGTACTGCAATCTTAACAGCCAATCAGAAAAATATCATCTCCAAAGCTTGGGACAACCGTTATGGGGTCTTGATGGTCAGCGAATTGGCACAAGCCCTTTCTGGACAAGCCCTAGCAAACGAACTCTATGTCGGAGCGACTGTCCAAGAAGAAGTCGGACTGCGCGGTGCCGGGACTTCTGTGACCAAGTTTGATCCAGAAATCTTCCTGGCTGTTGACTGTTCTCCCGCTGCAGATGTCTACGGAGGCCAAGGAGCTATCGGCGAGGGAACCCTCCTTCGTTTCTTTGACCCAGGTCACCTCATGTTGCCAAATATGAAGGACTTCCTCCTCACCACCGCTGAAGAAGCCGGCATCAAGTACCAATACTACTGTGGAAAAGGCGGAACGGATGCTGGAGTAGCCCACTTACGAAGTGGTGGAGTGCCATCTACTACCATCGGAGTCTGCGCACGCTACATCCACTCCCACCAAACCCTCTACGCTATGGATGACTTCCTTCAAGCCCAAGCCTTCCTTCAAGCCTTGGTGCAAAAATTGGATCGTTCAACCGTTGATTTAATTAAGAATTATTAATATTTTTTTCCAAAAATAATTGTTTTAAACCCCCATTTTGGGGTTTTTTTGATATAATACTGAATGAATATTGCAACGGGTGTTCTTTTGCACTCCCCTTTCCCTATGTGAAAGGCGGAGCACCGCTAAAGATCACCCTCGCTTCTTTATTGGAGGTTTAAATGAAGAAACAAGCTTTTAGTTCCGAAAAGTATTTGAATTTGCAACGCGATCACATCCTCGAGCGCATCAACCAATTTGATGGCAAGCTCTACCTAGAGTTTGGAGGAAAAATGTTGGAAGATTTCCACGCAGCTCGTGTCCTTCCTGGTTATGAACCAGATAACAAAATTAAGCTTCTCCAAGAACTTCGTGACCAAGTGGAGATTGTGATTGCTATTAATGCCAATAACATTGAGCATTCAAAAGCGCGTGGTGACCTAGGAATCTCTTATGACCAAGAGGTCTTCCGCTTGATTGATAAATTCAACGAATTGGGCATCTATGTTGGCTCTGTCGTCATCACTCAATATGCTGGTCAACCAGCTGCTGATGTTTTCCGCAAGCAGTTGGAAAAAAATGGTATCGCCTCTTACCTCCACTACCCAATCAAGGGCTACCCAACGGATATGGACCACATCATCTCTCCTGAGGGAATGGGGAAAAACGACTACATTCAGACCAGTCGCAATCTCGTTGTCGTGACAGCTCCCGGTCCTGGTTCTGGTAAATTGGCGACTTGTATGTCCAACATGTACCATGATCAATTGAATGGCATCAAATCTGGTTATGCTAAATTTGAAACCTTCCCAGTTTGGAACTTGCCTTTGCATCACCCAGTGAATTTGGCCTATGAAGCTGCTACTGCAGACCTTGATGATGTCAATATGATTGACCCCTTCCACCTCCAAACCTATGGCGAGACAACGGTCAACTACAACCGAGACATCGAAATCTTCCCTGTCTTGAAGCGGATGTTGGAACGCATCCTCGGAGAATCTCCTTACGCTTCCCCAACAGATATGGGTGTGAACATGGTCGGCTTTGCCATCGTGGACAATGACGCAGCGATTGAAGCCTCTAAGCAAGAAATTATCCGCCGTTACTACCAAACCATTCTAGATGTGAAAGCAGAGCGTGTCGGAAACGGAGCTATTAAGAAAATTGAACTCTTGATGAATGACTTAGGCATTTCACCAAAAGACCGCCAAGTCACCGTCCTTGCCCGTCAAAAAGAGGAAGAAACCGGTGAACCTGCCTTGGCACTAGAATTGCCGAACGGAGAAACCGTGACAGGTAAGACTTCTGACTTGTTTGGTCCAACGGCAGCTGTTCTCATCAATGCTATCAAGAAATTGGCCCATATTGATAAAGAAACCAAATTGATTGAGCCAGAGTATGTGAAACCAATCCAAGGCTTGAAGATCAACCACTTGGGCAGTCGCAACCCTCGCCTCCACTCAAATGAAATCCTTATCGCCCTCGCTATTACAGCTATGAACCATCCAGAGGCGAATCTTGCCATGCAAGAATTGGGTCGACTGAAAGGGAGCGAAGCCCATTCAACAGTCATGTTGACAGACGAAGATAAGAACGTTCTTCGCAAACTGGGCATTCATGTGACCATGGATCCAGTTTACCAATACGATCGCTTGTACCGCAAATAAAGAAAAGCAAGGCTAGACCGTTGGTCCTAGCTCCATATACAAAAAATCCCCTGAGTGCCTGAACCAGTTGGCACCCAGGGGATTTTTCATAGTTTAATTGGATGGAGAGTTACCTCTCCTTAAAAAGATAGAGGCCCACAATCAGTATCGGGACAAGGAGAAGGGGATACACTTCTTTTGGCAGTAAGTCCGTTTCCAAACTCAACCAAAGGAAAAAAACAGCCAAGACAATCGCGATCAACCATTTTACAAGATAAGATTTCATGACGCCCTCCTACTCCTAATCTATTTATGCATAGTATACTCCTGCTCAATTAATCTGTCAAGGTAAAAAAAGAGGCTGGGACAAAAGTCCTAGCCTCTCAATTATTTTTGGATTGTCGAGCAAGACGCAGTGGTTGAGTGGGCTCTACTACGCTGATTTCATCAGCTTTTACAGCCCTACTCAACTGTGCGGAGGTGGGACGACGAAATCGATTTCTAACGAATTACCGATTTCTGTCCCACTCTCTTTTGTTTCTTTCACAGCCTCCCACAGTTGTCGGATCTGTTTTCTTTGGACAGGATCCACAAAGTAAGGAGCAATTTCATTTAAGGATTCTAGGACAAATGCCCGTTCTGCCACATACGGATGAGGGAGAATCAAATCTGGACTATAGAGGATCAAATCCTCCATATAAAGGAGATCCAAATCGATGACCCGTGGTCCCCATTTGATCTCACGGACCCGACCCATTTCTAGCTCGATTCCTAGCAAGGTCTCAATCAAGTCTTGGGGCGTAAACCAAGTTTCGACCTCTACGACTTGGTTGAGGAAGCTATCCTGCTCGACCCCTCCCCAAGGTGCTGTCTCAATCTGAGAAGAGGTTTGGAGAATCGTAAGCCCCTTTTCTTCTAGTCTAGATACAGCCGTCGCCAACTGTTGTCCCTTATCCCCCATATTGGTTCCCAGACCAATAAAGGCTCGTCTTTTTTCTCGTTCAATCGTGACCGAGCAGGTATCCAAAGGTAGAGGAACTGGCGCCCAAGGTTTTTTCAGCTCAAGTCGAACCTTTTTGACAAAGTCATAGGTCACAAAAATCTTCTCCACAAGCTGAAAAGCTACTGTCTCAATCAAATCAATTTTCTCAGCTTGAACCCAGTCTGTCAGTTGCTCTGCTAAGATTCCATAATGGATCGAAGCCGTCAAATCGCCCGTCCGAGCAGACTTTGTCATCTCATAATCGACACAGACATCCAGGACAAAGCGCTGCCCCAATTCCTTTTCAGCGGAAAACACACCATGATAGGCATAAATTTCCAAATCTTTGATCCGTAATTGATCCACCATAGTCACCTCAGTTTATCTAGGGATTAGTGTCCCATCAGTTTATAGGCTTCGTTTTTCAAGTCTTTATCTGTCTCTAACAAGCCACGCGCTGCTGTCGTTACAGTAGCTGTCCCTGGTTTGCGCACCCCACGCATGTTCATGCACATGTGCTCTGCTTCCACCCAGACAAGGGCTCCCTGCGCTCCCAGATACTCCATCAAGGCATCCGCGATTTCCACCGTCAAGCGCTCTTGGATTTGAGGCTTTTTGGCGTACACTTCCACTGTCCGAGCTAGCTTAGAAAGGCCTGCTACGCGCCCATTTGGGATATAGGCAATGTGGACCTTGCCATAGAAGGGCAAGAAATGGTGTTCACACATCGAGTGGAAGAAGATATCCTTTTCCACCACCATATTGTTGTCCACAATCTCAAAAGATTTTGATAGGTGGACTTCCGCAGTTTGGTTGAGACCTGCAAAAATCTCTTGGTACATCTTGGCAATGCGTTCTGGTGTTTCTTGCAATCCCTCACGGCTTCCGTCTTCACCGACAGCGTCGATAATCATCTTCACTGCTTCTTGAATTTTCTTTGTATCCATGTCATCTCCTACTGATTTCTTCGATTAGAAAGGCTCTCACCTGAGCCAAAAAGTATAGGGATCCCGTCACTAAGAGGAGATCAGATTGTTGCGATTTTCGTTCTAAATAATTCGTTAAAAATGACTTCCATTCTTGATAAGGCAGGCTTTTTGAAAGGCTATTTCCTGCATGTCTTTCACGGAATAGGCGCGTGAATCCTCAAAGGTCGTCAAGGTTAAGTGACTCTTTTCCAGTCCGCTCCACAGTTCCAGCATCTCCTCAATCGCCTTGGTCTGGATACAGGTAAACAAGACTTGTTTGTCCAACTGTCCATACCGTTCTTTCATGGTGGCTACAAGAGGGGCTACTGCATGCGGATTATGGGCGCCATCTAGAATGATGAGAGGCTGGTTAGAAATAACCTCTAGGCGTCCCGGCCACTGGACCCCTTCCCAAGCTTGGAGGATTTCTTCTCGACTTAAGAAAGAGAGCCCCTTTTCTTGACAGAAGGTATCGCAGAGAGCCAGGGCCAGCCCGGCATTGTCGACTTGATGAAGTCCCAAGAGCCCTGTTTTTAGTTGCATTTCTTCCCGATACTGGCTCCGATAGCCAAAGACTTCCCCATCAGCCAAAGACGCTTGGTAGCTAACTAAAAAGTCCTGACCTAACAGCTCTACTGGTGCCGATAAGCGGTTCGCCCGCTGCACAATGACTTCTTGGGCTTCCAGTTCCATCCGGCCTAACAAGACCGGAATCTTTTCCTTGATGATTCCCGCCTTTTCCCGCGCAATGGAGGCCAAATCTGGCCCTAAGAGAGCCACATGATCCAGGCCAATCGTCGTGATGGCTGTCAACATAGGCTGACAAACATTGGTACTATCGAGACGCCCCCCCATGCCCACTTCCAAAATGACCACATCTGGCTTTTCTACTACAAAATAATCAAAAGCCAGGACGGTCATCAACTCGAACTCGGTCAAGCCCAGCAAGGTCTGATCAGAACTATTGTTTGCAAGTAAGTCCTGATAGAGGGACAGATAAGTCTCTAAATCCTGATCTGAAATGGGAAGCCCATTAATACTGATTTGCTCATGAAAGGAAACTAGATAGGGGGAGGAGAAAACACCAACCCGCAATCCTTTTGCCTCTAGTAAAGACCGTAAATGGGCTAGAGTCGATCCTTTTCCATTGGTCCCAGCTAGATGGATTACGGGACAGGCTAAGTGTGGGTTTCCCCTCAAGGCCAGCAGGGCTCCCATTCGCTCCAAGCCAAAATGGGGCTCGGAAGAACGATAAGTGGCTAACCAACTGAGATCTACTGTCATATCTCTTCTCTTTTCTTTAGCGATATTGTTTCAAATGAAGGTCCTGCGCTTGATCGGCTTGGTAGACCGCACTACCGATAGCTACCGCCATCTTATGAAGAGGGATATCATGCACACGCACAATTTCTACCCCTTGGCTGGCAGCCACACTCGTCAAATGACTAGAGGCCAAATCCCGATGATAGAATCCTTCTTTCGTTTCAGGGTCGGTCTCAAATCCCTCTTCTTCTAGAATATTAACCACAAAGCGCTTCCGAGAGACTCCTAAAAGATTGGATACCCCTTAGCATGAATGGTTTTTAAGTCCTGCAAGAGTTGAAGGTTTTCCCGCTTGGTCAAGCCAAAACCAATCCCAGGATCTAAGAAGAGTTGATCCGGACTCAATCCTGCCTCCTCTGCCCTCTCAAGGCTCTTAGCAAAGAAGGCCCACATGCAGTCTTGGATAGAGAGACCTTCAAACTGCGCCAACTCCTCCGATGAAAAGGCCGGCTCAAAGCCAAAGGTTGGAAAAATGACGGAACTTGGATGATGAGGACGAGCCATGACTGGATTAAACATAAGAATGGCTCCAGCCTGAGCTTCTGCAATCACCCTCGCCATTTGCGGATCTCCTAGCAAGCCTGTGATATCATTGACTAAGTCTGCACCAGCTGCTAGGGCAGCACGAGCGACCTCTGACTTCCAAGTATCAACCGAAATCAAGATATCACTCTCTGCTCGAATTGCTTCAATGACGGGCACGACTCGCTGAATTTCTTCCTGAATTTCCACAAAATGACTCCCTGGACGTGTGGACTCCCCACCAATATCCAGTATGCTTGCTCCTTCTGCTATTAATTTTCGAGCTTGCTCGAGAGCTCCTTCTACCGTTTGGTAACGTCCACCATCTGAAAAGGAGTCGGGGGTGACATTGAGGATGCCACATAGAAGGGTCCGATCCTTGCCTAGTTGTCTCCATTCACTCTTTGACATATCTTCCTTCAACTTTCTAATAAAAGCCAACCAAGCATAGAAAAGAGGTTAGAATCTTTCCAACCTCCGAGTTTGTCTCTATCTGCGCCTAGATGCTTCTTTGGTAGCTTACCAAAGCTTCTGAATAAAACCCATTGGTCCTATCATTCTACCATATTTTAAGCGGGAAGAAAAGAAACCAGAACAGTTATCAGAAAGGCAAAAGCATTCATGGTAAAGTGCAATAAAATCGAATATTCTACTCGTTTGTAGCGGTAGGCAACCCAAGTCAAGATGAGGGACATGCCCCCATAGATGATCCAGGAACCAAGATTACTTGGTGTGTGTAAATAGGCAAATACAAGAGCCCCAACCAAATAACCAATTTTTTCGTGCCCCTTAAAGATCAAGCGGGGAATCACAGCTCGACAGATAATTTCTTCTCCTAAAGGCGCCACTACGACAATGAGCAACCCCATTGCCAGCTGAGGAGCCAAGGAAGAAAGCCCCTGAATTGTTTCCTGATTGGCTGTAGTGGTCTCTCCTATATTCCGAAGCACTGTAGCCCCCACAATATTATTTGCAAGTAGAAGCAAAAAATAAAGGAAATTTCGCCCAATATCTCTGCCTTTGATTCGTGAAAAATCTAGTGAATCAAGTGGACTCCATTTCATAAACCACCAAAGCAAATAAACGAGGAGCATGGTAACCCCAAGGACTAGACTATTGATCGTCCAATTTGACCAAGCATTTTTAATCCCCAAGATCAAAGCGATCATGGGTAGTTGAGTCGCTATAAATAACGGTATTCCAATTAGTAACCACAGACCATTTGAAACCCATTTTTTCTCCATCCAATTTTCCATTATTTTACCTCGATTATCAAACTATTTTTCTAGTATAGCATAGATGAGCTATTGGAGCAAGCCCAAGTAGTAGTCGCACAATAGAAAAAAGAGGCGCTTCAAATCAGCCTCTTCTCTCTTGTTTTTTTAGAATAAAGTCTTACCCCTTATTTTTAAAGCGTTCAACATCACGGGCAATGACTAATTCTTCGTCCGTTGGGATGACCAAAACTCTCACTTTAGCATCCGCTGTTGAAATATCTCCTTCTGCACCAAAGACATTCTTTTCTGGATCAAGCTCACAACCAAACCAAGTCATCCCGCTAATGACTTGTTCACGGATCGTTTTAGAATTTTCCCCGATACCAGCTGTGAAGATGATAGCATCTGCTCCATTCAAGACAGCAAAGTATTGACCGATGTATTTCTTAATACGATCGACAAAAATGTCGTTGGCTAAAAGTGCCTTGTCATTTCCATTGCGCATGGCTTCGTGAATATCACGCATATCGCTAGAAAGTTCAGACACCCCTAGTAGACCAGATTCACGATTCAAGATACGACTGATATCTTCTGGACTGTTGAAGTCCTCTGTGTGCTCCATCAAGTAAGGAATAATAGCAGGGTCAATATCCCCTGTACGTGTTCCCATCATGATTCCACCAAGTGGTGTGAAGCCCATAGACGTATCGACAGAAATTCCTTTGTCTACCGCTGTAATAGAAGCCCCATTCCCAATGTGGCAGGGTGATTAATTTCAACTCTTCGATTGGTTTTCCAAGTAGCTTAGCGACTTCGTGGGCTACATACTCATGGCTAGTCCCGTGAGCCCCATATTTACGAACCTGGTTTTTCTGTATAGTACTTAGTTGGAAGAGGATAACGATAGGCTTTTTTTCAGGCATTGTTGTATGGAAAGAGGTATCAAATACAACAACACTGGTAATATCTGGTAACAATTCTTTAAAGGCACGGATCCCAGCAGCGTTGGCAGGATTGTGCAATGGAGCCAACAAAGAAAGTTCCTCAACCTTTTGAATGACTTCTTCATCTACAAGAGCAGACTCTTTGAAGTACTCACCACCTGCTACGACACGGTGTCCTACTCCAGTGATTTCATCGTAGGAAGCAATAATATTAAAACGAATCAAATCATCGAGAAGGATTTTAACCGCTTGTGTGTGGTTCTCAATATCTAAAACCTGTTTTTCTGCTCGACCATCGAATTTTACTGTCGAAATGGAATCTTTAAGTCCAATTCTCTCGATGAGCCCTTTTGCCAAAACTGTTTCTTCTGGCATTTGGTATAATTGCCATTTCAAACTTGAACTGCCTGCATTAATTGCAATTGTTTTCGTCATTTTTTTACCTCTTTAAGCGTTTTCACTCCTATTATAGCAAAATTTTGTTTAAATTTCACTTTCTTTATTCCAGTTTTGAAAACTTTCACGGAATTTCATGAGGTCTTCCTGGTCTTGCAAATCAGTCAAAGGATAGACAAATGGTTGGACCACCGCTTCTTCTTGCTTGCGTAAAACAAAGATGGTTTTTGCTAGATTGGCTGATCGAAAGAGGTTCTCTGGCAAGGTCACCATGGCCAAGACCTGAGCATGATCCTGCATCCATTTTTTCAACAGAGAACTCTGCTCGCTTGTCAAAAGATCATTCGGAGCTAGAAAAATAGCGACGCCACCTGGTTTTAAGTATTTTAGCGATTGTTCGATCAATAAATGATGAGCATAGGTGTGGCCCTGAGGGGAAGCGACCTGGTAACGACTCGCAATGGCATCATCTGGATAATAACCGACAGGTAAATCGCTGATAATCACATCGCTCTCTTTCAAAACTTGTGGACGAACGGCATCACCTTGGGCAAATTCACATCCGCCTTCATCACTTCTGCCATACTAGCCGCAAGGTCAATCAAAAGATCATCCATTTCCAAGCCCAAATAATCTAAGGAACGTTGACAGTTGTTCATCAAGGTTTGGGCCAAGTTCCCTGTTCCGCTCCCCATTTCTAGCACATCTACTTGATCGGAACTAGCCAACTGATCCACTAGAAAGACCAGAAGAAATCCAATCCCATCTGGCGTAAATTGGTGATTGGCTTGTAGGGGCTCTGTTTGGGCTGCCTTCATCAAAAGATACTGAAAGGAGCGACGCCACTCTTCCTTGTTCAAGTTCAAGTCCTTCAGGCGCTGGTTGTTTTCCTTCACTAGAGTCAACTCTGTTTGCCCATCCAGATAGATGGCATTCTGCTCCACTAGAGCATCATAAAAGTTGGTCTGTAAATCATTTTGGATAGTTTGGGTATTCTCTAATAGGTAGCCGTAGGCTTTCTCAATTTTTTCGAAATTCATGCTTTCCTCCATCTCTTAATCATATCAAATTTTAAGAGTTTTCGCTATGTTTTTCGAAGGCCTGAGGCTTCTCTTCCTCAGTCGTGGTCGGGTGGTCTGTGGCTGAATCTGGAGCCTGCTTCTCCTTTTCCTTCTTGTCGTTTTTTTTCTTTTCCCGAGGAGGTAGAGCAAAGGTGAAATGATAGCTTCCCCCATCTTGTAAGTGACTCGTTACGTTGGCAAAGCCCGATTTTTCTTCCAAATCGACTCGGCCAGTTGAGAAGGTCATGGTTTTTTCTTCCCGATCCCAAGTATCAATCGCCAATTGAGCTTGTGCATAAGCCTGGATCCGGTGCTGACTAGCAAGGAGGATCCGTCTCTCTGCCACTTGTCTGTTCAGGTAAAACTGAAGCAAGAGACTAAAAACCGCTGACATAAAAAGGGCATAAAGAAGGATCCCGGCTTCAATCTGCTTCTTTTTTATCCTTTTCCACCACACGGTAGACCACCTCCCTTTCTAACCCTTCTTCAAAGCGCAGTTGAATAGACACCAGATCTCCTCTTTTTTCAATCCAGGCGGATTCAACTCCATCTATCATCGGTTGATAGCCACGGCCAGTCGCATCTGTCTTTCGGATATCTCCCCCCTTAGCCAGTCCAATGGCTATGGGTTTTTGATCCTGAACAAGATAGAGTTTGTTGTCTCTGACCTCTTCAAATTGACTGCGAGACAATTCAATGTCCAGCTGGTCCTGAAAGAGAAGCCACTCCTCTTGCTTGATGTGACTTTGGTACTGGAGTTCTTGACGCAAAAGGCTTGTCAATCCTTGAAACACCAATAAACCACCGCTGATGACGAGCAGGGCAACCAAGACCTCCAGTAAAGTAAAGGCTGGCAGTTTAGTTCTTTTCAATAGCAATCACAACCTTTCCTTCATGATAGACCTTTAAGGACTTGGCAGATCTCTCTACCTGGACACTGACCTGATTGATGCTCAATTGATCCTGCCTTGTCTGGATCGCCATTTTTGCGACTCGCAAGACTTCTCCTTGTCTCAACTCTTCTAAGCGCTGCTGTCGTGAGTCCCCTAGCTCTCCCAGCACAAGGATCGTGAGGACACCAAACATCGCTAAGGCAATCAGTCCTTCTAACAAGAGACTAGCGGGGAGTCGCTGATTTTTTAATTTTTCCATTCCCAATCGCCAACTGATAGGTCACCACCTCTTTCTCTGTCTGAAATTGAATCTTGGTCAGGCTTGAATTGCCTCCTGCTGGATCAAAGGTCAGTTGCTTCTCTCTGACCACTTCCACCCCTTTTGGAAGCGGTAATTCTTGATAGGGACTATGAACCCCACCGTGGTCGATGGAAAGGAGAGCTCTCTCCTCTTTTGCAATACTCATCTTTTGCGTCTCCTGATAGACCCGTTCGAATTCCGAGAAAAACAATGTTTCTTCCACCTGCCCAAAGGCTTGATGGACTGACCCAGCTAGCAGCCAACATAGAAGGCTGAAGACACCTAGAGTTAGTAAGCTCTCTAGAAGGGTGAAAGCCTTAATCTGCAACCGCACGGTGATCACCTGCATTCTTCACATAGTGAGCACGGTAGGCTTCTGCTTGTTTTTGAGTGATTTGTCCTTCTGCGACAAGCTTAGAAAGACTAGCTTTTTCATTCTGATGATTGAGTTCATAGAGCTCAGCCTGGCTCTCCACGACTTTGACGACTGCTCGATTTCCTGTATCTGTTACCGAATCTTTCTGCTTGGTCAAGTTCGGAACAAAGAGCAAGAGAAGAACGCTGATAATGAGCAAAACAACTAACATTTCAATCAGAGTAAAAGCTTTTACCTTGAGTGTGCGCAATGATTTCATAAAGGAACCTCCAAATTTTCATAAATAGGCAGCAACATGGCTGCATAGAGCAAAACAATCATAAGAGCAACAAAGACAAAGACCAGTGGTTGGACGACATTCATGGCCTTGTTCAAACGATGGAAAAAGCCTGCCCAGGTCTTGTCTGCATAGATCTCCAGCTCACTACCGAGCTTGGATTTGGCTTCCCCATATTCAATCATGAGGGCCAGCTCTCGTTTAAAGAAAGGATAGGTCTGAATATGGTCAGAAAAAGACCTGCCACGAGCCAATGCCCGTTCTAAATCCTGTCCAATCTCTCGAAAGAGACGGGAACGTTGCCCCTGCATCACAGGAAAAATTTGATTCAGCTCCAACCCTTGGGCAATCATACTTCCCCATTCTCGAGCATAAAAAGCTGTCAGATAATCCTGTAGGAAGGGGCGAAGAAAAGGAAGCCTAGCCAAACATGAAACCAGGGCCAGCCGCTTGGCACGACGGCCTAGGAAGAGGAGCATCAAAACTCCAATCGTCAGCAACACACTCCCTAACAAAAACATACTGGGGAAAGACACTAATCAGTCGTGTCGCCCCATTTTTGATTCTCCAACTGAGGCAAGAGATAATTTTTTTCAGCCCCAGCATAATCAAGATCAAAAAAATCCCAACAAGAGCACGGGATAGGTCGCCACCTCAACTAGTTTCTTTTCGAACCTGGGTCAGATTTTCCAAGTAGCTACGGATTTTTTTCCAAACTTAAGGTGACATTTCCGTGCTGCTCTGCCAGTGCTAATTGAGTCGTTACCTGATCGGAGAAACCTAGATCAGAGAGAATGGCTGACAGGGGTTTTCCGTTGGCAAGTCCGACCTGCATCCTCTCGACAAAATCTGCCTCTACCAATTGACTGCGCCGAAGAAAGTCGATGACCTCTGATAGATGAAAGCCACTGCTGTAGAGATTGTGAAAGAGTTCAATGACATGTTCTTGCTTAGCAATCGATAATTTTTTCGGTTTGCGCCTGATCCAGCTCAATATGTCCCGCTTCATAAAGCGCATCCATTTGCTGGTTCCACTGTTGACTGGAGTGGTTTTGGTAATCTTGGATGGCAAAGTCAGTGACACCTCCTCCCTTTATCAAACGCTGGTAACATATCCCTTGAAGGACAATCCGTAACTCCTCCTCACTCACCCCCAACTCCAATAGGCGTTCATAAACCCCAGGAATGCTCTTGGCATGGATGGTGGAAAAAACTGTCACACCTGTCAGACTAGCCCGAATAACTGCGCGAGCTGTCTCCGTGTCACGGATTTCTCCGATGAGGAGGAGATCTGGGCGATGACGCAAAGACAGTTTAATCAAGCTATCATAAGTCATGCCAATCGCTTCATTGAGTTGCAGTTGCAGCATCTCTTCCTGCTTAATTTCTACGGGATCTTCAATTGACATGACTTGTTGCCCTGAAAATTTCTTCTTGGCCAGGGCATGCATCAGTGTCGTCTTCCCCGATCCGACTGGACCTGCAAATAAGTAGAGCCCCCGCTTACTCACCTTCTCTTCTAGCTCTTGAAGTTGGTCGAACCAGAAACGGAGCTCCCGGTCCTCATTGTGGAGCAGGCGAATGACCAAACTCTCATATCCCCTATAGTCTCCCACAGTAGACAAACGTAAGGACAAGACCTTATCCCCTAGAGAATAGTCACAGGAGCCCAATTGACTCCGGCGCCTTTCCCCCACATTCATCCCTGCCATAAACTTAAAATGGCTGACGACCGCTACCATTTGTTCTTGTGAATAGGTCTCGATAAAGCGTCGCTCATCCCCAACCCTTAAAAAGAGCTGATAGTCTGACGATCGAGGAACAAAATAAATATCCTGAGCTTCGGCATTCGATGCCATTCGAATTATGGATTGTGCAATTTCTTGAACCATATTTCCTCCTTTCACTATATAATTCGCAAATAATTGGCCAACTAACGCTGAATTTAGAAAAAAGAGCAAAAAAAAAGAAACTCAACTGCATATTGAATTTCTCTTCCTATAGATTATTGCTCTCGTAGTCTAGCTTACAAGAGCGATGAGCCGTGTGGGCATTCTCTTTTTCGTAGCCTGGACGGCGCTTGCTTCTCGGTATCTTCTGATCGTTTTCTAGCAAGGCGACTGAATGATATTGTTGCACGTATTCCGCACATTCTTCACACCAGCGCTGATCTTCAGGATCCCAAAAAATCGTCATTAAATCACTTCTACTTTTAAATAATGGAGATTGCTCTCTTAAAAGTAACCATTGGCGTTTGTAGTATTTTAGGGCTTCATAATAGTCATCAAAACTCTGACTAGTGACAATGTCCTTCTCCCAATCTTCTAAAAACCACCAGGGTTCGTAATCCCCATACATTTCAATTACTTGATACATATTTCTCTCCGTCCTTTGTATCCAATATTATATATAAAATCCTTTGATAATAAAAGAATTCTGCTTATGAAAGAAAAATACAGTAGATTTCCCGAATATTTTCTCCATTTTATTTCAAAATATACCCCGACGAAGGAAAGCTAGGCTATTTTTTGACACAAACAAAAAGAAGCCCTACTGATAATCAGTAAAGCTTCTTTTGGGATTAATTTTCTTCCACTACAGTTGCTTCAACCATTTCGGTTGCTTCTTCTGTGACTGGAACTTCTTCGATAATTTCGACTTCATTGACTGCTTGTGGTTCCAAGTTACGGTAACGAGCCATACCTGTACCAGCAGGAATAATCTTACCAATGATAACATTTCCTTAAGTCCAAGGAGATGGTCTTTCTTACCACGAATCGCTGCGTCAGTGAGGACACGAGTTGTTTCCTGGAAGGAAGCCGCTGACAAGAAACTATTGGTTTCAAGAGAGGCTTTGGTGATTCCCATAAGGACAGGACGAGCCGTCGCAGGAACCCCACCAGAAATAACCACATCACGGTTGGCATCTGTAAAGTCTGTGATATCCATGAGAGTACCCATGAGAAGGTCTGTATCTCCTGGATCCATGACACGAACCTTACGGATCATTTGACGCACCATTACCTCGATGTGTTTGTCGCCGATTTCTACCCCTTGGCTACGGTATACTTTTTGTACTTCTGCAAGGAGGTAAGTTTCAACAGACAAGACATCACGAACAGCAAGGAGACGTTTTGGTTGGATAGACCCTTCTGTAAGAGCCTCACCACGAGAGACTTGATCTCCCACTTCGACTTTCATGCGAGCTGTGTAAGGGACAACGTATTCTCCCTCACCAGTCGCACCACGAACAAAGACTTTCTTGGTACGTGTAGAAGCATCTTCTTCAATAGCTGTGACTTCCCCTTTGACCTCAGTGATGACCGCTTCCCCTTTCGGATTGCGGGCTTCAAAGATTTCTTGGACACGAGGAAGACCTTGCGTGATATCGGTATTTGAGGCAACCCCACCCGTGTGGAAGGTACGCATGGTCAACTGTGTACCAGGTTCCCCGATCGATTGGGCAGCAATGGTTCCGACTGCTTCACCAACTTCAACCGCATCACCAGTCGCCAAGTTGATACCATAACAGTGACGGCAGACACCATGACGAGTGTTACATGTGAAGACAGAACGGATGGTCACTGCTTCAACACCTGCATTGACGATGTCACGAGCGATATCTTCTGTAATCAAGGTATCTGGACCAACGATGACTTCTCCTGTTTCAGGATGTTTAACAGATTTCTTGGTATAACGACCTGTCAAACGCTCTTCCAATGGTTCAATCATTTCTTTACCATCTGTAATAGAGGTAATCAGAAGTCCACGGTCGGTTCCACAGTCATCTTCACGAATGATCACGTCTTGGGCAACGTCAACCAAACGACGAGTCAAGTAACCTGAGTCGGCTGTCTTAAGGGCCGTATCGGTCATCCCTTTACGAGCACCGTGAGTAGAGAAGAACATTTCGAGTACTGACAAACCTTCGCGGAAGTTTGAAAGAATCGGCAATTCCATGATTCGTCCGTTTGGAGCGGCCATCAAACCACGCATACCGGCAAGCTGTGAGAAGTTTGAGATGTTACCACGGGCTCCAGAATCCATCATCATAACGATTGGGTTCTTCGGATCTTGGTTATCAATCAGACGTTTTTCCAATTTCTCACGGGCCGCACGCCATTCAGCTGTAACCGCATTGTAGCGCTCATCATCTGTAATCATCCCTTTACGGAACTGTTTGGTGATTTGTTCTACACGTTTGTGAGATTCTTCAATGATTTCAGCCTTGTCTTCAACAACTGGAATATCGGCAATCCCCACTGTCAAACCAGCAAGGGTTGAGTGGTGGTAACCTAAGTCTTTCAAGCGGTCCAAGAAAGCAGATGTTTCTGTTGTACGGAAGCGTTTGAAGATTTCCGCGATAATATTTCCAAGGTTTTTCTTCTTGAATGGAACATTTAATTCCAATTTCTCAATCGCCGCTTTGACATCTTGACCAGGCTCCAAGAAGTACTTAGCTGGAACGCCTTCTGTCAAGTTAGCATTATTTGGCTCTTGAAGATATGGAAGTTCTGCAGGCATGATATCGTTAAAGAGAATCTTACCAACAGTTGTCAAGAGAATCTTGTGCTGTTGCGCTTCTGTCCATGGCTTGTTCAAGCTATCCGTTGCAATTCCGACACGAGTATGCAAGTGAACATAACCATTGCGAAGAGCCATGACCGCTTCATCACGGTCTTTGAAGACCATGCCTTCGCCTTCACGACCAGCTTCTTCCATAGTGAGGTAGTAGTTCCCCAAAACCATATCTTGAGATGGGGTAACGACTGGCTTCCCGTCTTTCGGATTCAAGATGTGCTCAGCAGCCAGCATCAAGATACGAGCTTCTGCTTGGGCTTCTTCTGAAAGCGGTACGTGGATAGCCATTTGGTCCCCGTCAAAGTCGGCATTGTAGGCTTCACAGACAAGTGGGTGCAAGCGAAGAGCTTTCCCGTCAATCAAGACAGGTTCAAAGGCTTGGATCCCCAAACGGTGAAGGGTCGGTGCGCGGTTCAAGAGAACTGGGTGTTCTTTAATCACTTCTTCCAAGATATCCCAGATTCGCTCATCTCCACGTTCGACCAAGCGTTTAGCAGCTTTTACGTTTTGCACGATGTCACGCGCAACGATTTCACGCATCACGAATGGTTTAAAGAGCTCGATGGCCATTTCACGTGGCACACCACATTGGTACATCTTAAGAGTTGGACCAACGGCGATAACGGAACGTCCTGAGAAGTCCACCCGTTTACCGAGCAAGTTTTGACGGAAGCGTCCTTGTTTCCCTTTGAGCATATGGCTCAAAGATTTCAGTGGACGGCTACCTGGTCCTGTGATCGGACGACCACGACGACCGTTGTCGATCAAAGCATCAACGGCTTCTTGGAGCATCCGTTTTTCGTTTTGCACGATGATACCAGGGGCATTCAATTCAAGCAAACGTGCCAAACGGTTGTTCCGGTTGATCACACGACGGTAAAGGTCGTTCAAGTCAGAGGCAGCAAAACGGCCACCATCCAATTGGACCATCGGACGAAGATCTGGTGGAATAACTGGAAGGATGTTGAGAACCATCCATTCTGGCTTGTTGCCAGATTTGTAGAAGGCATCTAAGACATCCAAACGGCGAACAGCCTTCACACGTTTGACCAGTTGCAGTCTTCAATTCTTCTTTCAAGACAGCGATTTCAGCTTCCAAATCCACTTGTTTCAAGAGGTCTTGGATCGCTTCTGCCCCCATCTTAGCGACAAAAGAACCTGGTCCGTATTCGCGCAAGCGTTCACGGTATTCACGTTCTGTCATGATGGACTTGTGCTCAAGCGGTGTATCTTTTGGATCGATCACCACGTAAGCTGCGAAGTAGATGACTTCTTCAAGGGCACGAGGACTCATGTCCAAGGTCAAGCCCATACGAGAAGGGATGCCTTTGAAGTACCAGATGTGTGACACAGGTGCTTTCAATTCGATGTGTCCCATGCGTTCACGACGAACCTTGGCACGTGTTACTTCCACACCACAGCGGTCACAAACGATCCCTTTGTAACGGATCCGTTTGTATTTCCCACACGCACATTCCCAGTCTTTTGTAGGTCCAAAGATGACTTCATCAAAGAGACCTTCACGTTCTGGTTTCAATGTACGGTAGTTGATTGTTTCAGGTTTCTTGACCTCTCCATAAGACCATGAACGGACCTTGCTTGGAGAAGCTAGGGTGATTTGCATACTTTTAAAACGATTTACATCAACCACTATTTCTTACCTTTCTTTATGTTCATTATCGATTGTATGTTCTTCTGCTTTTTGGTGAAGGAGAGAAGGAATTTCCTTCACACCTTCAAGCCTAAAGCTTGGGGGTAGAGAACCTTCTCAGGTTTTCTTCCCTCTTGAACTACATATTTTATTAATCTTCTTTCCCTTCAGCTTCGAAAGCCGCGCGAGCTTCCTTGGCTGCTTTTTCACGTGCTTTTTCTAGATCATCTACGTGGATGACATCGTCGTCTTCCCCTTCGTCAAGATCGCGAAGTTCGACTTCTTTGTCATCTTCATCTAGGACACGCATATCCAATCCAAGTGATTGCAATTCTTTCACGAGTACTCGGAAGGACTCTGGCACACCTGGTTTTGGAATTGGTTTTCCTTTGGTAATCGCTTCATAAGCTTCAAACGTCCGTTGACATCGTCTGACTTGTAGGTCAAGATTTCTTGAAGGACATTAGACGCACCATAAGCCTCAAGGGCCCAAACTTCCATTTCCCCGAAACGTTGTCCACCAAACTGAGCTTTACCTCCGAGTGGTTGTTGGGTAACCATTGAATATGGTCCGACAGAACGAGCATGGAGTTTATCATCAACCATGTGGTGAAGCTTGATCATGTACATGACACCGACAGAGACACGGTTATCAAATGGCTCACCTGTACGACCATCATAAAGAATGGTCTTGGCATCGCTATCCATACCTGCTTCACGAACAGTATCCCAGAGGTCTTCTGAGCTTGCTCCGTCAAAGACTGGTGTTGCGATGTGGATGCCCAAGTTACGAGCTGCCATACCAAGGTGAAGTTCCATAACCTGACCGATATTCATACGTGATGGCACCCCAAGTGGGTTCAACATGATATCAACCGGTGTACCATCTGGAAGGTAAGGCATGTCTTCAACAGGAACAATACGGGATACAACCCCTTTGTTTCCGTGACGACCAGCCATCTTATCTCCGACGCGGATCTTGCGTTTGTGCGATGTAAACACGAACCAACATGTTCACACCCGATTGCAATTCATCTCCGTTTGCACGCGTAAAGATCTTAACATCGCGAACAACACCATCTCCACCGTGAGGTACACGAAGAGAAGTATCACGCACTTCACGAGATTTATCTCCAAAAATTGCGTGGAGGAGACGTTCTTCAGCAGAAAGGTCTTTTTCACCCTTCGGTGTCACCTTACCAACTAAGATGTCGCCTTCTTTTACTTCCGCACCGATACGGATAATACCCATTTCGTCAAGGTTTCTGAGAGCATCTTCCCCAACGTTTGGAATTTCACGAGTGATTTCTTCAGGGCCTAACTTAGTGTCGCGCGTTTCTGATTCGAATTCTTCCAAGTGAACAGATGTGTAGACATCTTCTTTCACCAAGCGTTCGCTCATGATAACGGCATCCTCAAAGTTGTAACCTTCCCATGTCATGTAAGCGACGATTGGGTTTTGACCAAGGGCCATTTCCCCTTTTTCCATCGATGGACCGTCTGCGATAAAGTCTCCTTTTTCAACAACGTCACCAACTTTTACAAGAGTACGTTGGTTGTATGCAGTACCTGAGTTTGAACGACGGAATTTTTGGATGTGGTAGACATCAAGAGATCCATCTTTACGACGAACTTCTACCTTATCCGCATCTGCATAGCTAACTTTACCATCATGTTGCGCAATGACTGCAGCTCCTGAGTCATGAGCTGCTTGATATTCCATACCAGTACCCACGTAAGGCGCTTTTGGATCGATCAATGGCACAGCCTGACGTTGCATGTTCGCACCCATGAGGGCACGGTTGGAGTCATCGTTTTCCAAGAACGGAATACATGCTGTCGCAACGGCAACTACTTGTTTTGGAGATACATCCATGTAGTCGACTTGATCAGATGGAAACTCTTGGTTGTTACCACGGTGACGTCCCATAACGATTGGCTCAGCAAAACCACCTTTCGTTCAACTTAGAGTTGGACTGGGCTACGATGTACTCATCTTCTTCATCAGCTGTCAACCAAACGATTTCGTTAGTGACCACACCTTTTTCACGGTCTACTTTACGGTATGGCGTTTGGATGAATCCATACTTGTTCAAGTGTCCGTAGGATGACAAGTTGTTAATCAAACCGATGTTTGGTCCTTCAGGTGTTTCGATTGGACACATACGTCCATAGTGAGTGTAGTGCACGTCACGGACTTCGTATCCAGCACGGTCACGTGTCAAACCACCAGGCCCTAAAGCTGATAAACGACGTTTGTGAGACAACTCAGAAAGTGGATTGTGTTGGTCCATGAACTGGGACAATTGTGAAGAACCAAAGAATTCTTTGATCGCTGCAGTCACTGGACGAATGTTAATGATTTGTTGAGGTGTTAATACTTCATTATCTTGAACAGACATGCGTTCACGAACATTACGTTCCATCCGTGAAAGTCCAAGACGCACTTGGTTGGCAAGCAATTCACCAACCGCACGGATGCGGCGGTTTCCAAGGTGGTCGATATCATCCACGCGGCCAAGACCTTCAGCCAAGTTAAGGAAGTAGCTCATTTCAGCAAGGATATCGGCTGGAGTGATGGTACGAACCTTATCATCTGGATTAGCATTGCCGATGATAGTGACAACGCGATCTGGATCTGTTGGTGCCACAACCTTGAATTTTTGAAGAACGACTGGTTCTGTCAATACTGCCGAATCATTTGGAGTATAGACAATCTTGTTCAGATCACCATCCAAATGTTCTGAGATGCTGTCGATGACATCGCGTGTCATCACGGTACCAGCTTCTACAAGGATTTCTCCCTGTTTCAGCATCTACCAATGGTTCTGCGATCGTTTGGTTCAACAAACGGTTCTTGATATTGAGTTTCTTGTTGATCTTGTAGCGACCAACTGGGGCCAAGTCATAACGACGTGGGTCAAAGAAACGGGCTACCAACAAGCTACGTGAGCTTTCCGCTGTTTTTGGCTCACCTGGACGAAGACGCTCATAAATTTCTTTAAGAGCTTCATCTGTACGAGAATCCATTGGATTTTTGTGGATATCTTTTTCAACAGTGTTGCGAACTAATTCACTATCCCCAAAGATATCAAAAATCTCGTCATCCCCAGAGAAACCAAGGGCACGAACTAAGGTCGTAAATGGAATCTTACGCGTACGGTCGATACGAGTATAAGCAATATCTTTTGAGTCTGTTTCAAGCTCTAGCCAAGCTCCACGGTTCGGAATAACCGTTGATCCATAGCCAACCTTACCGTTCTTGTCCACCTTATCATTGAAGTAGACACCTGGTGAACGTACGAGCTGAGATACGATGATCCGCTCTCCACCATTGATGATGAAGGTTCCCATCTCAGTCATGATTGGGAAATCACCAAAGAAGACTTCTTGAGTTTTGATTTCGCCTGTTTCCTTGTTGACCAAGCGGAAGGTTACAAAGATTGGGGCAGAATAGCTCGCATCATGGATACGTGCTTCTTCCAAGGTATACTTTGGTTCTCTGATTTCATAGCCGACGAATTCCAACTCCATTGTGTCTGTGAAGTTCGAAATTGGCAATACATCTTCGAAAAACTTCTTTCAAACCATGATCCAGAAAATCTTTAAATGAATCCGTTTGGATTTCAATCAAATTTGGTAAATCAAGAACTTCTTTGATTCTTGAAAAACTACGACGGGTCCTATGTTTCCCGTATTGAACGTCATGTCCTGCCAAAGTTTTAACTCCTTTTCTATACTAGGATACCAGCTAGGGGAAGGCCCTCTCTGAAAATCCGGTTTCTAGATCGCTTCTGACCACATCAGAATAGTTCTGATCCAGTCGAAACGATGTTATGAAGGGGGGTGTGATCTACATCACGTGAGAAGAAATCTCCTCCGTATCATTCATCCTTTTTGGAATTTTTAGAAAGATTAAGTTTGTATGACAAATCTGTTTGTTTCTAAAAATAGGCACAAAAAGAGCAGCTAAATCGACTTTTATAAAGTTTGATTTAACTGCTGTAAGCTTCTATTTGGACAATATTTCAAATAAAGCACACGACAAATTACTTGTCCTTATTATATCGTATTTTCACAAAAAACACAAGGTTTTCTCTAGACATGAAAACGATTTTATGGTATTGTCCCTGATAATTTTTACCGGTTTTGTCCACTCGATGATGAACTGCTTGGCGTACTAGTATTGCCTGTCCGATTGCTATTGCGATTCCCATTGGAAGTCCCCGCTGAACCTCCTAGCATTCCAGCCCAAGCACTAGCATAATCATTATCTGATCCACCAATAGCAAAACGGTAGGTCGTTTGTGGAGCACCATTTTTAGCCCAATAGCTGGTAACTGTCGCACCCGACACATCGATGTCACGACCATTGACATTGACACGACCAGGTCGTTGTCCTGTAGCTTTCAGAACAGTCGATGAAATGACACTACTATCTAGGGTGAAGCGGTCTTGCACCCCCCAAGCATTTGGATCCGCCTGGTAGATAGCATTGGCTAAATAGGCCATGTAGCTTGCGTTGTTGTTGTAACCTGTCAATGGAGCCATAGAAGCATTGTTATCGTGTCCAATCCAGCCACCTAAGGTGAGATTTGGAGTAGACAGCATGAGCCACATATCTCCATTCTCATTGGTAGTTCCGGTTTTCCCGATCCAATCGGCATTAGCAAGGGTTGGGTTGACCTGGCTGATCCGGCTCTTGAAGGTCGTTGTTGCACCGGAGCTGATGACACCTCTTAACAGATCCTGCATGATAGTCGCAGTTGCTGCTGAGTAAACTCGAGTTGGTTTGCTTTCGTGCTGGTAAACAACTTTTCCGTTTTGGTCCATGATTTTTTCAATCATGTAGCGTTTTTGGTAATTCCCATTATTGGCAAGGGTTTGATAACCGTTTGTATGTTGGGCAACGCTTACTTCGATCCCGCCTCCCATTGGCAGACTTTCAATGCCGTACTCAGCGATATCGTAGCCCATTTTTTCCATATAGCCAGGTACATCGACACCCTTTTCACGGAGAGTACGATAGGTCCAATAAGCTGGGATATTCCATGAGGTATTGAGGGCCTCTCGGAGGTCCATCATACCAGTTCCTCGGTTATCCACGTGCATAATTGGCTCTCCACTAGAGAAGTTGGTTGGGTAATTGGAGACGATGCTATTGCTTCCCATCAAGCCTTGGTCAATGGCGATTCCATAAGCCAGCAAGGGTTTAATGGTAGAACCTGGAGAACGCTTTGTATCAAAGGCATGGTTATTTTGATTCCCGTCAAAATTCCGTCCCCCAACAAAGCCAAGAATCGCTCCTGTTCGGTTGTCCATAAGGACATTCCCAACTTCCACCGTACCTGTTCCATCATCCAAGATACCACCATAATTGGCAACTGCTTCTTGCATGGCATTGTAGATAGCTTTGTTGATAGTGGTTTGGACCGTATAGCCACCCTCTCTCAATTCTTTCTTCGCTAACTCTTGATAAGACTTAACCGTTGAATTGTTTTTTAGGTCGTGACTAGAAACGTTGTCTCTCTTGATTAGATACTCATACATAGCATCTTCCGCTTCACTAACAACTTGGAAATACAAGTAGTCGTGTGGTGTCTTCTCGATGCCATTTGAAGGAAGGAAATCCTTGCTTAGATCATATTGACTATATTGGTCGTACTCTTCCTTGCTGATAGCACCCGTCCGATACATATTGTACAAGACATCCTTGGCACGATCCAAGCCTAAAGCTTGATTTTCCGGAGTCTTGAGGCTGCCATCAGAAGCGTAAGGTGAGTAGACAATTGGACTCTGTGGCAAACCAGCAATAAATGCCGCCTGTGGAACAGTCAAGTCTTTGGCAGAAACACCAAAAATCCCTTGAGCTGCAGCTTCCACTCCTGCGATATTTTGTCCCCGGTTGTTTCGACCAAATGGAGAGACATTGAGGTAGGTCGTTAAAATTTCGTCCTTATCCATTACCCGCTCCAGAGCAAGGGCATCGATAATCTCAGCGGCCTTCCGTGAGAAGGTCGGTGCATCTCCCACAACTTGTTGTTTGATCAACTGTTGGGTCAGAGTCGAACCACCACTAGAGGACCCTACTCCAGCAACTGAACCCAAGGTAGCCCGGATTACCGCTTTCGGAACAACCCCGTTATGGCTATTAAAATTTTCGTCCTCAGTTGCAATAACAGCCTTTTTGACATTGTCCGAAATCGCATCCTTTTGGACAGGAATCCGAATCAAGTCACTGTCAATATCAGAAATGATGCTTCCATCTGAGTAGGAAATCTTGAAACGCTCGAAATATTTCGCACTTGTTGAACCAATTGGGTCGGATCCGGTGTCTCTGTCTCATTAAATAGGCTGGCTGCATAGCCAATTGCAATCCCTGCACCAAACAAGAGACCACCTATAGCAAACACCAATAACACATCCCAAAGGAGTTTCATCGTCCGGAGAATGGTTGCTAGGAAATCTCCTAGTGACCAGCCCTCCTTGTCTTCTTTCTCATCGACCTCAACAGTCATCTTGGCAAAGAAGTCTTTTATTTTCTTCCCGCACTTTGTAAAAAATTCTCTCATTTGACTCACTCTATTTCTCCTTGTCCTTCCTATTATACCAAATGGACCACTTCCTTTTCAATTCCTAAAGTTGAGAACACCGTTTCCAACTGGATTTTTTTCGTCCTTTCATTGCTATTTCAAGTCATTATGGTAAAATAGAGAGAAACCATACAGATACTGGACTGTTTTCATCGATCCGGCCAGTAGCTTAGAAAAGGAGAGAACGATGCACATTTTTGATGAGCTAAAAGAACGTGGTTTGATTTTCCAAACGACTGACGAAGATGCTTTTGCGTAAAGCCCTAGAAGAAGGACAAGTATCGTATTATACTGGCTACGATCCAACTGCTGATAGTTTGCACCTTGGGCACCTTGTTGCAATCTTGACCAGTCGTCGCTTACAATTGGCAGGCCACAAACCTTATGCGCTTGTCGGTGGTGCGACCGGACTCATTGGAGACCCTTCTTTCAAAGATGCCGAGCGCAGTTTACAAACTAAGGAGACTGTAGACGGTTGGGTCACTTCTATCCAAGGGCAATTGTCTCGTTTCTTAGATTTTGAAAATGGGGAAAATAAGGCTGTCATGGTCAATAACTACGACTGGTTTGGCAGCATTAGCTTCATTGACTTCCTTCGCGACATCGGAAAATACTTTACTGTCAACTACATGATGAGCAAGGAATCTGTGAAGAAACGTATCGAAACAGGAATTTCTTACACTGAATTTGCCTACCAAATCATGCAAGGCTACGACTTCTTTGTTCTGAACCAAGAGCACAATGTCACTTTGCAAATCGGTGGTTCTGACCAGTGGGGAAATATGACAGCTGGTACAGAGTTGCTTCGTCGGAAGGCTGATAAGACTGGTCACGTCATCACTGTTCCCCTCATTACAGATGCGACTGGTAAGAAATTTGGTAAATCTGAAGGGAATGCGGTTTGGCTCAACCCTGAAAAGACTTCTCCATACGAAATGTACCAATTCTGGATGAATGTCATGGATGCTGACGCTGTACGCTTCTTGAAAATCTTTACTTTCTTGTCACTGGATGAGATTGAAGACATCCGCAAACAGTTTGAAGCTGCTCCTCATGAACGCTTGGCTCAAAAAGTCTTGGCTCGTGAAGTCGTAACACTTGTTCACGGTGAAGAAGCCTACAAGGAAGCCCTTAACATCACTGAGAAACTCTTTGCAGGAAACATCAAAAACCTTTCTGTCAAAGAACTCAAACAAGGACTTCGTGGTGTACCAAACTACCAAGTACAAGCGGACGAAAACCACAATATCGTAGAATTGCTCGTGTCTTCTGGCGTGGTGAATTCCAAACGCCAAGCCCGAGAAGATGTTCAAAATGGAGCTATCTACGTCAACGGCGACCGCATCCAAGACCTTGACTATGTCTTGAGCGATAGCGATAAATTAGAAAATGAATTGACCGTTATCCGTCGCGGTAAGAAAAAATACTTTGTTTTGACTTATTAAAAAGAAGACCTCTGAAGCTATGACTTTCAGAGGTTTTTTGGTACACTAGATGTATCATGACGATCAAACCAAAATTACAACGATTTCAAACAGCCACTGCTTTTGCCTGTCCCATCTGTCAAGAAGCCCTTGACCTGATCCAACAAAGCTTGGTCTGCACTAACCGCCACTCCTTTGACCTTGCTAAGTTTGGCTATGTGAACTTAGCCCCACAAGTGAAGGCTTCCAAGGACTATGACAAGGAGAATTTCAAAACCGGCAACTCGTTCTAGAGAACGGTTTTTACGACCATATCCTCACTAGCCTGTCAGAATGTTTGTCTCCACTGGACCATCCAGCCAACATTTTAGATATTGGTTGTGGAGAAGGCTACTATTCGCGCAGCTTACAGGAACGCTATCCAGACCATTCCTTTTACGCCTTTGATTTATCTAAGGAATCGATCCAACTGGCTGCCAAAAGCGACCAGGAATGGAAGGTCAAGTGGTTTGTCGGAGATTTAGCCCGTCTCCCTCTTTTGGACCAGAGCATGGACCTTCTCCTAGATATCTTTTCGCCAGCAAATTATCAGGAATTTAAACGGGTCCTGGCCCCAGAAGGTCGCCTTATCAAGGTCATCCCAACAGCCGCCCATCTGCAAGAGATTCGTCAGAAGGTGAAGGATCACCTGGATCAGGCCGATTATTCCAATGAGCAGATTATTCAACATTTCTCTGATCATTTTACGATTGAAAACACCATCCATTGCCAGGAAACCTTCGAACTAACACCAGCATTGCGGGAGGCCCTTCTGAGCATGACGCCTCTCCTCTTTCACGTCAATCCAGCTCAAATTGACTGGAACGATTTGACTCAGGTCACCATTTCTGCCACGATTTTGATCGGAAGAAGCAACTAAAAAATACCCTCCATTGATTAGAAAATGGAGGGTATTTTTCATGTTTTCAGATCAGTCACTTTCCTCTACGCCGATTTGTTGACGGTAGGCTTTAGGAGACTTGCCACACAACTTGCGGAATACTTTATAAAAGTAACCGACATTGCTGTAGCCAACTTCATAGCAAATATCTTCAATGCTTTCCGTTGTGGATAAAAGCAACTGTTGGGCAGCTTTGATCCGTTGTTTATTCAAGAGCTCTGCAAAGGTGGAATTGGTCTCACGTTTGATCAATTGCCCTAAATAAACAGGATTGATATAGAGATCTTTGCTGATATCCTTGAGCGACAGTTCCTTCCGATAGTCGCGTCCAATTACTTCTAAGACGGTCGCCACATTATTGTTCATCCGATATTGAGAGAAGAAGGTCTCCAATTGATTCCGAACGCAGGTAACAAGATCCTCGAAAGTCGTTGTCTCATGAACGGCTTTCACAACTTCTGTCAGGTTATCTCCCTGCAGGTGTTCAAACAAATGAAAGACATCCATAATGAACTGAATAAAGAGTTGCTTGGCTATCGCCACTTTTGGGGTATGGCTTCTCACGGTTTCTTCCAACCAGTTCAACTCCTCCAAAATCTGTTGGATATTTCCCTGAATGATGACACGGTAGATGGGTTCGTAGTAATTAAAGACACCATCTTCTTCCTCCAAAGGGAGATCCCCATAAAACAGACTTCGTTCAACAAGCTCTTTAAATTGTTGAAAATGTTCCTTATAAGGTGCTTGGAAACGGCGCTGTAGGAAAGCTCCTTCATCCTCATCGGAAAGATAGAGTTGAAGATTTTTTCCTAAGACCTGATAAGACGAACTGGCAAAGCCCTTCCTTTCCTTATCCACTCCAATCCAGAGTTGTTTTCTTCCTCGGATGGCTTGTTCGAACTCTTCTTCTGACCAATCTTCATGAAGGAGCCGATTGGCCGTTTCTTGGTCTGGTTTTTTTAGAGTTTGAGATAACTTTTTCTAGGATATTCCCTCAGCTCCACCTTATTGACAGGCTTTTGACAGGTAGTCTGCCACCCGGAGGTTTAAGGCTTTTTTTACATAAGCAAAAATCCTGGTAGCCCGACATAATGATATAAGCTGCATGGGGAAGAATGGACTGCATTTGATCAATCATTTCTAGACCAGTTTTTTTCCTGGCATATTGACATCCGTAATCACGATATCCACTGGATAATCCGCAACATAGGCCAAGGCTTGATCTGCATCCTCTGCTGTGTAAACAACCTCCATGTCCCATTTTTCAAAGGGAATCAGTTTTTTCAACCCCTCAGTAATCATATATTCATCGTCAACCAATAAGACTTTATACACGATTCTTTCCTCTTAAGTGTCCTCGATGGTAATCGTATAGAGAACACCTTTTTCCTTTTTTTCTGATGTAATTTGAATGTGGTAACGATCCCCAAAGTAGAGAAGGAAACGCTCGTGGACATTGACAATCCCAATCGATTGTCGCCCCTTACTCTCTTCTACTTCTTCTCGTGGATCCCTATGACTCAATATTTGTTGGATCCGTTGCAGTTGGCTCGGTCCCAGTCCTCTCCCATTGTCTTGAACCCGAATTTCCACAGCTCCTCCAACATGACGGACTTTGATACTAATGACATTGTCCTTGCGCTTGTGATCAACTCCATGAACAAAGTAATTTTCCACTAGTGGCTGAAGAGTAAACTTCGGAATAACCATCTCTTCTAGACCGGGTTCAATTTTAAAGCCATAAGCAATCGATTTTGGATAACGCACCATACAGAGATAGCTGTATTTTCTACAAAATTCCAACTCATTTTCGATGGTCGTTTCTTTCTCCTCTGAAATATTGTTTCGAAGGAGACTACTAAATTCGTAAATAATATCAGCTAATTCTTCTTGATCCTGCATAACTGCATACATGCGAATAAACTCCATGGTATTATACATAAAATGCGGATTAATCTGCGCTTGCAAGGCCTTCAAATTGGCATCTTTTTGGCTCAGTTGTAGCTGATAGATATCACGGATAGACTTGTCCATATTGTCTAACATGGTATTGGTCGTTTCTGCAACTAAAAGGAGCTCCTGCTCTTTGGTATCCACATTGATCCGTCGCTCAGAATCCCCCTGGCTGATGGCTTCCATGGTATCTACCAAATCCAAAACTTGTTTTTGGTAATTACGGAAAATTCGTTGAAGCAAGAGATACAAGACCAAGACCAGGATTAAGGCGACCGAAATCATCCAGGTAAAACTAAACAAGGCTGTTCGAACCGTGTAAGAGGTCGGAATCCCAACCCAGATTTGATAGCCGTAAGCAGTATCTCGCACAATCCACTGGCTGTGATCTTTAGGGTTGATATCCCCTCTGTGGTAAAAAACCTTGCCCAAGGGATTATAGATTTGGACGGCAACTGGAATCGTGTCTTGAATATTGTCAACGACAGAATCCAATAGCGCTGGATTGATTTTTAATATAAGCCAGTCCAATATCCTCGCCAGTCGTCACATCCGTTAAGGAGACTGGGATGGCTTGCGAGCTGGCCTTTGTACCGATCCGCTGGAACTTGTTGCCCTCCTTTTTTTATTTTTTTACTGGAGACAAACACAGTCGTATAGTCATTTAACACCAAATCAATTTGATCAATAACATCGTGTTCCAAATACAGAGTTTCAACATTACGGTGCAGCGAAACTTGAATATAATTGGAGAAATAATTATCCAATCGCCAGCTTTCGTATTCAGAAGGCGTCATTGAAAAATACTTGTAAACTCCTTCGAGCTTGGCAGGATTTTCTACCAGACTCTTTCCCCATTGAGAAGATCTCTTATAAATATCCTCTACCTCAACAGTCAAGCGCGAGGAAATCAACTGAGCAATCCGTTCTGTTTCTGCTTTCTGATTATGCCAATAGACCAAGGATACCGTCACGCCTAAGGTCGTGATGATCCCCACCATGATATAGGCATAGAACTTCAAAAGAGTCGCTAACCATATTTTTTTTCATAATTAAGAAACCACTTTAGAGCGAATTGTTTCATAGACTGGTTGAAAAATATCATTGACAAAGAAATGCCACAAGCCCAGTAAAACAAAGAAGAATAAAGCCGGAACGAAATGGGTAACAACCCCTAACAGAAAGGTCCCCAAGAGAAACTTGGTCACTGCACGAATATCCAGAAAAGCACCAATGAAACTCAACTTCAAGCTATTAAGATAGGACAAGTCAAAATGGACTTGAAGCTTGAGATAGACTGCAAAAGTCAGGGGAGCCACCAATAAGAAAATCAAATTGACCAATAAGATAAAAATCTGAAACAGGGACAAGTGGGGCAATTGAACCATCAGATACATGCCATAAATAAGAATAGCTTCGATTAAAAAAAATGTATAGAAAACCTGGTTGCCCCGACGGAAATTTTCTTTATAGAGCGACCAAGCCTCAGACCAACCATATTGCTTGTAATCAGATCCATGTTCGGCATATAGACTCATAATCGTTGCACTAGCCGGCCCAAATCCAAATAGAATCCCTCCACAGAAGGTTAAAGCCCAAAAGATCCCTGTTGCCAGCATGGCTAAATAGACCCTTGTAAAAATTAATTCAATCATTCTTCCCATAATGTGTCTCCATGTTCATTTGTTGTAGAGGGGAGCGTACGACTTAGTATAGTTTCCCTAGTACAACTGATGATTATACCCTATATTATAGCACATTTCCTCTGATGGTTTCGATTTCGAAATCATCAACAGAAAAGACTTTGAAGTGCGAAGACCTCAAAGTCTTTTGATAGACTTAAGCAAGTATTGTTAGCTTATTTCTTAGCAGCAAGGTACTCATCGTATTGTTTTTGGATTTCATCCAAGACTTTTTGGTAGGCACCTTCTGATTTCAATTTTTCAAGCATCTTAGGAATTTCAACTTCAGGATCTACTGTACCTGTATTGATGGCACTTGTGAATTGGTTCAAAGTGTTTGTAAGGGCAGTGATTTCTGATTTCACGTTTTCAGTGTTGAAGATGAATCCAAGTGCTGGAGATTCTTTTGCAGTTTCCAAGTCTTTCTTAGATTGTGCAATTTGTTCATCGGTTACGTTTTCGTTGATGTAAAGGATCCAGTTGTTACCAGTGTTCCATCCTGACATGTGAGTGTTTCCGTTGTAGCCATCCAAGACTTTCACACGGTTTTCTTTACCTTCAACTTTTTCCCAGTTCTTGCCTTCTGGACCATAAACAAGACCGTTCAATAGTTCTGGGTTTGTGTTCAAGAGGTTCAATACTTCCATTGCTTTTTCTTTGTTCTTAGAGTTGTTTGAGATAACAAAGTTTGCAACTTGAGTAGTGTTGTTCTTCTTGTAAAGTTGAGTGAATGGTTTGATCTCGATCTTACGGTTTGCTACACGAGTAAGCAAGCTGTTACCGTAGTCAGCAGGTCCTACTGTTTCTTCACGTACCAACCAAGTATCTTGAGAAAGGTCATATCCAGTGTCGCTTGTAGCTACGTCTTTTGGAATGTAGCCAGCTTCATAGTATTTATGAAGAGTCTTCAAGTTTTCAACATAACGTGGGATTGTATAACGGTCAACGATCTTAGTTGTGTCACCTTGCAAATCGACAACGAATGGAAGTCCATCTACTGCGATGTAATCGAAGTCATCAGAAGGTCCACCGTAGCTCTTGTTCATTGCGAATGGAACAACGTTTGGATCTTTTTCTTTGATCGCTTTCAAGACTGGTTCAAGAGAAGCATAGTCTGTGACGTTTGAGATGTCGATACCATATTTTTCAAGAAGTGGTCCGTTGAAGGCAAAGTTTTGTGAAGATGCAACGTTGGCTGCAACTGGAACTGAGTAGATCTTACCGTTGACAGTATTCCCTTTGATGTAAGCAGGGTCAAGTGCTTCATAAAGCTCTTTTCCTTCTTTCTTGTACAAGTCTGTCAAGTCAGCGTAAGCACCTTTTTGAGCGTTGATGACATAGTTGTTTGCGAAAGCAATATCGTAGCTTTCACCAGATGAGATCATAACGTTCATCTTCTTGTCGTAGTCACCCCAACCAAGGTATCGGATGTCTAATTTAACGCCAGCTTTTTCTTCGATGATCTTGTTCGCATTTTCTAACAAGGTATCCAAGTTATCCGGTTTGTCACCGATTTGGTACATTTTGATAACTGTTTTACCGTCTTCACTCTTAGATGATTTTTTTGGTTATCACCTGTCAAGTTACCACAAGCAGCAAGAGTTGCTCCAAGTGTGAGAACGCTAGCAGAAGCTAAAAGCATATTTTTTTCCAATTTTTTTCATGAGAAAAAACTCCTTTTTTAATTTTTTTCTTTATTAACATTATGAAGGGTGGGTGAGAAAAGTTCGCTTACTCTTTCACACCACCGATGGTCAATCCTTTTTACAAAGTAACGTTGGAAGAATGGATAGAGGATAGCGATTGGAACTGTTGCCACCACCACCATGGCCATCCGTCCAGTTTCCTTAGGAAGGGATTGGACTGCACCAGCGATTTGGCTAGATGCACCGACGGATTTAGAGATGTAATCCATATTATTTTGGATTTGCATCAGCAAGTATTGAAGGGGATAGAGGTTTTCACTCTTGATATAGAGGAGAGCGTTGAACCAGTCATTCCAGAAGGCGAGGGCTGTGAAGAGACTGATGGTAGCAATCCCTGGGAGAGAAAGTGGCAAACAGATCTGGAAGAAGATCCGTGTCTCACTGGCTCCATCTATCCGAGCAGACTCAAGAATGGCTTCTGGGATCGTCCGTTTGAAGAAGGTCCGCATCAAGATAATGTTAAAAGGACTCAATAACATCGGAATGATGAGGGCTCCAACGGTATCTCCTAAATGAAGCAACTGAGTGGTAACGATATATCCTGGTACCATCCCTGCACTAAAGAGCATACTCAAGAGGGCAAAGACAGTAAAGAAGTTTCTGTACTTAAAGGTTCTACGAGAGATCGCGTAGGCGTAGGTCGTTGTAATGAAAACATTACATGCTGTCCCTACAATCGTTACAAACAAGGTAATGAAGAGGGCTTGAAGAATCTTATCCTTAAATTGAACAAGGAAAAGATAGCCATCTGTACCGAATTTAGCAGGCCAAAATTGGAAGCCGTTAATTGCCAAACTTTGTTCATCTGTCAAGGAAATCATGACAACGAAGATGAAGGGCAAGATACAGGATAGAGCAACCAAGCCGACGATGCTACTAAAGAAGATGTCTGCTTTCTTACTGAAGGAGTGGATCCCAACATTATCAACTTTTTCTTTTTTAATTTTTGATTTTGCCATGGTATCCTCCTTTCTAGAAGAGCGCTGCATTCTTATCAATCCGACGTGCTACAATATTAGAAAGTAAAACGAGAATCAATCCGACAACTGATTGGTAAAGACCAGCCGCTGCGGCCATCGCAATATCTCCTGATTTAGCAAGTCCGTTGTAGACATAGACATCAATTACGTTTGTCACACTATAAAGGGCACCTGAGTTATGTGGGATTTGGTAGAACAATCCAAAGTCAGCACGGAAGATATTTCCGATGGCAAGGATGGTCAAGACCGTAATCAAGGAAGCCAACTGAGGAATGGTAATGTGGCGGATTCGCTGCCACTTAGATGCTCCGTCCACTGTTGCGGCTTCGTAGAAGGTTGGGTCAATCCCCATGATGGTTGCATAGTACATAACACTGCTATAACCAAAGCCTTTCCAGATTCCTAAGAAGAGGAGAAGCGCTGGCCAAATGGCAACCTCTGTATAGAAGTTGATTCCTTTCATCCCAAGTGATGTTAAGATATGGTTAATCAAGCCTTTATCGACGTTTAAGAAGGCATCTGTAAAGAAGCTGATGATAACCCATGACAAGAAATAGGGGAACAACATTGATGTTTGAAACACTTAACCAACCGTTTGGAACGCATCTCACTAAAGATAATGGCAATCCCAACGGAAACAATCAAGCCCAAGAAAATAAAGGCAAGGTTGTAAAGGACGGTATTTCTTGTAATGATATAAGCATCTTTAGAACTAAAGAGAAATTTGAAGTTATCAAATCCTACCCACTTACTCTTCATTACACTATCAATAAATCCCTCTCCGGTGATATGATAGTCTTTAAATGCGACAACGTTTCCCAAAACAGGTATGTAGAAGAATAAAATCAACCACGCTGCACCTGGTAAAACCATCAAGAAGAAAATGAGATTTTCTCTCAAGGTCTTAACAAACTTTTTCATCTGACTCCCCCCTTTGTCATTTTATTTTTTGGTAACGTTTACATTTTTTATTATAAAACTCTATGAAAACTTTTTCAAACTCCTAATTATAGAAAAAATTCTACAAATTTATGACATAGCCTTAAAAATGGAGAAAAAAGGAGAAGAAATTCCTCTTTTCATAGGAAATCCTTCTCCTCCTTAAATTCATTTTCTTTAAAGACAGCCTTTTGGATTAGGTCGTATAAATGGTTGAAGCTGTCGCAATAGTATGCCACTGGTTGGCCGTCGTCGCTGCGAAGTCCTTGTCTCCGTAGAAATCATTAAATGGCAGGATGTCTACTTCTAGTTCGTCGATACGAGAGATTTCGCCTGCTAGGTAGTTTTCAATGCGGCTTTCTGCGCGCTTGATGCGTTGCAAGAGCCCACCCATACGAATGTCTACTGTATCCAAGCCAAAGACCTTGTTTTCTTTCAACCATTGGTGGCTAAAGAGCTTGTGGAAGTTTTCAATCTGGCTTCTGAGTTTTGGTAATTCTTCCCTAGCAATTTGTTGCAAGCTCTCTTTATCACCTTTTTGATAGGCTTGACGAATGCGTCGGCCCACATCCACTTTACTGCTTAAAATCTGGTTCAACTGGGCCTGAGTTTCGAAAAGATAAGAATAAGTGCCCGCTTTTTCTTTAATGTCAGAAAGAATCTCAGCTGCTTGGGCAAAGTGTGGCTTGTCCTGTTCAGGTGTCATGTGCTTGTCAAGAATTGGGCAGAGAACATCCTGATAAAAGACATAGCGGTTGGGGTTGATACCACTGAGATTATCTGGTAGGTCTGGCAAGAGGTTGGCAAGATCAAGTTGCATAAAGTCCTCAACCGATAAGCCTGTGTTGGTCTTGAAGTGAGCTGATAGACGCTCTAAATCATTGCGGTAGCTGAGCTCCGCCCAGATTTGCAAACTTGGTAGAATCGAGAACTGGGCCGTTTCACCACCATTGTCCCCCCCAGCCAGTCACAATAACTTCCTTGATTTGATTGGCACGGCAGGCTTTGTTGGCTTCAAGAGCGATAAGACGACTGAAATGATTATGAGGTGTAAAGCCAATCCACTTCCAAGCCCCACCTGCAAAGGCGATATCCTGGCTAATCTTGTGGTGGTTACTGAAGTTACGGTTGTATTTTTCTTCGCTATCCTGATAATAATCCCAGTAAACCAAGGTCACACGGTCTTTTAGACGGTCTAAGTAAACACGAGTTTCTTCTGGAATTTCTACCTCACGGTCGTACTGGCCATCTGCTGACATGAGCTTGAAGAACATATCGCTCCACATCTGGCAGTGGAAACCATACTTGTCTGCAATATCCAGCACGCGCTCCAAGTGTTGACACATAAGGAGACTACGGTCCACAATACCGTTCAAGATAAGGTAGCGTCCCAAACCAACCAAGTGAGCTTCATCCATCCCAATGTTGACCTTGCGAGTTTGTAGTTTAGATAACGTCGCAAACATACCGTCAATCAGGTCGTAGACTTTTTCTTCACCGATGAGGAGGATATCTTCTACATCGCGGAGTTGCTGCACTTCCTTGACACCCCATTTGACAAAGGCTGACAAGTGTGCCAAGGTTTGGATGCATGGGACAAAAGTCATGTCAAACTGTTGGGCGTAGGCTTCGATTTCCTGCAACTCTTCAGCAGCATAAGCTCCACGGAAATAACCAAAATAAGGTTGCCCTTCAATCTGATAAGTGTCTTCCATGTAAAGCTCAAAGGTTGAATAACCCATGAGAGCCAAGACTTCAATCATCTGCTTGGCCGATGCGACATTGAGCACGGCGTTGCGCGAACAGTCTGCCATGTAGGCTAGATCTTCATAGGCAGCTTTCCTCAATCTCTACCTTGTCCCCTTCTGCTAAAGCTGTTGCGAGCACAGACAAGGCGCGGTAGAGTTGATGAGGTTTGCGGTAGGTCAACTGATAGTGTCCACCCTCACCCTTGATAGAGATAGAAGCTTGGTCAGACTGAGCAACCGCCACTTCTACATCTGGTAGAGAAATGTGATTTTTTAATACTTCGATAGCTTGGGCTTGTTTGGGACTAAGTCCTGTAAAAGTTACCATTGGTTTTCCTCCTGTAACCAGTTGACAAGGGCACCGTAGAGATTGGCATCTGCCTGGTAGGTGCAGGCTTGAATGACTGGAGCGATTGTATATTCTTCATATCTTTCCACAAAGGCGTCCACTGCTTCTTGCACCCCTTTGATAAAATCTGGGTTCTGACTGATAGAGCCACCTAGGCTAATCACATCTGGGTCGATCAGGTACTGGATATTGAGCAGTCCTTGAGCAAGATTACGATTCATGCGCTCAATGGCTTCCTGACAAAGGGCATTTCCTGCCGCAGCCTCTTGGTACACCTTGCGTCCGTCCCAGTCAGACTGACCAGATTTTTCAATGACATAGCGCACCATGTTTCCTGTAGAAGCGAGTTGCGACCAGTTGTTGAGTCTTTCTGCTGGTGCGATGGTGGTCATGTAGCCAAACTCACCGCCCAAACCATGGCGACCTCGGTGAAGTTTCCCATTGATAATCATGGCTCCACCGATCCCTGTACCAATCACAACACAGGCTGCATTCTCAATCTCAGGATGAGCTAGCAGTTCACTCAGTCCGACACAGTTGGCATCATTTTCTAGATGGACAGGAAGTCGGTGATGGGCAAGGGCCTCATACCATGAAAAACCATGAATGTAAGGAATGGCACTGATTCCTTCAATCACCCCGGTTTCTTGGTTAACAGCCCCTGGCACACTCATAGCAATCCCACGGTAGTCACGTTCTGACAAGCGTTGCTCCAACCAAGCTAGCAACTCTTCCAGAGTCTCTGGCGTTGGGGTGCTGGCCTTATCTAAAATTTTTCCATCAGGAGTGATACTGGCAAACTTAATCCCAGTCCCTCCGATATCAATCGTTGCAAGGGTCATAGCTTTTACCTGTAAAAAGGAGCGAGTCAGCAATCGATTCTTACTTTGTCGCTCCTCCTTTCTTGTTATGTTTACTTTTTGAAATTAAATTTCTTCTTTTTTGATCAATTCTGTACGAATTTCTTGTGGTGCCAATAGTCCTGAATGAACTGGATATGGGCGTTCCAGCAAGTCAAGAATGGTTTGTTGTTTGTCAGACACGCGAACATTTTCTTGGCTCATGTTGTAGTAACGAAGGACGTAACCTTCTTCATTCTCAGCAACTTTAAAGGCTGTTGGGCAGACTTGTGGCAAATTCAGTGCTGGATGGTTGAAGAGACTACCTGTTGCTGCAACGCTACCCTCTTGTTTTGCAACTTGAAGAGCTGTAAATGGCACTTGGAAGGCTTTGGCACGACGAAAGGCTGAGAAACGATCCTGAGCCTGATGGCATTCTACTGCAAACTCAACTTCGATAGCTCGCAAGCACTGGGCTTCTGGTGTTGGGAAGTAGCCCCAGTCACCGAGTTCCCCTGAAGCACGGAGAAGGGTTACAGCTATGGTGTCGTCTCCAAGAATTTCGTATTCATGCAATCCTTTGTTGGCTACGGTCACTCCTTTAACATCATCATACAAGCTGACAAAGGCTTGTTGGTGTTGTGGATTTTCAGGATTTCCCAAGAAGCTGCTGGTTTATTCGGCCGTGTCACGACCTCATAAATGCTTTCCGAGTCATTGCTTGGACGAGTGTTATGAGTTTTGACCAAGAGACGAATGCGGTGATCCTTAGCAGTATTGGTAAAGCGCGTCTTGAAGCGAATTTGCGGGTCATCCACAAAGACGGTCATCACTGTTTCCAACGGAATGGTTGTCAGCTCTTCTGACCGTCCTGCTTCTCGGTTCATAAACTCGATAATGCCTCTTTGTTCCGCATCCAATTGTTCATCCGCGCTGACTGGGATGGTCAAGTCATGCTTGAGCAAGATTTTGGCATAGCGAGCATTATTTTCCAAGACCTCATGAGCTTTCAGCTCCGCATAGATGGGTTCTGTTCCTTTTGGTTGGAAGTAAATGTATTCATTGCCAATATCACCGCGGTCTTCGAAGCCAAGGAAGTCCTCATAAGCCTCATTGGTCGTCTTGTCGTAAAGGGTCAAGCCATCATCAATACTGAGGGTTACGAACGGCGTATCGAGAACCCCATTTTGGTAAATCCCATCATGATGGGAAGCTTTTCCTTCCAAGAGCTGGAAGGTGGTCCAAGAAAGAGGCGCTAGGTGAACCGGAACCGTCACGCGCACTTGACGCGCAATATAGGGTTGGCGGAATTTATCCTTAGGCAGGGTATAGCCAAAGCTTGCCCCCAAGTCTTCAATCTCCGCCTCTACAAGATGACCCTCTAAATCCTCTACGTGATAGTCTGGCAAGGTCAAAGCGGCCATTTTCTTGAAGCCCTCTGTCGGATGCAATTCCTTAAATGGACAAACCGCTACATCGACAATCGTGCTGACAGTGTCCACCTTGCTATGCAAGCCAGTGTTAATAACTGTAAAGAGATGCTCACTCTGAGCTTTCTGAGTCGCGAGTTTATCTTTCCATTCATTCAGAAGGTTGGTCTTGACAAAGTTTCCAACTTGGTTGACCTTGGCAAAACGAACTTCCATTTCACGGTGAACTTCGTCAATACTACAACCACAGATACTATCGTGTGGCGCATTTTGTAAGAGCATCTTCCAGGCATAGGTCAATTGATCCTTGTGATTGTGGCCACCTGTAAGGATGGTCAAAGGTTCCACCACTTGCTCTAGCAAATTGCTGTTTTCTTGAAAGGCTTGTTTGAGATAAACACGTGAAGAAGAGGTATTAGCAAAAGTGTGTACCAACCATCGGTTTCCTGACTGGTCAATTCTCCCGTAACCGTTGATAATTGTTCAGGAAGCGCACTTTCCACTGCTTGCACATAGTCATCAAAGGAACTATGGATAAAGGTCACATCAGGGAAAAGCTCATTGGCCACGCGAATAGCTTCACTCAAGTTCCGTTGAACCGGTTGGTGGTCGCAACCGTTCATCATCAACCATTGGTTGGTCGATGCATAGTCACGAACGTCTGCCAATTTTTGTTTCCAGAAAGCCAAAGCTTCATCTTTATCCACTGGAATTTCATTCCCATTACTGTACCAGTTAGCAAATAGAATGCCGAGTACACGGCTACCATCCGCCCCTTGCCAGTACATTTCAGAAAATTGAGAGGTAAACTGCTCATCTTCGAGAACTTGGTTGTCAAATCCGATCGGCTTCACTCCACGCCCAAAGGCTGCTACGTGGATCCCTGATTTTTGAAGGATTTGAGGAGCTTGTCCCATATTTCCAAAGGTATCAGGGAAGTAACCAATTTGAGTTGATTTGCCCCATTTGGCACATTCAGCCTGTCCAATCAAGGTATTGCGGACATTGGCTTCACTAGAGATCAGGTAATCATCCTGCAAAATATAGAAGGGACCAATCTTGAGCTTGCCCTCGTCGATATAGCGCTGTACCTTGTCGCGATTTCAGGGCGAATTTCTAAATAGTCATCGAGGACGATGGTTTGTCCATCCAAGTGGAAACTTTTGAATTCAGGGTCATTTTCAAAAAGATCAAAGAGATTGTCAAAAAGTTCCACCAATTGCATGCGGTGACTTTCAAAAGGTAAATACCACTCACGATCCCAGTGGCTGTGAGAGATAATGTGTACAACAACATTTTCCATGAGTAAAACCTCATTCTAACTTAAATTTTTAATGTTTTAAATATAAACTTGTGATTCTAACAAGAATCAGTGAAGCTAAAGCGTGCTCCTTATACTCAATGAAAGTCAAAGAGCAAACTAGGAAGCTAGCCGCAGGTTGCTCAAAGCACTTCTTTGAGGTTGTAGATAGAACTGACGAAGTCAGTAACATATATACGGCAAGGCGAAGCTGACGTGGTTTGAATTTGATTTTTGAAGAGTATTAGCGGATATCCAAGTAATCCAAGACTAATTCACAGAACATCATGTTGGCCCAAGAGAACCATTCACGCGAATATTTGGTTGGATCATCCACGTGGAAACTTTCGTGCATGACACCTGTTCCACCATCGCAGGCAACCAACTGATCCAGCAAGAATTTCTTCTCAGCTTTATCTGTAGCTGTTAAACCTTGGATCGACAGGGCAATCGGCCAGATATAGCGATAGAAGGTATGAGAACTTCCGAGTCCGCTTGCGTACTTTCCTTCATAGAAGTAAGGATTTTCAGGGCTCAAAATAGTCCGACGAGTAGCTTGGTAGACCTCATCGTCGATCGCGCAGTAGCCAAGATAAGGAGCTTGCCAACAAGCTTGGTACGTTTGGATCATCCATGATGCTAACATTTCCCAAACCGTCTACCTCAAAGGCATAAATTTTCTCGCCCTTACTATTTGTAGTGTAGGCGTAATTTTCGATTCCTTCTTGAATCTCAGCCTGCAGGCGTTTTGCATCTGCAATGATACTCTCACTATCGGCTAGATTCAATGCTGCAAAGATTTCCTGGACATAACCCAAGACAACCACTGCAAACATATTTGACGGAATTAAGTAGCTATACTGACAGCAATCATCGCTTGGACGGAAGGCTGACCAGGTCATTCCTGTCACAGCAAATCTGGCCCAAAGCCGTCATTTACCAAGGTATCTTCCTTACGATCGGTATCACGGACGAAACGGTATGGTGAGTTATTGTGGTCTTGCTCCACTGTCCAGAGATGAAGGATTTCCTTGGTCGCTGTGACAAAGGTTTTATCAAATTGGCTAGTCTCACCAGTTTCCTTCCACAGGAGGTAAGCCAATTGCAAGGGATAGCAAAGCGAGTCCACTTCATACTTACGTTCCCAAATCCAGCCATTCAAATCGGTGTGGTCAGTCTCGTGGTGGCCTTTCCAGTTCTCCTCAATATTAAAAGAGTTAGCATAGGGATCCTTGAGGATCAAGGTCATCTGGCGCTTGACCAAACCAGCAATGGTCTGGCGCAAACGAGGGTCTCTTTTTGCCACATGAAGATAGGGTCTCAATTGAGCCGTTGAGTCACGCAACCACATAGCTGGGATGTCCCCTGTCAACACAAAGGTTGACCCATCTTCCAAGATTTCAACTGTATTGTCTAAAGTGTCTGTGTAGCAACGCTCAAAGACATCCACCCACTCCGGGTACTCCTTGGCACGTTCTGCTACTTGGTCCAGCCATTCTCTGACGATTTCTTTTGAATAAGTCATTCCTTTTCCTCACACTTGTCGATTCTTTCCTATTCAGTATAAAAGATTTCAGATGGGAAATACATACGCAAATTATAGCCCTTTTTCTACAAACTTTTCTAGTTTTGAAAAAGACTTTCCCATTTGAGTGGCTTCTGCTAAAATAAAGAAAGAAAAGGGCTTGAAGGCCCTAGTATGACACAGGAGGTCCCGCATGAAGACCGATATTACTCATATTGATACCCGCTTAGGAACAGACAATCACTCAGCTTATTCTAACGGCAACACCCTCCCTTACACAGGAGTTCCTTTTGGGATGAATTATTTCCTCCCGCAGACGACACATGAACAGGGGGCTTGGTTTTTCAACCCCAACCTTCCCATCTTTCAAGGTATTCGCTTGACCCATCAGCCTAGCCCTTGGATTGGAGATTTTTCCTGGTGTCTCCTCACCCCACTAACAGACATTCCGTCTCAAGAAGACCTCTATTTCAGACAGAGCAGTTACCGGGTCCAAGAAGCTGTCTTTCAGCCCCATTATTTAGCCCTCACCTCAGAGCGCTATCAAATCCACACAGAGCTTACACCCAGCCTCTACGGGGCCATTCTCCGCTTTAGAGGGCCGTCTGCACTTTCACTGGCCATTCATTGCCCCAATGGACTAGCTGAAGTAGAATTCGGAGAAACGAATCTACATTTTCACATCCTAGACCAAAATCATACCGACCAACAAACCTATCCTTTCTATCTTCATGTCGAATTTGACCAAGCCATCACTCGCACTCACTGGCTAGGACAGGATTTGATCCTAGAATTTGACAGCCCTAGGCTAGAAGCTCGATTAGGCACTTCCTTTATCAACCCTGAGTTGGCCGAATCTCACCTTCCTACAGCTAGCTTTGAAGAGATGAAAGAAAAAAAGCGAGCCACAAATGGCAAGAGCTAATGGACCGATTTGACATTTTAGATACGGGCGGAGAGGATCGAACATTTTTTTCGATCACTGTCTCTACCGTAGTCTGCTCTTTCCTCAGACTTGTTATGAAGTAACCCCTGAGGGGAAAGCAGTCCATCGCGATTTCGCCCACAACCGCATTCAAGAAGGAAAAATACTTCACGAGTTTGGGCTTCTGGGATCTCTTTCGGACCACCTTTCCTCTCTATAGCCTAGTCTATCCCGAGCTTTACCAAGAATTTCTCGAAGGCTTCCTCAGCCATTACCGAGATACTGGTTTCCTCCCTAAATGGCTAGCGCCGGACGAAAGAGGCATGATGCCTGGAACCCTCATTGATGGGGTCATTGCCGATGCCATTCAAAAAGGCCTAGCTCCCGATCTCCACACGGAGCTTTTTGAAGCCATGCTAGATACAGCTAGGAAGGAAGACCCAAATGGTCATTACGGTCGACGAGGAGCTAAAGAATACAAGGAATTAGGCTATTTATCCACTGACTACCACGAAAGCGTGAGTCACACCATCGACTTCTCCTATAGCGATTTTTGTATCGCCCAAACTGCTCAGCTACTTGGCAAGGAAGAGTTGGCCAAAGAATATGCCCAGTCTAGTCTTTCCTATCGAACCCTCTTTGATCCAGAAACAGGTTATATCCGGGCAAAAGATAAGAAGGGCCATTTCAGACCAGACTTCTCGCCCATCAGTTGGGGACGCGACTATGCAGAATGCTCTGCCATTCAGGCAACCTTAGGGGCCCTTCACGACATCGAGGGCCTCAAGCAACTCTTTGGAGGAGAAAAAGGCTTCACCCTCTACTTGACTCGACTAGCCACTCAAGCACCGCATTACGAAGTGACGGGCTATGGCTATGAAATTCACGAAATGAGTGAGATGGCCCAAGCTCCTTTTGGACAAATTGCCATTTCAAACCAACCGAGTTTTCACATCCCCTATCTCTTCCGCTATAGCCAACACCCGGAATACACTAGCATCCTGATCCAAGCCCTTCGCAAGGAAGCCTTCCAGCCAAGCTTTCAAGCCTATCCAGGAGATGAGGATAATGGTAGCCTATCCTCCTGGTATATCTGGTCGGTTTTAGGACTCTATCCGACTTGCCCAGGCAAGCCAGTCTATGACCTAGGGATTCCCCTCTTCAAACACTTGTGCCTCTTTCTCCCTCAAGAGAAAAAATGGCTGCATATCCATAGCACAGCCCACACAGCCCAGGCACACTTCCTTCAAGATGCTTCTCTTGATGGAAAAAGGATCAACAGAGTGAGCCACCAAGAGCTCTTGAAAGCGGAGAAGCTAGACTTCCACCTTTCTTGGCTCCCTAAAATCTAAAAAAGAATGAAGAGTAGGACACTCTTCATTCTTTTTCATTACACATATATTAGCTAGTCCCCGACCTTATAGAGAAAAGAACCTTGTTCCGTAAAACTGTACATTCCAGTTCCGGTCCAGAGACGGTCCTTATTAACATCAGAATCATCATGGAAGATGACTTCTCCATTTTCGTCCGTTTGGTCATCAATCGTAAGCCCAGCAGGGATGAACTCCATCAAATCCTCCTGTAACTCCTCCGTAGACTCCTCCTGAAACAGTTCCATAGTCTGTCAAGGAAAGACCATAAGACTCATATTCGTTAGAGACCAAACCATTTTGATCAAAGACGAGTTTATTCCCCTTATCATCTTGCCAGACACCAGCTACGCTACTATAATCCCCTTGAGCGATTGCTTCAATATCCATCTTTGTTTTCTCTTTCTTATCACTCGAACTCTCAGCCTTCTTTGTTTCACTAGTAGCTGAGCTATCCTTCGATTGACGAACTGTACTTTCTTTACTTTCAGATCCTGTCTCCTGCTTTTTATCACCACAGGCTCCAAGGAAAAACAGTAGACCAGAAAGCAACAATAGCAAACGATACTTTTTCATCATGAATCTCCCCACATTCAATCTATTCTATAAGCCTAATTTTATCCTTTTTCTAGCAATTTGACAAGTTTCTGTTACTATCAAAAAAGGAACCAACTGGTTCCTTCTCTAATTGATTAATGGGCCAACATTTCCTGCGCAATTTCGAATCCGGATAAGTCACTTGGGTAGTAAGTAGGCCAATTTTCCAATTCCTTATAAAGAGCTTCTTGGCTTTCCCCTCCGAAGAAAATATGGAAGTGAGCTGCCTTATTAGGAGCAATTTGATGGTCACTGAATTGAACATACTTGAATTCACCCGCATTCGGATCAGTTGCTTCAAAGAGATACCGCACTCCACGATTCCCTTTTGTATAGGTTAGCGTATGCTTCCCAGCATAGCGGTATTCGAACTTCTTCTCTTCTCCATTCTTATAGAAGGTCATGGTTTTGTCTGTAATGACAATCCGGTCGACATCTGTTTTATAACCTGTGGTGTAGTAGGCTTTATACTCTTCAGCTGTTTTGGACTTGGTTAATTTGGCTTTGTAGTCAAAGACTTGATCCAAGGTTCCATCTTTTAGATAAGGATACACAGACTGCCAATCACCTACATAATCTGAAAGAGTTCGGTCCTTAATAGCACTGTCTTCAAAGTAGCCATTGGCCACTGTTTTAGTGTCTTCTTCCTCTTCTGGAGCGATTTCTTTTCCGGCTTGAGTCGTTGTTAACTCCAAAGATTTGAGATTGGCTCCCATGATAGAGATGTAGTCTTCACCATCTTTCATCTGCTCATCTGTCAAGCTCTCTAATGGATTCAAAACAGCTAGATCCACACCGGTTTCAGCAGACAAGGTTTTCGATAAGGATTTAGAAGCATTTTCTTCAAAGTAGATGACCTTGATGTCATTCTTCTTGATGTACTCTGTCAATTCACTCAAGCGAGTCGCAGACGGTTCACTATCTGGTGACAAACCTGAGATAGAGACTTGATTCAAGCCATAGTCCAGGGCCAAATAACGGAAAGCTGCGTGTTGAGTGACAAAATTTTTCTGTTTTGCTGCATATAAGCTCTTCGTATAGCTATCATCCAATTTTTTCAACTTGGCAATATAGGCATCCGCATTAGCTGTAAAGCTAGCCTTTTTATCTGGGTACTGTTTCACCAGTTGATCACGAATCGTTTCCACCATTTTAATAGCTCTCTGCGGAGAAAGCCAGACATGGGGATCGTAGTCATGATGGTGTTCTTCCCCTCCCTCATGGTCATGCTCTTCCTCACCACCTGGTAAAAGCAGCATATTTTCCGTCGCTTTGACAACCTTGGTTTTCTTGCCATCCATTGATTTCAACAACTGAGGCACCCACGTTTCCATGTTCTCATTCTCATAGACAAAGACATCTGACTCTTGGATTTTTGCGCGCCCCTTGGCAGACAATTCAAATCATGGGGTTCCGAACCAGACCCGATCAAGAGCTCCACATCTCCCTCGTCTCCAACGACTTGCTTAGTAAATTCATAGACAGGATAGAAAGTAGTCATGACTTTCAATTTCCCTGACTGATTTTGACCACCACTACAAGCTACTAAAAGAAGACTACAAAAGGCTAACACCAGCCATGCAAGTTTTTTCATAAGATCACCTATTTTCTAAATTTAACAAAAAGATTTGAGAGCAAAAAGAAGGATACAAATAAGAGAGTAATGGTCGCACTAACCGGTGTATCCGGGTAATAAGAAAGAATGAGACCACTGACCATCCCTACAAAACCAATAACCACTGCCAACAGCATGACTGAACGGAAGGTTTTTCCTAGCTTTAAAGCAATACTAGCTGGCAAGACCATGATGGTAGATACCAACAAGGAACCCGCAGCCGGGATCATCAAGGCGATAGCCACCCCTGTCACAATATTAAACAAGATAGACATGAGACGCACGGGTAAACCATCTACATAAGCTGTATCCTCGTCAAACGTAAGAATATACATCGGACGAATAAAGAGAACCGTCAAACATAAAACAATCGCCGCTATGACAAACAGAGCTAGCACTTGCTCATCGGTAATGGTCAAGGTAGAACCAAATAGGTACTGGTCCAAACTCATGGAGCTTTTACCGCCACCCTTCATGATCACCAAAGCCAAGGCCAAGCCCGTCGACATGAGAATCGCTGTCCCTATTTCCATAAAATCTTTATAGACTGTTCGTAAGTACTCTAAAAATACAGCCGCTATAATCACCACAATGACTGTAGAAATAGTCGGGGAGAAACCAAGGAAAAGACCAAAAGCAACCCCTGATAGAGAAACGTGACTCAGCGTATCACTCATCAAGCTCTGGCGACGTAAAATCAAAAATACACCTAAGATAGGAGAGAAGAGACTCATAGCAACCATCGCCAACAAAGCCCGTTGCATAAAATCATACTGAAAGAGACTAAGCATGGTCCTCACCTCCATCTTTCTCATGGACATTAAAGCAACGCCATGGAGAATTTTGTTTTCT